>Ga0302184_10001329_pt1 | contig 15992 bp, 16 predicted proteins | sample I_Palsa_N3_3_FD_200233 | JGI IMG/M metagenome (GOLD analysis project Ga0302184, IMG submission 200233) | Peat permafrost microbial communities from Stordalen Mire near Abisko, Sweden - I_Palsa_N3_3 | ecosystem: Environmental > Terrestrial > Soil > Palsa > Peat permafrost | place: Sweden...
GAAAAACGTGATCGCGGCCGGCCGCGACGCCGGCCGGCTGGCCGCGCTGATCGCACTCGGCGCTACCGCCACGGTCCGGCTCGCCGGCGACGCCGGGGAGACGGCCGACCGCATGGGGCAGGCCGCCGCCGATGTCGACGTGGTGATCGACTACCTGTGGGGCGAGCCCGCCGCGGCCGCGATGATCGCCGTCGTGACCAACCGCGCCGACCGAGGCAGGCCGCTGAGCTGGATCCAGATCGGCTCGGTGGCCGGCCCGACCGCTCCGATCCCGTCGGCCGCCCTGCGCGCCGCCCGGCTGCAGATCGTCGGCAGCGGCCAGGGCTCGGTCAGCCCGCGGGAGTACGTCGCCGAACTTCCCGCCCTAGCCGAGGCGATCACCGCCGGCGCCCTCGATGTCGACGCCCGGGCCGTGCCGCTCGCCGACGTCGAGCAAGCATGGGCCGCGGCCGCCGACGCCAGGCAGCGCATCGTCCTCACCCCGCGGCCGTCCTAGGTCGATATGGCGCTGTCAACAGGGTCCGTTTGGAAAATTTTTACGATTGGTCGTGGCGAGGAGATGGGGTAGTTGCGGCGTCCGGACCTGAGGAACTGGCGCCTGCCTCCGGCGTGACAGTGAACGGCCCGAGTGCCCGCTCGCGCCGGTCCTCGGTGACGGCGATCTGGATCCGCGCGCCCCCGTCGGCGGTCACGGGGATGACGGCGGGATGCTTGCCTAGGCGCTTGATCTCACCTGGCTTGGCCACGCGAACCTCGCCCGCGAGGGCCTCGGCCGCCACGAACTCGTTCCGGAACACGAACGGCGCCTTGTTCCAGACCAGAACGTCACGGATCCAGCGGCCGTAGCCGCGCTTCCATTTCGCCTTCAGTCCCGGTACTTCGCCCTGCACGACACGGATGGCTCCCTTGAATACGCCGGGCTGGCGGCTGACCCAGAGTCTGCGGCTCAGCACGGCAGCCATGATGACCACGATCACGATCAGGTCGACACCGAGCACAGCGAGCAGCGCGATGAGCATGCAGCAATACTTCCCCGGCCCGCGCAAGGGCGGACCACCCATCCAGGGTGAGGCGCAGGCCCGGAGCCTTGTAGTGAAATGCCCGTATCGGCGCTGTGTGGCGCGGATGCCGTCGTTCCTCGACTCTCTGGGAGGGTGTCTTGGCGCAGAACACGCCGAACTTCAATACGGAGATCCCGGCGAAGCTCATCACCCCGGACCGGGTACCGACCCGTCTGGGCACCTTGGAATTTTTCGACGGGATGCCGACGGAGGCCACCGCGTCGAAGGTGCTGGAGCACCTGACGTTCCTCCGGGGTGTCGAGGCGTTCCTCAGCGCGATCCCGGCTGCGTCGGTGGAAGCGCTGCGCGCTGGGCTTGAAGGGTTCGGTGTGACCGCCGCGAACAAGGTCGTGATCTGGGACGACCTGATGGATTCCAGCTCGCTGTTCCTGACCGGCAACACCGACACCGTCTACGCGGTGGCAGTCCTGGACCTCGGCCGTGACGGCCCCACGGTCGTGGAAATCCCTGCGGGCTGCGGGCCGGGCACCGTGGATGACGCCTGGTTCCGCTTCGTGATCGACATGGGCGCACCCGGACCTGACCGCGGGCAGGGCGGCAAATACCTGATCCTGCCCCCGGGCTACGACGGCGAGGTTCCCGACGGGTACTTCACCGCCACCTCGACGAGCTACGTCAACCTGATCGCACTGCGCGGGTTCCTGGTAGACGGAAAAACCGATGCGGCATCTCACATGTTCCGCGACGGCGTGAAGATCTACCCCCTCGATCGCCGCGACGACCCGCCCGCGATGGAGTTCATCAACGGCTCAGGCCAGTCGTTCAACACGATCCACGCCAGCAACGCCGAGTTCTACGACGAGGTCCACACCGTCACCGACCGCGAGCCGGTCGGCCTGATCGATCCGGAAACCCAGGGGCTGCTCGCCAGCATCGGCATCCGGAAAGGCAAGCCGTTCACGCCCGACGAACGCCTGCGGGAGATCCTCACCGATGCGGCCGCCGTCGGCAACGCCACTGCACGGGCGGTGTTCTTCAACACGGCAGATGCGGACAACTATCTCTACGAAGGCAGTTACTGGAAGCGCGGCTTCTACGGCGGCAACTACCAGTTCCTGCTGGACGGACAAGACGGAGTGCGCAACCTGGACGCCCGCACGGCTGTCTTTTACATGGCGACCCTCAACACACCCGCGATGACGGCCAAGATGGTGGGCCTCGGCTCCCAGTACGCATGGGGCGACCGGGACAGCACCGGCAACTACCTCGACGGAGCCAAGAACTACCGGCTCCGCATCCCCGCCGACGCCCCCGTTGCGAACTTCTGGTCCTTCGTCGTGTACGACCCGCAGACGCGCTCCGAACTGCAGACCGGGCAGCCCTACCCGAGCAAGAACAGCGCCAAGGGTGAGCTCACGCCCAACCCCGATGGTTCCGTCGACCTCTACTTCGGGCCACAGCCGCCGGAAGGCTTCCAGTCGAACTGGATCCAGACAGTTCCCGGCAAGGGCTGGTTCTCCCTCCTGCGCCTCTACGGCCCGCTCGACCCCTGGTTCGACAAGACCTGGCGGCCGGGCGAAATCGAACCAACCTGACGACTACCGCACCAGGCGGGCAGCCGCTAGCCAGGCCACGCTCGCTCACACCCGGCGCAGCCGGGCTATCAGTGGCGTTTATGACCAGCGGCACGGGTCTGGCCGCAGCGCGGGAGGAGGGGCCAAGGCCGTGATGGCAAGGAATCGAGCACGGGACTCATGATGCGACCGCTGGCCGACCGCCAGCTGGGACGGTTCAGGCGCCCCCGGCGGCGCTTTCGGGCCAGGGACTCCGCCGCTACCGCCGGACAGCAGCACGCTGCAGCCCCAGGTGCCGCATCAGGGCAGGACTCTCTCGCGTTCGGGTTCGGCTCACAGCGGCGCTATCTCGACCGCGCCATCTACACCACGATCACCACCATGAGCGTTCTCATCGTCTACGACGGCTGGCAGAACCTGAAGTTCCGGGCCGCCGTCGGCGTGATCCTCGGCCCGGTGCTCGCCATGTTCGTCTCACACGTCTTCTCGGCGTTCCTGGCCCGGCAAGCCGAGCTGCACGAGCGTCCCGGCCACCGCGAGCAGATGAAAATCATCCGGACCGAACTGCGTTTCCTTCTGCTGGCTGCGCCTGCCCTTGCGCTCTTGATCATCCTGACCATGGCCGGGATCTCGCTGGGCAGGTCCTGTGGAACAAGCCCGCCCAGTCGCATCGAGTGACACCACGATCCGTTCGGGAAATGGGTCTCTTCATACCGAGCGGACAGCAGGTTCCGGGTGAAGTCGCTGTGGCCTTCGGGGATAAGATCTCAGCGAGATGGCTGGACAGCGGGTCATGGGCATCGTGCTGGCGGGCGCCGAGGGCAAACGCCTCGCGCCGCTGACCGCCGACCGGGCCAAATCAGCCGTGCCGTTCGGTGGACTGTACCGGCTGGTGGATTTCGCGCTGTCCAACCTGGCTAACGCCGGGCTGTGGCATATCTGCGTGCTGACCCAGTACAAGAGCCACAGCCTGGACCGGCACATCAGCACCGCCTGGCGGCTGAACAGCCTGCTGGGCAACTACGTGACGCCGGTGCCGGCCCAGCAGCGGCGCGGCCCGCACTGGCAGACCGGCTCGGCGGATGCGATCTACCAGTCGCTGAACCTCATCTACGATGAACGGCCCGACATCGTGGTGGTGGTCGGGGCCGACCACGTGTACCGGATAGACCCGATGCAGATGATCGAGGCGCACACGGCCTGGGGCGCCGGGGTCACGGTCTCGGCGATCCCGGTGCCTCGGACGGAGGCGACGGAGTTCGGCGTGGTACGCACCGCGGCAGCCGGTCACCGGATCGAGGCGTTCCTGGAGAAGCCCGCCGACCCACCGGGTCGGCCGGGCCGGCCGGACGAGGCCTTCGCGTCGATGGGCACCTACGTGTTCGACGCCGACGTGCTGGTGGACGCGCTGCGAAAGGACGCGGCGGACGGGGCCAGCCAGCACAGCATCGGCGGTGACCTCATTCCGATGCTGGTCCGGGAGAACGCCGCGCACGTTTATGACTTCCTGACTAATAGGGTCCCCGGGACCGGCGTGGGCGACCACGGCTACTGGCGGGACGTGGGCACGATCGATGCCTACTTCGACGCCCACATGGACCTGTGCGCGGCGCAACCGGTGTTCAGCCTGTACAACGACAAGTGGCCGATCCTGACCGAGGTCCCGGCGCAGCCGCCGGCCAAGTTCGTGCACGAAGACGGCGACCGGGTGGGACGGGCGGTGGACAGCCTGATCAGCAACGGGGTCATCGTCTCCGGCGGGCTGGTACGGAGTTCGGTACTGTCGCCGGGAGCTCGGGTGGATAGCTGGGCGCGGGTCGAGCGTTCCGTGCTGCTGCACAATTCGCGGGTCGGGCGGCACGCGGTGGTGGAGAACGCGATCCTGGACAAGAACGTCGTGGTGGTGGAGGGGGCCGCGGTCGGGGTGGACAAGGAGCGCGATCGGGCCCGCGGGTTCGCGGTGTCCGGCGGCGGCATCACGGTGGTGGGCAAGGGACAGGTGGTGACACCGTGACGTGCCGGGGATCAGGTGCGGGTCAGGTTCGGGTGGCGTAGCTCGATCCGGCCTGGGCCGGTCAGGAAGATGCCGAACACGACGAGGTCGGCGTCGTCGGGGATCCGCGCCGTGGCCTCCTGGCTGATCCAGTCGCGGTTGGCTGCGATGGGGACGATGGTGTTGTTGGGGTCGGCGAGGACGGCGCGCTCGGAGAGGGGGCCGCGGATGTCCCACTCCCGGTTGGCCCGCAGGAATAGCCCGACGCGGTTCGCGGCGTCTGCACCGGCCGTGTCGTCGGTCCGGAACTCGCCGCTAAAGGTGATCGTGGCGCCGCGGTAGTCGTCGGCGTAGATCTCCTGGCCGAGGAAGGCGAAGCCGGCGGGCTTGGGCACGGCTGAGGAGAGCATCGCGGTTCCATTTTCGGCAGCGCAGGAGTAGTCCTGCCAGTGCGAGTGGCTGGCGTGTTCGGTGAAGCTGCCGCTGAGAAACCATCCGTCCAGGCCGTCGGCGAAGGCCACGTTGCGTGGCTCATACCGTCGTCGGGGGTCAAGGCTCAGGGCGCCCAGTGCTGCCGTGGGGGCGGGAAGCGGCATGGCTTGGTCATCACCTGGCACCGCCAGCCGGTCCAGCATCGTGTCGGACACCCGGATTGGTGCGCCCGCGGTGATCGCGACGGCTAGGCCCTCGGCCAGGCGCGCGGTGACGTGCCGGGTTCCGGCGGGGCTGGAGAGCGTGATCCTGGCCGCGGCTACCTCGGGGCCGAGCTCGTCGATGTCCACCCCGGTCACGCCGGCCCCGGCCGCACGCAGCAGCCTGCCCGTGAGTTCGTCCACGGTGCGCGCCTCCGGGGCCCTCGCGTGGTCTGGCGAAGAGGGTTCGACGAGGCGCAAGAGCCGATAGCCGTCGTCTGCCGCCACCCAGATGGGTAGCTCCCGGCGGCGTGCGTCGTCGGCGAGCACGATCACATGGCTGGGGAAACGGATCGGCATAGGACCGGGCGGGATGCGGCGCTCGGCGCGGGCGATGCGGACGGTGGTCATGTGGGTCCTCCGGGCGGGAACGAGATCGGGTCGGTGGGCGATGAGGTAGGCACGCAGCCGGAGCCGGGCCTTGTGCAGGCTGGCCCGGGCCGCGCCGGCCGACTCGGCGATCTGGCCGGGGGGCAGATCCGCGTAGTAGTGCAGGGCGACGGCCTGCCGCTGCCCCGCGGGCAGGTCGGCCACGGCTTCCCGCAGCGCGTGGGCGCGATCCAGGTCTTCGGCCGAGGGCAGGCCGTCAGCCGCGGCCGGGTGGAGCGGCTCGGGCCAGTCGGGCAGCAGCGTGACCTGGGCACGGCGTTGCAAGCCACGGCAGACATTGAGCACTATGCCGGCCAGCCAGCCGGCGAACCGGTCCGGATCCCGCAGCCGGTCCAGCGCGATGAACGCCCGCAGGAACGACTCCTGCATGATGTCATCCACGTCACTGGGGTTAGGGCACAGGTGCCGGGCCCGAGCGCGCACCAGCGGCTGGTGCCGCTCGACCAACAGCCGGAACGCCACCTGGTCGCCGTCGCGGGCCAGCCGGACCAGGTCGCCGTCGGAGATCTCCACGCTCATCAGGCTGCGGCCCTCAGGCATTGCGGGCGGGTTTCGCGGGGCGCAGTTCCGGGTTCCGCAGAGCGACCTGGCCGGGGCCGGTGAGAGTGATGCCGAACCGGATGATGTCGGCGTCCTCGGGGATCAGCGTGGTGATCTCAAGGCTGGTCCAGTCGTGGCCGCCCGAGACGGCGAGCTCGTGGTCTTCGCGGGTACGCCCGCCGCGCCACGGGTGCCTGAGGATCTCCAGGCGGAGCCCGGCCTGTTCGGTAGCGGGCTCGGCGCGGCTCTCGCCGCGGAAGACGACGGTGGCGCCGCGGTAGTCGTCAGCGAAGATCGTCTGGACCAGGGCGGAGGATCCGACGGGCTGCGGGACGGCCGAGGACAAGACCGCGGACTTGCCGTCGGCGGTAGCCGAGTAGTGGGCGGTAGCCGAGGAGTTGGCGGTAGCCGAGGAGTTGGCGGCGGAATAGTCCTGGTCCGCCTCGCGGCGGGGAAGGCGATCAAGGTCCCATCGGTCCAGGCCGTCGGCGAACGACAGGTTGCGTGGCTCGTAGCGGGGCCGCTGGCCCGGAAGGCTGACCGCCTGGCCGACGGGCGGCACGCGGTCGAGGAACGGGGTGAGCAGGTCGTCGCCCGGTACCGGCCGGGCCACCCGGTCCAGCACCACGTCGGCCAGCCGCACCGGGGCACCCGCGGCGGACGCCATCGCCAGACCCAGGCCGAGGGCCGCCGTGACCTGCCGGGTTCCCGCCGGACCCGCGAGCCCGATCCGGGCCACGCTCGCCTGCGGGGTCAGCTCATCGGTGTCGGCCGCCGTCACGTCGATGTCCACTCCAGTCACACTGGCGCCGACCGCGCGCAACAGGCGGGCGGTGAGTTCTTCCGGAGCGTCAGCCGTCACGATCTCGCCGGCCGGCCGGGTGGCGAGCTCGAGGATCTGAGACAGGTCGCCGTCTCCCGGCTCCGCTTGCATCCAGATCGGCACCGCCCGGTGACCTATGTCGTCGGCGAGTACGACCAGGAAGCCGCTGGTGCTGAAGCCGCCGTTCGCCAGCCTCCCGGGCCGGGGCTCGGCGTGCGCGATACGGACGGTGGTCATGGGCGTCGCCTCCGGGGCGATGGGATCAGGTGTGTCCACACTCTTTAGTGCCCGCAAGCCGGGCGCATGTTACCCAGCCTGCTAGCGGCACGTCACCCGGTCGGCCTACTTGATGTGCTGCATGTCCTGGATGACCATGACGACTCCCGAGACGATCAGGAAGAGCGCTACGGCCGCCAGGATCTTCACTGCGACTTTCCAGAACGCCAAGCAGGCGACGGCGAGCGCGATGAAGAGAGGGATCATTTCGTTTCCTCACCGGCCAGTGGCGGCATGGTCATCGGGGCGCCGACGGGGGTGTTGCTTCTCCTCCGGGGCGGGTAAGATACCTGGCAACCACTGGACCTTATCTGGACTCTGAGTTTCGGTGCTTTGCACGGTCGATGGGCCAACATCGGCCGTGCTTTTTGTTGATGCAGTGAACCTTTGGGGCAGGGGTTCTAAAACGTCAGTGCGTGTGACGCCTCGGCAACTTTCGCTGGTTTCCTCCTCTCCACCTGGCCGATACGCTGGAGATGTTTCCCCGTCGCTCAGCGAGACTGAATTTTCTTTCGCTCACGCTTCATTGTTGCCCGTTAAACCCCCGGTGTAGACACATTTATTCGGCCGTCGTATAGTCGTGGTACCGGACTTGTAAGTGGGACTTTATGACGACCGAGCCACAAGATGCATCAACTGACGCAACGGGCCTTGAAAGTGCACGGAAGGTCCGGGAAGTCAAGTTCGGACAGATGCTCGAGCGCCTGATCGAACATAGCGAGTACCGGCGGAACAGAAAAAAGATCTCGAGCAAACTGGCCATCAGCAGCGCTGCGCTTTCCCAGTACATCCGCCAGCAGACGTGGCCCAGCTTCGGCAAGCTGCTCGCCATCGCCGACCTCTTCGACGTGAGCCTGGACTACCTGGTCTACGGTCAGCCGACCGGCGGCAGCGTGACCGACTACGGTCCCCTCTACCGCTATGTCGATCACGCCCTCGCTGATGTCCAGGCCCGGGGCAGTCGTCACACCGCCGTCGTCGCACGCATCGGACGGGTCCTAGCGGATCGGATCAATACCGTCGCGGAAGAACTGGCGGCGATGCCGACAGCGACCCGCGAAGGGCTCATTCAGGATGATGAGCTACTGCGACTGGAGAGATATTGTCATCAATGCGATCTAGTGAGCCTGAACCTCGAATTCAACGTTATTCATGCGGCGGGCGGCCTAGCCCCTGGACGCTTTCTTTCTGTGGTGGCAGCCAATCTCGAGAATGACGCTACTTATCGATTTATCTTGCCACAGGACCAATCTTGGGATGCGACGGTAGAAGCTTTCCGTCAATTGCTGGCTGACCAAATTGGCGGTGACCGGGTACGGGAGAATTGCGCGTTCCGCGTGACCGCTGCTCCGCTGATGACCGGTATATTGCTTTACCGACTTGATACAATTCGACTGGAGGCTGAGGAACCGGCACTGCACGCGCAGATCGCTGATTACCTCAGCGACGACGTGTGGCTTGGCTGCGCTATCCGGACTAACAGTGACTCCAACAGCGATATGATCATGAATCCGGACTACGTCCGACGGGCCAGGAACGCTTTCGGGCGCATGTGGTCCTCGGGTACCGCTGTCTGAGGCACCCGCTTCTCCCAGGTCAAAGCCATGGTGATGAAGATGCCAGCTGAGTGTATAGGTGCTAAATTCGCCTGGTGATCACGGACACCAAAGGCGTCGTGGTGGGGCGAGTTGTCAAGGTTCGCCCGCATCCGGACGGTGACTACATCTGGCTGGCCAACCTCGACATTGGTACGGATGGCGAGCCGCAGATCGTCTGGGGAGGCGCGCCAATCCTCGAAGAAGGCGACCTCGTTCCAGTGGCCAGGCCGGGAGCCTGGCTGCCCGCAACGAAGGACAAACACGATCGATACAAAATCAGACGCCGCCATTACCGAGGAGAGCTATCCGAGGGCATGCTCTGCAGCCTCGCGGAGCTCGGCTGGGATCCGTCAGTCACCGATCGAGTTGCCCGCCTCAACGGCTCCGCAGGCTTGTGTCCGGGTGATTCCCTCGATGACGTTGGCGAGAGCTGGCCACTCATTCTCCGGCCCGAGGATGAGTTTCGCGCTGAGGTAATCTACGCGACGCTAAAATCGCCCAAAAAGGCTGTAAGCCTAACTTAAATGTCGAAAATTCCGCGTTAGCGACCGGGAGCGGACGAGACGGGCGATGGCCTCCGGATCGCTATGTGGTGGTTGTGGCACCCTGCACACTCCTGTGTGGTGGTTGTGGCACCCTGCACATTCCTTTGACGGCGGCGATGAATAACCTTGCGCTCGATGACCTGGCTGACGCAGTGGCGGCGGTCAGGCTTGGGTGGCGGATTCGTGGGCCGGGAGCTGGTTGAGGAAGGCGATCATGCGGGTCCAGAACTGCTCGGTAGCCAGGGCATTGGCCTGCGGGCTGCCGCCCAGGCTCGCGTTGGTGAAGAACGGGAAGTACGGGAACATCCCGAAGTAGTAATGCCCGGCGTCGGGGTAGTACAGGTTGGTGGCCGGCGCATGGCCGGGGAAGCGCTCCAGTTCGCTCATGATGGTGCTGGCCGATCCGGCGGAATCCCAGACCGCGTCCTGGCCGCCGTCGCCCATCAGCAGCGGGACGCGGATACGGGTGACCGGGATCAGCATCCCGGCCCCCAGCGGCTTGCCGTCGAAGGTCCAGCCCGGGCCGGTGCCGCCAGCCGCGTCGTGGATGATGTCGGTGGGTGAGCTGGCCACCACGGCGTCGGCCAGGTGCGGCAGGTAGGAGGCGACCAGCAGGGCCGCCTGGGCGCCGTCGGACGCGCCGTACAGGACCACCGGCCGTCCGCGGATCGCGGGCTGGGCGCGCAGCCAACTGATGGCGTGGGCGAAGTATTCCAGCGGGGTGGAGCACTGGCACTTGGGCAGTCCCGGCTCGTCGTAGTAGCCCACGGCCAGGGCGGGGTATCCGCTCATCGCGAGCCCCAGGGCGACGGAAATTTCCTCACCGCCGCCGGGATATCCGCCGAGCATGTCCTCACCGCCTGGGTATCCGCCGAGGACGACGACGGCGGGAGCGCTGGGCCTGACCGCGGCCGGGGTGTAGAACGTGGCGGCGAAGCCGTCCTGGCGTACCGTCTGGGTGCTGGCCGTGACCGGCAGCTGGCGCTGCAGGGTCGCGGTCGCCCGGACCTGCCCGCCAGTCAGGACCGTGAGCCGGACCGTGAAGCCCGCGGCAGACGTGGCGAACTCGGTGCCCGGGCTGGTGGTGAACGCCGGGTGCAGCGACCACAGCAGGCCGGCGGCGTCGGCGGTGTGGTAGCTGCCCGAGACCGGCACCGCCGTGGCGAGGTCGAGTGTTCCCGCGGTGCTGGCCCGGAACACCGCCGCCGACTCCCACGGCCGCCCCTGGTCATCCGACGTGCGGGCCTGCACCGTGACCAGCCCCGCCGCGGGCAGGCCGCTGATGCTGAGGCGGATCGGGGCTACGGCTGCGGCCGTGGCCGGGCCTGCATCCAGCCGCACCGGAGCGGCAGGCGATCCGCTGCTGCATCCCGTGGCCGCCAGCGCTAGCAGAGCGCTTGCCACTAGCCCCCAGGTGCGACGCCGCAATCTGCACATGGCCTTAAACCCGCCGCTTGAGGAGAACATCAGGACACGGGTACCGCCTGCGGGACGGGGGCGCCGAGCGGGAAAACGGTCAGCCGGTGCCCCAGGCGCAACCGGAGCCGGTGCACCGGGTCCAGGCGCAGGAAGCGGGTCAGCCAGGTGCCGCTGCTCCGGCCGGTCATCAGGATCACCTCGTCGTAGTGGCGGCCGTGGATCTCCCCGCGCACCGCCAGGCCCAGCTGCCGCTGGCGGGTGATGATGCCCATCGCGTGGCAGCCGGCCTGCTCCAGCTGGAAGACGGCGGAGTTCATCCGGTGCTCGGCCGCCCTGACATCGTGCCCCGGCAGGTTCGCTCGGCCGTAGCGGCCGATGCTGGCGGACAAGCGAAGCCTCATGAAGGCCGGTAGCTGCGCCTGGCGTGATCGCACCAGCCCCAGCACCACCACCTCGCACGGCTCCTCTTCCTGCCGGGCGGCCAGGTAGCTTACTGGCCCCGGCTTGGGCTCATCTGCAGTTGCCAGATCCCTGTCCAGCACGAGCAGGTACCGTCGCATGTCCCTCACGTCCTTCAGTCGCCAGTGATGGACCCCAGTCACCTACCCCCGATCACAGCCCGAAACCTGGCGCGGGCACGGGCTCGCCGACGTCGGCACCGATTGCCGCTGCAGAGTTCGCGTCGCCTGGGGTTGGACAGCGTTTTGTTTGGCGCGGTGCTTGTTTGGGGGTTAGTCGTCAGGAGCGGACGAGGCGGGCGATGGCCTCGGAGGCTTCCTTGATCTTGTCCTCGGCTTCGGGGCCGCCTGCTTCGATGGCCTGGCTGACGCAGTGGCCGAGGTGATCTTCGACGAGGCCGAGGGCGACGGCCTGGAGGGCCCGGGTCACGGCGGATACCTGGGTGAGGACGTCGATGCAGTACGTGTCGGACTCGACCATGCGCTGAAGTCCGCGCACCTGACCCTCGATGCGGCGCAAGCGCTTGAGATAAGCGTCTTTGTCCTGCGTATAGCCGTGCATAGTCCAACTGTAAGCGCTGCGCGGCATCCAAGGTAACCTCATCGCAAGTGAGCCTGGAGATACTGCGCGACGAGACCGTTGAGGCCTTTCTCGGCCAGCTAGCCGCCCGGGTGCCCGCACCCGGCGGCGGCGCGACCGCGGCCCTGCACGCCGCGCAGGCGGCGGCGCTGGTCGCGATGGTCGCCCGGTACAGCAACGGCGCCCGGTATGACGCGGACCTGATGGCCCGCATTCTCACCGAGGCCGACGGGGTCAGGGACGAGGCGCTGGCGCTGGCGGAGGCTGACGCCGAGGCGTTCGGCGCGGTGTCGGCCGCTTACCAGCTGCCGAAGGAGACCGACGAACAGCTCCAGGCCCGGTCGGCCGCGATCGCCGCGGCGCTCGTCGGAGCGGCCCGACCCCCCGCCGACGTGATCCGCGCCGCGCGGCGGCTGGTCGAGCTCGCGGAGGAGCTGCGGCCCGCGGGGAACCGCAACGTGATCACCGACGTGGCCGCCGCGGCCGAGGCCGCCCGCGCCGCCGCCGTCACCGCCCGGGTCAACATCGAGGTCAACCTGCGCGGGATCAAGGACAACGCGATCAGGACCGAACTCACCGCTACCGCCGCGATCACCGACGAGATCATCGCCCGCGCCGACCGCGTCGTCGCGGCCGTCCGGGACGAGATCAGCCGGTGAAGCCGCTGCCTGGGAAGTCGCTGTCCGGGAAGTCGCTGTCCGGGAAGTCGCTGCCTGGGAAGTCGCTGTCCGGGCGAGAGCTCGCGGCGGACATCCGGGCGGGGACCGCGGCCCAGGCTGCGGAACTGACCGCCGCGGGGCGCCCGCCGCGCCTCGCGGTGGTCACGGCCACGGCCGACGAGGCCAGCGCTTGGTACGTGCGGTCGCTGGCCATGGCGGCGGCGAAGGCCAGCATCGGGTGCGATGTCATCGATCTCATCCCGGCGATCGCGGACGCACCGGAAAATGCCGCAGCCATTATCAGAGCGGCGCTGGCTGAGCTGAGCGGATCTCCGGCCGTGCACGGGATCATCGTGGCGACGCCGCTGCCCGCAGGCGCGCGGCTGGCCGAGCTGGCGGCGGCCATCGCCCGGGGCAAGGACGTCGACGGCGCGAACCCGGCCTCGCTTGGCCGCATTATGACCGGCCTGCCTGCGTTCGCGCCGGCCACCGCCGAGGCGGTGGTCCGGCTCCTCGAACACCATCGGATTGCGCTGGCCGGGAGGCATGCGGTGGTGGTCGGCCGTTCGGCGGTGGTCGGCAAGCCGCTGGCGCATCTACTGCTCGACCGGGACGCGACCGTCACCATCTGCCATTCTCGTACCCGGGATCTGGCCGCCATGACCGTTCTGGCCGACGTGCTTGTGGTGGCCGCGGGCCGCGCCGGGTTGATCGGCCCGGAACATGTCGCCCCGGGCGCCACGGTGATCGACATCGGCACCAACGTCACGCCCGACGGCGGGCTGGCCGGCGACGTCGACCCGAAGGTCGGACAGGTCGCGGGCGCCCTCAGCCCGGTACCAGGCGGCGTCGGCCCGGTCACCACGGCGCTGCTGCTCCGGCACGTGACCGAGGCGGCGGCGCGGCTAGCCGAGGATGGCAGCTAGCCGAGCATGCTGCGGTAGACGGCGATCAGTGCCGCCTTCTTATCATCGCTGAGGCGCGAGTCCGCGCGGATGGCGTCTTCGGTCGGCAACGGCGGGGAGGCCGGGGCAGCCTGCGCCGTACCGTCCTTGTCGGCGCCTGCTATCGCGTCGATCAGGCCGGCCTGGGTCATCAGCGACTCGGCCGAGAGGTTCAGCGCGTCGGAGATCGCCTTGAGTACGCGGACCGACGGCTGGTGCAGGCCTCGCTCGACCTGGCTGAGGTAAGGGTTGGACAGACTGGTCAGCTCGGCGAGCTGGCGGAGCGACAGATTGGCCTTCTTCCGCTGGTCCCGGATGAAGGCGCCGAGCACCTCGCGCTGCGCATCCCACAGATCCGTCATGGCCTTACCTCCTACATGCAAACTATAGAACGCGGCAGCTCCAGGGAATCCCTGGAGCTGCCGCGTGCATAACCTGTCCGGCTCGCTTATCGCGAGCTGTCGTACTTAGCGGGTCTTACTTGGCCGCGGACTTCGGCGCGCTCTCCTCGCCGGGGAGCAGCGGGCTCGCCACTTCGAGCACCTCGTCAGCGAACTTGCGCTGGCTGGTGAGGAACTGCTCGGCGAAGTCGTAGCCGCGGGCCACAACCTCGTGCGGGTTCGGCAGCCGGTCGGCGCCCGGCAGGCTGATCGAGGGGATCGACGGGATCGACGGGAGCGACTGGGTGACGGACTGGACCGTCTCGACCCAGGTCTTGAGCGCGTCGATCGTCAATTCCTGGCTCTTACGGATGGTGCTCAGGATCTGCTCCTGGATGTCCTGCGTAACGTTGCTGGCCATTGCGGGCCTCCTTTGTTTTGACTTCTACTTGTTCTTGACTTCTACTGCTAACTATACCAAGCAGTGGTTGGTATGTCAAGCGGCTTGCTTGGCATCTACAGCGGGAGCGGGGTGGTGAGACCCTGCGGGTTGCGTCGTGGGGCCCAACCCGCAGGGAGCCTGGGGGCGAGAGTTCAGCCGGCAGCTTTCGGAGTCCGCTTAGCAGCGGGCCGCGGCGCACTCTTGGCGGCGGTTGTCTTGGGCGCGGCGGCCCTGGATGCGGCGGCCCTGGGTGCGGGAGACTTGGCGGGCGCGGGCTTGGCGGGCGCGGGCTTGGGCTCGGGGGCCACGGCGGCGGGCTTCGGCTCGGTCTTAGCGGCGGCGGGCTTCGGCTCGGTCTTAGCGGCGGCGGGCTTCGGCTCGGTCTTGGCGACGGCGGACTTAGGCTCCGGGGCCACGGCGGCGGACTTCGGCTCGGTCTTGGCCACGGCGGGCTTGGGCCCGGGCACTACGGCGGCGGGCTTGGGAGCGGACGCCACAACGGCGGGCTTCGGCTCGGGCTTGGGGGCGGCGGGCTTCGGCTCGGGCTTAGCGACGGCGGGCTTCGGCCCGAGTACTAGGGCGGGCTTGGGCTCGGGCGTGACCTGGACGACCTTGGGCTCAGGCTTGGGGGCGGTCCTGGTGGTGCCGTTCTTGTGGCGGCCCGACATCAGCGGGATGGTCAGCGCCAGCACGTCGTCGGCGAACTTCCGCTGGTTGGCCAGCAGCTGCTCGGCCAGGCCGTAGGCGCTGTCGACCGTCTCCTCCGGGGTCGGCAGCTTGCCGGCAAAGGGCACCGTGACGTTCGGCAGCTTGGGCAGCTTGTCCGTCAGCGGCAACAACCTGGGGGTTACGGTGGTGACGGTGTCGACCCAGATCCTGAGCGCACCGATTATGGTCTTCTGACCCTTGCGCAGGGAGGTCAGGAACTCTTCCTGCAGGTCCTGCGTCGACGTCCTCGTCATGATCTTCTCCTTATGGCTCGTGCTGCAAACTATACCAAGCAAGATTGGGATGTCAAGCGCGCGCTTGGTATGCGCAGCAAGGTGCGGCGGGATCAGGTCTCCTTGGCGGCGTCGGCCAGCAGGGGGGAACGGGCCAGGGTTAGCACGGCCGTGCCCAGGATCGCGGCGGCGGCGACCTCGGGGAGGATGTACCAGCCGCCGCGGACCTCCTCGTGGAAGGCGAATACGCCCCACAGGACCGAGATGAACGGGTCGGCCAGGGTCAGGCCGGGTTGGACCGCGATCAGGCCCCCGGCGTTCAGGGCCGACTGGATCAGGAACATGCCGAGCAGGCCAACCGCGACCATGCCGTAGATCTCCCAGCTTGTGAAAAGCGTCACGATTCCATGCGAGAAGGTCGTGGTCATGCCCTTCATCAGCGCCGCCGTGAGGCCGAACGCCGAGCCGGCGGCGATGCCGAGCAGCGCGGACCGGTAGGCGCTGCCCGAGCCACGGGTCGACTTGCGGCTGCCGAGGAGGACAAGAACCCCGACCATGGCCAGGTTCACGGTGATGCCGAACACCCAGTCGTACCAGTGCACGTGCCCGTTGCGCCCGGCGGACGGCGACAGCAGGAACAGCAGGGCACCGAGGCTGATCGTCATCACGGCGGCCGAACCCCACTCCCGCCGGTGCATGCCCTGGCCGAAGACCCG
>Ga0302184_10001333_pt1 | contig 15985 bp, 14 predicted proteins | sample I_Palsa_N3_3_FD_200233 | JGI IMG/M metagenome (GOLD analysis project Ga0302184, IMG submission 200233) | Peat permafrost microbial communities from Stordalen Mire near Abisko, Sweden - I_Palsa_N3_3 | ecosystem: Environmental > Terrestrial > Soil > Palsa > Peat permafrost | place: Sweden...
CTCATCGATCTCGATCGTCAGACCGCGCATGTCTTTGGTGATCCGGGCGAAGCGTGGTTTCACCTCGGGAACATGGGGACGGGGCGTCGCATGCTCGTCACCGTCGGCCGGCGCAAGCACGCATAGGATCATCACCACGCCGTGGTTCTCGCGCAGGTCGAGCACGTAAACCATGACAGTGAGGTCGGGATGGCCCGCCGGGTGCACCGGGTATCTGGAGGCGCCCTCCTTGACTGCCCGTTCCCAGCCGCGCATGATGGTCTCGTCGGTGATCGCCAGGTCGAGAGCCGTGCGTGCCTCGAGGACGGGATTGCCACGCAGGGGAATCGACTCCGGCATCGCCACCATCACGCCGTCAACGCTGTGCGCGCCCACCGGCGCATCAGGGTGCATCTCCAGCAGCGACTCGAGCACCCTCTCGAGCGTCTCGGCATCGAGATGCTCGTGCTGTTCGCGATCGAACACGTCGCGACCGAGATCCGCGGCCTCAGGCGGAGCCTCTGATGGGGTGAGAGTCTGGGGTTCGGTCTGGGTCATCAGGCGGTTTGGGTCAGCGTCCGCCGACAGTGCCGTAGGCAGAGCTGGCGTTCGAGTCCCAGCACATGATCGGCGGGAGCATGCTCAAGCTGGACCGATTCAGCCCCACTTGGACGATTGAATCCGGTGCTGCACAGCGCCTCTGGCGGGCGATCGGGGCGTGCCCCTCGCTCGAGCCACTGCGCCCGCTCAGTCGCCGGTGGCCGAGAAGTGCTCGGGATCAACCGGCCCGAGCACGCCACCGATGAGCTTCGGCTGTCCGGGATAGGCGCGCAGCGCGGCGAGCAGCTGGGAGGGGTTCGTCACATCGACCGCGCCACCCGGATATACGGTGGTCTCGTGGTTGCTGACACCGGCGGGTGCGCTGAATGCGCCGGCCGCGTTCAGCTGGGCCTGTTCGTAGTAGGTCCTGTACCCGCTTGTGACCGTGCCGCCCCAGCCGTGTTCAGATGCCCATTGAAGGATCGGGATGATCCAGTCGGCGATCGGCTTCGATCGCGGATTCCACGGCGTTTCCGGTACTTCGGCGTCCACGACCGGGCCTGCAGAGTTGGACGGCGCATTTTCGAAGGATGCGGCGGATTCCCCGGATGGCAGCACCACTCCGGCCTTGCGTGCTTCCCTGATCTCGCGGCGAACTTCTGCATTGGAGGGGGCTCCGGCGGCGATGTGCAACTTGCCTTCGGCCAGCACCTTGTCCGATGAGGCGTCGATCCGCGCGACGTTGCTACGGGGCTGCGCCGGCGGAGGGTTTGCGGTCGCTCCGCCCGTGGCCCCAGCCGTCGCCTTCGCGTCCGTCGGGACGGTTCTGCCGGTCACCCTGGCTTCACCGCAGCCCGCTGTTCCAGCGCAGATGATCACCAGAAGCCCAGCGACGGTCAGCCGTCCAGCGCATCGGCCGGCGACCGTCCGGCCGATCTTCATGAGCGTCCTCGCAGGAAGCTCACACACGTGGGCATCGACCCAGGGTAGCCACCCACCGGCGCCACGATCGCCTCGCGCAGCGCGATACGCGTGTAGTGTCGGCGCAATGGTTGGTCCAAGTTGACGCCGGTCCCTCGACTGATGCCGGCGATTGCCTGCAGCGCGGCGCTGATGCTGGCCGGATGCGGAGGTGGAAGCTCGTCGGTCAGCACCGGCGCCGGTGCCTCGGCCGCCGGAGGAAATGGGCCGTTTCTCGCGGACGCCGACGCGATCTGCAGCCAGGCGCAGAAGACCGGCAGCGCTCTTACGCCGGCGCGGAACGAGAGCGAACTCGCCGCGTTCCTCGACCGGGAGCTGATACTGGGGCGCAATGAGGTCAACAAGCTGAGCGCGCTCCACCCGCCGAGCGACAAAGCCGCCGCCTACCGGATCTGGCTGGAAAGCTTGAACCAGACGCTCGGCGAGCTGGGTGCCACTGTCGTCGCGGCGAAGGATCAAAAGACCGAAGAAGTCAACGCGCTCGTCCGCGAAGCCGGTGGTTTCGACGAGCGCAGCCTCACCCGCGCAAAGGAAGTGGGCCTCACAACATGCGCCAAGGCAGGCTGAGGCCCCTTCCGGCCGTAGCGCGTGAAAGTGTTCCGGCTCCACGGCGAGGTGAGCAGGAGGGCGCTTGACGACGCGGTGAAATCCAGTAATCGGAATTTGTGCGATAACTCGGACTCGACGTCGAGGCGATCCATGCCTATACTTTGTAAGCGATTCTGGCAGGAGGCCCTGGACGGGAGTCACTGACGGGATCACCAGCTGCGGACTCGTCACGACGGGTGGGCAGATCGTGCATTCTTCACGAGAGTTCCGACTATGGATGGCGCAGACATGCGGTTCTCGGGCAAGGGGGCGCTAACGGCAGGCATGACCTGCCTGCTGCTGGGTGTGATCGCGCTGGGAACGCTTGCCGTGACCGAGTCAACGGCCTTCGTGGTGGGCTTTGTCGCGATAGTGCTTGCGCTTCTGCTTACGGGCAGCGGGGGCGTGTTGATCGGCCACCGGCTGCGTACCAGGGGCGCGATGCTGACCGGAGACGCCGAGCGGATGTCGCGGACTGCGGCCACCGACCCGCTGACCGAACTGCCGAACCATCGAGCGTTTCACGAGGACCTCGCCGAGGAGATGCAGCACACCGCCAGAACGGGCATTCCGATCTCGCTGGTGATGCTCGATCTCAACGACCTCAAAGCCGTCAACAACGCTCACGGTCATCAGGCGGGCGATGAACAGCTCCGCGCTCTTGCACAGGCCATCACGGCCACCCAGCGCGCGACCGATCGCGCCTACCGCATCGGCGGGGACGAGTTCGCCGTGATCCTCCCCGGGACCCGCGAGTGGGCGGCGTTCAAGTTCGCGCAGCGCGTGCGCGACACGCTCGAGCTGCGCGAGGAGGGCGTCGTGCGGGAGACCGCCGGGATCTCCCAGGCACTCACGTTCCGGCCAAAGGACGATCTCGTCCATGAAGCGGACCTCGCGCTGATCAGCGCCAAGCGCTCGCAGCAGGATGTGGCCGTCTACACGGCCGAGATGGAGCCTGGGCGCCACACCGCGGCAGCGGTGGAGGACGAGCACCATACGCGCACGCTGGCGGGCGCGCTGGCGCTCGCGGTGGACGCCAAGGACGCCTACACCCGCAGCCACTGCCAGACGGTATCCACGCTCTGCGCGGTGATCGAGACCGAGCTCGGTTTCGGTCCTGAGGCGGTCGGCCGGATACGCCTGGCCGGACTGCTGCACGACGTCGGCAAGATCGGCATACCCGATGCGATCCTCAAGAAGCCGGCGGAGCTGACGGCGAAGGAGTATGAGCAGATGAAGACCCACTCGCTGCTGGGCTTTGACATCGTGCAGGCTGCGGACATGCCGGTCGAGGCTATGTGGGTTCTCCACCATCACGAGCGCGTCGACGGGCGCGGCTATCCGGACGGGCTCGCCGGCCAGGACATTCCGCTGGAGTCGCGCATCATCCACGTGGCCGATGCGTTCGAGGCGATGACCTCGGACCGTCCCTATCGCACGGCGCCGGGCCAGCGCTTCGCCGTGGAAGAGCTGCGCCGGAACGTCGATAGCCAGTTCGACTCCCGTGTCGTCGCAGCGCTGCTGCGGGTACTGGACGATCGCGCGGCGAGCGAGATCAGCAACGAGCCTGCGGCGGTGGTGGGAGCCTAGGCCGGTGGCTCCCGGCGTGCCGCTCAGGGGTGCGCGTTGGCGCGGTGAGCGTACAGGTCCGCGTCCGCGCGGCGGATCATGTCCTCGGCCGTGTCGTCGTCGCCGAGCTCCGCAAAGCCGACCGTGATCGACGCTTTGGCAGGACCCTCTGCCAAGGTCTCTGAGACCTGGTCAAAACGCTCGCGAACCCCCTCGACATCGGCGTTGGGCAGCGCGCACACGAACTCATCGCCACCGAAACGCATGATCAGGTCATAGGAGCGCAGGCACTGCCTCAGCGACGCGGCGACCGCGACGAGCAGTGAGTCCCCGGCAAGATGGCCCATGGTGTCGTTGACGCGCTTGAGGCCGTCGACGTCGACGAATGTGACGACCAGATGCTCAGGGGCGCGATGGGCACGGTCCACCTCACGCTGAAGCTGCTTCATCCCGGCGCCACGGCGGCGGACATGGGTGAGCTCGTCGGTCTCGGACGCTTCGCGGTCAAGTGCCGCCTGGGCGCGGTCGCGCGCCGCGAGCGTGCGATCGTGGGCTGACTGGGCCCGTTCCTCGGCGGCCCTCGCGCGATCGTCAGCCGCCCTTGCGCGATCGTCGGCCGCGCGTTGGCGATCGTTCGCCGCTCGCAAGGTCCGCTGGGCGCGCCTCGCCGTCCCGGGCGACTCGACCGCTTCCCCACGCGCTCTCGCGCCCGCTGTGCGCGCGGCAGCGATCTGGTCGCGAGTCGTTGCCACCTGGTCGCGCTCGTCGGCCGTGATGTCTCTTGCCACTGCGGTCCTCAGACGAGCACGGGCCTGCTGGCCGCGGAGCTCCGTTGCGTGCTCTCGATGACGGCTGCCGGTTTCGCGAGCCTGCTGGTCGGCGCCCTCGAGCGATTCCTGATCGCTGGCCGCCTGGTCCTCATCAGAGGCCGCCTGTTCGGCGTCAGCGGCCGTCTGATCGGCGTCAGAAGCCGTCTGGTCGGCATCAGATGCCGTCTGATCGACAGCTGAGGCTGCACCGTCGCGCTCAACCGCCGACCCGCTCATGTTCGGCGGAGCCGAGTCAATCGGGTCGTCAACCGAACCACCGTCTCCGTTGCCGACGGATCGAACATCTCTGGGATCTGCGGGGAACCGCTTATCGTCTGCATTCTGCAAGAGGACACCTCTGCCTGGCGACAGTAGCAAACGTCACAAGAATATATCAGAAATAGCAAGATTTCTAATATGTTGATTTTCGCGGAAAGCCGCTGAAAACCTTTTGAATCATCGCGTGGCGGCGGGATTCCAGAGCTGCGCCGCGCCCGCGCTCGCGACGCTCGCGCCGGTTAGGAGAAGGCGCTATCTGGGTGCGGCGATCTTGGCGAGCTCGCGCTCGGGCGCGACACGAACGACGTCCCAGATCAGGCCCGTGCGCTCGAGGCCCGCGATCAGCCAGGCGGACGGATCGAGCTGCCACCAGCGCAGACCGTGGCGTGCGGAGGTGGGAAAGGCATGGTGGTTGTTGTGCCATGCCTCCCCCAGCGTCGGCAGGGAAAGCCACAGCAGATTGCGCGACTCATCGCCCGTCGCGAACCGGCGGCGGCCGAAGAAGTGGCACAGCGAGTTGATCGAGAAGGTCGAGTGATGCAACAGGAAGATGCGCACGGCCCCACCCCACAAAAGACCCGTCAATCCCCCGACGAACGAGCCAGTGAGAGCAAAGCCGAGGGCGAACGGCACGGCGAGGCCCACGAACACCCACAGCAGAAACGTGCGATCGACAAAGCGCACGACCGGGTCGGTGAGCAGATCCTTGGCGTAGCGCTCCTCGCTGGCCAGCTCCTGGTCAGCGAAGATCCATCCGACATGGGCGTGAAACAGGCCGCCGAGCGCGCCCCGCCAGCCGCCGCCATGATCGAGATGGGGGCTGTGGGGATCGCCGGGCAGGTCAGAGAAGCGGTGGTGCTTTCGGTGGTTGGCCACCCACTCGATCACGGGACCCTCGATCGCCGCTGAGCCCAGCGCCGCGAACAACGCCCGCATCGGCGCGCTCGTCTTGAAGCTGCGGTGGGTCAGCAGGCGGTGATAGCCGACCGTGATGCCGAGGCCGGTCAGCGCGTAGCAGACGGCCAGCACGACCAGGTCCTGCCAGCGCAGCGCACCTCCCCACGCCGACCACATCGCGAAGCCGACGAGTCCCAGCGGCACGAGCGTCGCCGCGAGATTCGCGATCCGGTCGATCCGCGCGTGCTCGACGGGAGTCGCAAGTAGCTCGGCCGGGGGCGGCTCGACCGGGGGCGCCGGCAGCTCTACAGCGGGACTCTCAGCCATCGCCCGAGCTCGATCGGCTGTTGGCCAGCGCTCGCATCAACAGCTTCACAGTACTCCCTCCCCCACCCGTATCTGCCGACGGCTGTCGCAGGCGCCCGTGACGCGCGATGACCAACGACCATGCAGGCGCCCGCCGCTCTGATAGACCCCGCGCGATGGACCCACCGCAGAACGCACCGGTGCGGCGGCGCGGGAGCGCGTGGACGCGCGCCGGCATCGTCGGCGCGGCGATCCTCGTCGCCGGCCTGCTCGTGTTCGCGCTGTCACGTCTGGGCCTGCGCCGCATCGGTCACGCCCTCATCACCGCCAGCCCCGGATGGATCGTGCTGGCCCTGGCGCTGATGGCGCTGTCGCTCGTGCTGCGCGCGGCGGCCTGGCATGAGACCCTCCGCGCGGCCCTCCCCGATACGCAGATCCGATGGCCGCCGGTGATCCGCGCGGCGATGATCGGCGTGATGGCCTCGGCGCTGTTCCCGGGGCGCATCGGCGAGCCCACCCGCGTGCTCGTGCTGAGCCGCAGGCTGGAAGGCTCAACGCGGCGGCTGCTACCGATCGTTGCCGGCACGGTGGTATCGCTGACGCTCATCAACCTGCTTGCCCTGGCCATTCTCGCGGGCGTCAGCTTCACGAGCGTGCCCCTGCTCCACGGGCATCTGGCCGGGCTGTTGACCGTGCTCGCGCTGCCGATCGCCCTGTGCGTGCTCGTGCTCGCTGGGCCCCGGCTGCTGGCGATCGGGCAGCGCTCGCGCCGCGCACGCGTCGTGCGCGCATCGCAGTCGATGGCCCGAATCCTCAACCTCGCACGCCAGGGACTGGTGGTCTTCGCCCGGCCACGCTACGGCGTGACCACGATCACCTGCCAGCTGCTGGCGTGGACGCTTCAGTGGCTTGCCTGCTATGCGGTGGTGCTCTCGCTCGGACTGCAATCGGACGCCAACCTCGCGACCGCGGCCGCGATCCTGCTCGCGGTGAACGTCTCAGCGATCCTGCCCGCGACGCCGTCCAACGTGGGGGTCTTTCAGGCCGCGTGCCTGGTCGTGCTCGCCGCCTACGGCGTGGGCGCCGGGCCGGGGCTTGCCTACGGCATCATCCTGCAGGCGGTGGAGGTGCTGACCGCTCTGTTGCTGGGCATCCCGGCGCTGCTCGGAGAGGGCCTCAGCTGGCGCGACATCCGGCCAGGAAAAGATGGGCCGGAGGAGGACGCCGAGCAGAGCGCATGAGCGCTCTCAACCGGCCAGTGCGCGCAGCGACTGGCGCAGCGAGTGCGTCGTCTGCAGCACCGCTGTGGGCTCATATCCGCAGTGCGCCATGCAGTTCTCGCAGCGCGGGTCCCTGCCGCGACCGTACTTGCTCCAGTCGGTCGTCTCAATCAGCTCCTTGTAGGTCTCCGTGTAGCCATCGGCCATCAGGTAGCAGGGACGCTGCCAGCCGAACAGCGAGTAGCTCGGAATTCCCCACGCGGTGCAGTCGAATTCGGCCTTGCCCTCGAGGAAATCAAGGAACAGCGGACTGTGGTTGAGCCGCCACTTCTTGCGCCGGCCGTCTGCAAAGGCCTCTGAGAACAGCCGGCGCGTCTGCGCCACCCCGAGGAAGTGCTCCTGATCAGGGGCTTTCTCATAGGCGTACGCGGGCGAGATCATCATTTCGTCGACTTCCAGGTCGTCGTTCAGGAAGTCCAGGACCTCGCGCACGGTTTTCGGCGAATCGTGCGTGAAGAAGGTGGTGTTCGTCGTCACCCGAAAGCCCGCCGCCTTCGCGGCCCTGATCGCGGAGACCGCCTTCTCAAAGACGCCCTCGCGCTCCACCGAGGCGTCGTGGCGCTCCTGCAGGCCGTCCATGTGGACGGCCCAGGCGAAGTAAGGGCTGGGCTTGAAGTTCTCGAGCTTCTTCTCCAGCAGCAGAGCGTTCGTGCACAGGTAGACGAACCTCTTGCGCTTGATCAGCTCTGCGGCGATCACGTGGATCTCGGGGTGTATCAGCGGCTCGCCCCCGGCGATCGAGACCATCGGAGCGCCGCTCTCCTCGATCGCGCCGATCGCCTGCTCGACTGGCATCCGCCGACGCAGCTCGTGCTCGGGGTGCTGGATCTTGCCGCAGCCCGAGCAGGCCAGGTTGCACTGGAACAGAGGCTCCAGCTCGACGATCAAGGGGAACTTCTCCCGTTTGGCCAGTCGCTGGCGCATCAGGTACCAGCCCATGCGTGTGCCCTGCCTGATCGGAACCGCCATGGCGCCTACCCTATCCGCCCGGCGCCCACTCATGAAGCGCGCCCGCCACTCTGCGCAGCACCCGCGCGGCACGTACCGCTCCAGCCGCTGCCTGCGGACGCATCAGCTCGTGCGTCGGGCTGTCGAGCACCACGCGCACGACCCCGAACGGCCGCTCGCCGGCTCCCGCGGACAGCCATACCGACTCCATATCCACGGCGATCGCGCCGCCCGCATGGAGTTCGGCGCGACGCTCACCGAGCGCCAGCCGCGAGACGCACACCACGCTCCCCCGTCGGACCTTCAGCCCCTCCGCGGACAGCGCTGCGGTGAGCGCCCCGACATCCGCACAGTCGACCCGCTGTGGATCGTGCCCTTCGTCTGCTGCCGCCAACACCTCCTCGGCCACCACCACTTCCCCGGGCACAGACTCCTGATCCAGCCCGCCGCAGAAGCCCAGGACCAGCAGCGCATCGCCCGGGCGCTCGCGCAGCGTGCGCGCCGCCGCCCGGCTGCGAGCGGGACCCATGCCGGTTCTGTGGACCGGCACCCGCCGTGTCGCCGAGCGGATCAGCGCCGCCTCCAGGCGCAGGGGCGCCGCGATCAAAAGCTCCGTCATGAGCCCGCCGTTCCGGCCGGTGCGACCTCGGCGGGCAGGGCATCGAAAGCTGTCCGCCCGGGCTCCACCCCGAGCGCTCGCAGCGCCGCCCTCGCGGCCGTGTGCCCACTGAGCACCGCGCCCTCGAGCGTCGCGGGCCATCCCGTGTCGGTCCACGTGCCCGCCAGCACGAGACCCGCCACCGAGGTTTCCGATTCAGGGCGCAGCGCGGCGACCCCGGGCGCGGCCCTGAATGTGGCGGCATGCTCGCGTGTCACGAGAAACAGCTGCACCCTGGCCTCGCGGGCACGGGGAAGAAGCGCTTCGAGCGCGGGTAGGTAGTACTCACGCAGAGCATCCACGCTCATTCCCATCTCACGCTCTGCGCCCGACAGCGACACCGCCAGATACTGGCAGCCGGCGGGCGCACCCGCCGCGACAGTGCGGTCGAACAGGTACTGCACCGGCGTACCCACCCCCGCCGCGAACCGCTCCTCGCAGACCCGGCGATCGTAGACGACATGCAGATTGACGATCGGAGAGCTCCCCAGTCCCTCAAAGCGCCTCGCCGACCCTCCAATCAAAGGCTCCACCAGAGCGCCGGCGCGCGCGTGCGGAACCGCCACGACCACCGCCTCGGCGCTCAGCCCGTCTCCCGCGCCGTGCACCTCAAAGCCCGTTCCTGCCCGCTCCAGCCGTTCCGCGCGCCAGCCGAGCCTCACCTCGACGCCGGCCTCTTCGAGTGCCCGCGCGGCCGGCTCGCCGATGGTCTGGCTGAGCGTCGCCGAATGGAAGCCGATATCGCCGGCGTCGGCCCCGGAGAGCAGCCCGTTTTTGAACACGAACGCGGCCAGCGCAAGCGATGCCTGAGAGGCCGGCAGGTTCAGGGCCGGCAAAGCGATCAGATCCCACAGCGCATCCAACGCATGAGGGCCCTGATGGTGGCTTTCGAGCCATGCGCCGAACGTCGTCCGGTCCAGGGACTCATCCTCCAGGTCCAGCCGCATCAGCTCGAGCGCCGCGCGTCCCGCACTGGCCCGCTCGCGAAGCGACAGGTGCGGATAGCGCGCCAGCGCGCCTGCCAGGTGCAGCGGTGCGGGCAGTGCGCCCCGGCGCAGCACAGCCCGCTTGGCGCCCGGACTGAGCACCGGGATTTCCAGGCGATCCTGGATCAAGAGCAGATGCGAGCTCCCCAGTCGCTCGAGCAGCCCGCGGTAGGCCGGGCAGCCGCGCAGGAAGACATGCTGGCCGTTGTCCATCTCAAGGCCCTCGCGCTCGAACGAGTAGGCCGCCCCGCCGAGCCTGCGCCTGACCTCGACGAGCGTCACCCGCGCGCCCGCCTGGGCGCAGTCGAGCGCCGCCGTGATTCCCGCGAGCCCTCCGCCGATCACGGCGACCCGGCGCCCCGCGCTCACCTGACTGCGCCCCCACCGAGCATGCTGCTCGCAGCCACCCACATCTTCTCGGCCGCCGGCAGCGACATGCGCTCCGCTAGCGCTCGCTCGGGCTGTGCCTGAATGCGGTTGAGAAGCCGCCGGTAGATGCCCGCCATCGCCTGCAGGCATGCCGCGCTTCGCCTGTCGAGCAGCGGCGCGAGCTCCATGCCGCGCTGGAACCACTGCTGCGCGCGCTCCACCTCGAAACGCACGAGCGCGTGCAGCGACTCAAGCTCCTGCCCGGCTCCCACGTGCGGTCCGGAAGCCTCCATCCCGCGGGCCAGCGAAGCGAGCACCGCAGGCGCGTCGCGCTCGTCGTCCTCGGCCACCAGACCGAAGCGTCGGAGGTCCTCGGCCGGCAGGTACACGCGCCCGTTCTCCGCGTCCTCACGCACGTCGCGCAGGATGTTCGTCAGCTGCATGGCCACGCCGAGATCGTCCGCCAGCGATTCGGCCTCTGAGCCCGCGGTGGAGGTCTCGTCGTGGGAGCCGAAGATCGGCAGGCAGACCCGCCCGATCGCGCCTGCGACGCGGCGGCAGTAGAGAACGAGTTCGTCGAAGCCCTCGTAGGTCGCGCCCGCCACGTCCATGCGAACACCCTCGATCAGCTCGCCCAGCGCGCCTGCGGGCACGCTGAAGCGCCTGTAGGTGTCGCCCAGCGCCAGGATCACCGGATCGGAGCTCTGCGCTCCGGCGCCGGCCGCCTCCAGCGCGATGAGCATCTCGGCCTCCACGTCAAGGCGGCGCAGCTTCTCACGGTCCTCGAGCGTGCCGTCTCCAATGTCGTCGATCCGCCGCGCGAACGCGTACACGGCGCACATCCCCCGGCGCCTCTCTCGCGGCAGCAGGCGGATGCCGTAATAGAAGTTCGCCGCGCGGGCTCGCGTGATCGACTCGCAGTGGCGGTAGGCGGCCTCGACGGTCGCCGGCGAGCTCATCGGACCCCGCCCCGCTGCCCCGCGAGCGTCCTTACGAGGCTGAGCAGCCGGCGTCCGTGAGTCACCCGAGGCGGGCCGGGCAGCACATCGCAGCCGGCACGCTCGATCGCATCCAGGGCGGCGCGGCCGCCCGCCACGAAGGCCGCGACCGCGAGTTTCGCCCTCCCGTGAACCTGGCCGATCAGCGGCGCCCCGTCCACGAAGAGATCCCGCGCCCGCGCGACCTGGAAGCCGATCACCGCCCGCAGCGGCTCGCCGGCGTGCGGCCGCGAAAGTTCTGCGGTGCTCGCGCCGAAGCGCGCGAGGTCCTCGGCGGGCAGATACACGCGGCCGGCGGCGAAGTCCTCGCCGACGTCCTGGCAGTGCTCGGCGAGCTGCAGTGCCGTGCAGATCGAGTCTGACAACGCGATCCGTGCGGGTGTTTGCAGGCCGAACACGCCTAGCACCAGCTCCCCGACGGGATCGGCCGACAGCGCGCAGTAGCCGCGCAGCTCCTCCCAGGTCTCATAGCGGCTGACCCTCTGGTCGGTGCGGTTCGCCTCGATCAGCCGGATGAACGGCTCGCGTGGCAGCGAGCACTCGCGAAGAGTCGGTTCGAGCTGCTCGAGCAGCGGGTTCTCCGCGCGGCCCTCATACGCCCGGTTGAGATCCTCTTCGAGCCAGTCCAGCGCGCCCAGACGGTCACCGCCGGCGGAGTCTCCGAGCTCATCGACGAGGCGCGCAAAGCCATAGATCGCCAGCAGGTGTGAACGTACGCGGCGCGGCAGCACGCGGCTGGCGACCGGGAAGTTCTCGCTCTCGGCGCGCGCCATCACCAAGGCCGCATTCGGAGCGCCGCTGGGTGCCTCAGCCGTGAGCATCACCCCGCGGCGGTGAGGCAGCGGCCGAGCGCCATGATCGGGAAGGCGAGCCTGTAGAGGTGGTAGTTGATGTAGTAGTCAGAGGGAAAGCCGGTGCCCGTGTATTGAGGCTCATCCCAGCAGCCGTCCGCCCGCTGCGAAGCTATGAGCCACTGCACTCCGCGGCTCACAGCCTGCGAGCGCTCACCGGCCGCGTGCAGCGCAAGCAGCGCCCAGGCGGTCTGCGAGGCGGTGCTCGGCCCGCGGCCGATCCACTCCGGATCGTCATAGGAGCGAGGGTCCTCACCCCAGCCTCCGTCCGCATTCTGATGCTGCTCGAGCCAGCGCACGGCACGCCGGATGCACTCCTCCGAGCGGTCAACCCCGGCGGAGATCAGCGCCGGGAGCGCTGCGCCCGTGCCATAGACGTGGTTGACGCCCCAGCGCCCGAACCACGAGCCGCCGGGCTCCTGCTCGGCGAGCAGCCACTCGATCGCGCGCCGCGCCGTGGGCGCATTCGCGAGACCCATCGCGGCGAGCATCTCGACGGCGTGCGCGGTGACGTCGGCACTCGGCTCATCGATCACCTCACCGAAGTCGAGAAAGGGAATCTCACGCACGAGCGAGTGAGTGTTCTCGGCGTCGAAGGCGCCCCAGCCGCCGCCCGCGCTCTGCATCCCTTCAACCCAGCGCAGCGCGCGCGTGATCGCCTGCTCCGCTCGCGCTGAGGCTGCAGCCGTCGCGTTCGTGGCGAGGGCTCGGCGCAGCGCAAGGACCACCTCGACGGTGTCATCGACATCGGGGTAGTTCACGTTTGCGAACTCGAACGCCCAGCCTCCCGGCGCGAGCCCCGGCCGGCGCACCGACCAGTCGCCCGCCACCGTGACCTCCTCGCCCACCAGCCACTCGACCGCGCGTTCGATCGCCGGGTCCGATCCCGAGCGTCCCGCGTCGCTGAGCGCGAGCATCGCCATCGCGGTGTCCCACACCGGCGACTGGCAGGCTTCAAGGCGCCGGCTGGCGCCGGCCGGCGCCCCGACCCCGTGGGAGTCGTCGCGATCCTCGATCGTGAAACCCTCGAGACCCTCGAGGCCCCGTTTGATGATCGGATGCTCGACGGGATATCCGCACAGGCTCAACGCCATCAGCGAGTAGACCCAGGGCGGCTGGATTCCACCCCAGGAACCATCGGCCTCCTGTCGTCTGACGATCCAGCGCTCCGCGCGGGCGATGGCCAGCCGGCGCAGCGGAGCAATCGGCCGCCGCTCGTACAGGCGAGCCACGCGGTCCAGCCGGGTCAGCCAGGAACCCCATCGCGGGACCGTCCCCCGTGGCGCCCGCGCGTGCTCGGCCTGTCCGTCGCCGCCATCCAGCCCGGCGGCGACGTGAAGCTCATCGAGGTCGAACGGCAGCGGACGCACGGGACGGTGGGCTTTGACGAGCGACACCGCCACGATCGTCTGGCGCGCCCAGCAGGCGAATGCGTAGACGTTCAGTGGCGCCCAGGAGGGCAGCAGGATGACCTCGGGGGGCAGCGCGGGCACACGATCCCAGGACCACAGGCCGAACAGTGCAAGCCACAGGTGCGTGAACACGCGCGCGGCGGGGATTCCGCCCTCGGCGCGGATGAAGCGCGCGGCCGCCTGCATGTGCTCGTCCGCGGCCTGATCGCCCGCAAGGCGAAGTGCGCAGTAGGCCTCAATCGTCGTCGACAGCTCGCCGGGGCCGCCGTGGAAGTTCGCCCACGTGCCATCCGCGCGCTGCTGCGAGCGAATCCACGCCGCTGAGCGGGCCGTCTCCTCAGCCCGGCGGACACCCAGAAACTCCCGCAGGAGCATGTCCTCGGCATCCATCGTCACGTTCGTCTGCAGCTCTCCCCGCCAAAAGCCGCTGGGGTCCTGCAGCGAAAGCAGGTGCTCACAGGCGAGCTCCAGAGCGACCCTGCCGGTGCTGGGAGCCTCAACGGTCGTCGTGTTCATGCCCGAAAGCTAGCTGACGTGACTCACAGACACCTTTGGGCCGGAGCCCACGAGCACCTCAGGGTGCGCGAGCGTGATCACGTGCCGGCGAAGAGTGGCCTCTGAGACGGTGCGCGGAACCGGTGAGACGAAGCGGTAGACGATCAGCCCGTTGATGTCGAGGCGTTCGCGCAACCGAAAGCCGGGCGCGGGTGGGCGGCCGGCGGAAGCACGCAGCGGCGCATATCCGGACTCGTCGATCTCCTCGACGGTCACCGACGAGCCGCGCGTGAGATTGTGTAGTGGCGCGAGGTAGTACTCAAGCGGCGCAGCGCCGAGCTCGACTGTCGTGATCACGCGGTCGCTCCCCTGCGAGCCGAGCGCTCGGGCGACGCCGTGCCAGTCACCGCGCTGCAGTCGCGGGCTCAGATCGACGTCGAGACTGATCGCAAGGAAGGCGACGGCGATGATCCCGGCGAGCGCGAGACCTGTGCGTCCGGTTTTGCCTGCGGCCACGACGACCGCGATCAGCGCTGTCACGGGGACCATCGCCGCCACCAGGTTGCGCGGAGCAAGATAGTCCGCCCCGAATGCGACGAGCAGGATCGGCAGCAGGATCCCCCCCGCGGCGACACTCAGAGCGATCAGCGCACCCCGCTCCTCACGCGCGGTCAGCCCGCGCCAGAGCCCGATCCACAGGCCCACGAGGATCGGCACGGCGACAAGCAGCTCGATCCCGTGCCCGAGAGCCGAGCCGGTGTAGCCGGTGAGGTAGTACTGGGGAATCGCCTGCAGACGGCTCGACAGCGCCCATTCACCGATCCACTGCGTGCCGTGGCCGCCCTGCGCCGAGATCAGCGGCAGCAGCGCCAGGCCGACGAGCGAGAGCGCCGCGACGGCTCCCAGCGCGACACGCCTGCTCTCGCGCCGGCAGAGCAGCCACAGCACCATCGGCACGAGCAGGAACACCGCGAAGTAATGCGTGAGCAGCGCCAGCGACCCGCTCAACGCGAAGGCCGCCATCGCGCGGGGCGTGGGCTCGCGCAGCGCACGCAGGAAGCACCACATCGCCAGCGCCGCGAACAGAACGAACAGCGCGTACGCGCGAGCCTCCTGGGAGTACCACACGAGCAGCGGGTTGACGGCGATCAACAGAGCGCAGACCAGCCCGGCGCGACGGCCCGAGAGCTCGCGCCCTATCGCCCATGCGAGCGGCACGGTGGCCACCCCGGCGAGCGCCGAGAGCAGCCGCAGCGCGACGGCGCCGGTGCCGAGCACGCGCGTGATCGCCCACTCGGCGATGTACCACAGCGGCGGCGTGTTCTCGCTGTGCACGACAGCGTGCAGCGTTTGGCCGAGGCTCGCGCGCAGCACGTGCACGGGCGTGAACGCCTCGTCATACCAGAGGCTCTGGAGATTGAGCGTTGAGAGCCGCAGCGCGGCGGCCAGCACGGTGACGGCGATCAGCGGCCACCACGGCGCGAGCCGGCTTTCAGCCCTCTCTGCGGCGACGGGCACCCGCGGTGTCGCGGCGACGCTCATCGTGGACACTCGCCGCTCGACGCGGGCCCGAAGCAGCCATAGCGGTCAGCGCGAACGTCTTCCACGTTCGCGGGCAGGTACCAACCACCGTGCACCGTGCGCCGTCCGTTGACCGTTTCACCCCAGATCGCCAGACACAGCTGGGTCCGTTCTTTCGGCGCCCCGGGGCTGGTGTTGCCGCAGATCACCTCGCGCCGGCTGGCTTCTCCGAGCAGCTGCTGATCTACGGAGAGGTTGTGGTAATCGTGACCTGTGTAGGAGCGCCACGTGCGCAGATCGGCGATCAGGCGCTGGTTGACGTGGGTTTGACGCACCACGTCGTTCACCGTCGCGATCGCCAGAAGCAGGCCCGCGAGCACCAGAAGAGTCGTCTCCACGAGCCGCGTGCGCCCCGATCCGGGCAGCTCGATCGCACGCGGGCGCAGCCACCCGGGCAGTCGCCTGAAGGCCGATCGCTCCACCGGTGGCGATGCCTCGCTCATGACACCGGGGCGAACA
>Ga0302184_10001339_pt1 | contig 15965 bp, 7 predicted proteins | sample I_Palsa_N3_3_FD_200233 | JGI IMG/M metagenome (GOLD analysis project Ga0302184, IMG submission 200233) | Peat permafrost microbial communities from Stordalen Mire near Abisko, Sweden - I_Palsa_N3_3 | ecosystem: Environmental > Terrestrial > Soil > Palsa > Peat permafrost | place: Sweden: Abisko...
GCGTCGCCAGGCGTCCGCCGCCTCCCGCGGGTCGGTGAGCTCCTCTTCCCACATCCGTGCGACCTTGCGGGCGAGCTCGGCGCGGGCGCTCATGTCCTTGCCGCGGAGGATCTGGTCCTCGAAGAGATGCACCATCGCCCGGTGGTCGCCGAGGGCTCCCAGGAGGGCGGTCAGCTCCTCCATCACCACCGGGTCGTTCGGCGAGAGGTCGTGCAGCTTCTTCAGATCGGCCGCGGCCCCGTTCTTGTCGTCGAGGACCTCGAGCCGCAACTTGGCCCGGCGGGCCAGCAACTGGCGCACCAGCGGGCCGTCGAACACCTCGCCGAGGGCGCGGCCGAGGGTGACCTCGGCGCGGCGCGGATCCCCGATCTCGCGCGCCAGGCTTTCCAGCGCGTCGAGGGTGAGGGGATCGACGTGCGCGATGAGCGCGTCGCCCAGCCAGGTGAACGCCTGCTCGACGTCGTCCAGATCGCGGTGCGCCATCGAGGCGGCGCGTCGCATCAGCGAGCCGCGCGTCTTGCCTCCGTCGCGGGCGCCCTGCCCGCCATGGGCCATCGAGGCGCTCAGCGCGCGCCGCAACCGTTCGGTCCCGGTGCGGTGGTCGCCCTCGGCCGCGGCCTGCTCGAGCGCGGCCAGGGTCTCGTCGCTGGGGGTTCCGCCCAGCGCGAGATCGAGGAAACCGCGCGTCCGATCGGGTTGTCCCTGGGTGTCGGCGATCTGCGCCGCACGCGCCAGGGCGTGCACGCGGTCCGCGGGCGCCTTGCAGCGCGAGATCTGCCGCTCGTAGAGGTCGACCACATCCCCCGGGTTCTCGGCGAGCGCGGCCAGTCGGGCCAGGAGCTCCTCGGCCTCCGCCGGTGCGACGCTGGTGAGGCCTCCCTCCCCGTGCTGCAAGGACTCCAGCCGCGGTGCGCCCGCTGCGACGCGCGCCTCGGCCTGTCGTACGAGCTCGGTCGCGCGGTCATGGCCGGTGAGATCGCGCGCGAGCCAGTCCTGGGCGACCGCCAGCGCATCGAGATCGCCCGTCTTGATGGAGAGGTCCTCCAGTCGGTCCGCCAGCTCGACGTCGGCCCCCTTGCTGCGGACGATCTCGCAGGCGACGCGCACCGCGTCTTCGTCGCGCCCCACCTCCGCGAAGCGCTCGAATGCGCCCCTCAGGTGGGCCAGCCGCTCGGCGCTCGGCTTGGCTTCGAGCCACCACTCGCAGAGCTTGGTGGCGACGATGCCGCGCCAGCCCAGGCGGTCGCCGAGTTCGACGTAGGCGTCGCGGATGGCGGCGTCCCCGGCATCGGCCAGCTCGGTGAGCGAAGCCAGCGCCTCGTCGCCTCGATCGAGCTTGTCGGAGAGGACCGCCGCCAGCCGGGTGGTGAGCGCGCTCACCTCGCTCTCGTCGCCTTCGATTTCGATGCGCTGGGCCAGGAGCTCGGCCAGCTTGCCCCACTGCTCGGTCTTCTCGCAGAGGTCGCACAGACGCGTCAGCGCGTCGAAGTCGTCCGGGTCGGCTTTGCGCACCATCTCCAGCGCGACGATGGCGTTCTTGGCGTCGCCCATCCGCTCGTAGAGGCGGGCCAGGCGGCCGGCCAGGGTGGCCCGCTCCGCCGCGTCGGCGACCAGCTCGAGCTCTCGCTCCAGGGCGTCGGCGGCCGCGGCCGGATTGTCACGCGCCTCCTCGAGATCGGTGATGGCCTGGAGGGCGGGACGGCAGGTGGCGTCGAGCTCGGCCAGGACGCGCTCGTAGCAGGCGATGGCGGTGTCCACGTCCCCCACGCCGTCGGCCAGCAGCTCGGCCTCGCGCAGCGCGATGCGTACGCGCTCGGGCACGCCGACCGCGAGCGTGCCCAGGCGGCGCAGGAGCGTCGTCGCCCCGGTGAAGTCCTCCCGCTCCACCGCGTCGTCGACCAGGCGCTCGAGCGCCTCCTCGTCGTCACCGTCGTCCAGGACCTTGAGCCACATCCCGCGCGCGGCATCCTTGTCGTCGAGCCGCGCGGCGTAGAGTTGCGCGGCCTGACGTCGCGCCGCGACCCGCTGCGCCTTGTCGGTCAACCCATCGCCGCGCGTCACCAGCAGCTGGGCGAGGTCGGCCCAGTTCTGCGCGCGCGTGTAACGCTCCACGAGCAGCAGCGCGTACTCGTCGCGGGTCGGATCGAGATCGGTGGCAAGCTCGAGGTTTGCCAGCGAGGCGACGTCGTCACCGGCGCGTCCGAAGAGCTCCGCGGCCCGGGCGAAGCTCTGCGCCTGCAGCCTGGAGTCGCCGGCCAACGTGGCGCGCTCGACGGCCGCTTGCGCAGCCCGGTCCCAGCGCTCCGCCGCCGCGAAGCAACGCTCGGCCGCTTCCCACAGCGCGGCGCTCTTCTCCACGCCGGCCGCGTCGGCGTAGGCCTCCCCGGCCCCGCCGGAATCGTGCAGGCGCTCCCGCAGCGCGCCGAGCCGCTCCATCAGCGCGCCGCGCGCCTCGGGGTCCTGGATGGCCTGCGCGTTCTCGGCGATCACCTGGGCCGCGCGGTCGATGGCTCCGGACTTCTCGAACATCTGCGACGCGGTGGCCACCGCCCGGTCGTCCTCCGGCGTCAGGTTCGCGATGCGACCCCAGGCGTCGGCGGCGGCGGCGAAGTCCTGCCGCTTCTGCTCCTGCATGGTCGCGAGCTTCTTCTCGAGGGCGATCTTCTTCTCCAGATCCCCCTCGGCGGTCGCTTCCTGCTCCAGCAGGTTGGCCAGGTCGTCCCAGCGCTGGGCCTTCTCGAGCAACCGGGTGAGCGACTGCCGCGCGCCGTCCTCGCTGCGGTCGATGGAGAGGAGCTGTTTCCAGGCCTGGATCGCTCCCTCGGTGTCGCGCAGGTTGCCCTCCGAGAGGCCGGCCACCTCGCGCAGGCGCTCCTTGCGCACCTCGATCGGCTGACCGGGGACGCGTACGGCGGACAGCAGCACGTCGCGAAGCGAGGCGTAGTCGCGCTGCGTGCGCAGATAGTCTTCGACCCAGGAGAGCGCCTCGGGGTGCGCCGGGTCGGACTCCAGGACCTCGCGGTACGCGGCGCAGGCCTCGGTGCGCTTGCCCGCCTCGGCCAGCGCCTGCGCCGAATCGAGCAGGGCCTGCAGCCGGTCGACCACCACCGGCACGCGATCGCGAGGCGGTCCCGCCGACGGCGTGGGAACCGCCATGGCTTGCGCCTGCGCCCGAGCCCTGGACAGGGGCTGCGGCGGCGCAACGGAGGGCATGTGGAGGCCGCTCTGCGCGTAGAGCTCGCGAAGCTTGGCCGTCGCCTGCTCGTCACCGAGACCGCGCAGCGGCTCGAGCATCTGGATGGCGTGCTCGAGCTGCGCCGCGCCTTCGTAGCTGGCCGCCAGCAGCCAGCGCGCGTCGGCCGCCATGGCCCCGTTGGGATTGGCCTCGACGTATGCGAGGTAGCGGCTGGCCAGATCCTCCCGGCGGTCGATGGTCTGGGCGTAATGGGCGTAGAGCTGGAGTGCGCGATCGTGACCGGGCTCGATGTCGAGCGCCCCGCCGGAATAGGCGAAGCCGTGCTCGCCGTCGTAGACCTCCGCCAGACCGACGAGAAGCTCCGCCCCGACCGTACGCTCGTGCGCCGGCACGTCCTCGCCCGCAGCCAGCCGCTCGACGATGAGCGACGCGAACTCCTGCTGCAAGGCCGCGTCTTCTCCGTCGATGACCCGCGCGCGCGCCAGCGTCCGCGATGCGCCGGCCAGGTCGTTCGCGGTGCGCTGCGCGGTCGACTCTTCGCGCAGGAGCGAGAGCTGGCGCTGCGGGTCGCGCTCGAGGGCCAGCTCCGCCTCGTACATCTGGACGGCGTCGTCCCACTGACCCAGCGACTTGTAGATCTCCCGCGCCCCGTAGATGGCGTACGCGCTCCCCGGATCGAGGTCGATGGCCCGCCGGAAGTTCTCGAGCGCCCTCTTGGGCTCCTGCAAGCTGTCGGCGAAGAGCCGCCCCAGCTCCTCGTGCATCGAGGCCAGCTCGGCGCGAATCTCCGCGCTCTGCGGGGCGAGAGGGGCCAGCGCCTTGGCCCGTCGCTGGAGGAGCGCGGCGAGGGGCTTGGCGTCACCCTTGTCTCGATAGAGCTGGGCCAGGCGCTCGGCCGGCGTGCGTTGCGTCGGGTCGCGGTCGATGGCCTGCATGAGGACGCGCGCGGCGCGATGCGCGTCGCCGAGCGTCGTCGACCAGACGTTGGCGGCTTCGCTCAGCCAGTGCGAGGCGTAGGAGGCGTCCCGCGTCTCCGCCCCCACGCGCTCGAGGAGCAGGGCGTAGGACTTGGGATCGGAAGCACCGGCCTGATGCGCAGACGCCAGCGCGCCTTCATCGTGCGGGTTCGCGGTGAGCCGCTGCACGAGCGCGTCGATCTGGGCCGGATCCATGCGCGGCGGAGGCTATCACCTTCTTCTTTTTGCCAGCAATTGGGCGGCTCTATCCTACCTCATGCGGGCGCTGTCACTCCAAATAACCGTAGCCGACGGACGCGGTGGCCGCCGCCTTCGGCGGCGCGTGTGGGTGGGCGGCACGCTCGGGGTGAACCGACTCTCGGCGGGGAAGCGCGCTCGCCGCCACGGTGGGGATGATGATCGGCGCGGAGCTCGCGGTCACCGGCGCGGACGACGTCGCCGCGGGAGCGGGGAGGGCAGCGGACCGGAGCGTTGCGGCTACGGGCAGCGACGCGGGCGCGCGCACGGCCGCTGGAGCGAGGGAAGCCGGCTCGACGGCGCGCCAGGGTCCGGTGGCGAAGAAGAGAACCGCGATGAGCGCGGCGAAGAGCGCCCCCCCGAGGACCGGGATCACCCACCTCGCGGCGGGCGGCGGGAGGCTGGGTTGGACCCCGGGGGTATCGTTCGCCCCGGGCGCCGGCGGGACGGTGCTGGCCGCAGGAGCGGGCCGCGGAGGAATCGAGGACGGCGACCGATCGAGGACCCCTTCGCTCCCGGCCACGAACGAAGCGCGCACGCCGCTGGTGACGGCCGCGCTCTCCTTGACCCGGGTGAGCTCGGCGATCATCACCTCGGCGTTGTCCGGCCGCTTCTCCGGCTCCTTGGAGAGGACGCGCATGACCAGCGCTTCGACCTCCGGCGGGACGCGCGCCTCGGGCGCGACCTCGCTGAGGGAACGCGCCGGCGTCTTGATGTGCCGGGCCATCACCACGATGGCGTCGTCGTCCGTGTACGGCGGACGTCCGGCGAGCATGTGATAGAGGATGACGCCGAGCGAATAGAGATCGCTGCGCGCGTCGAGCGGCTTTCCCTGGGCCTGCTCCGGGGACATGTAGCGCGGCGTCCCGAACACCGTGCCCGCCTGGGTCTCCACCACGTTCATGGCCAGCTCGCCCTCGGCGTGCAGCATTTTGGCAATGCCGAAATCGAGGACCTTTACGATCTCCTCGTGGGTCTCGTTGGTGTGGACGCGCGCGAAGAACAGATTGTCCGGCTTGAGGTCGCGGTGGATGATTCCCTTGGCGTGCGCCTCGGAGAGCGAGCGCAGCGCCTGCCTCGCGGTCTCGACGGCGTCCTCGACCCCCAGGCGTCCGACGCGCTTGATGCGCTGGCCGAGCGACTCGCCCTCCAGCAGCTCCATGGCCAGATAGAAGTCGCCATTTTCGCTCTGGCCGAAGTCGAATACGGTCACCGTATTCGGAGAGGTCAGCAGGCTGTTCGCGCGCGCCTCGCGAAGGAAGCGGGCTCGGCTCACATCGTCGATGGCGCGATCGCTGCGCAGGATCTTGATGGCCACCTCCCGGCCGATGGGCGCCTGCCGCGCGCGGTACACGGTTCCCATGGAGCCGGCGCCGAGGCGAGCCAGAATGGCGAAACGGCCCGCCAGGACGCGACCCAGCATGGGATCGCCGTCGGCTTCGGCGAGATCGGCCATCCGCACGAGGGGCGCGCCGTCATCGGGACAGATGGGCCTGGGAATTCCTTCGTCGAACCGCTGCTCGCATTGCCGGCAGACGAAGCCCATCGCGGCGCGCTGGGGCGGACCCGTTTCGTCGGGGGGACGGGCGGCGGCGGGGTGGGACAAGCGTACGCCGCAATGTTCGCGCGCGGGGCCAGGCCGCGCAAGGTACGTGTGACGCCGAGGACCTGGAGGACCGGGTCTCCTGGGAGTCGCCGCCTTACCGCAGCGGAAGAACATTCCTCGGATCGCACACCACGCTGTTCTCGTTCGCGAGCATGGCGGCGCCCCCGCCCCCGGCCTCGCGGGCGAGCTTCCCCAGGTCGACCCCCGTCCTTACCCGACGCGCCTCGAGGTGGAGGTGCACCAGCTCCGGCGAGCCCGTGTCGCCCACGAAGCCGACCAGGTCGCCCTCGCGCAGGCCGGCGCCCGGCACGAGCCCCGGTGCGGGCGCATCGAGGTGACCGAAGAGGAGCACGTAGTCGCGAAGCTGCCCGCCTTCGCGCACGGTGTGGCGAGTGATGACGGTGGTGCCGAAGAGCGGGCCGACGAAGACCACCTCGGCGTCGCCCTCCTGGTGCTCGAGCGCCAGCAGGGTGACGGGCGTGCCTTTCTTCTGCGGCAGGTCCACCGCGCCATGGCCGACGTGACTGAGCCGCGCGCCGCGTCGCTGGCTCTCGTCGGGGCGGTCGAGATCGTAGCCGCTGACCACGCACGCGTTGGCGCACGGCACCGGGTATCGGTAGGCGTCGTAGTCGGCGGGACGATCCGGACGCCGCGGGATCTGATCGTAGACGACCCAGCGCCCGCGCCGATCGTGGTGCGCGTTCTCCGCGGGCTCGGCCTCGGGGCCGTCGTCGTCGGCCGCGAGGTGGACGCAGACATCGCCGTCGGGCAGCGACCCGGGCGGGCAGAGGGTGGGAGAAAGGGGCGTGGACGTACGTGGGGAAGGGGCCGCGCCCTCGCCGGCCGCCACGTGCACGGCGGTCCCCCGGGCGGCTCCTTCTCCGAGGGAGAGCACCGCCGTCAGCGCCAGCGCGGCCGCTGCGCTGCGCCGCGAATCTCCCAGACCGCCCGTCACCCCCGCATAGTGCCAGCGCAGGCGCTTCATTCCAGCGCTATGCTCTCCCGCCCATGACCGACCTCGCCGCCACGCTCGAGGCGCTGTTCGACGCCGAGCGCGCCGCTCGCCGCGCCCACGACGCGCTTCTCGACCGCGATCCCGAGGCCGTCCTACCCCTGCTCGAGAAGGCCGCGCGAGGCGCGCTCTCTCTCGACGACGAGGACGAGGACGAGTCGTCACTCCGCCTGGTGCGGCTCGCCGCGCTCCTCGGCGAAATGCAGGGGCCGCGCGTGGTCGATCTGCTCATCGACATCCTCGGTTGCGACGAGCCCGAGGCGCGACACGCCGCCGGAGAGGCCCTGGAGGGGCTGGCCTTCGATCGCTTCAAGGAAGTGGCCCTGGGGGTGGAGCGCGCGCTGGAGCGCCTGCCCGAGACGAGCCCCGCCCTCTCGGAGCTACCCTACTTGCTGGCGCAGGTCTCCGAGCCCGGGGTGATGAAGCTGCTCGCACGCTTTCTCGCGCACCGCGGGCCCGACGCCGTCGCCTCGGCCATCGAGGCGCTCGTGGAGATCGGCGACCCCGCCGCGCTGCCCTTGCTCGACGCGCTGACCTCCGACCGGCGCAAGGTGCAGCTGGAGGACGATGGCGGGACGGAAGGCGAGGCGACCCTCGGCGAGCTCGTGGCGGAGGCGCGCACGCTGCTCTCGGGCGGCCACGGGCCGCTGACGCCGGCGGCGCTGCCGAAACCTGGGGAACGGGTGTGACGGTCGAGCCGTCCGATCCGCACCGCTCCCCGCCGTTGCCCTCCATCGTCCCCCGCGGGCGCCCGCGTATGGGTCCTGCCGAGGCGGCCATCTTCGAGACCTTCGTCGTGCCGCGCTACCTGTCGCTCTTCGGCGAGCTTGCCCTGGAGATGGTGGCCGAGAGCGACGACGCGCAGGTCGTGCACCTTCACTGCCGCACCGGCTACCCGGATCGCGGCATCACGCTGAAGCTCCCCAACGCGCACGTCATCGGCCTCGACACGTCGAGCGCCGCGCTGGAGCTGGCGCGCGCCAAGGCCTCGACCCAGCCGGACATGGTGAGCGAGTACCGCCTCCTCTATGCGCTCCCGACCGAGCTTCCCGCGGCCGCCTTCTCGCATGCCCTGACGCTGCACCCGCTGGTCTCCCAGGAAGAGCGCGGGCAGGTGCTGGCGGAGTTCTCGCGCCTGCTGGCCCCGCACGGGCAAGCGGTCGTGGCCATGCCCCTGCGCGGCAGCTTCCAGGAGCTGTCCGATGTGCTCCGCGAGTACGCCCTGAAATACGACGATGACGCGGTCGGCCGCGCCGTGGAGAAGGCGCACGCGGCGAAGCCCACCATCGAGACGTTCCGCGCCGAGTTCGAGGACGCGGGCTTCGACTTCGTCGACGTGAGCCTGCGCCCGACGTCCCTTGGATTCCAGAGCGGGCGCGACTTTTTCGAGGACCCGGTGGTGCGCATGCTCATCCTGCCCGACGCGCAGGCGAACCTGAATCTCGCCGAGCCCGACAAGGCGTTCGACTACGTGCGCGAAGCCATCGACAAGTACTGGAGCGACGGCACCTTCGAGCTGACCGTCAACGTGGGCTGCGCCAGTGGGCGGCGCGTGCCCTGAGGGGTCCGGCGCCGACGGGCCTCACTGGGTCGGGGCGCCGGCGAGGAGCGACCCCCGCGACCCTACTGGCAGGTTCCGTTGATGCAGACGCCGCCGGCGCAGGCCTTCCCCTGCGCCGGATCGCAGTCGCTTCCCAGCGTGCCCGGCGCCGCGCAGACCCCGTAGGTGCCGGTCTCGATGGTGACGTTCTTACAGCTGCTCGGGGCTGCGCACGCGCCTGCGGAGGCGTCCACGTCGCACGCGGCGTAGCAGTCGTGGTGCAAGCAGGTGAACCCGTCGGGGCAGGTGTTGGAGAGCAGCCCCTGGTCGCCGTCGTTCAGGCAAGCGAAGGTGGCCGCCTGGTCGGGGATGCACCCGCCGTTGACGCACACCTGGCCCGCTGCACAGGCGGCCTCCACGCTGCACGGCGGGACGCAATGGGTCTCCACGCAGATCGCGCCGCCCAAGCAGGTCGAGGTCCCGGACCCGGCGCAGGCGCCGGGGTCGAGGTTGCAGACCCCCCGGGTGAAGTCGCACCCGTAGCCGGAAGGGCAGGGGATGGTGGCGCTGCACGTGGCCTCGCACAGCCCGTCGACACACGACGAACCGGCCACCACGCACTGCGTCCCGTCGGAGCAAAGGTCGACGCGCGACGAGCAGGCGCCGTCGACGCAGGCCGCGCCGTTTCCGCCGCAATCGCCGTCGGCGTTGCACGGGACGCTGGGGCTCGACGCGTCCGCATCGCTCCCGGAATCGACCCCCGACGTCCCGCTGTCGATCGCCGACGCCCCGCCATCGCTCGACGCCCCGCCATCGCTCGACGTCGTCGCCGAGTCGCCCGCCGACCCGGGGTCAGCGCCGCCGCCGCCGTCGACGGGGCTGGAGCCATCCGCGCCGCCGTCGCTGCTCGGAGCGCCGAGCGAGACGCACTGGGCCTCTCCGTTCGAGAGTTTGCAGACGTACCCACCCGGACAGCCGCTCACGCTGCAGTCGCCCGCATCGAGCACCGGGGGTGCCGTGACGCACTGCGCCTGATCGTTGCAAACATATCCGTCGTCGCAGTCGCTGTTCTGCGAGCATTGCCAGTTGATGCAGGCGCCCGAATAGGCGCAGCCGCCCGACGACGATGTGTCCGGGCAGCTGTAACAGCCGGTCCCCTGACAGACCCGGCATTCGGTGCCCTGGCTCGAGTAGATCGGACAGCCGCCGAGGAGCGCCGCTCCGAACAAGATCGCGATGCCTATAAGAAGTCGCTTCATCACAATCACCGCTCCGGCAACAAGTAACCCCAAGCCCGCGCGAAAGAACGGTAGCAATGCACATGCCCCCGGGCGAGCGCTCCCGTCCCGCCCAGATCATGGGCCGTCCGCGAGGCGTGTGCACGCTCGTTCACGAGCGGAGCCGCCACATCGGTCACGGGGCTCGAGGGGGGATCGTTTGCCCCGCGCGCGCGGCTCAGCCTGGGACATAGCTGGATGGACGCCCGCGCCGACACCTCGAGGGAGCCGGTCGGGCCAATCGACAGCATCGGAAGGCCCGTGTTAACGTGACGTCCCTTACGAGGGTCCTCGTTTCCACCGCTTGCAGCGTCGGGCTTCGACCGCAAGGCGCGGGTGTGTGATGGACGTCCAGTGCGAGCGCTGCAAGACCGAATACGAGTTCGACGACGCGCTGGTGAGCGGGCGCGGCACGACCGTGCGCTGCACCCATTGCGGCCATCAGTTCAAGGTGCGTGGCCCGGAGGCGCGCGACGGCGCGGACCAGTGGCAGGTGCAGACGACGTCGGGACAGCGGTTAACGTTTCTGTCTCTCCGCGAGCTCCAGCGCGCCATTCTGGCAAAGCAGGTGACGCGGGGCGATGTCCTCACGCGCGGAGCGGGCCCGGCCCGGCCACTGGGAACCATCGCCGAGCTCGAGCCGTTCTTCGAAGGGCGCCCGTCCAGCCGGCCGCCCCCCGCGGCGGGCATGGCCAGCGCCATGCCGCACATGCCCTTCGCGCCCTCGGTACCGGATCTGGGCAGCCCCGCTCCGCCGCTTTCGAAGCGCACGGCATCCTGGGGCGTCGCGCCGACCGGTGCGGTCTCTCCGGTGCCGCCGGCGCGTCACAAGATCGATACGCTGCGTCCCATCGACAGCGCTGCCCCGCCGCCTCCCTTCGCGTCGTTTCCCCCCCCGCCGATGGAGACGCTCCCCGTCGTCAGCGCCACCCCGTACGCGTTCGGCCAGGCGGCGATGGCTCGGCCGGGCAGCGAGGATCCCTTCACCCTCCACGGGCCCGTCCCGCCGTCTTCGGTGCCGGCGCTCTTCGAGGGCGCGTCGCCCGCACCGCCGCCGGTGCGCCCCGTCCGCCCCGCCATGCCCACGGGCGACGACGAGCTGCCGGCGTCGCGCAGCTGGCAGCCTTCGTCGGCCGATGACTCGGCCTCGCTCCCGCGACGGCGGCGGGTGGGAGGCTGGGTGGTGGCCTTCGTGCTCCTCCTGGCGGTGGGCGTCGGCGGGTGGGCGGTCGCCAGGCCCTACCTGCTGGCTCGCGGCTCGACGGCCCGCGTCGAGCTCGATACGCGCGCGCTGGGCTTCGTGCTGGACGGGGAGAAGGCGCTGGCCGACGGCAACCTCGACCTCTCGCAGGAGGACTTCGACAAGGCGAGCGCGCTGGCCGAGCACGATCCCCGCGTCCTTCTAGACGAGGCCCGCGTGAGCGCGGCCAAGACCGACATCCCCTGGCTGTCGCTGCGCTTGCTTCCGCCGGCGGCGGTCGACGAGGTCCGTGCGACCCGGGCGCAGCTCGCCGATCGCCTCGCGCGCACGCGCAAGGCCGCCGACGACGCCGTGGCGGCCTCCCCGGACGATCCGGCCGCGGTTCGCGCCAAGATCGACGCGCTTCGACTCGGCGGGGAGGGCGAGGCGGCGCGCAGCTACGTCGGGAAGATCGCCGCCCAGGTCTCGCAGCCGGAGACGGCGTACGTGCTGGCAGCGCTCGATCTGGCGGAGTCCGATCCGCTGTGGACGACGGTGATCGATCGCCTGCGCCAGGCCGCGGCGGGCGAAGGGAACGCGGGCCGGGCACGATCCGCGCTCGTCTACGCGCTGGCCAAGTCCGGCGACGGACCCGGCGCCCGGGTCGAGCTGGCCAAGCTCGACGGGCTGTCACGGCCGTATCCTTTGCTTCCTCAGCTCCACGGTTTCGTCGACCGGGTCGCCGGCAAGAGCTCCCTCGACGGGGGAGTCGCGTCGAACGCGCAGCGCCCCGAGCTCGGCGCGTCGCCCTCGCCGTCCGTCGCGGCCGGGGGCGGCGGTGCTGGCGCGGGCTCCGTGCCCGGTGGCTCGTCGAGCGCCATGCAGGGCGCCGCGCAGGCCATCAAGAAGGGCGACTGGAATCGGGCCCGTCAGATCTACGAAGCCATCGTCGCGCGCAACCCCACCGACTCGGAGGCGCTGGCCGGCATCGGCGACGTCGACCGGGCGCAGGGAAACAACGCCGGCGCGGTCAGCGCCTACCGTCGCGCGCTGGCCGTCAATCCGTCCTATCTGCCCGCCCTGCTGGGGGTGGCCGACACGCAGTGGGTGAGCGGCGATCGCGGGAGCGCGCAGCGCGCTTACAAGGACATCGAGGATCGTTTCCCGGACGGGACCTATCCCGGCTACGTGAAGACGCGCGTCGAGCCGTCGCCTCCCCCCGCGCCGGCGACCCCCGCGCCGCCGACCCCCACGGCGAGTGACGCGCCGCCGCCGAAGCCGACCTCTCCGGCCGACTCGGACGGTCTCTGATGCGCCGATCGCTCGCCGCGAAGCTGCTGCGGGCGGGCGGCGCGCTGCTCCTCGCTCTCGGTTCCGCGGGCTGCGACGGGCGCCATCGCGCCGCGTCCTCCGCGGGTTCGACGGCGGACGAGCCGCGAGGAGGGCCCGCCATCGTGGTTCTCGATCTGTCCGATGGTGTGCCCGAGGCGCCTCCCACCGGGCTGCTCGGCCTGCCGTCGAAGAGCGCCTCCTTCGACGAGCTGGTGCACGTGTCCGAGCGACTCGGCCGCGACAAGGACCTCCGCGGCATCCTGGTGCGCCTGGGCACGGCCAGCATCGGCCTGGCGCGGGCGCAGGAGATCGGCACGCTGGTCGGTGCGCTTCGCGCGCGGGTGCCGGTGTGGTGCCACGCCGACGAGCTCTCCAACGGCACGCTCTACCTCGCCGCGCGCGCCTGCACGCGCATCTGGCTCTCGCCCGCCACCAGCGTGGACGCGGTGGGCCTGGCGGCGCAGACGATCTACTTCCACAAGCTCCTCGCCGACGAGCTCGGACTGGACGTCGACTTCCTCCAGGTGGGGAAATACAAGGGCGCGGAAGAGCCCTTCACGCGCGACGGTCCGAGCCCGGAGGCTCGCCAGTCGCTCCAGTCGACGCTCTCGGACATGCGCGCAGCGTGGCTCGACGGCCTCCGCCAGGCGCGTCCGACCATGGCCGAAGCGACGCCCGAGGACGGGCCGTACTCGGCGCACGACGCCAAGGACCTCGGCCTGATCGACGAGGTGGGGTACTTCGACGAGGCGCGCGACGCTCTGGAGAAGGACACCTCGGCGGTGCGCGCCGAGATCCAGCTCGGCGGGGGCTCGGCGCCGGGCGCGGGGGACGATCTGTCCGACGCGCTCCGCGCCATCGCCGGCGAGTCGCTGGGGGCGGCGCCCGTTTCGCTGGTGCGCGCGGGCGGGGCCATCTCGATGGCCGGCGGCGGCGGCGTGCTCTCGGGGGGCAGCGGCATCGTCGAGGCGCGGATGATGCGCACGCTCGTCCGGCTGGAGCGCGACGACGACGTGAAAGCGGTGGTCCTGCGCATCGACTCGCCGGGGGGCAGCGCGCTGGCCAGCGATCTGCTCTGGCACGAGCTGATGCGCATTCGCGCGAAGAAGCCGCTGGTGGTCAGCGTCGGAAGCATGGCCGCCAGCGGCGGCTACTACCTGGCATCGACCGGGACCACGATCTTCGCCGACGACACCAGCATCGTGGGATCCATCGGCGTGGTGGGCGGCAAGATCGCCGCCGATCGGGCGCTGGAGAAGATCGGCGTCCACGCCGAGACCATCGCCGCCAAGGCAGGCGATCCCGGCGCCACCGCCCGGGCGGCCTACGAGTCGCTGCTGACGCCGTGGGACGACGCGACCCGGGTCCGGATGCTGGCCACCATGACCGGCATCTACCAGCTTTTCCTGGCGCGCGTCGCCGAAGGGAGAAAGATCCCGGTCGAACGCGTGGCCGCTTCGGCCGAGGGGCGCATCTTCAGCGGGCGCGAGGGAAAAGCGCGCGGTCTGGTCGACGAGCTGGGAGGGCTGGCCGAGGCCTTCGCCCGCGCGCGCTCCCTGGCCAGCCTGCCGGCAGATGCGCGGGTCAGTGTGGCCGGGGAACCGTCAGGCCTGCTCGACGCGCTGGGCGGCAACCCGTCCCAGGCGCGCGGCGAGACGGTGCCGGCGCAACTTCCGGAAGGCCTAGGGACTGCGGCGGCCGAGCTGCTGGCTCGTGTGGGACCCGAGCTCGCCCCGTTCCTCGCCAGCATGGCCCCGCTGGGCGATCGCGAGCGGATCCTCTGCGCCCTTCCGTTCGGGCTGACCGTGCGCTGAAAATCCCGCGCGGGCCTGGACCTGGCGTACGATCCAGCGCGGATGATCCCGTCCGATCGCGGCCTGGCCGGCGAGTCGCACACCGAGGCCGAGAAGGAGCCTCGGTCGGCGCGCGGGACACTCCCACCCCCCGAGTGGACGGTGCCGCAGGGGCTCGCCAGTCATACGACACTGGCCCCCCCACCGCTCGAGCGACGCAGCGGCGCGCGCGCGGAGGAGGCGTGGATGCGCGCCCGCGTGGAGGAGGCGCGCGCCGAGGGCGATCGGGCAGCCACGCGCGCGGCGTGTGCGGCGCTGGCCCGCTGGCTGGCGTCGCGCGATCGCGATCTCGACGAGGCGGTGGATCTCGCGACGGAGGCGCTGCGCGGCGGGGACGACATCGAGCTGCGGCGGGAGCTCGCGGCGTGGCTGGAGAGCCTGGGGGAGGCAGGGCGAGCGGCGGGCGCCCTCCGGCCCATCGCGGCGATGAAGGAGATCGAGGCCGCCGAGGCCGCGTACGTCCTCGTGCGCACGGGCGTCCTGAAGGCCCGGGCCGGCGCCGCGGCGGGTGCGGCGGCGGCGTTCGAGGCGGCTCTCCCCATCGCGCCGGACGACCCGCTGCCGGCCGAGCTGCTCGGCGCGCTCTCGGAGTGGGAGCCCCACGCCGTTCCCCGGGCGGCGGCGGCCGAGGCCTACGTGGAGGCGGCCCGACGGCGGGGGGCGCAGGACCATGGCGGGGAGGAGCTGGAGGATCTCTGGCGCGCGTTCGCCGTCGACGACACCAGCGCCGCGGCTGCGCAGGCCCTGGCGGACGCGCTCGGGCGGCGCGGGCGGCTCGACGCGGCCGACGAGGTATGGCGCGAGCACGCGCGGCAGACAGGCGCCGGCGATCCGCGCCGCTCCTCCGTGGTGCATGGCCGGCGCCGGAGCGACGCGTCTGCCGCGCAAGCGAACGGGCGCGCGCTGGCCGCCGCCCTCGACGAAGGACTGGACGCGCGGTTCGAAGGGGACGGCGCGGACTCGCTCGACGCCATCCTGTTCAACCTGGGAATGCTCGAGGCCGTGGCAGCGCGCCTGGTGGTGCGAAGCTCTCGCGGCACGGCGCTGGACCGCGCGACGCAGCTCGTGGAGCTGGCGCGCCTCTACGCCGGTCCGCTGGCCGACCCGGCGCGCGCATCGACGACGTACCTCGAGGCGCTGGCGCTGGATCCCGATCGCACCGAGGCCAGCGCGGCTCTCCGCGTCCTGCAAGCAGAGGTCGCGCGCGCCGCGCCGCCGGGCGAGGCGAGCGAGGCGGGCGACGAAGGCGACCCGAGGGCCGCCGCCGCGCGGGCCTGGACACGCGCGGTGATCGCCGGGGATGGCCTCGCGAACGCGGCCGCACTCGAGCGCGTGGCCTCGACCTTGGCCTCCCCGGTGGGGTCGGTCCTGCTGTCGTCGGCGGCCGAACGCTCGCGGGCGGCCGGCGACGCGGCCTTGGGGCGGCGTCTTGCGGAGCTCGCCGTTCAGCTCGACCCGGCCAGTGCGCGCGCGATCGCCACCCTGGCCAACGTCATGGCCGAGGGAGCGCGGGATCGATCGTCCGCCGCCGCGCTGGAGCGCGCCATCGCCGTCATCGGGCCGCGCGCGACGTGGTGCGCGGCGCTGGCCGACGCGCTCGACGCGCTGGGCGAGACGGAGCTCTCGGTGGGATGGAGCCAGCGCATGGTGGCGCTGCGCCCCGGCCATCGCCGGTCCATCGAGCAGCTCCTCGACCGTCTGGTGCGCTCCGGGGAAGGAGGGCGGCTGGGCGACACGCTGGCCTGGCTGCTCTCG
>Ga0302184_10001341_pt1 | contig 15946 bp, 10 predicted proteins | sample I_Palsa_N3_3_FD_200233 | JGI IMG/M metagenome (GOLD analysis project Ga0302184, IMG submission 200233) | Peat permafrost microbial communities from Stordalen Mire near Abisko, Sweden - I_Palsa_N3_3 | ecosystem: Environmental > Terrestrial > Soil > Palsa > Peat permafrost | place: Sweden...
TTGGGCAAAGCGTGCTCCGATGGGTAGGTCGGCATTACTCCGAACCACCTAAGGCCACAGTTACCTCGTCGTCAAGCGATTAGGAAAGCAGCGCGAAGCGCAGACATGTTGCAGCAAGACAGGCTGGTGGCTTGTCTCTCAGCTTCGATGATGGTTCGGCGAAACCGCAGCGCCCAATGCCTGCCTTGTCGCTGGCTATACCCGGAAGGTATAATCGGAACCGGGATCGGGAGGCCCCGGGCACTGGAGGAGGGCCGAGATGGACATCGACCTGCGCAAGGTCCGCTACTTCATGGCCGTGGCCCGCCGCGGCAACTTCAGCCGGGCCGCCGAGGACCTGTACATCGCCCAGCCCGTCCTGTCACGCCAGATCCGCGCCCTGGAGTCCGAGCTCGGCGCCGTGCTGTTCATCAGGGGCCGGAGCGGGGCGGTGCTCACCGCGGCGGGAACGCAGCTCGCGGCCGACGCCGAGCCGCTGCTCGCCGACGCCGAAGCCCTGGGCAGGCGCGTCGCCCAGGCCGCCCGCAAGTCCGGCCAGTTCACCGTCGCCTTCATGCCGGGCCTGATCATCACCGACGCCGTGCGGGCCTTCGCCGCCGCGCACCCCGAGCTCACCGTCGAGGTGCTGCGCACCAGCCGGGCCGACCAGGCGGAGGTGCTGCACGACGGGCGGGCCGACGTCAGCTACGTCCGGCTGCCAGTCGACCAGCACGGGCTCCAGTTGCGTCCCCTGGCCCGCGAGCCGCAGCTGGCGGTGCTGCCCGCGGGGCACCGCCTGGCCGGGAAGGAATACGTCAGCATCGGCGACCTCGCCGACGAGCACCTGCTGCAGCACCCGGACATCGTGCCCGAGTGGCGTGACGTCGCCGCCGAGATGCGCGGCCGCCGGCGACTCCCGCCACCCCGGTTCACCCACACCGTCGAGGAGAAACTCGAGCAGGTCGCCATCGGCCGCGGCATCGTCGTGCTCCCCGAATCCGCGGCCAGCATGTACACCCGCCCCGGCATCTGCCACCTCCGGATCAGCGACATCCAGCCCGCGGAAACCTGCCTGGCCTGGTCCTCCTCCCGCCGCTCCCCGCTGCTCGCCGAGTTCGCCCGCCTCGCCGAGCAGTACCCGGTCACGGCGTAACGCCGCCCCCTTCGGGCTCGCGGTGAACCTGGGGAGGAACCGGCTGCCTATCGCGAACAGCACCCCGATGCCGAGCTGGATGCCGACGGCGGTGACGAAGCCGGCCCGGATGCTGCGGGTTGCGAGCGACAGGTAGACGGAGCCGAGAATGGCCACGCCCAGCGCCAGCCCGGCCTGCTGCATGGTGATCAGGACGCCGCTGCCGATGCCGGCCTGGTAGGCGGGCACGTCGACGAGCACGACCCGGAACAGGCCGGTGACCATCATGGACTGGCCGGCACCGAGGAGGACGAACGGTCCGGTGAAGTCGATGATGGCCACGTGCGGCCAGCCCGCCAGGATGACGATGATGACCAGGGCCAGCCCGGCGACCTGAACGACAGCGCCGCCGGCGATAGCCGCCCGGCCGAACCGGTTGATGATCTTCGGGCTCAGCACGGCGCCGACCAGGAACAGCGCGGCCATCGGCACCACGGCCAGCCCGCTGACCAGCGCGCTGGCGTGCAAGCCGTCCTGGACGGTGAGGGCGAAGACGAACAAGAACGCCCCGAAGCCCACGCTGAACGCCAGGTACAGGGCCAGCCCGCGGGCCATAGAAGGCAGCCTGAGCAGCGACGGCGGCAGCAGCGGGGTGTGGCCGGACCGCTCGCTGTGCCGCTCGATGAGGAACGTGACGGCACCGAGCATGACGGCGACCGCGATCAGCACCCAGCCCCAGACGGGCCAGTGCAGGGAGTCACCTTCGGCCAGCGGGACCAGCAGGGCGATGAGGGTGGCCGCGAAGGCCAGCGTGCCGGGCACGTCAATACCGGTGGGACGGTCCGAGCGGGTGGCGGGCACGACGTAGCGGGCGACGACCAGCACGGCGATGCCGATCGGCACGTTGATCAGGAAGATCGCCCGCCACGAGCTGCCGAGGATATCGGCGGTCACCAGCACCCCGCCGGCGATCTGGCCGACCACCGCGGCGAGGCCGCTGGTGGCACCGTACAGGGCCAGCGCGCGGGTCTTGCGCCCCCCGTCCAGGGTGGCCTGGAAGGTGGCCAGCACCTGGGGCACCAGCATGGCGGCGAAGATGCCCTGGATCACCCGGGCCGCGACGAGGACCCAGATGTCCGGGGACAGTCCGCAGAGGGCGGAGGCGGCCACGAAGCCGACGGCGCCGATCTGGAACAGCCGGCGACGGCCGATCCGGTCGCCCAGGCGGCCGCCCAGGACCAGCACGGCGGCGTAGGCGACGCCGTAGCCCGCGACGATCAGTTCCAGGGTGCCCGGGGAGGCATGCAGGGACCTGTCGATGGTGGGCAAGGCCACGTTGGTGATGAAGAAGTCGGCCTGCGGCATGAACGCCCCGGCCATCAAGATGAACACCCCGGACGGGGGCAGGCCCCCCGCCCGGGCCGTGGCCCGAGGCGACGGCGGCCCGGCCGCCACGGCAGGTAGTCGATCGCGGATGCCAGTCATCGGGCCTCTCCCTGGGTCTCGCAGCCGACGGCGAGACGGCCACTACCTTGTCTCTCAGTTCGATGATGGTCCGGCGAAACCGCAGCGTCCAATGCCTGCCCGGTCGCTGACCATACCTGGAAGGTATGACGAGACATGCTCGGCAACTCCGCCGTGGCGGCACTGCTACGAAACCCGGCAGCTGCTCGAGAGCCTGGACCAGCCGGATCCCGAGCAGTCAGCCTGGCTGCCAGGAGGCGGCGCTCGTCCATGGGCGAGAAGAGAAGCCACGGGCCGTTCGGCAAGATCAAGTTCTTTTATCCGAACGGCCAGTGGTGGCACGTTCCAGGGACCGGGCAGTCGCGCGACAGACCAGGGCACTGGCCAGGGTGTTCACGGACGCGATGGGACGCCCCCGGACGGGAGCGTGGATATCACAACGCGACCCCGCGTTTCCACCCTAGGAGGTTCCCGGTGAATGCGACAGACCAGCAGTCTCAGCAATCCGTCAGGCCGACGATCGTGCTGGTGCACGGCGCCTTCGCCGACGCGTCCAGCTGGAACGGCGTCATCGAGCGGCTGCAGCAGCAGGGCTACACCGTCATCGCCACGGCCAACCCGCTGCGCGGCCTGGCCGCCGATTCGGCCTACACCGCCAGCCTGCTCAACCAGATCGACGGCCCGGTCCTGCTCGTCGGGCATTCCTACGCCGGCGCGGTCATCACCACCGCCGCGACCAGCGCCCCGAACGTCGTCGGCCTGGTCTACATCGCCGCCTTCGCCACCGAGGAGGGCGAAAACCTGAACGATGTCGAGAGCGGCTCCAAGGACAGCATCCTCGGCGCGGCCCTGGTGCAGTACAAGTATCCGGCCGGACCGGACGGGGAGACCGCGGTGGAGCTCGCGGTCAAGCCCGCGCTGTTCGGCGAGGCCTTCGCGGCCGACCTGCCCGCGGAGACCGTCGCGCTGATGGCCGCCACCCAGCGCCCCACCGCGGTGACGGCGTTCAGCGAAGCGTCCGGGCCGCCGGCCTGGAAGAAGCTGCCGTCCTGGACGGTGGTCGCCACCGGCGACAAGGCCGCCGGCGCCGACGTCATCCGGTCGCAGGCTCAGCGGGCGGGCGCCCACATCACCGAGGTCGAGGGCTCGCACGTGATCATGATCTCCCAGCCGCAAGCGGTCACCGACGTCATCGTGACGGCGGCCAAGGCCGTCGCCGACTCACGCCGGTAGGGGCCGGGCGTTTACTGGGCCAGGGTGAGGAGCGGCTTGCCCTTCTCCACGACGTCGGTAGCGAGGGCGGCGCCGGTGCCGGTGCCGGCGTTGCGCACCGCGTGGATGACCCCGGCGAAGACGGTCAGGGCCTCGCCGGCGTGGTACACCTTCGTCGGGCAATGGAGCATAAGCGAGGTCAGGCGGGCACCGTTTCAGGTACCCGCCTGAATTCAGGTGTGCTGCGGTGCGGACCGCGCTCACTCGTTTGTGGGCTGGGATAGCTCGATGCCGACGTTGGTCGAGGCGGCGACCGGGTTGCCTTGACCGTCGTAGGTGATCGTGACGGTCTGCTGCCAGACCGAGCCGTCCGAGTAGGTGATGGCGCATGAGGCGGAGGTGGGGGCGCTGGCGTCGGGCGGGTTGGACACCGTCGTCGGGTCGCAGTCAGCGTACGTGGCCGTCACGCCGCCGCCCGCAAGCGCGTTGAGCGGCCCGTTGCCGACCGCGATTTCGGCTACGTCCTTGGCCACTTGATCGGGGCTAGCGCCCGGCTGCACGTCTGGCTGCACGTCCGGCTGGTCCAGGGGCGTGGAGACCGGCTGTGACTGGGGCGTGGAGGCCGGCTGTGACTGGGTTGCGGCGGGCACTGCTGCCGGGCTGGTGGAAGTGCACGCTGTCACGCTCAGGAACCCGGCCAGGCCGAGTGCGGCGATAGCGGCAACGTTTTTCGAGCGGGCGGCCCACCTACGGGCTGCGCGGCCGGCCGTCTCGGGGTGACGAGTGTCCTGCGCGTGGCCGGTAATCCCAGTGCTAGCTTCCATCGTGTGCTCCTTGTCAGAGTGAGGCGGAGATGTGTTCCGCCGTGCATTGACAGGTTGCCGATTTCGCTGCCGGGTCCGGCAGAGGCCCAATTGCCCCTTTCGCTGCGGCCCCGCGGGGTGGGTAAAAATGCCTATCGGTGGATGCTTGTGGTGAGTGACCAGCTTGGCCCCGCTGCCAAGCGCCGGACACGAACCTGAACCGAGGGGGTAAAACCAGAATGACCAACTCGGACGAGCCACGTGAGCATGGCGCAGCCGGATCACCGCGGCAGCCCGGCTCGATGTCCGTGCCGGGTCTCAGCCGGCGCCGCTTTCTGCAATACACGGGACTCGGCGCCGCCGCGGCCGTGACCGCTGGCTGCAGCGGCGGACCAGAGGCCGCCGCCAGTGTGGCGGGCCGGTCGGCGGCGGCCGGCGCGGCGCTGCCCGAGGGCTGGACCGGGACCATCGCCGACGTGAAGCACGTGGTGATCTTGATGCAGGAGAACCGGTCGTTCGACCATTACTTCGGAACGCTGCACGGGGTCCGGGGGTTCGGCGACAAGCAGGTCCTGACTTACCAGGACGGGCACACGATCTTCCAGCAGCCCGATGCGGCTCGCACCGACCTGGGGTACCTGCTCCCCTACAACCTGACCGATCAGGTCGACGGTGACCTTGACCACTCCTGGGACGGCGACCACCAGGCCCGCAACGGGGGCCTGTGGAACCAGTGGGTGCCGGCGAAGACCGAAGAGACGATGGGGTACTTCACCCGGGATGAGATCCCGTTCCAGTACGCGGTCGCTGACGCGTTCACCATCTGCGACGGGTACCACCAGGCGATCATGGCGCCGACCAGCCCGAACCGGATGTACTTCTGGACCGGGACATCCAGCGGCTGGACCAGCAACCCGAACGACTACCAGGTCGACTTCGGGGCTGACGCCGGGACGCCCGAGGTCACCACCTACCCCGAGCTACTGCAAGCCGCCGGGATCAGCTGGAAGGTGTACACCAACGACCAGGTGGGCGACAGCGGCAGCTACCCGGATTTCTTCCTGGGCGACTACGGCGACAACCCGCTGTGGTTCTACCAGCAGTACAACACCACCAACAGCCGTCAGGGCGGCACCAGCCAGCTCGCGGCCCGCGCGGCGGTCACCCCGTGGCAGACCGGTGCCGGGGCGCCGCCGCTGAGCAAGACCCACGCCGCGTACGTGCTGTCGACGTTCCTCAAGGACGTCAAGAGCGGCACCTTGCCGCAGGTGTCGTGGATCGTCGCCCCGGCCGGGTACTGCGAGCACCCCTCCTACACCCCCGACTACGGCGCCCACTATGTGAACACAGTCCTGCAGACGCTGTTCGCCAACCCGGGCTTGTGGAAGAGCACGGCGCTGTTCATCACCTACGACGAGCATGACGGGTTCTTCGACCACCAGCTCCCCCCCGCCCCCGAGGTCACCGTCACCGACGAGCACATCGGCGGATTGCCGGTCGGCCCGGGCACCCGGGTGCCGATGCTGATCTGCTCACCGTGGACCCGCGGCGGGTGGGTTGACTCCAACGTCTACGACCACACCTCGATGCTCCGGTTCCTGGCCGCCTGGACCGGCGTCAAGCCGGCCAACGTCACCCCGTGGCGGGCGTCGGTGACCGGCGACCTGACCGCCGCGTTCGACTTCGGGCACCCCGACTTCTCCATCCCCGGCACCATCCCCACCCTGGACCAGACCTGGGCCCTGACCCAGCTCACCGGCGGATCCACCACGCCCCCCGCCGAAGGGGCTCAGCAGATGCCGGCCCAGGAGCCCGGCACCCGGCCGCACCGCCCGACAGTCCATCAGCCCTTCGCCGACGTGACCGTGAACCGTACGACCGGGCAGGTCACCGCCGCCCTGACCAACACCGGCACGGTGGGGGTGTCCCTGGCCGTCTACCCTGACGCGTACCTGCCGTTCACCGCCACCCCCGTCACCGTGCTTGCGTCCGCGCCGCGCTCCTACACCTGGGAGGCGACCCCGGCCGGGAAGTACGCCTTCTCGGTCTACGGCCCGGACGGGTTCCTGGCCAGCTTCGCCGGCCAGGTCGTGCCGGCCGGCCAGGACACCGGACCCGTCCCGGTCGTCACCGCCGCCCCGTCGCGGTCCGGGCCGGCCGCGACCCTCGAGCTGACCCTGGCCAACCAGGGCCAGCAGCCCATCACCTACACGCTGACCCCCAACGACTACCAGGGCCGCACCCAGACCGTCACCGTCAAGCTGGGCAGCCCCACGACCATCAGCTGGCCCGCCAGCCAGGACGGCTACTACGACGTCGTGATCACCACCAGCACCCCCGGCGGGTTCCGCCGCCGGTACGCAGGCCGCATCGCCTGAACACCGCCATTCAACGTGGCGCCTGGGATTGGGTTGCCCCGCTTTGACGGACAGGGCCGCTGGAAGCAGACGCCCGCCAGTGTCATAGATCTGAAGGCGACCCGGTCGTCATCGCCGGATAGCGGAGCCTGCCCGATCACCGGCGTATGGTTTGGATTGTGGGGGAGGATGCCGTGGCTGCGGCGCCCGGTGGCGCGCATGGGTTTGTGCCTACCCTGACCCGTTTCGTGGGCCGGGCCGACGATGCACGGAAGCTGGACGGGCTGCTTGGCGAGTACCGGCTCGTGACGGTGACCGGACCGGGCGGAGTCGGGAAGACCCGACTGGCCTGCGAAGTGGCCTGGCGAGCCGCGGCCCGGTTCGCCGACGGGGTATGGCTGGTCGAGCTGGCCGCGGTCCAGGATCCAGCTCAGGTGCCGGCAGCGGTCGCGGCCGTCATAGGTATACCCCAGCCGCCGGGTTCCTCGCTGACTCAGACGCTGGCGGGCGTGCTGGCCCGGCGGCAGCTGCTGCTGGTGCTCGACAACTGCGAGCATGTCCTGGCCTCGACGGCGGAGCTGTGCGGCGATCTGCTGCCGGCCGCCGATGACGTGACCGTACTGGCGACCAGCCGTGAGCCCATCGGCATCGCCGGAGAGACTCGCTACCGGCTCGGTCCGCTGTCCGTGCCGGGGGCCGGTCAGGCTGGGCCAGGACCGGCTTCGGCCGCCGTGCAGCTGTTTGCCGACCGGGCCCGGCAGGCAGATCCGTCGTTCGATTTGGCCGACGGAGCCGGCGAGATGGTGGACCGGCTGGTGACCCGGCTGGACGGGATGCCGCTCGCGATCGAGCTAGCGGCCGCGCGGCTGGAGGCCCTAGGTCTGTCGCAGCTGCTGGACCGGCTTGACCTGCTGGTCGGCGGTGATCGCCGGGCACCCGCCAGGCAGCAGTCGCTGGCCGCGACCATCGGCTGGAGTTACCAGCTGCTGACCGAGGACATGCGGCGAGCGTTCCGGCAGCTGGCGATCTTCCCGGGGCCGTTCTCGCTGGACGCCGCCGAAGACGTTATCGGCGTGTCGGCGGGGCCCGCAATCGTTCACCTGGTCGACTGCTCACTGCTGAGCCCGCCGCGTCCAGGCCCCGACGGACGTAACCGGTACGCGATGCTGGAGACGATCCGCGCCTTCGGCCGCGAGCGGCTCGCCGAGGCCGCCCAGGAGCAGCAAACCGCCGCCGCCTTGACCCGGTATGCCCTGACCACAGCCGAGCGCGCGGCGGCCGGCCTGTCGACCAGCACCGGCGAACTGGCTGCCGCCCGGTGGCTAGACGCCGAGACCAGCGCCGTGGAGCATGCTCTGGCCTGGTCCCTCAAGCACGACCATGCGACCGCTGTCCGCCTGGCCGCGGCACTGGGCCCGTGGTGGATCCTACGCGGCCGCTTCGCCGACGCCGACCGGAACCTTAGCGCCGCTGCTCAGCTCACTGACCCCGGGTCCGAGCTATGGTGCAGGCTACAGGTGCTGCTCGGTGAGGTCGCCGAGGACAGTAGCCTCGAACGCTCTGTCGCTTATTACTCGGCCGCCCGCGACGCGGCCGAGGGCGGCGGCCCGTCGCTGACCCTGGCCGATGCCCTGGCGGGCCTGGCTCACAGCCTGGTGCTCTCGTTCCGCCTAGATGAGGGAGCTGAACTGGCCCAGACCTGCCTGGCCATGTCTGTCGAGCTGGATTACCTAACTGGCGCGGTAGGTTCACTGGCCACGCTCGGCGATGCTGCCTTTCATGCTGGCCGCAGCGACGAGGCCTTGTCCTGGTACCGCCAGGCAGACCAGGTCGACACGGCCCGAATATCCGGCGCGCTGAGCCGACGGTACCGCTGTATGCTGGCCAACTCGCTCAGGCGGACCGGCGATATTGAGGCGGCCCTGCAAATCTGTGCGGACGTGCTATCCCAGGCGATGGCCGTAGATGACGTGGTGGCCCAGGTGGGAACGCGGATTCTCATGGCGGACCTGGAACGGCAGGCGGGCCAGGTCGCGGCCGGCGCGGCCCACCTCAGCGAATCCCTCCGGCTGCTCCGGCAGATTGGCGCCGGGTTCAACCTGGCTGATTGCCTGGAAATCGGCGGGCACCTGTGCGCGGACCGCGGACGCTGGGCCGACGCCATATCCGCCTGGTCGGCCGCGACGGCGCTGCTGCAGGCAGCGGGCCTATCGGACCTGCCGCTGGACCAGGACGCCCGCCGGGCACCCTGGCAGCAAGCCTCACAGGTCCTCGGGCCCGTCCAGATGCAAGCGGCGGAACAGCGCGGCGCGGGCATGTCCGCGGAAACGGCGGCCGAATTCGCCCTCGTCCTGACCGCGGACGAGCCGGGGCCTGCGCCCGAACAAGCCGAGATGTCGCAGTTGAGCGCCCGCGAGCGTGAGCTGGTCACTTTGGTGGCCCAGGGCCGTACGGACACTCAGATCGCCGGACAGCTGTACATCGCGGTGAGCACGGTCCGCTCACACCTGGACCGGATCCGGGACAAGACAAGCTGCCGCCGCCGCGCGGACCTCACCCGACTGGCCCTGCAGACAGGACTAGTCTGACCACGAGCCCCGGCCGGCCGGGAATTAAGTGACCTCGCATGCGTTAATATGGAAGCAGTACCCAAGAACCGAGCCGGTCGTCGAACGGTCACTTTCCCCGGTGCCGTGGTTACCAGCCCGCCAGTCGGCGGCTTCGGTTCCGCGTGAGACGTTCGCCGAGGCCCGATGCGTTGATCCTTGGAGATCCGCAAGTCGGCTCGGCGTTCGAAGTACCAGGCCCTGCGCCTGGGACGTTCCTCGTCCCGGCCGCGGGGCTGTGCGGCATGCTGCCGTGGCCACTGTGCCCCGGCATTCCAAAGGAGAAGTCTTTGGCTCGACCAGGCCAGCGCCAGACAGGCGCTCGCCGTACCGCTCCGCGCAAGCAGCGACGCGTCCAGCACGGCGGCGACGTCGTCTCGGTGCTCGCCCGAACGGCCCGTGAGGTCGAGGCGGCGGTTCAGCGCGGCCGCGTGACGCCGGCCGTGCGGACGAAGTTCCAGGCCGTCGCCCTGCTGTTGCGGGACGAGCGCGCCCGCGTTCGCGCGGCGGCCGGAAGCGACAGTCGTCGGGCCGACCAGCTCAAGAGCCTGGACGGCATCGCGACCATCCTCGCGACGACCGCCGTCCAGGACGCCGGGCTACTGGCGCTGCTCGCCGAGGGCTCCCCCGTCTCCGACGCGGCCAGGTCGCTCAAGCGGGAAATGCTTCGGGACCTCGGCATCGCGCCGGCGCCCGAAGAGATCGCGCCGGCGGAGACCGCTACAGCTTCCGCCGGCTCGGAGCGGCGGGTCGTGCCGCAGTCGGTGATCTCCCGGCAACTGGCGAACCCCTTCCTCGCCCCCGACTTCTCCGCCGCTCCGCAGGCCATCTCCCGTCCGCGCCGCCTGGCCAACTGGGAACTGCTCGGCCCGCTGCTGAGTTCCTTCGAGCGCGCCGGCGGGGGTGCCCCGGCCTGTATGGCGCTGCCGGCGCCGACGGCACGGTTCACCCCGGCGGGCCTGGAACTGATGCTGCACCAGGGGCAGGTGGTCGCCGCGGCCGCTGCCGGTCACCGGACGTTCCTGCTCGCCGACGAGCCAGGCCTGGGCAAGACGGCCGAGGCGCTGCTCGCCGCGGAAGCAGCGAACGCCTACCCGCTGCTCGTCGTCGTGCCGAGCGTGGTCAAGACCAACTGGGCCCGTGAGGCGGCCCGCTGGACTCCCCACCGCCCGGTCACCGTGGTGCAGGGCGACGGCGAGGCTGTCGACGGCTTCGCCGATATCGTCGTGCTCAACTACGAGGTGCTCGACCGCCACATGGGCTGGCTCGGCGACTTCGATTTCCGCGGCATGGTCGTGGACGAGGCCCACTTCATCAAGAACAAGACCTCGCAGCGCTCGCAGCGCGTCCTCGCGCTCTCCGACCGCATCCGGTCCCGTGCGACGCGGCCGCTGCTGATGGCGTTGACCGGTACCCCGCTGATCAACGACATCGACGACTTCCGGGCGATCTGGCAGTTCCTCGGCTGGATCGACGACAGCAAGCCCCTCGGCGAGCTAATGGACGCGCTTGAGGACACCGGCCTGACGCCCGCCGACCGGGGCTTCTACGCCGCGGCGCGCCAGTGCGTGATCGACCGCGGCATCGTGCGCCGCCGCAAGCTCGACGTGGCCGCCGACATCCCCGCCCGCCGTATCGCCGACCTCCCGGTTGAGCTGGACGAACAGGTCGGCCGGTCGATCCGGGCGGCAGAACGGGCCCTGGCCGGCCGGATGGTGGCACGGTACGAGACCGCGCTCACGGACCGATCCTCCGACGTCGGCGTCGACGGCATCGACCACGACCTCGTCCGCCGGGTGGCCCGGTGGGAGCTGAAGGAGGCCACGACCGCGCAGTCCCCCGACAACGTGTTCACCATGATGCGACGCATCGGCCAGGCGAAAGCCGAACTGGCCGCGGACTACGCGACGCAGCTGGCCCGCAGCGCCGGCAAGGTCGTCTTCTTCGCCAAGCACGTCGACGTGATGGACGCCGCCGAGGCGATGTTCGCCCGGCAAGGGGTGCGCTTCTCGTCGATCCGCGGCGGCCAGACGCCCACGGTGCGGCAGGCGAACGTCGACGCCTTCGTGAACGACCCGGACGTCGCGGTCGCGGTGTGCTCGCTGACCGCGGCTGGCGTGGGCCTGAATCTGCAGGTCGCCTCGAACATCGTGCTGGCCGAACTGTCCTGGACCGACGCGGAGCAGACCCAGGCCATCGACCGCAGCCACCGCATCGGGCAGGCCGAACCAGTCACCGCGTGGCGCATCATCGCCGCGCAGACCATCGATGCCCGGATCGCCGCGCTGATCGACGGCAAGGCGGGGCTGGCCGCCCGGGCGCTGGACGGGGCGGACCAGGAGGCCTCCTCGCCGGGCGACGTGCAGCTCGAGGCGCTGGTCGCATTGCTGACCGATACGCTGCGGGCGTCCTTGGTAAATGGCTACGCCCTGGGCTCCTGACCGTCAGGATTCCCCAGGCGAGACTCGAGCATCAAGAGGAAAGGGCTGGCCGTCTCATGGCTGACGCACTGCCGGAATCGACTCTCGCAGCGCTGGACGATCCGTTCGCGCAGCTGACCGGGCCGCTGGCCAGCGCCATCCGGCTGGACTTCGAGGTCGTCGACTCAGCCCGGCTCACCCCGCACATGCAGCGGCTCAGGCTGACGGCGCCGCAGCTCGATGGGTTCGGCTACCTGCCCGGCCAGGATGTCATGCTGCTCGTGGCGGCCGAAGGTAACCGCCCGGTACGGCGGCGGTACACGATCCGGCAGCTTGACGCGGCCGAGCGGCTCCTCACGCTCGACATCGTGCTGCACGGCGACGGTCCCGGCGAGCGCTGGGTGCGGTCGGCCCGGCCCGGCGACAAGATCGAGGGCATCGGGCCGCGCGGGAAGATCACCACGTCAGCCACGGCCGACTGGCACCTGTTCATCGGTGATGAGTCGGCGCTGCCCGCGACGTTCGCGATGACCGAGGCGCTGCCGCCCGACCGCCCGGCCACGCTCATCCTCGAGATCCCCGAGGAGAGCGACGAGCAGGACCCAGATGCCGTGGCGAGTACCCGCATCACCTGGCTGCACCGCCTCGGCGCGCCCGCCGGTGACCCGTCGGCCCTCGCCGCCGAGACCGCCGAGATCGAACTGCCGCCCGGCCGCGGCCACGCCTACCTGTTCGGCGAGGCGAAGGTGGTGTCCCGGTTGCGGGAGGTCCTGGCCGAGCGAGGTCTCGGCCAGGACCAGATGTCACCCAAGGCCTACTGGGGCCGTGGCCGCGCCAACGCCAGCCACGGCGAGCCCGCCCGGGACGCCTAGCCAGACCCCGCTCACGGCTTGATGTCCCATTGCTGGCAGGTGTTGTCGAGCTGGGCCCACTGGCGAACCGTGGTCCCGTTGGCGGTTTCGCAGTCCTCCGCGTCCAGGACCATTCCGTTGGCGACGTTGCTGATGGTGTAGTGGCTCCCCGCGGGGGTGACGTTCCACTCCTGGCAGAGGTTGTGCAGCGAGGACCACAGGTCGGTGAGGGTGCCGTCTGCGGTCCCGCAGTTTACCGAGTCGAGGACCTGGCCGCTGTTGACGTTGGTGATGATGTAGCGGCCGTTGCCCGCGCTGGTGAACCTCCACCGCTGGCAGCTCGTGTCGGCCGAGGACAGTTCGATGCCGGTGCCGTCGGCGGTCGCGCAACCCGCCGGTGCCACGTCCGTGCCGCTGTTGACGTTGGTGATGGTGTAGGGGCTGCCGGTCGCCGGGAAGCCGGCGGCGACCGGCTGGTAGCCGACCGCGACGATGTTGGCTTGCACGGCGGCGTCGGCCGCGTCGGACGGATAGCCGGCGGTGATGACGCCTTCGAAGAAGGACCCGTCGGACTCGTTGCTGTTGTCGCCGCCGGTGCCCAGGATGACGGCGCCCTCCTGGTGCATCGGGGTGTATCCGCCGATGTCAGGAAGTGGCCCGTTGTACTCGGTGGTCAGGCTGCCCGACTGCGCGTTCGCGTCCTTGATCGCGTAGGTCGTCGTGCCGTTGTTCTTTAGCATGGCGGTCACGAACGTGCTGGAGTTGCCCCGGTTGCCGGGGTCGGAGCCGTTGCCCCCCGCGAAGAGCCCATTCTCCATGTCCGCCTGGTCCCAGGGCCCGGACCCGGTACAGGGCGTGAACCAGCACTCGGTGCCGAAGTTGATCGCATCCATGTGGCCATTGCCGTTGTCGGTGCCGGACGTCTCGGCGTTGCCGAAGTCGAAGCAGCACAAGGCGTCCACGTGCGTGCCGCTGGTCACCATGTAAGCGCCCTGCGGCTGGCTGCCGACCGGGACGCCCCGCGTGACATCGTTGCGGTAGCCGACGCCGGCCTGCACCGAGACGCCGTAGACCTGGTGGCCGCCGATCGTGACCGGCAGCGCGTTGGCGATCGCGGCGGCATCCGGCCCGCCGTTCCCGCCGATCGGCCCCACGCCGAGGTCGTTGTGGTCAGGGCTCTGGTCGTAGATCCTCGTGATGGTGCACACCGTGCCCGCGCAGAAGGAGTTCTGGGCAGCGGCGTCGGCGTAGCCGCCCGTTTCCAGCACGCCGATGTCGGCTGTCTTGCCGTCCGACGCGCGCGTGACCTGGTAGAGCGGACCGCGGTAAGTCCGGTACAGCGCGCGCACCGTGCTGTAAGCGGCGACGCAGGGGGTACCTCCCGCGGCGTAGATGTCACAGGGCCGCGCGGAGGAGGCGAGAGCGGCGGCCTGCGCCGACCCTGCCGTGCCGGGAGTGCCGGCCAACGCGGCCAGGACAACCGCGGCCACGGTACCCGCACTCCACAGTGCTTTTCTCAGACTCAGAAATCGCTTCTGGACCATGGGAGCCATCTCCGGAGCCGGCTCTAGGCGACGACGCCGCGGATGCCACACCGGGCGCGAGCGGTCATGATTGTTAACGCTAACAACCCACGAGAACCACCAATATCCAACTAAACGGGGGAGGGTGTCAAGGTGCTCGCGACGCGGCTCCGCTTAACTTCGCCGGGATCACCGACCCGGCGTCTCCGGCGAGCAGCTGCTGCGGAATCTGACCGAAGGTGTAGCGGGCCGGCCCGGGCCCCGGGACGAGGGTGAACGACCAGATGACGTCATACCGGTTTCCCGGCCACTTCCGCGGGATGACGGTTCCGTCGACGACCGGCAACGAGGACGCGATCACCGGAATGTGGCTGTGCTCCCAGCAGATGAGCACGACCCCGGAGGAGCTGCGCACCAGGCTGTCGGCTAGCTGCTGCTCCTGACCCTGGGCGAACTGGGTCGCTACCGGCAGCCCCAGCTGCTCGCTGAGACCCTGAATGGTCTGGTAAGACCGGTGCGCGGCCGTCTTGCCTGGATGCCCCCAGGAGGGCGCCACCAGCACCGTCGGACTCCGCAAGCCAGCCCGCATCGGACCGAACTCCGGATGGAACAGGGCGGCGAGGGCACCAGAGCGCTGCCATCCGCGCGGCAACAGCGAATGCTCGTTCTGGCCGCCCTCAAAGTCAACGCCAGACGACGGCGGCTTAAGCGGCTTCTCCGCATGCCGGATGATGTAGATGACTTCGGGCGACACGTTCACGTCGTAAACGTAAGGCATGACGTGGGGCTTGATCACCACCGGCTGGGCCGGCGAGGCCCGGGACCAGTGCTACCGAGGCCGGCAGCTGCCGGAGCTTGCTCACCGGGTGCCACGCCGCGGTCCGGTACGGTCCCGAGAGCTCCTGACCATCAAGCCGCAGCGGGACGCCGGCCCGAGACGAACGCCATCGTGGCGCAGCTGCGTCGCGGACGGTAATGTGCCTCATGGGCGCACAAAACCGCGCCAGCCCGCCGCTTCCTGGTTTTCTCGCGGTCTGTGGTGAGACCCAAGATCCTGGGAACCGCGGGCTGGCGCGCAGCCACGGTATGGGGCTTGCGAAGGTCAAAGAAGGGACCATCCCATACCTTGGATGAGTTTTCCCTGCCTAGTATTTCTGGATGACGGCCCAGGTTTTCGGGAATGCGGGGCTCAGGTCGCAGTGGCCGGGAGCGACGCCTGCGTCCAAGAGGTTCCAGAAGTCTGAGCCGACTGCTGGCATTGCCGCTGGCGAGCCACCTTGCTGTATATAGTACATTTCCTGTCCGTGAGTGGCCATGGCGGCGTCAGTCGCCGAGTAATACGGGTAACCAATATCTTGGTAGCAGGCGCTCCAGGCCGAGAGAAACCAGGGCTTGCCGATTTTTTTGCAGTAACTGGTGAACTTCCCGATGGCCTGGTACAGGTCATCACTGGAGTTGATCTCGATGTCGCACGTGGCATTCGCGGGATCCGAGACGATGTTCTGCCACGGTATGCCGGAGCTGGTTGCGCCATTAAGATGCGAGAATCCGCCGGTGCTGATGAGGATGCGCGGCGCGAGGGCCTTCCATTCGGTTTCG
>Ga0302184_10001353_pt1 | contig 15897 bp, 13 predicted proteins | sample I_Palsa_N3_3_FD_200233 | JGI IMG/M metagenome (GOLD analysis project Ga0302184, IMG submission 200233) | Peat permafrost microbial communities from Stordalen Mire near Abisko, Sweden - I_Palsa_N3_3 | ecosystem: Environmental > Terrestrial > Soil > Palsa > Peat permafrost | place: Sweden...
GCTGAAGAGCGCGCTAGGGGAACGCGATGCCTGACCGGCGCGACGACGACCTTGATTCCTGGCTGGACGGGCGGATCGAACCGCTGCCCCCGCCGCCGGGCACCTTCGAGCTGATCAAGCGGCGGGCCCGGCGGCGCAAGTACCGCCGGCTGGCGGTGGGCGCGGCCGCGGCGGCGGTGGTGGTGGCCGCGGCGGTGGCCGTACCGCAGATCGTCAACCTGACCGTGGTGAATCCGGCCACGGCCGCGGGCGTGGCCCACGACCGTTCGGCCGCATCCGCGCCGTCCGCCAGCAGCGGGGCGAACGCCGCGTCGTCATCGGCCTTGCCGGTGCCCTCCGCTGTCCCGGCGCCGGTGCCGGCCAACTTTCGGCCCAGTTCGGTCACGTTCATCGGCACGCACACCGGCTGGGTGATCGGCCAGGCCGGGACCCCCGGCCACTGCGCCACGCAGTACTGCACCTCGGTGGCGCGCACCGACGACGCCGGGAAGACCTGGACCGGGGTACCCGCGCCGCTGACCGGCCCGGCCGACGGCGCCACCGGGGTGAGCCAGATCCGGTTCCTGGACCGCGAGGACGGCTGGGCGTTCGGGCCGCAGCTGTACGCGACGCACGACGGCGGCCAGATCTGGACCCAGGTGGCCACCCACGGGCTGCGGGTCACCGACCTGGAGACGGTAGGCGCCCGGGCGTTCGCGCTGTTCGCCTCCTGCACCGGGACCGGCGCGGCGTTCGCCACCCAGTGCACCAGCTACACCCTTTACTCCAGTCCGGCGTCAGCCGTTAGCTGGGCCCCGGTGGGCGCCGCGACCTCGGGGCTGACCGGGACGGCCGCGTCCCTCGTGCTGACCGGGACCAGCGGATACCTGCTGGCCCCGAGCGGGATGCTCTACTCCGGCCCGGTGAACGGCAGCGCGCCCTGGCAGCAGGTGAAACAGATCCCGTGCCCGGTCGGGCAGCCGCTGGCGGACGGCCAGCCAACCGGGGCGCTGCTCGCCGCCGCGAACGCCAAGGACCTGGTCCTGACCTGCGCGTCGTCAAGCGCTGCCGGAACCCAGCAGGCCAAGCAGGTGTTCACGTCGGCCGACGGCGGGATCGTCTGGCAGAACGCCGGGACCGCGCCGGCCCTGGGCCTGACCACCTCGGCGACCGCCAGCCCGGACGGTACGTACGTCCTGGCCACCGGTCAGGGTATCGACGTGCGGCCGACGGGAAGCCCGACGTGGCAGGCGGCGACGCTGGACGCGCCGGCGCCGGCCGGGGGGTTCGGCTACGTGGGCATGACGACCGATGCGCAGGGCATCGCGCTGCCCGCGGACCCCGCGGTCGGCACGGTCTGGTTTACCTTCGACGGCGGGCAGAGCTGGGCGCCGTCGGCGGTCAGCGGCCCTTAAATCGGTTTGCGCTGGGTGCTCTGGGATGAAGTCGCCGTTGCTTAGCCGCAGGTCGCGGAGCAGGTCGAAGATCTCCTTCAGCTGACCCGGCTCGTACCCGCCGAAGCCGAACTCGGCCGCCATCAGGTCCCGGGTGGCCCGCTCGACCAGGGCGCGGCCCTCGGGGGTGACCTCGGCCAGCCGGCCGCGGCCGTCGGCCGGGTTGGGGTGGCGGACCACCAGGCCCTGACGCTCCAGGCGGCCGATGATGTTCGTGACGCTGGTCGGGTGCACCATCAGCCGCTCGCCGATCATGCCCAGCGGCAGCGCGCCACGGCGGCTGAACGTGAGCAGGACCAGGGCCTCGTAGCGCGCGAAGGTCAGCCCGTAGGGCCGCAGCAGCGCGTCCAGCTCGCCGAGCAGGATCTGCTGGGCGCGCATGATCGAGGTGACGGCGGCCATCGAGGGCGACGGGCCGAACCTGGCTTCCCAGATCCGGGCCGCCCGGTCGATGGGATCGAACGGCAGCTCAAGCGGCTTACCCACGAATCCCACCGTATTTCAGGCTCTGCCCCTTTTTTGGTTTTTTGGGGCCTATGCCGGGACACGCAGTAGCAGCGCCTCACCCTGGCCGCCGCCGCCGCACAGGCCGGCGGCGCCCAGCCCGCCGCCGCGGCGGCGCAGCTCGTTGGCCAGGTGCAGCGCGATCCGCGCCCCGGAAGCGCCGATCGGGTGGCCGAGGGCGATCGCGCCGCCGTTGACGTTCACGATGTCGGGGCTGACGTCCAGGTCGCGCATGGACTGGATGGCGACCACCGCGAACGCCTCGTTGATCTCGATCAGGTCCAGGTCGGGTGCGGTCAGCCCGGCCTTGGTCAGGGCCTGCTTGATGGCGTTGGAGGGCTGGGAGTGCAGCGAGTTGTCCGGGCCCGCGACGTTGCCGTGCGCGCCGATCTCGGCCAGCACCTGGGCGCCGGCGCGCTGGGCCGCCTCGGCCGACATGACCACCACGGCGGCGGCGCCGTCGGAGATCTGCGACGAGGTGCCGGCCGTGATCGTGCCGTCCTGGCCGAACGCCGCCTTGAGCTTGCCCAGCGTCTGCGCCGTGGTGCCCGGGCGGATGCCCTCGTCCTCGGTCACCGACAGCGGCTCGCCGCCTCGCTGCGGCACCTGGACGGCGACGATCTCGTCGGCGAACAGGCCGTTCTTGGCCGCGGTCGCCGCGCGCTGGTGGGACAGGGCGGCGAACTCGTCCTGCTCGGCGCGGGTGATGCCGAGCTTGCGCACGCTGTTCTCGGTCGACTCGCCCATGGACAGGTGGTCGAAGGCGTCGGTCAGGCCGTCCAGGGCCATCGAGTCATCGACGGTGACCGGCCCGAATCGGTAACCCGCGCGGGAGTTGCGCAGCAGGTGCGGCGCCTGCGTCATGGACTCCATGCCGCCGGCCACGATCACGTCGTACTCGCCGAGCCGGATCAGCTGCGACGCGAGCGCGATGGCGTCCAGGCCGGACAGGCAGACCTTGTTGACGGTCACCGCCGGGATGTCCATGGCGAGGCCGGCCGCGACGGCGGCCTGCCGGGCGGTGATCTGCCCGGCGCCGGCCTGCAATACCTGGCCCATGATCACGTACTGCACCTGCTCCGGACCGATTCCGGCGCGCCGCAGGGCCCCGGCGATCGCGACGCCGCCCAGTTCGCTGGCAGACTTGCTGGCCAGGGAGCCCATCAGGCGGCCCACCGGGGTCCGCGCGCCGCCGACGATGACCGGCTGACGTGGTTCGCTCATGTCTGTAACGATACCCATCGGGGTGGGAAAGGAAAGATCGTGCTAGTACCGCTGCTGAGTCGCATCGATCACATTGGCATCGCCTGCCGCGACCTGGAAACCGCGATCGAGCGGTACGCCACCTTCGGGCTCCAGGTGGTGAGCCTTGAGGTGAACGAGGAGCAAGGGGTGCGTGAGGCCATGCTCCAGGTGGGCGGAACCGGGCCGGGAACGGGCTCGCGGCCAGGTTACGTTCAGCTACTGGAGCCGCTGGGACCAGACACCCCGGTGGGCCGGTTCCTGGCCCGGCGCGGCGAGGGCCTGCACCACGTCGGTTACGGTGTGGACGACATCGTGGCGGCGCTGGCCACGCTCGGCGTTCGCGGAGTGCGGCTGCTCGACGAGCGGCCGCGGCACGGGTCGATGGGGGCGTCCATCGCCTTCTTGCACCCGGCCGATCTGGGCGGCGTACTGACCGAATTGGTCCAGCTGGCCGGCCCAGCGTGAACCCCTCCGCCGCGACCTAGATGATCGCCCATCGGGGCATTTAGGGGATTTACCAGGATGGATAGGATAGAGAACTCCGAAGGACACGCCAACGCAACCCAAGTAAGAGTAGTGTGCCAGTCACCGGCGGAGAGTCGTACCCGCATGCTGACACCCGCCGTAAAAATCCCCCTCGTCGCTCTAACGTCTATCCAGGATTAGGCCACATGCAATCGGACATTGACGCCCAGCTGACTAACTTCTTCGAAGAGGCCCCGCCGCGTGAGTTCGCGACGGTGATGCGGGGCTACGACCGTCACCAGGTCGACGAGCACATCCGGCAGATCGAGGCCGAAGTGCGCACGCACCGCGAGCAGACCACGACTTTGAAGCGGGAGCTGTCCGAAGCCCACCGCCAGATCGGGGAGCAAGAGCGGCCGACCTATTCCGGCCTCGGGGCCCGGATCGAGCAGTTGCTCCGGCTCGCCGAGGAGCAGGCCACCGAGCTGGTTCAGGCGGCCAGGTCCGAAGCGAACGAGATCAAGGCCGCGGCTAAGGTCGACGCGGCCGAGCTGCGGGCCGGGGCCGAGAACGAGGCCGCCGAGTTGCGCGCCAACGCCAAGCGCGAGACCGACGACCTGCGCGGGGCGGCCGAGCGCGAGGCGGACTCGATCAGGACCACGGCCCGGCGTGAGGCTGACGAGCTGACCAACACGACCGAGCGCGAGGCGGCCAAGCTGCGCGCCACGGCCGACCACGAGGTGGCGGAGAAGCGGGCCGCGGCCGAGCGCGACATCGCCAAGCTGCGGACCAGCACCGAGCGCGAGGTGGCCCAGCTCAAGGCCACCGCCAAGCGCGAGCGGGATGAGATTCTCACCACCTCCAAGCGGCAGGCCGACGAGATGCGCAGCCAGGCGCAGCGCATCCTGGAGGAGAGCGAGGCTCAGCGGGCCCAGTCCGAGGCCGAGTTCGAGATCCAGCTCGCGGCGCGCCGGGAAGAGGCCGAGCGCCAGGAGGCCGAGCGGCTCGCCGCCGCCCAGGCCGCGACGCAGAAGCTGGTCTCCGAGGCCGAGCAGCGGGCGTCCACCGCCGAGCAGCGGGCCGCGAAGGCTTCCGCGCAGGCCGACAACACCCGCCGCGACGCCGACCAGCACGCCCGGCAGCTGGTCAGCAACGCCAAGAAGAACGCCGACCAGATCGTCAGCCAGGCCAAGACCCAGGCCGAGCAGCTGCTCGCCGAGGTCAAGGCCGACGCCGAGCGCCGTCGCGCCGCGGCCCAGCGCGACGTCGACGAGCTCACCCGCCAGAAGGACAGCATCGCCAGCCACCTGGCCCAGGTGCGCCAGCTGCTCGGCGGGCAGCTGCCCGGCGGAGCGGACCCGGCCATGTCGGCGCCGTCCATGTCAGCGCCGCCGGCCAAGCCGGCCATCGCCGCGGACCCGGGCGGGCCGGCCTCCCAGGCCGCGCCCCGCAACGGGACCAGCCAGCCCGCTCCGGCCACCGCCCAGCAGGCCACCCAGGTGGGCGCGGCGCCCACCCAGGTGCAGGCGCAGCGGCCGGTTCCGGCCAACGGCGGCGGTCCGGCCCCCACGCAGGCCAACGGCAAGCCGGGGGGCGGCGGCAAGGAAGACGAAGAAGACTGGTGGACCGAGTAGCGGTCCGCCGGAGTTAATCCTGGTTAGGACGCCGGCCCGTCTGCGGACGGGCCGGCGTTCTTTACGTCACCGGCACGATGGTGGCTTCGGCCAGCGCGCCGGATTCGATGCGCAGCACGCCGAGCGTGCCGTGCGGCTGGCGCCGCCGGTCGGTCGGCGACCCGGGGTTGAAGATCCGCAGCCCGGACCCCGACTGGTCGAGCGGGATGTGCGAATGCCCGAACACCACGAGGTCCGCGCGCGGGAACGCGCGGCGCATCCGGACCAGCCGGCCCGTGGCCGGGCCGCTGTCGTGCAGCATGGCCACCCGGAGCCCGTCCAGGTCGAGCTCGGCGGTCGGCGCGGCACCCCACTCGGCCACGTCCGGGCCGTCGTTGTTCCCCAGGACCGCGGTCACCGGCGCGTACTGCGCCAGCTCGTCAAGGACGGTGGCGGTGCAGACGTCACCCGCGTGCAGGATCAGGTCGGCGCCGCGCAGTTCGGCTGCCACCCGCGGCGGGCAGCCCCGCCAGCGCCGGGGCGCGTGGGTGTCCGACAGCACCACCACCCGCACCGGGCGCTACTCTACGTGACGAGGGTCGAGGTCGTGGATGGTGGGCATCACGGAGGTGAGCTCCGCGCTCGCCTCGGCTGCCGCTCGTCGCTGCTTGTGCCGCGCCTTGCCCCGGGCCTCCGCGGCGGCGAGCCGCTGGGTGGCTCTGGCCCGGCGACGACCCCGCTTGATCGCCTTCACCAGTTGATCGGCGGCGAACAGCAAGCCGACGAACAGGACAATCGCGACAATGAGCAGCACAGGCACAGGCATCTTCCCTCTGGTCGTCAGTACATTGTCTGTCTGCTAGTAAAGCTTTTTCTCACAGCATTTTCCAAACCTCGCGTATCCGGGTAAGTCGGGCGGCCGGTCGTCGCAGCCTGCTACGATCTTCGCTCCGGCGTCTGAGTGCGCCGGAGCGAGAGGGAGAGTGGGGCCGCCCGGTTGAACGGGCCGGGCGGCCCGATTATCGCTCGCGTTATCGCTCGCCTGGTCGCTCGCGGAACAGGCGGATCAGCCAGCCCGGGCCGAGCACCTCCGCGCCGGCCGCCTCGCATCTTCGGCGCAGCTCTCGATCCGCGGTCACGACCACGCGCCGGCCGGGCAGGTCGCGGACCAGGGCCACGATCGCGTCATCGCCGGAGCCGTCGGCCTGGACGACCCGCACGCCTGCCCCCGGCGCCGCGTCGATCCGAGCGGCACCTGCGTCGATCCGGGCGGCACCTGCGTCGATCCGGGCGGCACCTGCGTCGATCCGGGCGGCGGCCGCGTCGATCCGGGCGGCGGCCGGCCGGGCGGCGCCCTCCAGGACCATGACGAACGCTTCGGGCTCGGTGTCATCGGGCAGGACGGGACGGCCGCTGGCCGCCAGGGCGGTGAGTTCGGTGTGCAGCCGGACCGCCGCTGCGGGCCGGTCCCGCCACCAGCCGTCGGGGCGCGACCCCATCACGTTGGCGATATCCACGACAATCGTGGTCGGATGATGGCAGATCTCGTTCTCCTTCGCGCCGTAAGCTGGCCGCATGGCAGACGCTAAACTCCGGGCAAGCTCCGGGGGGGACGACTCCCCCGGCGGGCACCGTGGCGGCTTTTGGCCGGTCGCCGAGATCTCTAGGCTACGACAGCGCCAGACCGCCCCCCTGATCCTCGAGCTCGACCTTACCGAGGGCGTGCCGGAGGGGCCGGCCACCGATCCGCTGTCGGCGGTGATGTCCATCCGCAAGATCAGGCTGTCGGACGTCATCGACGGCCTGCGTCGCGCCAGCCAGGACGACCGGGTCCGCGTGCTGGTGGCCAAGGTCGGCGGGGGGCGGATCGGCCTGGCCCGGATGCAGGAAATCCGCGAGGCGATCGCCGAGTTCCGCGCCTCAGGCAAGCTCACCGTGGCCTGGGCCGAGTCGTTCGGCGAGTTCACGCACGGGAACATGCCCTACTACCTGGCCACCGCGTTCGACCGGATCTACCTGCAGCCGTCCGGCACCCTGGGACTGACCGGGGTGGCCGTCGAGCAGCTGTTCCTGCACGACGCGCTGGCCAAGGTCGGCATCGGGTTCGAGAGCGCCAAACGGTACGAGTACAAGACGGCGGCCGACAACCTGACCGAGCGCGGCTTCACCGGACCTGCGCGCGAGGCCGCTGAACGCCTGGCGGTCTCCGTCGTGGAACAGCTGAGCGCGGCCATCGCCGAACGCCGCGGCAAGACCGTCGAGGAGGCCCGCGCGCTGCTCGACCGGGGCCCGTTCCTGGCCACCGACGCGCTGGCCGAGGGTCTGGTCGACGAGCTCGGCTACCGGGACGAGGTCTACAAGGCGGTCCGCAAGGAGGCGGGCAAGGGTGCGATCCTGCAGTACGTGGGGCGCTACCAGCGCCTGCACATGCTGGCGCAGCGCGCCCGCCGCCTGCCGAATCCGCGTGAGCGCTTCGTCGCGGTGATCTACGCGTCCGGCCCGATCCGGCAGGGGCGCAGCAGCCGGGGCCCGGTGGGCGGCGGCGCCATGGGCTCGGACACGGTGGCGGCCGCGCTGCGGTCGGCGCGGTCCGACGAGCGGGTCCGGGCCGTGCTGCTGCGGGTCAACAGCCCGGGCGGTTCGGCGGTGGCGTCGGACACGATCTGGCGTGAGGTGGTCAGGATCCGCGCGGCCGGCAAGCCCGTGGTGGTCTCGATGAGCGACGTGGCCGCCTCCGGCGGGTACTACATCGCGATGGCGGCCGACGTCATCGTGGCCCAGCCCGGCACGCTGACCGGGTCGATCGGCGTGATCCTCGGCAAGCCGGTGCTCGAGGACGCCCTGGCCCGGGCCGGCATCACCACCGATTCGGTGGCCGAGGGCGCCCGGGCCCGGATGTTCGCGCCGACCCACCCGTTCACGCAGGACGAGTGGGACCGGGTCAACGCCTGGCTGGACGTGGTCTACCAGGAGTTCATTTCCAAGGCGGCCTCGGGCCGGCGCATGTCGGTCGAGCGGATGCACGAGCTGGCCCGCGGGCGGGTCTGGACCGGCGCCGACGCCGCCGCGAACGGTCTGGTCGACGAGCTGGGCGGGATGGCGGCCGCGGCCGAGATCGCCCGGCGCCGGGCAGGCCTGCCGGCCGGCGCGCCGCTGCGCATCTGGCCCCGGCTGACCCCGCTGGACCAGCTGCGCCCGCCCGAGTCCAGCGAGGCCCGCCCCGCGGCGGCCGCGGCGCTGGACTTCGGGTTCGCCGACGGCGCCGCCTATCTGGGCTGGGGACCGGCCTGGCGGCTGGCGGCCCGCGCGGGCCTGCCACCGTACGGACCGCTGATGCTCCCGGGGTCCTGGACCATCAGTTGACCGAACGGCCCGTGGTGCTTGCCACCGCGGCGCTGGAGACGTGGGCCAGCTCGGTCACGCTGGTCACGGTGGCTGACGGGCGCGATGACGTCGGTGCCACGGTCAGCGCGTTCTGCCCGGTGTCTTCGGACCCGCCGCTGGTGACCGTGTCGCTGCTGGCTGGGTCGTATCCGGCCGAGTTGTTCGGCCGGAGCGAGGAACCGGTCACGCGGTTCGCGGTGACGCTGCTGACGGCCGGGCAGCGGGTGCTGGCCGGGAGGTTCGCCGCGGCGGGGCGGCCCGGGGCGCGGCTGATGCTCTCGGACGTGCCGTACCAGCGGGGCGAGGCCTCCGGCGCGCTGATCGTCGAGGGCGGGCTGGCCGCGCTGGAGTGCGCGGCCGAGCAGGTTCTTTTGGCCGGCGACCACCTGCTCCTCATCGCACGCGTCACAAGCGTCCCGTACGTCACGGACTCGGTAGAGCCGCTTATCCGTTTCCGGCGTAGCTACCTACCTTCGAAGCTTTAGCGTGTTCGGAGCGCTTCCCATGGGCGTCGGCGGGGGCGATCGGCTGGTGTGTGGCGCCCGCTCGTCGACCTGCCGATCCGATCCGATCCGGTTATGTCCCATTATGTCTGAACTCAATATTGAGACATTCCGGGCGTCGACCATGATCGCGGGCACTTTTGGACCCCATTTGGCCATTTCTGCCCGTGATCATGTAAAAGTCCCGATCCGAGGGCGCTTCCCGGTCAATAGGTCCCGCAGGGGCTAGGAGGCCGGGACCAAGGGACCGCGCCGGCGGCTAGGTGGCCGGACTGCCAGACGGCGGCGACGAGGGGGACGCCGGGGCGGTAGGCCAGGTAGGCGTGGGAGGGGGCGTCGAGCAGGATCAGGTCGGCGCGCGCGCCTACGCCGAGGTGGCCGACGTCGGGGCGGCGCAGGGCGCGGGCGCCGCCGGCGGTGGCGGCCCAGACCGCCTCCTGGGTGGTCATCCGCATGTCGCGGACGGCCAGCGCGATGCAGAACGGCATGCTGGAGGTGAACGAGGAACCCGGGTTGCAGTCGGTGGCCAGAGCCACCGTGGCCCCGGCGTCCAGCAGCCGGCGCGCGTCCGGGTAGGGGTGCCGGGTGCCGAATTCGGCGCCGGGCAGCAGCGTCGCGACCAGCGGGGCGGACATGATCGTGTCCAGGTCGGCGTCGGTGAGATAGGTGCAGTGGTCAGCGGAGGCCGCACCGGCCTCCGCCGCGACGCGGATGCCGGGCCCGGGTCCGAGCTGGTTGGCGTGGATGCGGGCGCCCAGGCCGCGGGCCCGGCCCGCGGCCAGGATCGCGGCGGCCTCGTCGGCGCCGAACGCGCCGTCCTCGCAGAACACGTCGATCCACCGGGCGTGCGGGGCGCACGCCTCGAGCATCGGGCCGCACACCAGGTCCACGTAGCCGGGCACGTCGCCGGTGAACTCGGGCGGCACGACGTGCGCGCCGAGGTAGGTGACCTCGGAGGTGACCTCGGCGGCCAGCGCGAGCCCGCGCGCCTCGTCGGCCACGGTGAGCCCGTAGCCGGACTTGCACTCGAACGTGGTCGTTCCCTGCCGGAGCATCTCGGCCGCCAGCCGCTGCAGGTTCTCGCGGAGCGCGGCGTCGGACGCGGCCCGGGTCGCCGCCACCGTGGTGAGGATGCCGCCCGCCTGGTAGGGGCGGCCCGCCATCCTGGCCGCGAACTCGGCGCTGCGCTCCCCCGCGAAGACCAGGTGGGCGTGGGAGTCGACGAAGCCGGGCAGCACCGCCCGCCCGTCCGCGTCGACCACGGAATCGGCAGCGGGCGCCTGGTCCGCCGGGCCGGTCCAGGCCACCGTGCCGTCCTCGATGACCAGCGCCGCATCGGTAAGGGCGGCGAAGGTACCGTCACCGTCGTTGGTGACCAGTTCCCCGATCCGCGTGATCAGCGTGCTATGCGGGAGTGTCACAGGGACAAGCTTGCCCCACGCAAGCCAGAGGGCGCGGGACCGACTGGACTCCCGGCGAGCCAAAGGGCGCCGGGCCCCGACTGGACCCGCGAAGTACCGCCCCACAAGCCGCGCGGCCTGCGGACCGCCGTCTCATACGCCCCGTACGATGACGTGTAACGCTGGCCACGGCGGCCGGTAACCCCAACGGCGAAGGAGAGTGCGGCATGACCGCCCAGCCCACCGAGCCGGACGAGCCGCTGGCACAGGTGCCCGCGCGCGAGCTGAGAAGGCTGCGGGCGCTGGCGCGGATCGCCTCACCGCAGGAGCTGGTCGAGGCCGAGGAAGCAGCCCGGGCCGAGGAACTGGACGCGCTTGAGGCGGCGGGACGGACCGGCGAGCTGTCCGAGCAGCAGGCCCGGCGGATCCTGGACCTGCCCGCCCGGCGGGGCGACGAGAAGTACCTGAGTGCCGACGAGGTGCGGCGCCGCCTGGGGCTGCCCCGGTGACACACCGCCGGGTCATCATTTAAGAACCGGTCTCTCTGTCGCTCGGCAGATACCTCGTCCGCGATGGCCTCGGGTCGGCGGCCACTCTTACGGGGCCGAGTGGGTCAGGGCGTCGAGGCGGCTGAGGGCGCATTCAAGGGCGTCGGTGAGGCGCTTGCGGTGACCGGTGGCTAGCAGGTCAAGCACCAGGCCGGTGAACGTCGCCTTGACCAGCGATGCCTCGCGTTCGGCGTCCTCGGGCCTGATGCCGTCAGCGACTAGGCGGTCGGCGATGTCCTCGCGCCAAAACGAGATCTGCTCCGCGCGCACATCACCGGGCAGACCGCTGACCGTGGCGTCCAGCGTGGCGGCTTCGAGACCCAGTCGCACCAGCGCCAAGTGCTCCGGGCTGCGGTTGATCCACCGCCACCAGCGCCGCTGCAGCTCCGCCGTGGACAGGTGAGGTACCTGCCGCCGCCACCGCCCCTCGACTCCTCGCTGAATCTCAGCGGCCCGCCGCAACGCGGCGACCACCAGTTCGTCCTTGCTGCCGAAGTGATGCACCAGCGCGTTGACCGACACACCCAGGGCGCGGGCAACTGGCCGCAGTGACACTCCGGCGATGCCGTTCCGGCCGAGGTAGCCGACCACCTCGTCCAGCAGCTCGGCCCGTCGTTCGAGGTCAGGATGGCGCCCCATTAGGCACGCATGCGCTGGCCCGCCGGGTCGAGCACCGGTTCGGATAGCAATCTCGCGGGGCGGCGCTGGCCGATGATCTCCACCTCGAACATCGCGCCGGGCACCGCGAGCTCGGTCGGCACGTAGCCGAACGCCAGCGAGCGCCGGCTGTAATGCGCATACGCGCCGGACGTCACCCAGCCCACCACCGCCCCGGCGTGCCAGATCGGCTCGTCGCCGACGACGTCGGCCGGTTCCGCCGGATCGGGGGTTATGTCGAAGTAGCCGAGCGTCCGAGCCGGGCCGCGGGCCAGTTCCGCGTCCACCGCGGCGCGGCCGATGAAGTCATGATCAAGTTTGAGCGACCGGTGCATGCGCGCCTGCACCGGAGTGTAGATCGGCCGGTACTCGCGCGCCCACGTGCCGAACGCCTTCTCCATGCGCAGCGACATCAGCGCCCGGAACCCGAACAGGCCGATGCCGTAGGGCTGCCCGGCCTGCCACAGCAGGTCGAACAGGGCTCGCTGGCACTCCGGTGCGACCCAGATCTCGTAGCCAAGATCCCCGGTGTAGGTCATCCGGCCGACATAGGCGGGGATCATCCCGACGTCGATCCGGCGGAACGTCATGAACGGGTAATCCTCGGTGGCCAGCGAGGCGTCGGTAACCGATTGCAGCACGTCGCGGGCGCCCGGGCCGGCCAGCGAGAGGCCCACCAGGGACAAGGCCAGCACGTCGAACCGCACCCCGTCAGCGAGGTGGGCACCGAACCAGCGCGAGTGATGCGCTTCGGCGATCTGCGAGCCGAACAGGAAGAAATCGTCTGTACCCACCCGTGCCACGGAAAACTCCCCGACGATGTGACCGTCGGGATCCAGGGCGGCGGTGAGGTTGATCCGGCCGACCCGCGGCAGCCGGTTGGTGAACAGCCGCTGCAGCCAGCCGGCGCTGCCGGCGCCGGTCACGCGGTACTTGGCGAAGTTGGAGCACTCGGTGAGCCCGACGCGTTCGCGCACCGTGGTGCATTCTTCGGCGACGACCGGGAAGGCGTTGGAGCGACGGAACGTCACGTCCTCGCGCGGCTCGGACCCCGGCCGCTGGAACCACAGGGGATGCTCGAGCCCGAAGCTCGCGCCCCATACCGCGTTGTGGGCGGCGAGCCGGTCATAGACGGGCGTGGTGTGCAGCGGCCGGCCGGCCGGGAGCTCCTCGTTGGGGAAGGTGATGCGGAACCGGCGGCTGTAGTTCTCCCGCACCTTGGCATTGGTGTAGGCCAGGCTCGCCCAGTTGCCGAAGCGGGCCACGTCCATCGCCCAGATGTCTTCACCCGGATCGCCCTCGACCATCCAGCGCGCGAGGGTGAGGCCAACCCCGCCGCCCTGCGAAAAGCCGGCCATCACCGCGCAGGCCACCCAGCAGTTGCGCACGCCGGGCACCGGGCCGACCAGCGGATTGCCGTCCGGCGAGAAGGTGAACGGCCCGTTGATCACGTTCTTGATCCCCGCGCTGGCCAGCGCCGGATAGTGCTTGAACGCGATCTCCAGCGACGGGGCGATCCGCTCGAGATCGGGGGCCAGCAACTGCTGGTCGAAGGTCCACGGCGTCGCGCGGGGCGACCAGGGGACGCACGCCTGCTCGTACGTGCCGAGCAGCATCCCGCCGCCCTCCTGGCGGATGTAGAGCTCGCCGTCGAAGTCCATGCCCATCGGCAGCTCGTGTCCGGTGGCCGCGTTGTACTCGGCCACCTCCGCCATGTCTTCGGTGATCAGGTACATGTGCTCCATCGCGAGCACGGGCAGTTCCAGGCCGATCATCCGGCCCACCTCACGGGCCCACAGGCCGCCGGCGTTGACGATGTGCTCGGCGTGGATCTCCCCGGCGTCGGTGACGACGTCCCAGGTGCCGTCGGGGCGCTGACGAAGGTCGCTCACCCAGGTGTGCTGGTAGATCTCGGCGCCGGCCTGCCGCGCGCAGCCGGCGTAGGCCCGGGTGACCCCGGTCGGGTCGACGTGACCCTCGGCCGCGTCGAAGAGGGCACCGATGAAGTACTGCTCCTCCAGCAGCGGGAACATCGCCTTGGCCTCGGCCGCCGAGATGATCTCCATATCCATGCCGAGGTAGCGGCCGCGGGCCTGGGCCATCCGCAGCCAGTCCATCCGCTCCCGGTCGCTGGCCAGCGTCAGCCCGCCATTCATGTGGATGCCGCAGTTCTGGCCGGAGCGCCGCTCGATTTCCCGGTACAGCCCGACGGTGTACTGCTGCAGCTTCGCGACATTAGGGTCACCGTTGAGCGTGTGCATGCCGCCCGCGGCGTGCCAGGTCGAGCCGGCGGTGAGCTCCTTGCGCTCGACGAGCACGACATCGGTCCAGCCCAGCTCGGTGAGGTGGTACAGGACCGAGGCGCCAACCACACCGCCGCCGATGACGACTACCTGCGCGGAGGATTTCATCGAAGTATCCCTGCGTGTCAATTTTCCCGGTACAGTCGTTCCGACTATAGGACCTTGCCGACTATAAGACCTGGAGGTGTCGCGATGGGCAGGCTTCTCGATCGGCTCGCGGCCGGACCGGTGATCTGCGCTGAGGGGTATTTGTTCGAGTTCGAGCGGCGCGGCTACCTGCAGGCCGGGGCGTTCGTTCCAGAGGTGGTGCTCGAGGAGCCCGATATGGTGGCCGGGCTGCACCGAGAATACGTGCACGCCGGATCGGACGTGGTTGAGGCCTTCACCTACTACGCCCACCGCGAGAAGCTGGCGGTGATCGGCCGCGAGGGCGACCTGGAGTTGCTGAACCGGCAGGCGCTGCGTATCGCCAAGGAGGTCGGCGCCGAGCACGACTCGCTGGTGGCCGGCAATATCTGCAACACCAACGTCTACGACCCGGACGATCCCGCGACACATCAGGTCGTCCGCGACATGTTCGCCGAGCAGGTCGGGTGGGCCGCCGAGGCGGGCGTCGACTTCGTCATCGCCGAGACCATCGACTATCCCGGCGAGGCCTTGCTCGCGCTGGAAGCGATCAAGGCGCACGGCCTCGATGCGGTGGTCACACTCAGTATTCACCAGCAGCCCGTCCTCCGCGGGGGCGACGCGGTCGGCGAGGCATGCCGTCGCCTGCAAGACGCGGGGGCCGACGTGATCGGGCTGAACTGCCAGCGCGGGCCCGCCACCATGCTGCCGCTTCTGGGTGAAATCCGGGCCGCGTGCGACGGCTACATCGCCGCCTTGCCGGTGCCGTACCGCACGACCGAGGCCGAGCCGACGTTCCAATCGCTCACCGACCCGAATTGCGACCTGATCCCGGAGGGGCGGCCGTTCCCGACCGCGCTGGACCCGTTCCTGGCCAACCGCTACGAGATGGGCGCGTTCACGACGGCGGCGGCTGCGCTCGGAGTCAACTACTTCGGCATCTGTTGCGGCTGCGCACCCCACCACGTCCGCGCGATGGCCGAGGCCCTCGGCCGCACGCCGCCGGCCAGCAGGTTCAGCGCGGATATGAGCCGGCACGCCTTCTTCGGGACCAGCGAACGGATCAGCCGGCATTACCAGGAGTTCGCCAAGGAGCTCTAGTCGCGGACGGCAGCCCGGGTGGCACGCAGGGACTCGAGGCTGGCACCGACGGCCGTTCGGTCAATTGTTATTCTTGGCTCGCCTGGGTGCAGGTCACCGCGGGAGACCAGCTCGACCAGGGGCTCCAGGTCGGCGGGCAGCGTGCCGTCGGCCTGGGTGAACGGGACCAGCTCGCGGACCATCCGGTAGGCGCGGCCGGTGCCCAGGCCCAGTGCGCCCTGCCCATGAGAACCACCGATGGCACGTAGGTCGATGGCCTGGGCGGCGACGACCAGTTCGATGGCCGCGACGCGGGTGCACAGGGCGACCATGTCGGCCAGGCGGCGGGCCGACAGCGGCGCCATCGTGGCCCGGTCTTCGATGCCCTCGCCCTTGACCGAGCTGGCCAGCTCGTAGGAGACCGGGTGGGCCAGGGTGCGGGCCTCAACGGTGATGGCCTGGCCGGAGGTGGCCAGCTCGGACAGCGCGTCGTCGGGCGTGGCGAAGGCGGCGGCCAGGCCGGCCGGCAGGCCCGAGAAGGGGGCCTGGAGGAGCTTGACCGCTCGCTCGTTCGCGCTGGTCACCACCGGCGCCAGCGCGATCCGGGCGAAGTCAAGGGCGGCCGCGAGCGGGCCG
>Ga0302184_10001354_pt1 | contig 15897 bp, 8 predicted proteins | sample I_Palsa_N3_3_FD_200233 | JGI IMG/M metagenome (GOLD analysis project Ga0302184, IMG submission 200233) | Peat permafrost microbial communities from Stordalen Mire near Abisko, Sweden - I_Palsa_N3_3 | ecosystem: Environmental > Terrestrial > Soil > Palsa > Peat permafrost | place: Sweden: Abisko...
CACCAGGTGGAGCCCCTGCGCCTCCTCCCCTTCCCGGACCAGCTTGTCGCCCTTCTCGAAGATGCGCGTCTGGAAACGCTCGACCAGGGTCACGCGCTCCTGCGAGGGCACCGACACCAGCACCGGCGACGTCCGCGCCAGGTTCGCCACCATGCGCCGGCGACAGTGCGCCGCCAGCTCGATTCCCACCTCGGGCCGCTTCTCGGCCACGAGCTCCAGCGCATCGCGCGTGGCGCGCAGGAGAATGCTGGGCCGCGTGGCCACGACGCTCGCCACCCGGGGCGCGCGCGAGAGCAGCGCCATCTCGCCGAAGAGCGCGCCGCTGACCAGCCGTGCCAGCACCACCGGCGGCGACCCGTCCTCGTCCTTCGGGTGCCGGGATACTTGCAGCTCGCCGCGCGCCACGATGTACGCCTCCGAGCCTTCTTCCCCTTCCTCGATGACCGCGCTGCCCGCCTGCACGGTGATCATCTCGAACGCGGCCAGGAGATCGCGCAGCGCCTCCCGGGAAAGCGCGCTGAACAGCGGCAGGGGGGCGGCCAGCGGAAGCGCGTCGTCGGCGACCTCCTCGTAGGCGCTGGTGGCGGCGTGCACGATCTGCGTGGCCTTGGAGGTCAGCGCCGGGCCGGTGAGAAAGGAGCTGAGCGGCTGAAAGTCGTCGAGCTGGGGAAGCGGCGGTGGCGGCATCTCCCCTTCTAGCAGCCGAGGGGATCCCTCGCAGAAGGCCGTGGCCACCCGGTCGAGGTGCCCGTCCACCTCTTCGCCCAGCGCCCGAAGATCCCCGACGGCAGCGATGGCCAGGGGCAGGTTGCCCGCGTCGATGGCGCGTTTCACCGCCAGCTCGAAGCCCTCGACCGCGGCCTCGGTCCGTCCCATCTGCTGGAGGAGGCGGCAGGTGATGACCAGGGCGCTGGGCATCGACGGCTCGCGCTCCACCATCGCCGCGCTCCACCGCAGGGCGGCTTCGGTCTCTTCGGCAAGGAGTAGCGTCAGCGCTCGGTCGATGGGCGAGTCGGCCTGGGCGCCTGGCAGATCCGGCGGGGAGGCGCGCATGACCGGTGGAGAGTCTATCACTCCTCGTCGGAGTCCTTTCGACCGCTCTCCGCGCGCTCCATGAATTCGCTCATGGCGCTCGCCGTGGCCGCCACCAGCGGCAGGACGCGCGGATAATCCATGCGCGTCGGCCCGATGACGGCCACCGTACCTGCCGCCTGCCCGTGGGCCGTGTACGCCGCCCCCACCACCGCCAGGCGCCCCCCGCCGATATCGCCGACCTCCTCGCCGACGACCACGTGCCCCCCTTTGCCTCCCATGGCCAGGTCGAGGAGCTTCACCAGCTGCTCGCGCGCGTCGAGCGCGGTCACCAGCCGCCTCACCGGACCGGAGTCGTGGAACTCCGGCTTGTCGAGCAAGCGATCTTGCCCCTCGATGACCAGGTCGGTCTCCGTGCCCATCGCTTCTTTCATGGCCGCGCCGCCGAGGGAGAAGGCCGTGCGGCGCAGATCGTCGTGCTGCACGCGCTCGCTCTGCAGTCGGCGCTCGAAGAGCTCGCGAAGGTCGCCGAGGGAGCGCCCCTCCACCACGTCGTCGAGCAGGTTGTGGATGCGCTGCAGCTCCGGCTCGGTGAGGGTCGCCGACAGGAAGCGGTTCTGCACGGTGCCGTTCTTCATGACCAGCACGGCCAGCACCTCGTCGCTGGAGGTTCGAATGAAGCGAAGCTGGTGGAGCACCAGCGTCTCGGCGCGCGGCGCGAGCACCACCGCCGCGGTGCCGGTCAGCTCGGAGAGGAGCTTGCCCGTCTCGCGCATGACGTTCTGCCCCGGCTCGATGGAGGCGAAGCGGTCGCGGATGGACTCCTCGTCGTCGGTGGTGAGCTGGCGCACCTGCATCAGCCCGTCGATGAAGAGGCGGAAGGCGCGGTCGGTCGGCACGCGGCCGGCGCTGGTGTGCGGCTGGCGCAGGTACCCGAGCTCCTCGAGGTCGGCGAGGACGTTGCGGATGCTCGCCGGCGAAAGATCCAGGCCGGCCTTCTTGGACAGCGTGCGCGAGCCGACGGGCTCCCCCGTGGCCACGTATTCGGTGACGCAGTGGTAGAGCACCTGCCGGGCGCGGGCGCTGAGCTCGGGCATGTCGTCACCCCGAGCTTAACACTGCGCGAGGCCTGCGTGCGCCGGCGACATTTTGGCGTGGACCCTGGGGGAGGGGTACATTGGCCCATCGTGCACGCCGCTTCGTTCCGCCTGGGGTGCGGGGCCCTCCTGGCCCTGGCCGTGGTGTGCGCCCCGTCGGAAGCGCACGCCGGGTTCGGCGCCCCTGGTGCCATGCCCGACGGGATCCCCTTCTCCGGCGAGGCTCCCGCCCTGCGCTACGGCCGCCTCGACCGCGCGACCTGTGAGGCCGAGCTCGAGCGACGAGCCATCCCCTTCGCTCACGTCGACGAAGCGCGCGGCGTCCTCGCCCCCGTCCGCCTGCGTGGCTCGCTCCACGGCGTCACCTTCCGCACGGCCCTGCCGGAGGTTCAGCGTGCCTCCAGCCCCTGGGAGATCGTCGACTGCCGGCTTGCGCTGGCGCTCGACGACTTCGCCGCGCAGCTGGAGGCGCACGACATCACCCAGGTCCTCCATTTCTCGATCTACCGGCCGCCGGTGGCGAGCTGGCCCGAGGGCAAGCTGGCCTCGCGTCACCCGGGCGGCCTGGCCATCGACGCCGGGACCTTCGTGAAGAAGGATGGGACACGCCTGGAGGTGCAGCGCGACTTCCACGGCCGCATCGGCACGCCCACCTGCACGCCCGGAGCCGGGCCTCACCCGGCCACGCCGGAAGCCGTGGAGCTCCGCCGCATCGTCTGCGACGCGGCGGGCGCGCGCCTCTTCAACGTGGCCCTGACGCCCAACTACAACTGGCCGCACCGCAATCACTTCCACCTGGAGGTGACGGCGGGCGTGGGCTGGTTCGTCGTTCACTAGGGGGGTCTCAGCCGTGCGGGCGCAGGCGCTCCAGCACGGCGGCCATGTCCGCAGGCAGCGGGCGCTCCCAGCGCACCTCGGTCTCGGTGGACGGGTGCAGGAACCCGAGCTCCGCGGCGTGGAGCATCAGCCGCGGCGCCTCGAGAAGAGGCCCCAGGAAGTGGCGGGAGTAGACTTTCTCGCCGACGATGGGGCTCCCCGATTCGCCGAGGTGGATGCGGATCTGGTGCGTGCGTCCGGTCTCCAGGCGGCAACCGACCAGCGTGGCGCCCGCCAGCCCCTCCAGTCGCTCGACGTGCGTGATGGCTTCGGTGGCGTTGGCCGGCGGCGTCCCTCGCGCGCTCCCGCGCAGACCGTCGCCCCGGTTCTCGACCAGGAAGGTCCGAATGGTGCGAGTGCGCACGTCCCCGTGGGCGATGGCCAGGTACCGCCGGTGCACGGTGTGCTGGCGGAACTGCCCGGAGAGGCTCTGCTTGGCGAGCCAGGTTCGCGTGAAGACGACCAGGCCGCTGGTGTCCTTGTCGATGCGATGGACCACGCCGAGGGTCGGCCGCACGCCGCGCGATCGGCCGCGCCGCTCCAGCCACGCGCGCACGCGCGCTTCGAGGGTGTCCTCCTCCGGGTCGTCGTAGGGCACCGTGCTGAGGCCGGCGGGCTTGGCCACCACCACCACCTGCGCATCCACGTGGACCACGTCGGCGTCGTCGAGCTCGCCTCGACGCAGCCGCGCCGCCCGCTCGTCCACCACCACGACGGCTCCGCCCGCCACACGCGCGGTCGCCTCGGTGACGCGCGCTCCCGCCACGCTGACCTTGCCCGACTCGATCCACGTGCGCGCCTTCCCCCAGCTGACGCCGAAGATCCCTCGTACCGCCCGGTCGAGGGACCCCGCCAGCGCGGGAGGAACGGACTCGCCTCGTGCGAGCGGCGACGCCTGACGCGGTGCTTGCGCCGGCGCTGGCCAGTGCCCCTCACCGCGAGCCTGACGGCGCGTCGCAGCGCCTGCCTGACGGGGCGTCGGACGGGGCGTGACCATTCCGGGGTCTTTGTAGCACTTGCTTGACACTGAAACCGCTCGGTCCGCACAATTGTGCTGGTCCGTGTGGTGTGCGGAACCGGAGAGACCTCGTGCCCAAGACCCTCCTCGCCGTCGACGACAGCGCCACCATCCGCAAGGTTCTGGAGATCACCTTCGCCGGAGAAGACTTCCGGGTCATCAGCGCGGACGGCCCGTCGAGCGCGATGCTCAAGATGAGCGAAGAACCGGTCGCCGTGGTCATCGACTCGTCGCTCGCAGATGGGGCCGACGGGTACGCGCTGGCCAAGGAGGTCCGCTCGCGCGACGGGCGCGCGGTCATCGTGCTCCTCTCGAGCCGCTACGCACCGTACGACGCGAACCGCGGCAAGGACGCGGGGGTCGACGACTTCATCGACAAGCCGTTCGACTCGCAGGCCATGATCGACAAGGTGAAGAAGGCCCTTGTCGCGCGCGAGGCCGGCAAGGCCGCAGAACCGCTGGCCACCCCGGTGGTGAACGTCACCGCGACGTCGCCCGCTCCGCCGCCCGTGGCCGGGCCGGTCCCGCAGCCCATGCCGCCCTTCGCGGCCCCGCGTCCCCCTGTGAGCCCTCTGGCGGGTGGGCGGCCCACCTACCCCACCCAGCGCACGCACACGCTCTCGTTCGAAGGGGCGCCCGGCGCTCCGACGGTGGTGGGGGCGCCTCCCGCGACGCAGCCCATGCTGCCCGTGTCGCGCACCGCGCCCTCGGGAGGAGTGCCCGTGGTGCACGCGCCTCCGCCCGTAGCGCCCGCGCCGCCCGCCTCGCCGCCCGCGATTCAACCGGTGCTGAGCGCCCCGTCGCGAGCGCCCGAGCCAGCCCGGGCACCCGAGCCAGCCCGGCGTGCGCCGGAGGCTCCCCCGGTGGCGGCGGCGGTCAACGGGCACCTGTCGGGGAAGCTGAGCGAGCTCGGGCTGACCGCCGGGCAAGTCGAGGCGGTGCTGGCGCTTTCGCGCGAGGTGGTCGAGCGCGTGGTGTGGGAGGTGGTCCCGCAGCTCGCCGAGGCCATCATCAAGGAAGAGATCCTGCGCATCACGAAGGACGGCTGAAGAGCGCCGTCCGCGGGACCGCGCGCTCCGACATGGCCGGCGACGACGATGCCCTGAAGACCCTCGCGCGGACCATCGCCCGCATCGAGGACCTGCTCGAGCGGCTTCCGCTCGACGTGGCCAAGGACGCGCGCCTGCGCATCGCCACCCTGCGCATGGTGCTGCTCGAGAAGCGGCCACCGGCGCTGGTCCTGGTGGGAAGGCGTGGCGCGGGGAAGTCGTCGGTGGTCAACGCCCTCTTCGGCGCCAAGGTGGCCGAGCTCGGGCACGTGACGGCGCAGACCGGAAAGGGCCGCTGGTACACCTACGAGCGCGGTGGGGGAGCGATGTCCATCCTCGACACGCGCGGCGTGCAGGAGGGATCGCTCCCGGCCGAGGCCGACCAGTCGAAGAGCGCGCTGGAGTCGATCGCCGTCGAGCTGAGGACGCAGGCGCCGGACGTGGTGGTCTTCGTGGCCAAGGCGAGCGAAGTCGACGCGGCCATCGACGCCGACCTGGACGCGCTGGAGCAGGTCTACGACGCCATCCGCCGCGCGCATCGCCTGGAGCCGCCGCTGGTCGCCGTGGTCTCGCACTGCGATCTCCTGGAGCCCAAGGCGACCCGCCTGCACCAGGCCGCGAAGGAGCCGGCGGAGGACGTCGACGAGAAGAGGCGGCACGTCGCCACCGCCGAGCACGCGCTGGCGCGCAAGATCGACGGGCGCGACAAGCTCCGGCCCCGCCTGGTCGCGACGCTGGGGACGTCGGTGTACATGTCGTGGAAGGCCGACGGCTCGCTGCGCTCCGACGAGCGATGGCGGGTCGACGACCTGGCCCTCACCCTCTTCCGTCATCTCCCGGATGCCAGCCGCGCCGAGCTGGCGCGGGCGACCCAGGTCCGCGCCGTCCAGGAGGACCTGGCCACCACCCTCACCCAGGCCACGGCGGCCGTGTGCGCGGGGATCGGAGCGGCGCCCATTCCCTTCGCCGACACCGTCCCGCTGACGGCCTTGCAGACCGGGCTCGTCGCCGGCATCGCCTGGATCGGAGGGCGATCGGCCGACAAGAAAGGCGCGGCCGAGTTCATCGGCGCGATGGGCGCCAACCTGGGGCTGGCGCTGGGGTTGCGCGAAGGGTTCCGGCAGCTGATGAAGATCATCGCGCCCGGCGGAGGAGCCGTGGTCTCGGCGACCATCGCCTTCACGGGAACGATGGCCATCGGGGCCGCAGCCAAGGCGTACTACATCCGGGGTCTTTCGATGGAGAGGGCGAAGAGGATCTTCTGGCGCAAAGGAAAAGGCGAGAAGAAGAAGGAGGACGGAGAGTCCGGGGATCCCTGAGAAGACGAGGCTCCCGGTCGTACGTCCCGGCGGTGTCGGTGGGGATCCCGGGAGGCCGGGATCGGATCCCGGGAGGCTGGGATCGGATCCCGGGAGGCTGGGATCGGATCCCGGGAGGCTGGGATCGGATCCCGGGAGGCTGGGATCGGATCCCGGCGGTGTCGGTGGGGATCCCGGGAGGCCGGGATCGGATCCCGGGAGGCTGGGATCGGATCCCGGGAGGCTGGGATCGGATCCCGGGAGGCTGGGATCGGATCCCGGCGGTGTCGGTGGGGATCCCGGGAGGCTGGGATCGGATCCCGGCGGTGTCGGTGGGGATCCCGGGAGGCCGGGATCGGATCCCGGCGGGCTGGGATCGGATGGTACGACCGGGAGAAGCCAGGGCTCGCGGCCTCACCGTCTTCGTCCGTGCTATTTCGCTCGGCCTCATGACTTCGCCGAGCCCGACCCTCGACCAACCCTACGATCCAGCGCTCGTCGAGCCGCGCTGGTACGCGTTCTGGGAGGAGCACGGCGTCTTCGCCGCCACCGATTCGCCCTCCGATACGCGCCCCGTCTACGTCGTCCCCATGCCGCCGCCCAACGTCACGGGCTCTCTGCACATGGGCCACGCGCAGCGCGCCACCCTGGAGGACACGCTGGTCCGCTGGCACCGCATGCGCGGCTTCAACACGCTCTGGCAGCCGGGGACCGACCACGCGGGGATCGCCACGCAGCTCGTGGTGGAGCGCACCCTCGCCCGCGAGGGCAAGACCCGGCAGGACCTCGGGCGCGAGGCGTTCGTCGCCCGGGTCTGGGACTGGCGGCGCGAGACGGGGGATCGCATCCTCCTCCAGCAGCGCCTCCTCGGTGCGAGCGCCGACTGGTCGCGCTCCAGGTTCACGATGGACGCGGATGTCTCCCGCGCCGTGACCGAGGCCTTCGTGCGCCTCCACGACCAGGGTCTCATGTACCGGGCGACGCGCCTCATCAACTGGTGCCCCGAGTGCATGACGTCGCTCAGCGATCTCGAGGTGGAGAACGAGGAGGGCGCCAACGGCGAGCTCTTCGAGTTCGCCTACCCGGTGGAGGAGGGAGACGGCTCGTCTTCCCGCCCGCACCCCACGGAGATCGTGGTGGCCACCACCCGCCCCGAGACCATGCTCGGCGACACCGCCGTCGCCGTTCACCCCGACGACCCGCGCTATGCCGCGCTTCACGGCAAGCGCGTGCGGCATCCCTTCGTCGACCGCACCTTCCCCATCGTGACCGACGCCATCCTGGTCGATCCCGCCTTCGGCACCGGCGCGGTGAAGGTGACGCCGGCGCACGACTTCAACGACTTCGCCACCGGAAAGCGCCACCAGCTCGAGGAGATCAACGTCTTCAACCTCGACGGGACCATGAACGACAACGCCGGCCCCTTCGCCGGGATGGATCGCAAAGAGGCCCGGCGCGCCGTCAAGAAGGCGCTCGCCGAGAAGGGCCTGGCGCGGGGCTCGAAGCCGCACATCCTGACGCTCCCGCGCTGCCAGCGCTCCGGCGGGGTGGTCGAGCCGATGATCTCGACGCAGTGGTTTCTGGAGATGCGCATCATGGCCGATCGCGCGCTCGAAGCGGTGCGCGGCGGGGAGACGCGCATCCTCCCGGAGGAATGGACGAAGACGTACGACCACTTCCTCGAGAACATCCAGGACTGGTGCGTGTCGCGGCAGCTCTGGTGGGGACATCCCATCCCGGCGTGGCATCATCCCGACGGGCGCATCGTGGTCGCTCGCGAGCGCCCGCAGCACCTCGGGGCGGAGTGGACGCGGGACCCGGACGTGCTGGACACCTGGTTCAGCTCTGCGCTCTGGCCCTTCTCGACGCAGGGCTGGCCGGACGAGACCCCCGCGCTGAAGAAGTTCTATCCCGCCAGCGATCTGGAGACGGGCTACGACATCCTCTTCTTCTGGGTGGCCCGCATGATGATGCTCGGCCTCCACTTCACCGGGCAAGTGCCCTTCCGGCGCGTGCTCCTCTCCGGCCTCATCGTCGACGAGACGGGCGACAAGATGAGCAAGGTCAAGGGCAACGTCATCGATCCGCTCGACCTCGTGAACGGCTCGACCTTCGTCGACATGGTCAAGAAGACCATGCCCGGCGCACCCCAGGCCGAGGCGCTGGCCAAGTTCAAGAAGGCCTACCCCTCGGCGGCGGCCATGGGCACCGGCTTCCCGGCGTTCGGCGCCGACGCCGTGCGCTTCACGCTGGCCACCTACCCGCCGAGCAACAAGCGCATCGCCCTGGCCCCGCGTCGCATCGAGGGCAACCGACACTTCCTCAACAAGATCTGGAACGCGACGCGACTGGCCCTGGAGCTCCTGGGCGACGGCGCGTGGAGCGACTGTCCCCCTCCCTCGGGCTTCGTCAACCAGTGGATCCGCTCGCGCTTCGCCGCCGCCTGCGCCAGCGCGCACGAAGGGCTGGACGGCTTTCGCATCGACGAAGCGGCCCACGCCGCCTACCGGTTCTTCTGGAACGATCTCTGCGACTGGTACCTCGAGCTCGCCAAGCCCATCCTGCGCGCGCAGCCCGACGGCAGCTACGCGCAGCCGGAGAGGGTCGGCGAGACGCGCGCGACGCTCGCCTACGTGCTGGAGGGCAGCCTGCGCCTCATGCACCCGCTGATGCCCTTCATCACCGAGGAGCTGTGGCAGCGCGTGCCCAGGCCGTCCACGCGCCGGGCGAGCGTCGCCTTCGGGCCGTACCCGACGCGCGACGACGAGAAGGCAGCGCGACGTCCGGAGATCGAGGCGTGGATGGAGACTTTGCAGGGGGTCGTCTCTGCGGCGCGGACCGTGCGCAGCGAGCACGACATCGACAAGAAAGCCGAAGTGCCGATGCGCGTCCGTTCGGACAACCCGGAGGTGCTGGCGTTCCTGCGCGCGCAAGGCCGGGAAGCGATCCGCTTGCTGGTGAAGACCGCCGGGGAGCCGGTGTTCGAAGCGCCGGGCGGCGTCCGAGACCGCGGGACGACGGTGAGCGTGGTGGCCGGATCGCATGGCTCCATCGAGGTGCTGGTGACGTTGAAGGGGCTGGTCGAGCCTCGGGACGAGCTCACGCGCATCGAGCGCGAGCTGAAGAAGCTCGAGAAGGACCTGGCCGCGCTGGAGAAGAAGCTCGCCTCGGCGGGATTCGTCGATCGCGCGCCGCCCGAGGTGGTGGAAGAGGCCCGCAAGCAGCGCGCCGCGATGATCGACGCGAAGGCGCGCCTGGAGGAGTCGCGAAAGCTGGTCGACGAGCTCTAGCCGACCTTCGGGAGGCTGTGGCGTGTGATTCACACGCCGGTAAGCTCCGAGCGATGACCGACGTCCCCCTGGAGGCCGCCCTGGCCTGGCTCCGCAAGCAGCCCGACGTGCGCTACGCCGAGGTTCGCCTGGTCGACGAGGGGAGCGAGCGCCTGCGCCTCCGCGACGGGCGACCCGAGCAGGTGACCGTGGAGGCCTCGCGCGGCGTCGGCATCCGTGTGCTCGGCGCCAAGACGTGGGGCTTCGCTTCGACCGCCGACGTCCACGAGAGCGCCCTCGTCGCCGCCGCCACGCGCGCTCTCGCCATCGCCCGCGCGTCGGGCGCCGTCACGCACCGCCCGGTGCTCTTCCCCGAGCGCCCGGCGTCGCGCGGCACCTACGAGACGGCGCTGGCCGTCGATCCGTTCACCATCCCCACCGAGGCCAAGCTCGCCGCGCTGGACGGCCCGGTGCGCGCGCTCCGCCAGGGGGACGCACGCCTGAAGTCCGCCGAGGCCTGGATGGACTGGACGCGACAGAAGAAGCACCTGCTCACCACCGAGGGCACCGACGTCGCGCAAACGTTTACCTTCGGCGCCTGCGGTATGCACGTGTTCGCCGGCTCCTCCGGCGGCGACTCCCAGCGCAGGAGCTACCCCACCTGGCAGGGTGGCGACGGGTTCCAGGCCGGCTGGGAGCGCGTCGCGGCCCTCGATCTCGCGGGGAACGTCGACCGGGTGAAGGACGAAGCGCTGGCACTCTTGACGGCGCCGCCCTGCCCTGGCGGCTCGCGCACGCTACTCCTCGAGTCCAGCCAGATGGCGCTGCAGATCCACGAGTCGTGCGGACACCCGACGGAGCTCGATCGCGTCCTGGGATCGGAGATCTCCCTGGCGGGCGGCTCCTTCATGCAGCCGGCGATGCTGGGAAGGCTGCGCTACGGCTCGCCGCAGGTGACCCTGGTGGCCGACGCCACCCGCGCGGGGGGCAACGGGACCTTCGGCTGGGACGACGAGGGCGTCCCGGCGGGCAAGCGCGCGCTGGTCGAGCGCGGTCTCTTCGTGGATTACCTCTCGAGCCGCGAGACGGCGGCGGCGCTGGGACGCGTCTCTACCGGGACGATGCGCGCCGACGGGTGGAACCGCACGCCCATCATTCGCATGGTGAACGTCTCGCTCGAGCCGGGCGCCTCCGGAACGCTGGAGGATCTCGTGGCCTCGACCGACGACGGCCTGCTGATGGCGACCGACAAGAGCTGGAGCATCGACGACCTCCGCCTGAACTTCCAGTTCTCCTGCGAGGTGGCCTGGGAGATCCGGCACGGCAAGCGCACGCGGATGCTGCGCGATCCATTCTACACGGGGATCACGCCGCGCTTCTGGGGGTCCTGCGACGCGGTCTGCGACGAGCGCGATTGGCGCCTGTGGGGCATCACCTCGTGCGGCAAAGGCGACCCCATGCAAACGATGCACGTGGGCCACGGCTCGAGCCCGGCGCGCTTCCGGGACGTCGCCGTGGGGAGCGCCTCGTGACCACGACGGCGACGGCGGGCGCCCTCCTCGCGCTTTGCAAGGACGTGCTGGCAGTGGCAGGGCAAGCGGAGGCGGAGCTCACCCTGCGCGTGGCGGAGCGCGGTTGCGCGCGCTTCGCCATGGGGGAGCTGGGGCAGCACATGCAGATCGCCGAGCCGCAGGCCGTGGTGCGCGTGGCGCACGGGACGCGGGTGGCCGAGACGGTGCTCAGCCGCCTGGACCGCGAGGCGCTCGTCGACGCGGTGCGCGCGACGGGACGGGCGGCGAAGCTGGTGCCCGAGGTGGAGAGCTTCCCGGGATTCACCGGCCACGACGAGCCCGCGGGGACAGACCCGCCTCGCTACGTCGAGGCCACCGCGCGCGCCACCCCCGAAGAGCGCGTGGAGCGCCTCGCGCCGGTGCTGCATGCCATCCGGGGCGCCGGCCTGGTGAGCGCCGGAATGCTGGAGACCACCTCCGTGGCGCACGCCATGGCGACCACCGGCGGCTGCGCGCGTTCGCACGACGCCAGCGTGGCCAGCTTTCGGGTATGGGCGCTGGAGACGCCGGGCGCAGGCGGTGCGGCGGGGTACGGCGGGCACGTGCACCGCGACGTGCGGGAACTGCGGCTCGCGGAGGAGACCGAGCGTAGTCTTCGTGTGTGCCGCATGTCACGCCAGCCCGCATCGCTCGAGGCGGGGACCTACGACGTGGTGATGGAACCGGAGGCGGTGACCGAGCTCCTGGAGTGGCTCGCCGCCATCGCCTTCGCCGCCCCCGAGGTCGAGCAGGGGACCAGCCCCATGGCCGGCCGCCTGGGCGAGCGGATCACCGGCGAGGGCATCGATCTCGTGGAGGACCCGCTCTGCGAGGATCCCGCGCTCGGCTTCGGCGTCCCTTTCGATCGCGAGGGCACCTGGAGGAGCCGGGTGCCGCTGGTCGAGCGCGGCGTGGCCCGCGCCGTGCTCTACGACCGCACCTGCGGCGCGCGCATGGGAGCCGCCTCGACCGGGAGCGCGCAGCTCCCCGCCCAGGGGACGGCGGGCGGTGTAGGCGCGACCTCGCTGATGCTCGGAGCGGGCACGGCTGCCGGCGTGGACGAGCTCCTCGCGGGGGTCGAACGCGGCCTCTACGTGTGCCGCCTGCACTACGTCAACGGCTTGCTCGAGCCGCGCCGCGCGGTGATGACGGGCCTGACGCGCGACGGTTGTTTCCTCGTCGAGAAGGGCAAGATCGCGCGGCCGGTCGGGAACATGCGCTTCACCGACAGCCTGCTGGAGGGCCTCGCCCGCTGCGACGGAATGACCCGCGAGCGCAAGGCCGTTCCGACGTGGTGGAGCGACGCGGGCGCCGTCGTCTCTCCGGCGATACGCATCCGTGGCTGGCGGTTCAACGGGAAGAGCCAGGAAGCGTACGAGGGCTGAGCAGGAGGGCGCGTCGTCGATATGTTCCGGCGGCTCCCCCCGATCCCCCGTCGCTGGACCATCCGCCTGAGCGGCTGCGCTCCCCTCGAACGAGACCATCACGACGGAGTCGGTCGGTGCTTTGACCGACAGTCTCCTAGTACCGGGAGCCCAAAGTTGCTAATCCCTCCGGCGCCGCCCATGAGCGACACCAAAAGCAGCGAGCCTCCCAGGCCGTTCCCGCTGGGAATGGCGCGGCGCGGGCTGACCATCGGGGGAATCGCGCTCGCCGCGACCAACCTCGTCCTTGCCCTCACCGGTGCGGCCGTCGCGGGCGGGACGACGCTTGCCGCCCTGGTCTGGGGGGGCGCGGCGGCGTGTTTCCTGGGTGCCTTCGTCGTCTTCATGATGGAGCCGGCCGACCGCAGGGACGTCGAGCCGTCGCCGCCCGCCAGGCCCTCCCGTCCTCCGCCCGGCGCGTCGCTGCCCGCAGAGCCCGTCGCCAGAGTCCGGGATGACCCGCCGTCGGACGCGCACGACGAGTCGCCCGGGGCCGAGGGCGCCGACCCCTCGTGGCGCGAAGGCGAGAAGCCGAAGGCCGACGGCGACGATGCCGGTCCCCTGCTGCGTCGCGGCAATCCCCTGCGCTGGGCGCGCGGCGGGGTCACCGCGCTGGTGGCCTCCCTCCTCGCCCTGCTGATGATGGCCCATCCCGGCCAGCTGCGCTGGGGTGTCCCCCTCGGATCGCTGTTCATCGTCATCGCCTCCTGGGGGGTCATGGATTTCCTGGGAACGTTCGACGATGGCGACGAACGGGTGGCGGGATCGCACGCGCTCGGCGAGGTCGCCGCTCCGCTGCTCGGGTTCCTGGTGTCCTTCGTGGTGTTCTGTCTCGCGCTGGGCTTCGCGCATGCGGGGCGCGTCTTGCCGCAGATCGGCTGGGGCCTGCTGGTCACGGCCACCTTCGTGCTGGGCGTGGTCACCCTCTTCCGTCTGGGCCAGGCGCTCGGCGCGTGGCGGATCGACGAGAACGGCGAGGAGCGCCCGCTCTGGAAGCGTCACGGCTTCTGGCTGGTGGTCATCGCCGCCGTCCTCATGTTCCCGTGCATGGGCAGCTACGCCCTGTGGGATCCGTGGGAGACGCACTACGGCGAGGTGTCGCGGGAGATCCTGGCGAAGGACGACTGGATCAGCCTCTGGTGGGCGCAGGACGGCTGGTTCTGGAGCAAGCCGGTCCTCGACATGTGGATGCAGGCGATCGCCATGGCAACCCTCGGCGTCCACTACCAGCCCGACAAGATGCTGGTGGGCGACGGGACCAAGCCCTTCTTTCACCCGGAGTGGGCGGTGCGTGCGCCGGTCGTGCTCCTGACCATCGTCGCGCTCTACATCCTCTACAAGGGCGTCGCGAAGACCTTCGGACGGCGCGCGGCGTTCCTCGGCGGCGTCGTCCTGGCGACGATGCCGGACTGGTTCTTCATCGGCCACCAGACCATGACGGACATGCCGTTCGTCGGCGCGATGACGGCGTGCATGGGCCTGGTGCTCCTCGGCCTGCGCACGCCGGAGGACCTCGACGCGCGCGCCTACGAGGTCAAGGCCGGACACACGCGCTGGCGCCTCACGGCGTGGCACCTGGTCTTCGGCACCATCCTGGTGTGCGCGCTCCCGCAGATCCTCTACCTCGTGTCGCGGAACTTCGAGCTGGTGTGGAAGCCGGGGTCGCACGGCTTTCGCCCGCACTGGGACGAGTTCTGGAGCGGTTCGGGCGGTGGCAACTGCGGCCTGCCGGGCAACGAAGACTGCCGGCTGACCACCCCGGCGAGCATCCCGCATTCCACGGGGGCCACGCCGGACGGGTTCTTGCCGTCGGTGTGGCGCACGGTGGGCGCGTTCGAGCCTGCGCTGCAAGGGCTGCTCTGGGCCGCGGTGCTGGGCGCTGTGCTCTACATGAGCTGGGGCGAGCGCCGGACCCGGCGCCTCTATTACCTGGCGGCCTGGTTCTTCGCCGCGGTGGCCACGCTGGGCAAAGGACCGGCGGGGTTCGGCCTCCCCATGCTCATCACCTTCGCCTACCTCTGCGCTTCGCGCCCGGGCGAGGAGATCTACGCGCGGCTTCAGCGAATCGTCCGCGAGCTGACGCAGTTCGAGCTGGTGGGAGGGCTCCTCATCATCCTGGCCGTGGCCATGCCCTGGTACATTGCCATGTACGTGCGCCACGGGAGCCCGTTCACCGACCGGCTCATCTTCCACGATATGTTCAACCGCGCGTTTCACCACGTTCACGACACGAACGAGGGGGACGACACGAGCTTCCGCTTTTACGTGTGGCAGCTCGGCTACGCGCTCTTTCCGTGGACCGGGCTCGCCCCCATCGGGCTGCTTTGGTGGCTGCGACGAGGGACGTCGAGCGAGGACAACGACCGGGCGGACGCCTCGGTGCTGCTGTGCATGTGGTTCCTCCTCGCCTTCGCCCTGTTCTCGTTCATGGGCACCAAGTTTCACCACTACATTTTCCCGGCGGTGCCGCCGGTGGCCATGCTCATCGGCGTGGTCCTCGACGACATGCTCGGGAAGAGGCCTCTGGCCGAGGGCGCGTCGTTCGCCGTCTACGCGGCGGGACTCTTCGGCGGCGTTGCGCTCATGACCCTCGGCGTCGCGCGAATGCTTCCCGGCTCGTTCTTCGGGACCAAGCCCGACGGACGCCTGGGCGATCCGTCGCTGCCGGTGGGGATCCTGCTGCTGGGCGTGGGGATCGCGGTCGTGGCGGCCGCCGTCTGGCAGTTCCGCGTGCCGGGCGACACCCCGCCCGTCGAGGAAGACGGTGCGCAGGCCCACGCTTCACGCATGCTGGCGGCCGGGGGCGTGGCCGGCGCGCTCCTTCTCGTCCTGGTGGCGCGTGATCTCATCCTCAAGCCGGAGGGGGCCGATCAACCAGGGGCCATCCGTCTCCTCCAGCTCTTCACCTACAACTACCGGCGCGCGTGGCCCGAGTCGCTGGACTTCGCCGCCGCGCTGACGGGGTTTGGCGCGCTCGCGGTGCTGCTCTCGCTCGCGCTGGCGGTGCGGGCGGTCCGGCACCACGCCGTGGTCGCCATGTGCGCCTTCTCGCTGGTCTGGGCGCTGTGGGGCCTGGACGTCTACATGGAGAAGACGGCGCAGCACTGGGGCCAGCACGAGGTGATCGAGGCGTACTACGAGCACCGCGCTTCGGCCGACGAGATGCTCGTCGCCTATCAGATGAACTGGAAGGGTGAGAACTTCTACACCGGCAACCATGTTCCGGCCTTCGTCTCGACGGGCGCGACCTTCACCAGCTGGATGAAGAAGAAGCGCGACGAGGG
>Ga0302184_10001357_pt1 | contig 15881 bp, 10 predicted proteins | sample I_Palsa_N3_3_FD_200233 | JGI IMG/M metagenome (GOLD analysis project Ga0302184, IMG submission 200233) | Peat permafrost microbial communities from Stordalen Mire near Abisko, Sweden - I_Palsa_N3_3 | ecosystem: Environmental > Terrestrial > Soil > Palsa > Peat permafrost | place: Sweden...
GAGCGCGTTCTCGGACTGCCCCCGGAGCCGCGTCTGGACAAGGGCATCCCCTTCTCGGAGCTCCGCTCCAAGGAAGCAGCGGCGGTATGAGCACGACGATCAAAGGAGCGTTGAGATGAACCTCGCCCTCTCGGACGAGCAGGTGTTCCTGCGCGAGGCCGCGCGTGGCGCGCTGTCGCGCTTCAAGACATTCGAGGCTGCGCGCGAGACGCTCGACGGTGACGAGAATGCGTTGCCGGACCTGTGGCCGGTCGCATGCGAGGCCGGTTGGCCGGGGCTTCTGATCGACGAGGATCACGACGGCGCCGGCCTGGACGTGTTTGACGCGATGCTCGTGCTGGGCGAGTGCGGCCGGGTGCTGGCGAGCGTGCCGCTGCTCGGCCACCTGCCCGCGACGGCCATCCTCTCAGACGCTCCCGTTGCGGCTGAGTTCCTGCCGGCGCTGGCCCGCGGTGAGCGTCGCGCAGCCTATCTGCCCTCGCGGCCGCCGGACGATCTCGATGAGCGCTGGAGCGCCGACCCGGCCAGCGGTCACGAACGCCCCGAGCTGCCGAGCGCCGGAGCGACAGACGAGGAGGGGCGCGTGCGCCTGAGCGGCTCCTACGCGTTCGTCCCGGACGCGGCCGGCGCGCAGGTGCTGGTGGGCGTCGCGCTGCAGGACGGCCGGCCGATCGGCGTGGCGATCCTCTCAGACGCTCCCGGTGTGGACGTGGAAGCCGTGACTCGCTATGACGCAACGCGCTCGCTGGCGCATGTCAAGCTGAGCGACGCTCCCGCCGTGGTCCTGGACGCTCCCGAGGAGTCGCTGGCGGGCGCCTGGCATCTCGCGCAGGCGCTGATCGCCTCAGAGTCGCTCGGCAGTGTCGAGACGGCGCTCGACGTTTCGGTCGCCTACGCCAAGGAGCGGTTCACGTTCGGACGCGCGATCGGCTCATATCAGGCCGTCAAGCACGCGCTCACCGAGGTGCTGCGCCAGCTCGAGAACGGGCGTTCGCTGCTCTACTACGCCGGCTGGGCACGGACCGGGGCGCCGGAGGAGTTCCCGCTCGCCGCCAACGCCGCGCGCTCGGTCGCATCACGCGCGCTCGACCAGGCTGCGCGCACGATGATCTCCGTGCACGGCGGCACGGGCGCGACGTGGGAGCATGATGCGCCCCTGTACTTCCGCCGCGCCGAGCTCTCACGGCGACTGCTCGGTGGAACCTCCGCTGCGACCGACCGCGTCGCCGGCGAGCTGATGGCGCAGGCAGCCGCAGCCTAGAGCCGCGCTCAGTGCTTTGAACGCCCCGCCGGCGCCGGCGGGGCGGCCGTCAGGGCCGCGAGCACGGGCGCGCCGTAGGCGGCGTGCACCGCTTCGACCATCGCCGGTTCCACCCCACAGTTGATGCAGAACCCATGCTGTGACCAGCCGATCGCCCGCGCGAGCACCTGATCGGCGTAGGTCACGCCGGTGGCGTCGTGCCCGTAGTAGTCATAGGCGGCATCCCAGGCAGAGCCGTTGAGCGCGAATTCGGCTCCGTCGGCCGAGAGCAGATGAGCGGCAGCCATGATCGCGTCGAAGTCGTCGTAGATCGACGGGTGCGTGCTCGTCATGTGGTCGTAGTAGGCCGGGCGTTTGCCGTAGAGGTAGGAGTTGCTGACCAGCTGCCAGGTGCTGACGGGGCCGTTGGTGACGTTGAACTGCATCGGGCCTCCGCAGCAGCCGGCGAAGTTCAGGCCGTGGTAGGTGCCCGGCGCGGTGGAGAACGCGGACTCCTGCATGTGTATCGACGCCAGCAGCAGCCAGTTGACCCCGAAGGTGCTCTGCGCGATCCCGTAGATCGGATAGAAGCCTTCCATCCAGCGAGTGAAGATGTGCGTTTGCGTCGGCGCCACGAAGCGGCTCGCGTCGAGCCGCTGCTGGACGCTGTCCGGCCGCGCGACGATCGGCGTGGGCGAACGTCCGTGCACGGGCGCGTCCGGCACCTGCGCCGCGCTCTGCTCCTGGGCTCCGGCCAGCGCGCTCGCCGCGGAGATCACGCCGGGGGTCGGCGTCGCGGCGCTCAGCAGCACCGTCGGTGGCGCCACGGTCCTCGCGGACGTGCTCTCACCGACGCTGCCCGTGAGCACCGCCACGAGCACCGCCACTCCGAGCACGCCGACTGCGCACGCGAGCAGCCACGCCCGGCGTTCCGATGGCGGGATCGGGACGTGAGAGTCGGGCGGAACGACGGGGGGAGAGGCTGTGGTGGTCATTTCGGAGGTCGTCTATTCGGCCATGGTTTGGGCCATTACACGGTAGCCGCGCTGATATTGCGGGCCTAAAGGACATTCGGTCCGGGACCGCAAACCGTTAACGCGCGACGTTGCGCCTACTGTCGGGTTGTGGGTCATATGGGCCGATCAGCTGTCATTCTCGCAGCGCTGGCGTTCGTGCTCGTGGTGTGCGCAGGAGCGCAGGCCGCGCCGCTCGGCGCATCCCAGCAGCACTATCTGCAACTCGCGCACACCGGAGTGGCGCGCGCCGAGCAGCGCTGGAGCGACCCGCGGCGCGGATGGTACGACGCCCGCTTGGGCGACCGCGAACGTTACCCACTGGCCACGATCTGGGACATCGTGCCGCTGTTCCAGTCGCTCGACGCGATCGCCATAGCCCAACCCACGCAGGCCAACCGCCACGCCGTGGCGCACTTCGCCGCGGGGGCCGAGCGCTATCTGAACCGGGGGCTGCGCCCGGTGCCCGGCTACTCGCCCTATCCGGGAGATCGCACAGCGGACACCGAGACATGGTTCGACGACAACGGCTGGTGGGGGCTGGCCTTCATGAACGCCTACCGCGCCACCGGCACGCATCGCTGGCTGTCCGACGCCGAGCGCGCGCTCGGCTACATCGCGCGGGTCGGCTGGGACGCACAGGGCGGTGGCATCTGGTGGAACACGAGCCATCCCTACAAGGCCGGCGAGGCGCTCGCTTCGGGTACGCTGCTGGCCACGCTGCTCTACCAGCAGACGCACACACCCGCCTATCTCAGCGAGGCGCGCATGTTCCTCGGCTGGGCGAACACGACCGGCTTCAGCGCCGCGAACGGACTGTACGCCGGCAGCAACCTGAACCCGACGCCGATCGACTACATCGAGGCGCCGCTGATCTACGCGCAGGCCGTCCTCTGCGAAGTCACAGCCGATCCCGGCGACTGCGCACGCGCCGAACAGCTGAAGGCCACGGCGCTCGATCGCTTCGGCTACCTGCTCGACTTCTCACCGCAGTACGACGCGATCTACCTGCAGTGGATGCTCGCGCTGTACTCGCTCGACCACGATCAGACGCTGTATTCGCTCGCGGTCGCCAACGCCCGCGACGCGCAGACGCGCGCGCTCAACGGCCAGGGCCTGTATCTGCTGTCCTGGAACGGCGAAACCCTCCCGCCACAGGACGCCGAACCGGGAATGCTGCAGACGCAGGCGGCCACCACCAGCCTGTTCGCATGGCTGGCCGTGTACAGCCCGCCGGCCTGAGGGCCGCTCAGACTCCCAGCACGCGCGTTGCCAGCCGGTCAAAGACGAGGTCGGGGAGCAGCCGCTTGGCGAGCAGCATCGCTTTCGCTTCGCGCCCGACGAGGTAGCGGGCCTTCATGCGCGGCGCGGTGAGTGCCCGCTCGATCGTCTCGGCGATCCGCTCAGGTGGGATGCCACGCTGAGCGAGGTTCTTGACGAGCTTGTCCATCGCCGCCGGCACCTGCCCGTACTGCTCCTGAAACTCTGGCGGGATGCTCGCCTGCTCGACTTCCGTGCCGGCCTTCTCCCAGATCGGCGTGGCCACCGATGCGGGCTCGATCAGCGCCACCTGCACGTTCGAGGTGCGCAGCTCCACGCGCAGCGCATCCGCGATCGCCTCGAGCGCGTGCTTGGAGGCCGCATAGGCAGCGTTGAAGCCCATCGCAACGCGCCCGCCGACGGAGGACACGAACACGATCCGCCCGCGCGCCCGCCTGAGAGCGGGGAGCATCGCCTGAGTGACGGCGACCTGCCCGACGGCGTTGACCTCAAGCGTCCTGCGCACCTCCTCAAGCGGCTGCAGCTCCAGCGGACCGCCGGTGCCGATGCCGGCGTTGTTGACCAGCGCGTCGAGCCTGCCGGTGCCGGGCTGCTCGGGCAAGCGCGTCTGCTCATCAATGATCCTCGCCGCCGCCGCGATCTGCTCGGGGTCGGTGACGTCGAGCGTCAGCGGGATCACGCGCCCGGTGGCCGGGGCGTCTGCAACGAGGCGCTCTCCCGCGGCGGGGTCACGCACTCCGGCGAGCACGGTCCATCCGGACTGCGCCAGGCGCAGCGCGGTCGCGCGGCCGATGCCCGTGGACGCACCGGTGATCAGAGCGACGGGCATTGGGCCCAGCCTAAACGAATGCGATCCCCGCGACGAGCGCCGCGTGAGGATTAGCACGCGCTTAGGATGTTCCTAAATGGTTAGGAGCGTGAGCATGCCCTCTGTTGCCATGCGCGCGGCCGTGGCCGCGGCGGCGATCGCCGGCCTGGCGGGATGCGGATCGAGCTTTCAGCCGACCCCCGTGGCGCACGCCGGCGATGCCAGCGAGACGGCACCGCTGAACCCGACCGGCGAGTGCGCCTCGACGGTCGTCCACACACTCGGCGACATCGCGATGCGCGTGTACCACGAGGGGGTCGCCAGCGCGCGCACGGCGTCCGCGGTGAACCTGATCACCCACTCGCTCGCCCTGCGCCAGGCGATCGAACAGGACGACCCCGGCGCCGCGCGCACCGCCGGGCAGGCGCTGCTCGCCACCCACCACATGACGAACCTCAAGGTGCTCGTCGGCAGCCAGACGCTCCTCGATGTCGGTGGGCCCGATGCGCTCGCGCCGCTGCACGGGACCATCGATGGCGTGCGCGGGGCTCCGATCGCGAGCTTCCTCGCGAGCGTGTGGGCCGACCACGGCTACATCACCGAGACGAACGGGATCTCAGAAGGGGGAACGGCACTGCGCGCGGGCACAACCAGCATCGCCGGCTCGTTCCCCCTGCCGCCTGGCGAACTGCCGCCGGAAGGGGTCCTCACCGAGCGCCACGTCTCCTACCGCTACACCTCATTCCCGGTGCTGGCCTATCCGGCGGGGCTGCGCAGGGTCTACCTGCTGCGATCGCTTCAGTCGACCGCGCCGCTGTGCGGGCACACCGAGGAAGGCACGCTCGTCAACACGCTCAGCCACATCGCGACGCTGATCTACGACGGCGAGGCGGGCCGGCGCACGCTCACGCAGGTCCACCGCGTGCAGAGCAATCAGGCGCTGCTCAGCGCCGTGGCCAAGCGAGACCCCGCGGCCACAGAAGCGGCGGTCAAGGCGTTGCTGAACGAGCACATCGTGCGCCTGCGCGTGCTCGCCGGCTCCCAGCTGCTCTCCGACGTCGGCGGGCCCTACGTGCTGGCGCCCGTGAGTGCTCCGCTGCGCCTGCACGGGCGCACGATCGGAAGCTTCGTGCTGTCGATCCAGGACGACCTCGGCTACCGGCTGCTCGCAGAGCGCCTGGCGGGTCTTGACGTGCTCATGGACGTCGGCTCTCGCGTGGTGATGAGCAGCTTCGATCCGCCGCCCAGCGACGCGCCCACCAGCGGTCGCTTCCAATACGGCGGCCACACCTACCACGCCTTCTCCTTCACCGGCAGGGCCTTCCCCTCGGGGCCCCTGAAGATCACCGTGCTGATACCGATCCCCTACAGCTGATTCGGCGCCCCGCCGTCGCTCGCCGCTGGACGATCAGGCGGGAATCAGCGACTTGCGCTTCTCGTTCAGCGCGCCGAGCAGTTTCTCGAACGCCTCGGAGAATTTCTCCACTCCCTCGCGCTCGAGCGTGTCGGTAACGTCCGCATAGTCGACTCCGGCCTTGGCGAGATCCTCGAAGACTCCCTTGGCCGCGGCCAGGCCACTCTCCAGACGGGCCTCGGGGCGGCCGTGGTCCTGGTAGTCGACGATCGTCTCCTCGGGCATCGTGTTGACGGTGTCTGTGCCGATCAGCTCATCGACGTACAGCGTGTCCGGGTAGTCGGGGTTCTTCACCGACGTCGACGCCCACAGCACGCGCTGCGGGCTGGCGCCCTTGGACGCCAGGTACTCCCAGCGCGGTCCCGCGAAGGCGCCCAGGTAATGGCTGTAGGCGAGCTTTGCGTTTGCCACGGCGAGCTTGCCCTTCAGCTGATCGTGACCGCCGATCTCATCCAGGCGGCGGTCGGCCTCGGTGTCGATGCGCGAGACGAAGAAGCTCGCGACCGATGCCACCTTGCGCGGGTCGCCGCCGCCGGCGATCAGGCGCTCGATCCCGCGCAGGTAGGACTCGGCGACCTCGGCGTAGCGTTCCAGCGAGAAGATCAGCGTGACGTTGATCGAGTGGCCCTCGGCGATCACGTCCTCGATCGCAGCCAGGCCCGGCTTGGTGGCCGGAATCTTGACCATCAGGTTTCCGAGCTCGAGCTCCTCGTGCAGGCGAATCGCTTCGCGGAACGTGGCCAGCGTGTCGTAGGCGAGGCCCGGGTCCACCTCCAGCGAGACGTAGCCGTCGCGGGCGCCGCTGCGCTCGAAGACGGGGTGGAAGATCTCGCACGCGTCGCGTATGTCCTGCTCGGCCAGCGCCCAGAAGACATCCTTGACGTCGAGACCGTGGTCGAGCTCTGAGAGCTGCTCGTCGTAGGCGTCACCCGAGCTCATGGCCTTCTCGAAGATGCTGGGGTTCGATGTCGCGCCGACGACTGCGTCGTCGTCTATGAGTTTCTGCAGATGGCCGCCGCGGTTGGTGGGGCGGGAGAGGAAATCGACCCACACGCTCTGCCCCATGGAGGACAGCAGCTGCAGTGGGGATTGATTATCTGAGGGCATGGTCGGACTCCTTGTCAGCTCGCTATCGGACTGGTGCGCTCCAAGAGCGCTGTGGCCCTCAGCGCGATGTTCTCTGCCGTGAAGCCAAGTTCTCTGAGCACGATGGCGCCGGGAGCGGAGGCGCCGAAGCGGTCGAGGCCGAGCACGTCGCCGTCGAGCCCCACCCACTTCCACCAGCTCATCGTCGCTCCCGGCTCGACCGCGAGGCGGGCGCTCACGTGGCGCGGAAGCACCTCGTCGCGGTACTCCTGCGACTGCGCTTCGAACAGCTCCATGCAGGGCATCGAGACGACGCGCGTCCTCGTCCCCTGCCCGGCGAGCGCGCGCGCCGCGTCGAGCGTCGTGGGAACCTCGGCGCCGGTGGAGATGAGGATCAGCTCCGGACCGGAAGCCGCGGAGGCCTCCTGGCCGTTGGCGGAGGGGGCGCCCGCGGCGAACGAGTCCCACAGCACGTAACCGCCCCGCTCGAGCCCCTCGGCGGAGGCCACCTCACCGCGATCCAGCACGGGGATGTTCTGGCGCGACAGCAGCAGCGCGACCGGTCCATCCTTGCGCTCGAGCGCCACCCGCCAGGCCACCGACGTCTCGTTCGCGTCGGCCGGGCGAATCACCCACAGATGAGGGATCGCGCGCAGCGATGCGTAGTGCTCGACCGGCTCATGCGTGGGGCCGTCCTCTCCCACGCCGACCGAGTCATGCGTCCACACCCACAGCACCGGCAGTTCCATCAGCGCCGACAGCCGCACGCTTCCGCGCATGTAGTCGGAGAAGATCAGGAACGTCGAGCCGTAGGGCTTGACGATCCCACCGTGCGCCGCGGCGCCGTTGACGATCGCGCCCATCGCGTGCTCGCGGATGCCGAACGGGATGTTGCGTCCCGCGTGCACGCTTGAGAACTCCCCGGCGCCCGGGAACACCGTCTTCGTCGACTCCACCAGATCGGCCGCCCCGCCGATCATCGTCGAGGCATACTCGGAGAACGCCGCCATCGCCTTCTGGCCCGCCGAGCGCGTGGCGATCTCTTCACCGGGGCTGAAAGCGGGGAGCGCCTCGCGCCAGCCCTCGCGTAGCGCACCGGCCCAGGCGCGATCCCAGTCGCCCGCCAGCTCCGGAAATGCCAAGCGCCATCGCTCAAAGCGCTCGTGCCAGGCCTGCTGCGCCGCGGCGCCGGGCGCGAGCAGGGACATGTGCTCGTAGACGCTCTCGTCGACCCAGAAGTGCCGGTCCGGGTCAAAGCCCATCACCTCCTTCGTGGCCCTCACCTCGGGCTCGCCGAGCGGCGCGCCGTGAGCCTTGGCCGTGTCCACGGCGTTCGGCGCCGGATAGGCGATGTGCGAGCGGATCGCGATGAACGACGGCCGCTCGGTTTCCGCGCGCGCCGCGCCGATCGCGAACTCGAGCGCCTCGAGATCCTCCGAGTCCGCCAACCGCTGCACGTGCCAGCCGTCGGCTTCCAGGCGCGCGGGGTGGTTCTCGCCGTCGAAGGACAGCGCCGTGGTCCCGTCGATCGTGATGTGGTTGTCGTCGTAGCAGACGATCAGCTTGCCCAGTGCGAAATGCCCGGCGATCGATGCGGCTTCCTGGCTGATCCCCTCCATCATGTCGCCGTCCCCGCAGATCACGTAGGTGTGGTGGTCGACGATCTCGTGGCCGGGCCGGTTGAAGCGCTCGGCCAGGAAACGCTCGGCGATCGCCATGCCGACGGCGTTGCCGATGCCCTGCCCCAGCGGCCCCGTGGTGACCTCGATGCCGGGTGTGTGGGCGCGCTCGGGGTGTCCGGGCGTGCGCGAGCCCCACTGGCGGAACTGCTTGAGATCATCGAGGCCCAGGTCAAAGCCTGTGAGGTGCAGTAGGGAGTACTGCAGCACGCACGCGTGACCGGCGGACAGGACGAAGCGGTCGCGGTTCGGCCAGGCGGTGTCCTTCGGGTTCAGCGCGAGGAAGCGCGTGTAAAGCGTGTACGCCAGCGGCGCAAGGGCCATCGCGGTGCCGGGGTGTCCCGCATTGGCCTTCTGCACGGCGTCCATGGACAGCCCGCGAATCGTGTCGATCGACAGCTTCCGGATATCCTCGGGCATCGAACTCGATCCTAGCGACGTTCGGCCGCTAGAGTCACGGGATCATGCCCGAGCAGTTTTGCGACGTGGGCAGGGGCGTGACCCTCTGCTACGAGACCTTCGGCGACGCGGCCAATCCGACGGCGCTTCTGATCATGGGTCTGGGTACCCAGATGATCGCCTGGCACGGGGATTTCTGCGAGGAGCTGGCCGCCCGCGGGTTCCACGTGGTGCGCTTTGACAACCGCGACATCGGTCATTCCACGCACATGCGGGGAGCCCCTCCGACGATCGCCCAGCTGCTGCGCCGTGACAGGCACGCCGCCGGCTATACGCTCGCCGACATGGCCGAGGATACGGTCGGCCTGCTGCGCGAGCTGGAGCTCGAACCGGCGCACGTGATCGGCGCGTCGATGGGCGGGATGATCGCGCAGACGCTCGCGGCGCGCCATCCGCGTGATGTGCGCTCGCTGGTGTCGATCATGTCGAACACCGGCAGGCTGCGCAGCGGACAGCCGTCCCTTCGCATCTACCCGCAGTTCATAAAACGCCTGTCAATGGGCCGGCGAGATGCGCACCCGAGCCGAGACGCGTATGTCGCTGCCGCGGAGGGCCTGTTCGCGACGATCGGCTCCCCCGGCCTGCCGCGCGACCCGCAGGACATCCGCGAGCTCTTCGAGACGAGCTATGACCGCGATCACGATCCCGATGGAACCGCGCGCCAGCTGGCCGCGATCATCGCCTCCGGCGACCGCACCGCCGAACTGACCACGATCGCTGCGCCGACGCTCGTCATCCACGGCACGGCCGACCCGCTCGTGGCCTACTCCGGCGGGCGCGCGACCGCGCGAGCGATCCCGGGAGCCCGGCTGATGAGCATCGAGGGCATGGGCCACGACCTCCCTCGCGCCATCTGGCCGCGGCTGACCGACGCCATCGCCCGGCATGCCAAGCGCGTCGACGAGCAGTCCGAGCGCCAAGGGCACGAACGGCCCGAGCGCCACCTACCCCAGCAGGCCCCGTCGACGCCGGTCGCGGGCCCGCTGGGATAGGTCCTCCCTCTCTCCCTCAGGGTCCCTCAACCGCTGTGGGGGCGCCGACTGCAGACCGGCAGGCCTGCCGTCGAGTGTGAACGTCCGGTCGAGCACCAGCGCTGCCCTGGTCGCACCCGCACCAGCCAATGCAGGTCGTCGCGGCAGTGCGAGCGCCTGTATGGCCAGCGCCCGTGCAGTGCGCGGAGCATGCGTTTCTCCTGACAAGTGAAAAGTCTCATCCCCATCTGCTCCTTCCTCGGTCTCGCATCCTGCTCAACGTTGGTCCACCCCTGCCTTTCAGTCCAACCCCACAGCCGCCGCTCCCTGGCTTCCGAATGGCTGGAATCCGTCTTCTCTCTGGACATATAAATCACGTTTTACGCAGAATGTCAACTTGAACCGAACGGCTCGATCAACCCGCCGGAAACCGGCCGATCTCCGATCGCCCACCACGGACAGGCGTCCGACACTCAACGCGCGCGGATTTGGGCTCGATCGCTCCTCGGACGTTCAGGCCAAAACCCTTGCGCACGGCGTCTCCGCAGGTAGGATCGACGCGATGCGACAGAGGACACCCGCGCTGGGTGTACGCGGGGCTGCACTCAGAGGCGGCATGGCGGCCCTCGCGATCGTCGTGCTCGCCGCGCTCGCCGTGCTCGCGCCGGTCGCCCGTGCCTCGGACATCATCGAAGTCAATCCGCCGCTACAGAAGCTCGCCGAAGAACAGGCAGAGAAGCTCGCCGGCCACCTCGGCCCCCTGTCGCTGCACCTCGTCGCCGGCTACGCAAGCGACCCGAGCGAGGTCAAGAACTTGACGACGACGACGCTGGGCAAGGAGAACGGGCACTTCACGCTCAACGGGCCGATATGCCAGATCGCCGCCAACCACAGTTGGTGGGACGCCCGCACACACTATGAAATGGAAGAGGTCCTCGTGCACGAGGACTTCCACTGCTACGAGCACCAGATCGCGCCGGACGCGTGGAGCGTTGTGCATCACTCCTTGAAGGAAGAAGTGATCCGCGGCATACACAAAGGAGAACTCGGGGATGAAGGCCAAAAAGAGGAGGCCGACTGGATCATCGAGGGGCTGGCCAGGTGGGTCGACCTGACCCTCTACCCGGCCAGCGGCGAGGAAGGCCTGAAGAACCTGACGGAATACTACGAGACGCCCAAAAAGCCCCTGTTCACCCGCAGCTATGACGCGGTGGGCTTCTGGGCGCACCTCCAGGACATCAGCGGCGATCTGTGGCAGCGCATCCCGGACATCCTCAGGGCGGGCGTCAACTTCGCCAATCAGAAGGCCGCCGACGCCGCGCTCGGGAGCGATGAAGAGACCGTCCTCTCCAGCTGGGGCAGCAGCGCGTTTGACCTGCCGGCCGGAGAGGTCCCGAAGTGGCTGATGAGCAGCCCCCTCGGCGGCCGCTACTGGCCCGAACACGGCCCGCCGCCCGCGCATCAGACGGTGGACGGCACCTATGGGGTCGCGCTCGCCCCCTACACCACGGCCCAGCTGGAAATCGAGCCGCGGGCCGACAAGCCGCTGATCCGGATCCACTTCGACCCCGACGCCTACGGCAGCTTCGGCGTGGGCCAGAACTACAGCGGACACGAACTTGAAGGTAAGACCTTCTGCGCACCCGATGAATGCAAATCTCCCGCGACGGAATGCCCTTCCGGCGACACGAGCAAAGTTCCGCCCCTGACGCCTCTGCCCGACCAGCCGTACCTGGGGGTCGCCGCCGGCAAGGACTCGAGCACCGTCCAGATCACCTACACCTCGCCGCGGGGAAGCGGAGAATGCGAACCCCCCGCACCACCACCGGGATCCTCGTCGGGATCGGGCGCGACCGCCTCCTCCTTCGGCGACCCCCACCTGACCGCCTTCGGCGGCTTCGGCCTCGAGTTTCAGGCCGCCGGCGAGTTCACCCTGCTGAAGTCCACCAACCACCACGACCTCGAAGTCCAGGCCCGCCAGCAGCCGGAGTTCGACGACTACTTCACGGTGGACACGGCCGTTGCGATGCGTGTCGGCGGCGCGATCGTCGAGGTCGACCGGCCCGTGGGCTCGTTCGGGCCGCCGACCGTCCTGGTCAACCACCACCTGACACACGCCGCTCACCTCAAGCTGCGCGGCGGCGGATCGTTCGAACGCATCGACCTGGAGGGCGCAAGCGCGGGGGGCCTGGACAGTCACGGCAGAAAGCTCCCCGGCGTCAGGGTTCGCTGGCCGGACGGAACCTACGTCGAGGTCCCGGAGAACGCCGTGGGCATCTCCCTGCTGATGAAAGTCGCTCCCGCTCGCCAGGGACACCTGGGTGGCCTGCTCGGCGACGCGGGCGTCCGGGGGATCGACGAGTTCCACGGGCGCGAAGGCAGGCCATTCTCCCCGACATTGCTCGAAGGGAACGAAGCCGCCCTGGACCGAAAGTACGGGACGAGCTGGAGGATCAAGCAGCGGGAATCCCTCTTCACCTACGCCTCGCACAAGAACACCGGCTCCTACACGATTCTCGACTTCCCAAAGAAGCTGTTCAGCGACGGGACGGTCCCGCTGGCCAAGGCGTTGCACGCCGAAGCCCTCTGCCGCAAGGCGGGCTCCACAAACCTGCGGCTCCTGGCCGACTGCGAATACGACATCCTCGCAACGGGGAACGACGGCTACGCCGAAGCGGACGGGATCGTGCAGACGGTCAGCGAAGCGGGACCGCCGGCCGCGTCCAACACGCCCGCCCCCGCGGGCGGCGGATCCCCGCCGGGAGTCACTCCGGCTCCCGCTCCCTCGCCGCCGCCGGCGATAGACCTGGGGGCCGGGGAGGCGCCGCCATCGATTGCCTATGACCCAACGTCGGGCTACACCTATGCCGCCTGGCAGGACCCGGTGAGCGATGACGCGATCGATCTGTGTGTCGTGCCGAGCGGCGCAACCGTCTGTAACGGCGGGAGCGGCCCCTACAAGCTGACCGACCCGACGGGGACCTCCGGTCCCAACAGCCCCACGTTCTTCGGGTCCAAGGTGCTGGTGATGCCGGGCGGCACCGTCGTGGTCGCGGCCAACGACGATGGCGGCAGCGAAAGTCTGCGGTCCCCCGGATACGAAAGCACCGACGGTCTGATCGTGTGGAGCTCCCCCGCCGGCGGTGCAGCGTTCGGCAAAGCCGGCCAAGGGCTCGCGAACGGCGGCAAACTGCTCGCGGAGGGGCGCGGCGAAATGCCGAACCAGGGTGCGCTCGCTCTCAACGCCACGAGCATCCTCACCTACGGCAACCAGTTTCCCTTCGGCAGCGGCGCGACCGACTTCACGTTGACCGCTCCGGCGCCGAAGACAACGCCTGCGGTCGACCTCCTCGAAGAATTCGGCGACAACGGGGCGGTTTCGCAGCTTGCCGCTGTAGAAGCCTCCCCGGGCAAATACCTCGTCGTGACCGCCGGCAACGATGCGGGCACGCCGAAAGAATGCCCGGGCGGAGCCGAGGAGGGAACCGGCTACGGCTGGGCAATCGGGACGCCGGCAGAACTGCAGAAACAGCCGGCCTGGAGCCACGACTTCAAGGCGCTCGCCTGCACAGCAGTGGGGGCTGTGCTCACCGGCGGCGGGCCCGGTCACGCAGCGATCGGTGCCGTTGACTCCGAGGGGCCCGGACTCAACGGCGGCGGCGAAGACGGCATCTACTTCCGCGCGTTCGACACTCCCAGCCACACGTTCGGTGGAGGAGTGCCGATCAGCCAGGAGGGCCCGTACACGCTCGACGGCGCCGATGAGATCACCGCATCCGAAGACTCCGCCGGCGGCCTGGATGCCTGCTGGATCGACGCTCGTGGCGTGATGCTCGCCCACAGCTCCGACGGCGGCGCAAGCTGGCAGGCGCCCTCGATCACCGGCATCGAAGGAGTCGACGTCGTGGTCGCCGGGACCTCTCCCGGGCAGGCATCGATCGCCTACACCGCCAACCCCGGTGGTGGCAGCCAGGAGTACCTGGCGCCATCGCTCTGAAAAGTGCGCCCGGCGGGAATCGAACCCGCGGCCTGCGGCTTGAAAGACCGCTGCTCTTTGGCTCCCCGAAGAGAACCGTTGACCACTGAGCTACGGGCGCGTGCTGGAGCGGTGGACCGCTGCCAGGACCTAATCTAAGCATGCCCGGGCCGCGCGCGAGCGCCCCGCCACCGCGCGAGCGCCGGCGCGCGCGTCAGCCGCCCAGCGGAGACGGCGGTATCCGGGTCTCGCCATGGACCTCGGGGATGCGCATGGCGACTTCGTCGACATAGCACCAGGACCAGTCCTCGCCCGGTTGCAGCGAGCGGATGATGGGGTGACCGCTTGAGTGGTTGTGCGCGGTGGCGTGACGGTTGGGAGAGTCATCGCAACAGCCGACTTTGCCGCACTCCAGGCAGATGCGCAGATGCAGCCAGGGGCTGCCCATCCGCAGGCAGTCCTCACAGCCGTCGACGGCCTCGGGCAGCTCTGTGATGTGGACGGTGTCGAGATGCGTGCAGGCTGCCATTGCGCCCCTTTCGTCAGGTTTGGGTGAAGGGAAGCCGCACGCGGAAACTCGTGCGGCCGGGTTCGGTGTTGAAGCTGAGCGAGCCGTTGTGGCGGTCGACCACGATCCGTCGCGCCGTGGCCAGGCCGAGGCCGGTGCCGTCCCCCACCTCCTTCGTGGTGAAGAACGGGTCGAAGATCTGGTCGGCCACATCGTCGGGAATCCCCGGCCCGTCGTCTGAGATCTCGACCACGGCGCAGCTGCCGTCGGCGTGCGTGGCAATCGTGATCGTGCCCTGCTCGCCGAGCGCTCCGATCGCGTTGTCGAGCAGATTGGTCCACACCTGGTTGAGCTCTGATCCGCGGACCGTGAGCTTCGGGAGCTCCCGGTCGTAGTCGCGGACCACCGCGATCGTCGTCTGCTTGAGCTTGAACCCGAGCACCGTCAGCGTGGTCTCAAGGCCCTCGTGCAGGTCGACCTCGACCAGCTCGCCGCGGTCCATGTAGGCGTAGGACTTCACCGCGCCGACGAGCGAGGACATGCGCTCTGTCGACTCTTCGAGCTCGGCGGCCAGGCGGCCCGCGGTCAGGCTCGCGGCGACCCACCGCAGCGCGGAATCGGTTGCTGGGCCTGCGAGCTCGACGACACGATCAAGCCAGGCCTGATCCACCCCCGCCACCGCCAGCGGCTCGGCGAGCCGCCAGGGCTCCTCGATACCCAGCGCTTCCAGGCGAGCGAGCAGCTCGTCTTCGGCATCGGCCGCGTCAAGCGCGCCGAGTGCGCTGGCGGACGCGGCCTGATCGCTCGCCTGCTGCTTGAGCGCAACGAGCTGCTCGGCCTCGCTTCGCTCGATGCCGGCCTCAACGAAATGCGCGAGCGCCGAGTTGATCGCGTCGAGCGCCTCGGTCAGCTGACCGGCGGCGCGGCGCGCCGCCGCGGCCGGGTTGTTGAGCTCGTGCGCGAGCCCCGCGGCCATCGTGCCCAGCGAGGCCAGGCGCTCGCGGTTCTGTTCGATTTCGGCCACGCCCCTCAGAACCGGGGTGATTTTCTCCATCACGCGCCGATAGACCAGCGGCTGCGCAAACGCCAGGCGGCGAAACTCATCGGGCCTGATGACCGCCAGACGGCAGTCGCTCTCGGTCTGCATCCGCACTGGGATCGGGTTGCCCGTGAGCGCTCCGATTCCGCCCATCCACGTCGGCGCATGGTGACGGCTGACCGGCTCGGCTCGGCCGTTCTCGAGTATCAGCCCCTGCGCTTCGCCCTCGAGCAGCAGCTGCAGGCCCTTGGGATCATCACCCTGCTCGTGGATGATCTTGCCTGGCCCCAGGTGGTAGGGACTGGCGACAGCCGCCCATTCAGCCAGCTCCGGGTCGGCGAGGCCGTCGAACAGGTCCACCGAGCGAATCTCCTCGAGCGTCACCGGAGCGTCATCCATCGCAGCCC
>Ga0302184_10001358_pt1 | contig 15855 bp, 10 predicted proteins | sample I_Palsa_N3_3_FD_200233 | JGI IMG/M metagenome (GOLD analysis project Ga0302184, IMG submission 200233) | Peat permafrost microbial communities from Stordalen Mire near Abisko, Sweden - I_Palsa_N3_3 | ecosystem: Environmental > Terrestrial > Soil > Palsa > Peat permafrost | place: Sweden...
GGCCGGCGCGTAGACCAGCGCCGCCAGGCCCAGGCAGACGGCGTTGGCCGCCACGGGCGGGACATCGGCCAGCTTGCGGTTGGCGATGATCGGCCCGATGGCGTAGCCCAGCGCGGTCAGCAGTACCGCGGCGACCGACAGCGCGTCCCCGTGCGCCGCGTCCGGCCCGGCGAGCACGGCCACGCCGCTGAACCCGACGATCAGCCCGACCCAACGCACCGCGGTGAGCCGGTCCGGGCCGCCGGTCAGCCGGGAGGCAGCGGCGCCGATGATGGGCACGGCGGCTACGAGCAGGCCGCTCGTGGAGCTGGACAGCCTCCGCTCGGCGCTGGACAGCAGGGCGAACGGGCCGATGATCTCCGTGACGGTGAAGGCGATAAGCCACGGCCAGTGCCCCCGCAGGGCACCCAGCTCACGGCGCCGCACCGCGACGGGCAGGAGCAGGAGGGATCCCAGCGCCACCCGCACGAACACGAGCACCGGTACCGAGACCCCGCCGTCCGCGACCTTGATCAGCAGGTACGGGATCCCCCAGATAATGCTCATGGCCGCGAAGAGCAGCCAGCCGCGCCGGCTCACCGATACCCTCCTTCCGCCGCCGCGCCCGCCTAGCGGCCGGCCGGTGACGGTGCGATACGGCGCTGGCCACCTCGGCCGCTGCGGACGGCCAGGGCCGGTGCGAGACGGCGCTGGCCGCCCGCTGGCGGTACCAGCAGGCGGCCAGAGCTTACGGCCGATGCTCCGTCAGCCGACAGCGGTTTAGAGTCCCACGCACGCCTGGACAATGTTCAGGACATTGACGCAGGTCCCGCTGGAGGGCGGACGGCTGGCGGAGCTCCCTGATCTGGAACCAGCCGTGCCCGAACCCGACCCGGTGGACCCGGTATCGCCAGTCCCCGCGCTGCCGCCGGTGCCGGCCCCCGAGCCAGACCTGCCGGTCTGCCCCCTGCCGCCGCCGGTGCCGGCCCCCGGGCCAGACCTGCCGGTCTGCCCCCTGCCGCTACCGGTGCCGGCCCCCGAGCCAGACCTGCCGCTGTGCCCCGCGCCGCCGCCGGTGCCGGCCCCCGAGCCAGACCTGCCGGTCTGCCCCGCGCCGCCGCTACCGGTGCCGGCCCCCGAGCCAGACCTGCCGGTCTGCCCCGTGCCGCTACCGGTGCCGCCGGAGCCGGTGGACCCTGCCGAACCCGACGAACCGGTGGACACCGCCGGGCCCGGGGCCGACGACCCGGATCCCCCGGAGGGCGCCGTCCCGGGGAGCGCCGTCCCGGAGGGCGCCGTCCCGGAGGGCGCCGTCCCGGAGGGCGCCGTCCCGGGGAGCGCCGTCCCGGGGAGCGCCGTCCCGGAGGGCGCCGTCCCGGAGGGCGCCGTCCCGGAGGGCGCCGTCCCGGAGGGCGCCGTCCCGGAGGCTGCCGTCCCGGAGGGCGCCGTCCCGGAGGGCGCCGTCCCGGAGGGCGCCCTCCCGGAGGCTGCCGTCCCGGAGGGCGCCGTCCCGGAGGCTGCCGATGACCCCACCGTCCCGGACCCCTGCTTGCTGGATGGCAATCCCGGGGATCCGACCGCGGAATTCCCCGACCACACCAGCCGCCGCGCGGCGAGGTGCCCTGGCGGGGTCCGCGCAGGCGACGGACCGCTATGGCTTTGTGACGGCACGGCCCAGGGGGCCACCGGAACGGACGGGCCCGGCACGGGAGTCACCCCGCCCACGACAGGTTCCTGGCTCGACGACCGCGGCACCGACGGCAGAACGTGGATCGACACCGTCGCCATCATGACGAAGATGACCGCCGCGGCCGAGAAGAAGAACACCGGCAGCGTGCTGCCCGCCGGGTGAACCCGGACTACGGCCGCACACGTGCGGGCGCCCGCCTTGATCCGGTCCACAGCCAGCGCGACCGCCAGCCCAGCGGCCGGTACGCGCGGGCCATGACCCATCCGGCCGCTGTGCTGTATCCGTCGCAGGGCGGCACGACGTTGCTCAGGTGTCAGCCCAGGCAGGAACGAGATAACCGTGTTCCGGCCCTCGGCTTCCGCGGATGCGTGTAATCCGGGCGACAGGGCACTGTAAACGATCTTGATCACGAGACAGCCTACCCATACGTGTCATACCCCATTAGCGGGTGAATGCACGCCCCCCCCACGAGGCGTTCGCGTTAGGGAATATAACACGACGGATTGCCCGGTTCGGCACTAAGACACTAACTACCGTGCGCAGCCGGGGCTGTTACATACAGTTTTACTGCATATTTGGGGCTGCTCACTGAGTGGTGGAATGACCGTTTATCCGCTCCTGCCGTCCCGCCAGGGAGCGGCACGCACGGCCAGGCGTGACCGTCCGGTCTCGTTCTTACCGCCTCCGATCTGCGTAAATAGGCTGAGATGAGGCAAGCCGCGCGGCACCGGGCGCCGTGGACCCGCAACAGCACCGGCGCGGCCCCTTATTGATCACGTGCTATTCCCGCCCAAATGCCGATCTTCCCTCCGACGCTGCCGGGGCGAAAGACGAAACCCACTGGGGCGGCGCTTTACCACTCGGCGGCACCTTCTGTTGCACGTGCATTCGCGCGCGCTCAGCGCATTGATGCACACGATTGGCTCAGCCGGATGACCCGGCCGGGCGCCCCATCCGGATGGCGCGGAAGGGCAGCGGAAAGGTGAGTGGGCACCCGCGAAGCGGGGCCGGACGGGCGCTCGGAGGGCCCGCCCCTGGAGACAGGGAGAAGAAAGGACGAGCGCGGGGACGAGAGCGCAGGGCGGGACCGATACGGCAGAGAGACGGGAGACAGCAGAGGGACGGCAGACGGCAGAAGGACGGGGAGACGGCAGAAGGACGGGGAGACAGCAGAAGGACGGGAGACGGCCGCATGAGGGCGGCCGAGGGCCGGAGCAAGGCGGCCGGCGGGAGGCGGAAGGGCAGGCGAAGGGGCCGGACCGGCGGGGGGCGGCTACCCTCCGAAGGGTGATCTCCGCCGAGCCGTCCGCCACGTCCCGCCTGCCGGGGCGAGCCGCGGATGGGCACCGTGGGCTGGCGCTGCGCTGGGCCCTGCTGGCCGCGCTGGCCGGCGGTCTTGCGCTGGCCGCGGCCTTCCCCCCGGCGGGGATATGGCCGCTCGCAGCGGTCGGCCCGGCACTGCTCACGGTCGCGCTGGCTGGCCGGTCGTGGCGCGGATCGTTTGTGGTCGGCCTGGTCTTCGGGGTCGCGTTCTTCTTTCTCATGCTGTCCTGGGTGCTGAACGTCGCGTGGTACGCGTGGGCGGGGCTGGCCGGCGGCTCGGCGGTCATCTTCGCCGTGCTGGCCATCGGCCAGCGGCTGCTGCTGCGGCTGCCGGGGTGGCCGGTTGCCGTGGCGGGCTGGTGGGTCGCCGCCGAAGCCCTTCGGGACCGCTGGCCGTGGGGCGGCTTCCCGTGGGGGCGGCTCGCGATGACCCAGGCGTCAGCGCCAAGCGCGGGCTGGGCCGCGATCGGGGGCGCGCCCCTGCTGACGTTCGTAGTCGCGCTCACTGGCGGCACCCTGGCCTGGCTGATTCTCGCCGTCCTCAGCCGTCCCCGGGATGCGCGGTGGCTGCTGGGGCCGGTCCTGGCCGTGGTGGCGGCGGCGGGCCTGGCCGCCGCCGGGGCCGCGCTGCCCGCCGATCCGGCGACCGGGCGCCCGACGGCAGTGGTCGCCGCCGTGCAGGGCAACGTGCCGCACGCCCGTAACCTGCCGGAGCAGCTGAACGACTCGATCGTCACACAGAACCACGCCCAGGCCACGGAGAAGCTCGCCGCCCAGGTCAAGGCGGGCCACAGGGCGGCACCGGACATCGTGATCTGGCCAGAAAACTCCACCGACCTGGACCCCTTTATCTACCCGGCCATCTACCACCAGATCTCGGCGGCGGTCAGCGCGATCGGGCGGCCCATCCTGGTCGGGGAGGTCCTGGACAACCCCCAGCTCAACGTCGGCCAGCTCTGGGTCCCCGGCCGCGGTCCCACCACGATCTACGCCAAGCGACAGCTCGTCCCGTTCGGGGAGGTCATCCCCGACCGCGGCATGCTGTCCCACATCACGTCGTTGCCTTCGCTGCAGCCGGTCAACTTCACCCCGGGGCACGCGGCGGTGGTCTTCCACGCGGGCCCGGTCCGGCTGGGCGACGTCATCTGCTACGAGATCGGCTTCGACCGGCTGGTCCGGTCCGAAGTCACGGCCGGCGCGAACCTGCTTGCGATGCAGACCAACGACGCGGACTTCGAGATCGACGGCCAGACCGGCGAATCGCTGCAGCAACTGGAGATGGCGCGGATCCAGGCCATCGAATCCGACCGCGCCGTGGTGGTCGCGTCCACGACCGGGGTCAGCGCCATCGTCGCTCCCGATGGGCGGCTGATCACCCACAGCGGCTTTTGGCAGCAGACGGAGCTGGAAGCCCGGGTGCCGCTGATCACCCACCTGACCCCGGCAGACGTGGTGGGAGCCTGGCCGGAGTACGTCATCGTCGCCCTCACGGTGGCGGCCCTGCTGGCCGCCCTGACGCTGCGGCGGAAGGCCGGGCGCACGGCCTGAGCCCGCTGCGGACCGGCCGTCCGTGCGGGCCGGGCCGGTAGCCTGGGCTCGTCGTGCGGGTCAGGTGAGACGATGACCGGGAGGTTCACCGTGCAAGGCAGCGAGGGCACGCCGGGGACGCGGATGCGGCGATCGGTGGGCATCGCCGTCGTGGCGGCACTGGCCCTGCTGGTGGCGGCCTGCTCCGCCGGGGGCCAGTCGGCGGCTCACCGGCAGAGCACGGCGAAGGCAGAGGCCGCGGCGGCCGCCGCAGACCTGAAGATCACCCCGGTCAACGGCACCGGGGATGCCGACCCGTCCGCCGGGATCACCGTCACCGCCGTCCATGGCACGCTGAAGAACGTCGCCGTGCACACCGCCAGCGGATCGGTGACCGGCTCCCTCAGCCAGGGCGGCAAGGTCTGGCACAGCCAGTGGGCGCTGGGCACCGGGACCAGCTACCAGGTGACCGCCACGGCCAGCGAGGGCCACAGCGGGACCGTGACCCGGGCGAGTAGCTTCCGCACCCTGACGCCGAGCAGCCAGTTCCAGGCCGAGATCTTCGAGGGCGACGGCCAGACCTACGGGGTCGGCATGCCGATCATGCTCACCTTCAGCCAGCCGATCACCAACCGGGCGGAGGTCGAGCGCTCGCTGCAGCTGACCACCTCCAAGCCGGTCGTCGGGGCGTGGTACTGGGACGACAACGAGCACCTCGACTTCCGGCCAGAGAACTACTGGCCGACCGACACGCAGGTGACCTTGACCGGGCACCTGGACGGCGTCGAGGGTGCCAGCGGGGTGTACGCCACCGCCAACCTCACCCAGAGCTTCACCATCGGCGCCTCGCTGATCGCCGTGGCCAGCACGGCGTCCCATCGCACGCAGATCTACTACAACGGCAAGCTCCGCTACGACTGGCCGATCAGCACGGGCAAGGCCAGCACGGCCACCCCAAACGGCACCTACGTGACGATCGAGAAGGAGAACCCGGTCCGCATGATCGGTGGCACACCGGGCACCGCGGGCTACTACAGCGAGCTCGTCCCCTGGTCGGTGCGGTTCACCTTCAGCGGCGACTACTACCACGACGCCCCCTGGTCGGTGGGCTCCCAGGGCTACGCCAACGTCAGCCACGGCTGCGTCAACCTCTCCCCCGCCGACGCCCAGACCTACTACAACATGGCCGTGCCGGGCGACCCGATCACCATCACCAGCAGTACGAAGGCCGGTACATGGGACGACGGCTGGACCGAGTGGTTCCTCAGCTGGCCGGAATACCTGAAGGGCAGCGCGCTCGGCGAGGCGGTCAAGGCCGGCCCGGACGGCAGCACCTTCGTGAACCCAGCCTCGCTGCCCGCCCCGACCACGACCTCCCCGCTCCAGGGCTCGTCGCCCGGCAACTACGCGGCCGCGTAACTCCCGGTCCTCGGGCCGCTTCCTATCGGGGTGGCGATCTGACTGCCTGTGCGCCCTGCGGACGATGCTGGCCCGGGCATGCCACGGTGCCCCGGGAATACCCGGGGCACCGTGGGTGATGCCGATGACCCGACTAGCGGACCTGCCTCTCCATCCTCAGGAACGGCGCCGATCTCGCGGGTGCCTCACATCCCGGACGGATTCATCAGCTGGTGGTGATGGCGTCCCCATCGCTGGCCGGCAGCAGGCATGCCGTTGTTGTTGATGTTGGCCGCCTGCTGTGGGGTGGTATTGAAGGTGGCGTCGATGGCTGCGCCGTTCCCGTCCAGCGTGACCGTCACCGGATTGATCAGACCGAAGTTCTGGCAGTTGAGGTTGGTGAAGGACATGCTCAGCCGGTTGGCCATGAACGTGAAGAGATTGTCGCCTACACCGGCCACCGGTGAGCCGTCCGTGGCGAGCAAGGCCTCATTCTTGGCCAGGAACGGGGTCTGGATGTTGACGATGTTCTGGCAGAACATCGGCGCACTGCTGGCCCAGGTGGCCCAGGAAACCGACGGCTGTCCGACGTTAGATCGGTACAGGTTGGTCTTGGCCACGCTGAAGTTGCCGTTAACCAGCACCATCTCGTCGTTCTCCGGGACCAGGGCGACAGGAGCCCGCTGGTCCTTGGCTGCGGACAGCTCATCCAGGGCCTGCGACGTGCCCGGCGCACCGCCCTGGGACAGGTCCGGCGCCTCCATCGGCGTGCACCCGAGGGTCGGGTCCACGAAGGCGTCCAGCAGCAGGTTGTCACTGCCGTTGTTGATCCTCTCCGCGCCGCCCAGCGCGGCCTCGTTGGCCGCGTTGTCCTGCGCGGTCTGGCCGTTGCCGGTCAGCAGGTAGGTGGACGTCACGTTGTCACTGGGGTCCTGGTCGACCAGCTCGAACGACCGCGTGGACGGGCAGGCCTGTCCGGTCTTGGGCGACCGGCCGAGAGCTGGGACCTTCAGCCGGCCGGCCCACTCATCCCAGTAGGCCGTCCTGAAGAACTGGGTGCCGTTGCAGAAGGACACCTGGCCGAAGATCGAGCCGTGCAGCCCGTTCACGCAGTTGCCTTCCCGCAGCGCGTTCCGGGTGGCGCCGACCTGGGTCAGGTTGGTGCCGTTGAACCCGAAGTCAATAGTGACCACCGCGTGCCGGGGCAGCTTGGGCACCACCGGGGCGACCGCGGGCTGCGTGCCCTGGGTGATGACCAGCGGCTCGTAGACCGACAGCTGGCCGTTGGCCGGGTTCAGGATCGTGGCCTGCACGAACGCGCCGAGGTTGGCGAAGTTGGCCATGGTGCAGCCGGACGCGGCCGGGCTCTGCCCGTCCGGGCCGGTCAGCTGGAACGGAGTCGACAGGCCCTCGGCGGTCAGCGGGTGCGCCGGGACGATGATGTCGCAGCTGACGTTGGTAGCCGCGGTGGCTGGGGCGGTCGCCGTGGGCGACGGGCTAGGCGAGGCGCTGCCGCTGGCCGAGGGGCTCACGGCGGGCGACGCCGTGGAGTCGCCTGCCGCTTGCTGTATCGATGTGTGCTGTGTCTCGCCCTCGAAGGCGAGCGTGACGCCCAGCGTCAGACCCAGCGCCATCGGGATGGCAAGCGGGACCGCGAGGCGTCCGGCGCGACTGCGCGGCCGACGCCATGCGGACCGTCGCCCAGTTGGCATCTAATCCACCTCCGGGTTTCCTCTCAAAGCTCTCGGTGGATCACCGTAGACCCGCAGATCGTCCCGCATGTAGCAAATCCGAAAGATCTGGTCAGTGTCCGCTTTAGGCCCATGTCGGGCCGAAAGTCGCAAGCAGCTCATTACGGACTTCTTACGTCGCAGTTCAGCGGTGTGATCGCGGCGAGATAGCCCCGTGATAGCGTCCCGGCCAACCTGCGGGCGCCACTTTCAGGCACCTTTCTGGCACGTTCTGTTATCGCGGTGATAACGGCTCGTGATCGGGTTTTCGGCGGCCGGGGCACGTGCGGCCGCCGGGAGCCGCCGCCCAGGCCCGGGCACGCCGGCCACCGCGGGCTGCCCGCCACCCAGGAGGCCGCACGTCAGGAGTGATGCCGCCCGGGTGGCCAGCCCACGAGGAGCCGGCCCCGGGTTTGCCATACGGAGCGGGCGGCCGGAATTCGTTTCTGGCCACCGAGACGGCTCTCCGGGACCGTAAGCGGAAATTAATGCCCAACGGACTAAATCGGGAATCAGCGATCAGGCTGGAGGGATACAGCCAGCGCGGTCCCGGCGGCCCGCAGGAATCTGGGCCAGCCGCGGGCTGCCAGGGGACGATCCAAGCCGGGCCACGGCCGCAGCCCCAGGGCCGGGCCTTCCCGTCGTGCCGCCTGACCTGGCTGTTCGCGGGCCCTCCGCCGTTACGCACCCGGCCGGTACGCGCTCGCGCGGCGCCAGGTGCCAGCCACGAGCCGTTCTGCCCAGTCGCGGCCAGGCTCAGGGTCACCCGGGGCCGGCGGGGCTGGCGGGGCCGCCTCTCGCCCGCTGGCCGCAGCAGGGACAACCGGCCGCAGCAGGGACACCCGGCCATTTTCCGTCGCACCGTAATGCGGCCACGCCTGGGCCCTGTTCGGCTATTTCCAGACTGGAGAAGGCGGCCAGCGAAAAAGGCGCCAGCCCACAAAGCCGATTAGCAAATATGCGCCGCGTAATGACTGGTAATCCTTTCTGCCGCGGCCCGGCGCGGCCGGCGAATGGCGGAAAGAGCTTTGCGCGGCGGCGTGCTCGCTGGCCGACACCCGCGGGCAGGCCAGGCGCGGGAGGCCCGGCGCGCCTGCGTAGGCGGCGCGCCGGCATCAGGGATAATAAGCAGCCCCGCCAGACGCATGACCTGCAGACAGGCGGGGCAGGCTGTCAACACGTGGGCCACGAGGCCCCGGGGGAGGTTGTTGGCAGATGCCAAAAAACTGGCCATCGCACACCAGCGGGGGATATAACCTGTGCCAAGGCGCGCCAGTATCGACGTGGCGCAGCAGCCCGCCAGGCACCCGTTCTCCCAGTCAGTCACATCGGCTCCGGCATGCTCAGGGGCGGTTTCGCCGCACCCAGACCACCCGGCCCGTGGAACTGTGTCTAAAACGTTACTGATCGTAGGTATTCTCGGCGTTTAGCTCAGGGGAGCGAGGAGAAGGCGCGTGTTTTATTCGGATTGGTTCCGCCGCTTGGCATCCGGGCGGGGAGCCGGCCGCCCACGGCCGAGGAAGAAGTCCGTCCTGATCACGGCGGCTTCGGCTGCGCTCGTCGTCATTGCCGGTGTCGCCATCGTGCTGGTCGGCCCGGGCAGGATCACGCTGCGCACCACGTCGGTCGCGTCCTCACGCCTGGACCAGTCCAAGTCGGACGCGCATCCGGCTCCGGCGCTGCAGGTGACGTCGGTCACACCTGGATCGAGCGCCTCCAACGTCAATGGGACCAACCTCATCGAGGTCAACTTCTCCGCGCCGCTGGCGGACGACACCCAGCTGCCCAAGCTGACCCCCGCGGTGCCCGGCTCCTGGAATGTCCAGGGCAGCTCGGCCACCTTCACCCCCGCCACGGGGTACGCCGAGGACACAACGGTGACGCTCAGCATCCCGGCCGGCTCGGCCGGGGTGCGCTCGGCCGCCGGGGCCAAGGCGGGCGCGGGCGGCTACCTCGCCGCTGGGTTCATCCGCAAGTTCACCACCGGGTCCTATTCCACCCTGCGGCTGGAGCAGTTGCTCGCCCAGCTCGGTTACCTGCCGCTAACCTGGACGCCGAGCGTGGCCTCGATCCAGCCGTCGGACGCCGCCGGGCAGCTGGCGGCCGCGTACAGCCCGCCGGCCGGGACCTTCAGCTGGCAGAGCGGTTACCCCTCGGCTCTGGGGACCCTCTGGTCCGAAGGCTCGGACAACATGATCGTCACCGGTGCGATCCGGGCGTTCCAAAACCAGGAAGGCCTGACGATGGACGGCGAGGCGGGACAGCAGGTCTGGTCCGACCTGCTCAAGGCGGTCGCCGACGGGCATCACAATGCCGACGGCTACACCTACGCGCTGGCCAGCCAGTCCGAGCCCGAGACCCTGACCATCTGGCACGACGGGCGCCAGGTTCTGCAGAGCCCGGCCAACACCGGCATCCCGGCGGCGCCGACCGCGGACGGGACCTTCCCCGTATACGAGAAGCTGCCGTTCCAGATCATGCAGGGCACCAACCCCGACGGCAGCACGTACGCCGACCCTGTCCAATGGGTCTCCTACTTCAACGGCGGCGACGCGGTGCACTACTTCCCCCGCGCCTCCTACGGCTTCCAGCAGAGCCTCGGCTGTGTCGAGCTGCCCTCGAGTACGGCCGAGACCGCGTACAACTACCTGAGCTACGGCAGCCTGGTCACCGTCAGCTGACTCGGACACCCACGGCGCGACAGACACCCACGGCGCGATAGACACCGGCCCGACAGACACCCACGGCGCGATAACGGCCCGCAGGACGCCTCGGCGTCCTGCGGGCCGTTTGCTGTCTGGGGGCGGTGGGCCGCCCCGCACCCGGCCGCTCAGCGGACCGCTGCGGCTACCGGGGCCATGGCCCCCGCCATGACGGGCTCATCAAGCTCCGCAGGCGCGCCGAGCGTCGCAGTCAGCGTGGCCGCGAACCGGGTAGCGGGGGCCTGCCGGGCGACCCGGGCCGCTTCAGCCAGGGTGTCCACGTCCACGAGCTCGGGGGTCATGTGGATGCGCAGCCCAGCCTGGATCAGCCGGACGAGCTGCGCCCGCCCGGTCACCGGCTCGGACATGGGCACCCCCAGGGTCAGGTCCGGATCAGGGAGGCGCAGGCCCAGCATCCAGAACCCGCCGTCCTCGGCCGGCCCGAACGCGGAATCGGCCATCGTGCGGGCGAGCGGCTCAACGGCCGCCTCGAGCAGCCCGGCCGTCACTTGCGGGGTGTCCATGCCAATCAGCACGACCGGCACCGGGAGCGACGCATAGGTGTCCCACATCGCGGCGGCGATGCGCTCGTCCAGACCGCCGCCGCGCTGCGGGATCACCTCGAAGCCGTCCAGCAGCCACGGCCCTGGCTCACCGGCCAGGGCCAGGACGTGGCGGATGACGCGGGTGCGGCGCACCGCCTCCAGCGTGTCCATCAGCGCCGCCTCAGCCAAGGCGGCGGCCTCGCGCGGCGTGAACGGCGGGGTGAGCCGGGTCTTGACCCGGCCCGGCACCGGCTCCTTGGCCAGGACGACGATCTGCGCCGCGAGGTCGGTCATGACGCCAGGACCTTGCGCATGTCCCGGACGGTCCGCAGCGTGCCGCCAACGGTCCCGGTGACCTTCGATTTACCCGTGCGGGGGTGGTAGGGAACGTCCCGCTCCCGAACCCGCCAGCCCGCTTCCGCGGCCCGGACCACGGTCTCCAGCGGGTAGCCGAACCGCCGGTCCGCGATCGGCAGGCCGAGCAGGGCCTCGCGCCGCGCCGCCCGCATCGGACCGATGTCATGAACGCTCACCCCGGACCGGCGGCGCAGAGCCGACGCGATCACGACGTTCCCCAGCCGGGCGTGCACCGGCCAGGCGCCGGAGCCCTGCGGCCGGCGGCGCCCCAGCGCCAGGTCGGCATGGCCCGCACCGACCAGATCGGACACGATCGGCAGGTCGGCCGGATCGAGGGAGCCGTCGGCATCCATGAAGCACACGATGTCGTTCTTGGCGGCATCCAGGCCGGCGTGGCAGGCGGCGCCGTAGCCCCGCCGCGGCACGTGGACGACGGTTGCGCCGTGGTCCGCGGCGATCGTCGCGGAACCGTCGGTGGAGCCGTTGTCGGCCAGGATCGGCCGGCAGCCGGACGGCATCCGCGAGAGCAGCCAGGGCAGCGCGCCCGCTTCGTTGAGACACGGAAGCACGACATCGATCTCCATGGCGCGACACTACGTCCACGGCAGGCCGCGAACGGGACGAAAGCCCTTACGAAGCCGTGACGCCGTTACCGGCCCAGAATCGGACCGCTGACCAGCCCCGGACTGGTCCGGTGATCTTACGGACTGATGACAAGGGACCCGCACCCGGCTGGCCCCCGCCGGCCGCGTGCTTGGCTCGTGTCATGCGGGTGCTGGTAACCGGCGCGGCCGGATTCATCGGATCACACATTCTGGAGGCCGCGCGCGAGCTCGGCTACGAGGTACGGGGGTTCGACTCGCTGACGCCGGCCGTGCACGACGGCATGCCCAGCTACATCCCCGATGACGTGGACATGGTGGTCGCCGACGTCCGCGATGCCGACGCGGTCGCCCGGGCCCTGGTCGGCGTCGACGTGGTCTGCCACCAGGCGGCACTGGTCGGGCTCGGGGTCGATCTGGCGGATCTGCCCGGCTACTGCGACGTCAACGTGACCGGCACGGCCACCCTGCTGAACGCCATGGGCCAGGCCGGCGCGGCGCGGCTGGTGCTCGCCTCCTCCATGGTGGTGTACGGCGAAGGCGCCTATGACTGCGCCAGCCACGGCCGCGTCCGGCCTGCCCCGCGGGCCCGGGAGGACCTGATGGCGCGACAGTTCGAGCCGCGCTGCCCGCGCTGCGGCCAGGCACTCAGCACCGCGACGGTCACCGAGGATGCGCCGATGGACCCGCGCAACGCCTACGCGGCCAGCAAACTGGCCCAGGAGCATCTGGCCGCCACGTGGGCCCGGCTCACCGGCGGCCGGGCCGTCGCCCTGCGCTACCACAACGTGTACGGTCCCCGGATGCCGCGAGACACCCCCTACTCCGGAGTGGCGGCCATCTTCCGGTCGGCACTGGAAAAGGGCGTACCGCCCCGGGTCTTCGAGGACGGCCGACAGCAGCGGGACTTCGTGCACGTGTCCGACGTGGCCATGGCCAACCTGCTCGCGCTGGCCAGCACCGAGGACGCTCCGGCCGGCGGCCTGCGGAGCTACAACGTCGCCAGCGGCCATCCGCACACCGTGGGCGAGATGGCGACCGCGCTGGCGGCTGAATTCGGCGGCGGTCTGGTGCCGGAGATCACCGGGGAATTCCGCCTGGGTGACGTCAGGCACATCGTGGCTTCCCCGGCCGCCGCCGAGCAAGGCCTCGGGTTCCGGGCCCGCGTCGGGTTCAGCACTGGCATCGGGGAGTTCTCCCATGCCCCGCTGCGCGAACCCGCCCGGCTCCCGGTCACGCTCGGGTAGCCCCGGCCCGTGCGCCCGGTCCCGCCCGGCTCGGCGCGCGCCACCAGGTCAGGGCCCCAGGCAGATATCGGCGCTGGTCCCGGCAGGTGGCCGGGAACCAGCGCCGCTTCTTTATGCGTTCGGTTCCTTCGGCGTTCGCATGGATGCAGGCAGGCGTTCGCATGGATGCAGGCAGGCGTTCGCGTCGATGCGCGGGGCCCGGGGGCGTCAGCCTGCGGCGGGGACGGCCCGCCGGTGGGTGGCCGCCGGATGGTTCACGGCCGGGACCGCCGGGCGGGCCAGCGGCAGCCGGATGAGGAACTGGCAGCCGGGCCCGGCGTTGCGCACCGCGATCTGGCCCGAGTGCGCCTCGACGATGCCGCGGGCGATGCTCAGCCCCAGTCCAGCGCCCTCCTGCGGGCCGGGCGTGCGGGCCGCCTCCCCCCGGAAGGCCACGTCGAAGACGCGCGACAGATCCTGGGGCGGGATACCGCCGCAAGCGTCGGACACGCTGAAGTGCGCCATCCCCTCCTGGACGTCGCCCAGCACCTCGACCGTGCCGTCGGCGGGAGTGTGCCGGATCGCGTTGATGACCAGGTTGCGCAGGGCCCGCCCGAACTCGGCCGGATCGGCGTAGATGGGCATGCCGCGGACCGCGGAGCCGGCGAGCCGGACACCCTTGGCCCGTGCCACCGGCTCGGCACTGGCGAGGACCTCGGCGACCAGATCGTCGAGCCCCACCGGGCGGCGCGACAGGCGGAGCGCTCCGGCGTGAATCCGGGACAGCTCGAACAGGTCGTCGATCATGACGGAAAGGCGGTCCACCTCGCGACGGATCTGGGTGTGATAGGTGCTGACCTCACGCGGATCGATGACCACCTGGTCCTCCAGGGCCTCGGCCATCGCCCGCAGTCCGGCCAGCGGGGTACGCAGGTCGTGGCTGACCCAGGCGACCAGCTCACGCCGGCTCGCCTCCAGGGCGCGCTCGCGGTTCCGCGCCTGGGCCAGGCGCTCGTGGGCGGCCGCGAGCCCGTCCGACAGCCCGGCCAGCTCGGCGGGCAGCGGCATCGCCGGCGGGATGTACAGGCCGCTGTCGCCGACCTTCTGCACTGACGTGAGCAGCTCCCGGCTGGCCTTCGTGAGCTTCCGGCTGATCAGCAGGGCCACGGCGAACCCGGCCAGGCCGGCGATGGCCATCAGCTCCAGCATGACCTCGCGGTCGCCGGAGTTGCCCACCATGATGACCGTGATGCCACCGATACCGGCGATGGCCGTAACGACCGTCACGGCCGAGATGAGCGCAACCATCGCGCCGATGGAGCGGCGGGCCATCGCGCGCAGCGCCACGATCCCGATGACGGTCGTCACGGCCCCGACCGCGGCCGAGGACTCCAGCACGTGCAGCAGATCCGAGGCCTGCACGCCGGGCATGATTTCGCCGGGCGCCGCGAGGACGCCCGGCATGGCCGCAGACATCAGGCTGCCTCGCGCTCGTAGCGGTAGCCCACGCCCCACACGGTCACGATGCGGCGCGGCAGCGTCGGATCCGATTCGAGCTTCTCGCGCAGCCTGCGGACATGCACGGTAACCGTGGAGGTGTCGCCGAACGTCCAGCTCCACACCTGGTTGAGCAACTGCTCCCGGGTGAAGGCCTTGCGCGGGTGCTGCATGAGGAAGACCAGCAGGTCGTACTCGCGCGAGGTCAGCGACAGCAGCGTGCCGTTCACCCGGACCTCATGCGCGGTGAGGTCGACGGACAGATCACCGTCGGTGATCACGCCCTCGGGCTGGGAGTCCGGCAGCCCGCTGCCCCGGGCCCGCCGCAGCACGGAACGCACCCGCAGGGCGAGCTCGCGCGGGCTGAACGGCTTGGTCACGTAGTCGTCGGCACCGGTCTCGAAGCCGACCAGGCGATCCGTTTCGCCGCCCAGCGCGGTCAGCATGACCACCGGGATCGGCCACCGGGCGCGCAGCCTGCGGCAGACCTCAAGACCGTCGATGCCCGGCAGCATGAGGTCCAGGACCACCAGATCGGGCGGCTCCTCGGCCACCCGGCGCAGCGCCTCCTGCCCATCACGCACGCACTCGACGTGGTGCCCGTCGCGGATCAGATACCGCCCGACAACGTCCGCGACGGTCGGATCGTCATCCACGACTACGATCCGGCCCGGCGGGTCGGGATTGTTTACCGCGGCCACCATTGTCGCTACGGCCTCCGTCCAGGATTGTCTGTGCCCCCACGCTAAAGGCATTGAACGGGCAGCGCCTACCAACTGGTTCAAATTCGTCACAGCTCCGTAAGCTCCGTGACGGACCTCTGAACGCCCCGCCGGCCAGGCTGGATGTGGTGAAGACTTCCGGGGTGGCGTGCTGCGCCCGGGCTGGCTCGGGTGCCCGGGCCGGCTCAGCTGGCCGGCAGCCCACCGCAAGGTAAGCCCCCGGATTGGCCCAAGCATGGGCGCCCGCGTTCCGCGCGCAGGCCAAACCGCCTGCTCTTCCAGGAAGGAGACCGCGTGCTCGGCGAACTTTACGAAGCGGCCCTGGCCGGTTCCGTGCAGGCCGAGGTCGAACACGCCGACGGCACCCGGATGCCACTGGCGGTCGATCAGTGGCTCGACGCGACGCCGGGCGACACGTCATTGGTCGACCGCTGTCACGGGCCCACACTCGACGTGGGTTCCGGCCCGGGCCGGCTGACGGTGGCGCTCGCCGAGCGCGGGGTCCCGGCGCTGGGCATCGACGTCACGCCGTACGCGGTCGAGATCGCGCAGTCGTC
>Ga0302184_10001360_pt1 | contig 15830 bp, 12 predicted proteins | sample I_Palsa_N3_3_FD_200233 | JGI IMG/M metagenome (GOLD analysis project Ga0302184, IMG submission 200233) | Peat permafrost microbial communities from Stordalen Mire near Abisko, Sweden - I_Palsa_N3_3 | ecosystem: Environmental > Terrestrial > Soil > Palsa > Peat permafrost | place: Sweden...
GAACGATCCCGGCATGCATTCTGCCATTCGACGCCGACTACGCGATCGACGCCGCGGAGTATCGGCGCCACCTCCGCGATCTGGCATCGACCGCGGGGGTCACGGGTATTGTCTGCAATGGTCACGCCGGAGAGGTGACCGCTCTCAGTCGCGACGAGTGGCAGTTCTCAGTCTCGACGGCGGTCGACGAGGTCGGCGGTGCCGCGCACGTCATTTCAGGGGTCTATGCCGAGACGCATCGTGCGGCTGCCGATCTCGCCCGCACCGCAGCATCGGAGAATGCCGACGCCGTCCTGGTCTTTCCGCCGAACCTGTTGATGTTCGACGCAAGCCGCGAGGTTGGCTACCGCCGGTTCGCCGAGATCGCCACCGCCACGGACCTGCCGCTCGTCGTGTTCGCGTACCCCGCGTGGACAGGGATGCATTACGACGAGGACACCCTCGCTCGTATCTGTGAGATCCCCAGCGTCGTCGCAATCAAGGACTGGACCTTGGACATCTGCACCTACGAGCGGAATCTGCGCGTGGTGCGCGCCCAGTCGCACCACGTTGCGATGCTCACCAGCTTCAGTACGCATCTGTTGCCAACGCTCGCGTTGGGGGCCGACGGCATCCTGTCCGGGCATGGCAGCATCATCGCGAGTCTCCAGGCGCAGCTGTTCGAGCTCGTTCAGGATGCGGATATGGCCGGCGCAAAGGCTGTGTACGAGCGGATCCAGATCCTGACCCGCGTCGTCTATCGCTCGCCACTCGCCGACATGTACACACGTATGAAGGAGCAGCTGGTCATGCTCAACAGGTTGCGCCTGCCGGTCGTCCGGCCGCCGCTCGAGCCCCTCGAGGAGGCCGAGCGACACGCGCTGCGGGCGGCGCTGTCCGCGGCTGGGCTCCTTGACCAACCCGTCGCATCGCCCGCCTATGCGTCTGGTAGCCACTCGTAGGTGGTGGCTGCCCGGCCGACAGGCTGGAACTGCGAGCGGTAGATGCACTCGTAGGCCTCGGCGATCGCTTCGGCCGACCAGTGGTCATCTTCGATCACGGGCTCGAGCACCTGCGGGTGGCTGATCAGGCCGAGCCGCCGTCCCATCAGCATCACGATCTGTCCCGTCACTCCAGCCGATAGGTCGCTGAGGAGGAAGACGACCGCCGGCGCGACCAGGTCAGGCGAGTCCGGAGCTCGGTTTGGCCGGCGGAATTCCCCCGCGAGCTGATTCCCGCGCGTCATCGCGCCCGGCGCCAGCGCGTTGACGCGCACGTTGTGCGGCATCAACTCGAGCGCCCAGCCGAAGGTGGCGGATGCGAGCGCTCCCTTCGTGACGCCGTAGGTCGACATGCCGACATTGCCCATCATCACGTTGGAGGTGAGGTTCACGATGCTGCCGCGGCGCTGCTCCTTCATGCGGCGCATCGCATGCGCGCCGCAGTAGAGGGCTCCGATCACATTCACCTCGATCTGCAGCCGGATTTCCTCAGGTCCCTGATCCCACGGATGGCCGAAGCCGTACGCGACGGCGTTGTTGACGAGACCGTCGATCGAGCCGAACTGATCGACGCACCGGCCGACGATCTCTGCCGCTGCATCCCATTCGGCGATCGACGCCACCGCTGAGATCGCCCGACCGCCCTCGGCGCGAATCTCGTCGACGACCTCCTCCGCGACGTCGCCGTCGATGTCGTTGACCACGACGCCCGCCCCTTCGCGTGCCGCGGCGATCGCGAAGGCACGGCCAAGGCCGCGGCCGGCGCCCGTGACCACGACTCCGCGTTGTTCCAGCAGCGCCATCGCGATCAGTCCTACATCCGGAACACGCCGTAACCGAGCTCGCCGAGCGGCGCCTCGGCGCAGGCCGCGAGGGCCTGCGCGAGAACGGTGCGGGTTTCTCGCGGGTCGATGATCCCGTCGTCCCAGAGGCGCGCTGTGGAGTAGATCGCGCGGCCCTGATGGTCGTATTGCTCGCGAAGCTGCGCGCCCGTCTCGGGCTGGCCGACCTCGCGCATGACGGTCGCCGCCTGTCCACCGCCCATCACGCTGATCCGCGCGTTCGGCCACATGAACAGAAAGCGGGGCGAGTACGCGCGCCCGGCCATCCCGTAGTTGCCGGCGCCGAACGAGCCACCGATCACGACAGTCAGCTTCGGAACCCGGGTGCACGCGACGGCGGTAACGAGCTTGGCGCCATCTTTGGCGATCCCGCCGGCCTCGTACTCGCGCCCGACCATGAAACCGGCGATGTTCTGGACGAACAGCAACGGGATCGCACGGCGGTCGCACAGCTCGATGAAGTGCGCCGCTTTCAAGGCGGACTCACTGAACAGGATCCCGTTGTTGGCGATGATCCCGATCGGGTGGCCGTCCAGATGCGCGAACGCGCACACGACAGTCGTCCCGTACAGCTCCTTGAACTCCTTCAGCTCCGAGCGATCGACGAGCCGCCGCAGCACGGCGCGGACGTCATATGGCGTGCGGGTGTCGAGCGGGACGATGTCGAGGATGCCGTCGGGATCCTCGATCGGCTCGTCCGGGTCGCGCCGCGACCAGGGTGGGGAGGGGGCTGGCGGCACGGTCGCGACGATGCCGCGCACGAGCTCGAGCGCGTGCCTGTCATCGGCCGCGAGGTGATCGACGACGCCGGAGGTGCGCGCGTGCAGCTCGCCACCGCCGAGCTCTTCGGCGGTGACCTCCTCGCCGGTCGCGGCCTTGACCAGCGGCGGGCCGCCGAGGAAGATCGTGCCCTGCTCGCGGACGATCACGGTCTCGTCGCTCATCGCCGGCACGTACGCGCCGCCCGCCGTGCACGACCCCATCACGCAGGCGATCTGGGGGATCGCCTGCTTTGACATCGTGGCCTGGTTGTAGAAGATCCGGCCGAAGTGCTCGCGGTCCGGAAAGACCTCGTCCTGCATCGGCAGGAAGGCGCCGCCGGAGTCGACGAGGTAGACGCACGCAAGCCGGTTGTGAAGTGCGATCTCCTGCCCGCGCAGGTGCTTCTTGACCGTCATCGGGTAGTAAGTGCCGCCCTTGACGGTGGCGTCGTTGGCGATCACCACGACCCGCCGCCCGCTCACGAGGCCTACCCCGGTGACGATCCCCGCTCCGGGCGCTTCGCCGCCGTAGAGCTCCTCGGCGGCGAGCGGCGACAGCTCGAGAAACGGCGCGCCCGGGTCGCACAGAAGCTCGATGCGGTCGCGTACGAGCAGCTTGCCGCGCGCGACGTGGCGCTCGCGGGCGCGTTCCCCACCGCCCGCGCGCACGCGGGCGGTGCGCTGCACCAGGTCCTCGATCAGCGCCAGATGGCCGTCGCGATTCTCGATCGCGGTGCCGGTCACGAGCTGGTCTCAGTCGGCATGGACGGCCACCACCGGCTGGCCGCGGGTCACCCGGTCGCCGGGCCTGAGCGCCAACCCGTCAACGGTCCCGGCGTGGGGAGCGGTGATCGACAGCTCCATCTTCATCGACTCGAGCACGATCAACACGTCACCAGCCTTGACGTGGTCTCCATCGGCCACCCGGACGAGCAGAACCGTGCCCGGCATCGGTGCCTGCAGCGAGTCGAGCAGCGCCCCCTCGCCGGCGCGGATCGGATGTTCGGTGCGCAGCTCGAGTTGCTCGCCGTCGCGCGCGACCCAGATCGACTCGTCGGTGACGCGAAACGCATAGCGGCGCTCGACGCCATCGAGCGTGACCCGGGCCGCGCCGTCGTGATCGAAGCGGACCGCGGCGTGCTCCCAGCTGCGCCCGGCGATCGATACCTGGCCGTCGTGCACGCGAGCGTCACCGTGGCCGGCCAGCCGGCGGCGCCACGGGCCGGCTGGGTGGGCGCTGCCGGCGGCCGCCAGCACGGCCGCAGCCGGCAGGTCCTCGCGGGGAGCGCGATCGCCGTCCGCGAGGATCCGCTCGAGTAGCCCGGTGTCCTGCCGGCCGGCGCGCACATCAGCTCGCGCCAGCAGCGCACGGGTGAATCCGACGTTGGTCGGCACCCCGAGCAGCTCGAACTCGGCGAGCGCGCGGCCGAGCCGCCGCAGTGCCGTCAGCCGGTCCGGCCCATGCGCGATCACCTTGGCGAGCATCGGGTCGTAAGCGGTCGCGACCTCGGTCTGCGCGCTCACGCCGGAGTCAACGCGGATGCCGGGCCCCGCCGGCTCGCGGTAACTCAGGATCGTGCCGGCTGCGGGCAGGAACCCATGGTCTGGATCCTCCGCGTATACCCGGGCCTCGACCGCATGGCCGCGTGGCACGAGGTCCTCCTGGCGAAGTCCGAGCGGCTCCCCCGCGGCGACGCGAAGCTGCTGCTCGACGAGATCGATGCCGTAGACCAGCTCTGTGACCGGGTGCTCGACCTGCAGGCGGGTGTTCATCTCCAAGAAGTAGAACTCGCCGGCGTCGCCGGTCGCGATGAACTCGACGGTCCCGGCGCCCTGATAGCCACAGGCTGCGGCGAGCGCGACCGCGGCGGCTCCAATCCGCGCCCGGAGCTCGGCGTCGACGACCGGCGAGGGTGCCTCCTCGACGACCTTCTGGTGGCGGCGTTGCAGCGAGCATTCGCGCTCGCCGAGGTGCAGCACCGTTCCGTGGCGATCGGCCAGCACCTGGATCTCGATGTGCCGCGGACGCTCGAGATAGCGCTCGACCATCACCCGCCCGTCGCCGAATGCGGCGCGGGCCTCGCGCTGCGCCGCGGCGATCGCCTCGTCGAGCTCCGCGGCGCGGCGCACGACGCGCATGCCCTTGCCGCCGCCGCCGGCGACCGCCTTGACGAGCACCGGGAAGTCGGAGTCCTCGCCCGATGGAACGACCGGCACACCAGCCGCCCCGGCGGCCGCCTTGGCGCGCTGCTTGTCGCCCATCAGCTCGATCGCGTCCGGCGGCGGACCGATCCAGACCAGCCCAGCGTCGATCACGGCACTCGCGAACCCGGCGTTCTCGGACAGAAAACCGTAGCCCGGGTGAACCGAGCGGGCCCCTGTGGCCCGAGCGGCGCGCAGCAGCTCGGCCGGATCGAGGTAGGACCCGATCGGCACAGCCACGTCGACCGCGTCGGGATGCAGCGCCCGGGTGCGCCCGTCCAGCTCGGTGACGACGCCGGCGGTTCCGAGCCCGAGGCCGTGGACGGTACGCGCGATCCGCACGGCGATCTCGCCGCGGTTGGCGATCAGGACGGGGCCGAGGTCATCCATCCTCGTGCCAGTCGATCGGGCCGGCAACGAGCGTGTGGGATCCGAGCGGGCGTCCGAGTACGTCGCGTACCGCAGCCGTCGCCTCCAGCAGGAGCTTCAGGTCGATCCCCGTCTGGACACCCATCTCGTGGAGCATCGAGACGAGGTCCTCGCTCGCGATGTTGCCGGTGGCGCCCGCCGGCACCGGACATCCGCCGAGCTCGCCGAAGCTCGACTCGAAGCTCGTGCAGCCGGACTCGAGCGCCGCGTAGACGTTCGCCAGCCCCTGCCCGCGCGTGTTGTGAAAGTGCGCAGTCAGCTCCACGCCGTCGCCCAGACGCGCCCGGGCCGCTGTGAAGAACTCCCGCACCTGGGTTGGGTTCGCCATCCCGGTCGTGTCGCCGAACCCGATCTCGGCGGCACCGGCACCGATCAGCCGCTCCGCGATCGAGAACACGCGCTCAGGCGGCACGTGTCCCTCATACGGGCAGCCGAAGCTGACACTGATCATTCCCTCGGCACGCAGGCCGTCGGCGACCGCCCGCTCGATCACTCGCTCGAGCCCGGTCAGCGACTCGGCGATCGAATGGTTGACGTTCGCGCGGTTGTGCGATTCGGATGCGCTCAGGAAGCAGTTGATCTCGCTGAAGCGATCGCGCAGCGCGAGCGCGTTCTCGAATCCGCGCTCGTTCGGGATCAGGACCGTGACCGCGACGTTGTCGGGAATCTCCGCCCGCGCCAGCACCTCCGGTCCGTCGGCCAGCTGCGGGATCACGTCGGCGCGCACGAACGAGGTCACCTCGAGCCGCCCTACCCCGGTGTGCGCGAGCATGCCGACGAGCCTGATCTTGTCCGCCGTCGGGATCACCTCTGGCTCGTTCTGAAAGCCGTCGCGCGGACCGACCTCGCGAATCTGGACACGGCGGGGCAGCTCGACGGTCACGACGCCGCCCATCGCTAGGCGCCGAGCGCCCGGGCGATCACCATCTGCTGGACCTCGTCGGTCCCCTCGCCGATCGTGAGGATCTTCGCGTCGCGGTAGAAGCGGCACACCGGGTACTCCTCGATATAGCCATAGCCACCATGGATCTGGACCGCCTCCTCGGTGGCACGCACCGCGAGCCGGCCGGTCTTGAGCTTCGCCTGCGCGGCCGTCAGGCTGAAGCTGCGACCCTGATCCTTGAGGACCGCCGCCTTGTAGGTCAAAAGCCGCGCCGCTTCGATCTCGGTCGCGAGGTCTGCGAGCTTCGCCTGGATCGTCTGGAACTTCGAGATCGGCCGGCCGAACGCGCGGCGCTCCTTCGCGTAGGCCAGCGCCTGATCGAGCGCGCCCTGTGCGAGCCCGACGCCCATCGCCGCGACGCCGATCCGGCCGCCGTCGAGGATCGCCAGGAACTGCTTGAAGCCCTGGCCGCGCGGCCCGAGGAGGTTCTCCTCGGGCACCCTGCAGGCGTCGAAGCTCAGCGGTCGCGTGTCGGAGGCGTTCCAGCCCATCTTCCGGTACGGCTCGCCCTGCTCGTAACCCGGCGTGCCCCGGTCGACGATCAGGTTGGAGATCTCCTCCGCGCCGGTTCTGGCTGTGATCGCGACGTGACCCGAGATCTCGGTACCGGCGTTGGTGATGAACTGCTTGGCGCCGTCGATCACCCACTCGCCATCCTCGAGCGCGGCGCGCGTCCGAACGTTCCCGGCATCGCTGCCGGCCTCCGGCTCGGTCAAGCCGAACGCACCGAGCTTGCGGCCGGCGCACAGGTCGGGGAGGTATCGCTGCTTCTGCTCGGCCGACCCGAACATGTAGATCGGCTGCGTCCCGAGCGATGTGTGGGCGCACATCGTGATCGCCACCGATGAGTCCACGCGCGTGAGCTCCTCGACCGCGACCGCGTACTGAAGCGTTGTGCCGCCGGCGCCCCCGACCTCCTCGGGAAACGGAATCCCCAACCACCCGAGCTCGCCCATCCGTGCCACGAGCTCGTACGGGAAGGCCTTGCATCGATCGAGCTCCGCTGCCATCGGCGCGACCTCGGCATCCGCGAACTCCCGCACCGTCCGCTGCAGCGCCAGGGTTTCGTCGTCGAGGTCGAACAGCATCGTCGCCCGGGGACTATACCGAAAGAACATTCGAACTTCGAACGATCTTTCGGTAGGATGGCGGGCTGTGCCCCCGCGCGCCCACCGCACTGCTCTGCGCGAGCGCTACGACCGTCGCCAGGCGCAGGTGGTCCTCGACGCGGCCGCCGTGTTCGCGGCCCGCGGCTACGACCAGACATCGGTGCCCGAGCTCGCGCTCGCTCTCGGGGTCGCAGCCGGCGGCCTGTACCACTACTTCGCATCCAAGGAGGAGCTGCTGATCGCGATCTGCGACCAGCTGATGGACCCGCTGCTCGCCGAGGCGAAGGAGCTCATGTCCACGGCGCAAGCGCCCGAGCGCCAGCTCCGCGAGTTGGTGCGCCTCTGGGTCGCCCACGTGATCGAGCACCGCGACCACATGCTCGTCTTCCAGCAGGAGCGCCATGTGATCGAACACGGCGACCAGTGGCGCGCCGTGCGCGACAGCCGCAAACGCTTCGAGCGGCTGCTCGCCGGACTCCTCCAGCGCGCCGACGACCAAGCTTTGCTCAGGGTCCACGACACGCGTCTGGCGCTGTCGGCGCTGCTCGGGATGGTCAACCACATCGCCCAGTGGCACCGGCCGCACGGTCGGTTGACCGCCACGGAGATTGCCGACGGCTACATCAACCTGATTCTCCATTAGCCCCAATACCGTTGACTTTACGGGCGGAGCACCGCAGGCAGGCTGATGCTTGCGTGGGACGGGAGCGTAACGTCCGGGCGTCCGCAGCCTTCTCCCGGCAGTCCGTGGCATTACTTGGCCGGCTGTGTCCGGTGGATAGTGCTTTGCTCAAGCGTTGCGGCGCGAGCGTCGATGGCCCGGTATGACCCAGATGTCAGTTCGCCGGCTAACCGCTCTGGTCCTGATGACCGTGTCGCTGATCGGCGCAACGGTGTTCGGCGCGGCCACATTAGCTCGCAACAGCGCCGTTGATGCTGCTGGGCAGCAAACCGCCTCTGAGCTGATGCTGACCGCGATGCTGAACCAGGAGACCGGTTCGCGGGGATATTTCGAGACTCACGACGCGATCTTCTTGCAGCCATACACGCTCGGGACTTCAGCATTTTCGAACGCGCTGTCTGAGTCGCGCAGCTACGCGCGCGGGGATTCGGCGCTCCAGAGCGCCCTCAGCGACCAGGCGCAGCGCAGTGCTATCTGGCATGCGGCTGCGCAGGCGCAGATCGACCGGGTGAAGAGCGTCGGCAAGTCGCCATCCGTCAGCCAGGCGCTCGCTGGCAAGGCGACGATGGATGGGTTTCGCGCCGCGAACGCTGCGTATGATGTGCAGCTGAACGAGCGGCGAGACGCTGCGCTGTCGGCCCAGACGTGGGACGCCGTCGGACTTGCGGCTGCGTTGGCGCTCGCTTTGGTGTACATCGGAAGTCTGCTCGTGCGCCGAACCGCACGAGCAGAACGCAGACGGACCAATCGTCAGCGCGAGCTGCGCGAGCTGCTGCAGGTGTCCGAATCGGAGAATGAGTCGCGGCTGCTGCTGGTCCGCCACATCGAGCGAACCGTGCCCGGCTCCGCAGCCGCCGTGTTTAACCGCAACAACAGCGACGATCGCCTCGAACCGTTGATCGGCGAGCGCTTTGAAGCGACACCGCTGCGCGGCATCGAGCTCGAGCAGCTAAAGCCGCGCTCATGCATGGCTGTGCGTCTCAGCCGCTCCCACGAGCGGCGCTCGGGGGAAGACTCGCTGATGCCGTGCGAGGTGTGCGGAAAGATCGAAGGCGATCTCGCGTGTGAGCCGTTGCTCGTCGGCGGTCAGGTGATCGGTTCGGTGCTGGTCGCCCGAGCTGGAGCGATCGGGGAGCGCGAGCGCAATCGTGTCCGCGAGTCCGTCGTGCAGGCCGCCCCGATTCTCGCCAACCAGCGCAATCTCGCGCTGGCCGAGACGCGCGCCGCCAGCGATGCGCTCACCGGCCTGCCCAACCGCCGCGCCGCGGACGAGACCCTGAAGCGAATGGCAGCGCACGCCGCCCGGCGCGTCAGCCCACTGGCCGCCGTGCTGCTCGACCTCGATCACTTCAAGCAGATCAACGACGTCCATGGGCACGAGCAGGGCGACAAGGCGCTCGCAGCAGTCGGACAGATCCTAAGCTCGACGCTGCGCGCCAGCGACTTCGCGGCGCGCTACGGCGGCGAGGAATTCCTCATCCTGCTCCCAGACACCGACCGGCCGACGGGACGCGACGTCGCCGAGAAACTGCGAATCGCGATCGCCAGCGCTGATATCTCAAACGTCGGATCGCTGACCGCCAGCCTCGGCGTCGCGACACTCCCCGACGACGCCGGTGAACCCGACCAGCTGATCCGCAAGGCCGACCGCGCGCTCTACGCGGCCAAGGCCGCCGGACGCAACCGGGTCGAAACCAGCGTCTCGCACGAGCTCGCAACATCGTCGAGCCCAGCCTGACGGAGGACTTCGGTGTCCGGCCCGGCAACTGAGTCGGTCGTGCTGGATGCCTCGGCCATGGTCGAGGCGCTGATCGGCTCGGCCGCGGGGCTGGCGGTTCGGTCGAGGATGCGCCGCAATCAACTGCACGCGCCTGCGCACCTGGACGCCGAGGTGCTCTCTAGGCGTTCGGCTGCGCCACGACCGAATCGACACCACCACCATCCCTGCCGCTCGTGGCCCAGCCGCTAGCTGTGCCGGTTTCACGAAGAAGCGGACACGCCAGCGCAACTCCACGGCCCACGCGAGACGGCTGCTCTCGGCGCGGAAGCAGGCACAACCTCCGCCGGACTCCGTCGCCGGATTGCCGGTGAAGTGGCTGTCGTTCATGCGGTTGCTGACCACCCGATACGCGACGGCCAGCAGGCGCAGTAACGGTCACGCTCAACCAGTGGGCTCGATCGTGACTGACACGGCGTCGCCGGTGCTTAGCGACACACGGACCGCCTCGCCGCCGGTGAGCTCGAGCGCGGGGATGACCGAACCGGTGATCACGATGTCGCCGGCTTCGAAGCTCGCTCCGGCGAGCGGGAGCTGCCGGGCCATGCCGCCGAGGATGTCCTGCGCCCTGCCGAGCAGCGCGGCGGGGTCGACGCCGACCTGCGGGTCGGCGTCGCTGATGTAGACGTTCACGCGGATTTCGTCCCACGTCGTCGGCGTCGCGTCAGCGAACGGGCCGATCGCGAAGGCGCGGTGGAAGATGTTCGCTGCGAGCAGCTCCTCGAGATCGTCGGCCGGACCCATGTCGACGATCTCGAGCGCCGGCGCGACCGCCTCGACCGCGGCCAGGATCTCGCCCGGGGTCGCGGCGGGCGAGATCGACCCGCGGAGCCGGACGGCCACCTCGGGCTCCAGCCGGGGGGCGGCGAAGCCGGCGATCGAGACGGTGCCACCGTCGGGCACCAGCGTTGCGTCGGTCAGAAACCCGGCGAGTGGGGCGTCGGTGCCGAGCTTGGCCATCGCCGACACGGTGCCGAACCCGGCCTTCCATCCAGCGCTCCGCGCGCCACCCGCAAGCTGCTGCTCGCGTAGCTGCGCCTGCTTGGCCATTCCGGCGCCTACGCGACGATCGGCACTGGTCATCGAGGCTCCTGACGGTGGATGAGATCGGGCACTGGCGCCAGCAACAGGCTGAGCGTACGGTCGAGGTGACGATCGATCACGGCGCCCGCGCGGTTGAGATCGCGCCGCACAACAGCGTCGGCCAACTGACGGTGTTCGTCCAGGATCTCCGCCAGTCGCCCCGCATCGCGAGCGATCGCCGCGAGGCCCATGCGGGTCTGGCGATCGCGTAGGGAGTCGTGCAGCGCCAGCAGGATCGGATTCCCTGCGGCCGCGACGAAGATGCGGTGGAACTCCCGGTCCACCTCCACGAACTGATCCACGTCGCCTGCTGCGGCCAGCGCGTCCTGGACCTCGAGCGAGATCTTCACGCTCTCGGTCACGCGGATCTCGCGGCGGATCACGCGTTCGATTGCATGTCGCTCGACGAGCAGACGGGTGTCCATGACGTGCTCGACCTCGTCGGCCGATACGGGGACCACGAGGGCGCCGCGCTTTGGATAGAGGCGAAGCAGACCTTCGGTCTGCAGGCGTACGAATGCCTCGCGAACCGGCGTGCGGCTGACCCCGACCTCGTCGGCGATCAGTCCCTCGGAGAGGAGCTCGCCGCCCGTGTAACGGCCGTCCAGGATCCGCGCTTTCGCGAACTCGTAGGCGCGGTCAGCTGCCTGCATCGCATGCATCTATCCGATAGTTTGACAGATGCAACTGTCTCTGACATAGATGTAAGTGCATGACCGGCTTCCTCGATGCCCTCGCCAGTCTCGGTCTCGGGTCGCGGTTGCTCACCGGTCCGGCGCAGCTCGCGGCGTTCGGCTCCGATGCGCTGACCGCCTTTCATCAACGGCCGCTCGCAGTCGTCCTCGTCGAGACCGCAGAAGAAGTCGTCGAGGTTGTGCGCGTGTGCCACAAGGAGGGCGTCCCGTTCGTCGCGCGCGGGTCGGGCACGTCGCTGTCGGGTGGTTCGTTGCCGGTGCAAGGCGGAGTGGTCGTCGCGCTCAACCGCCTCAATCGAGTTCTGCGCGTCGATCCGGATACCCGCATCGCGGTCGTCGAGCCCGGGGTGATCAACCTGCACGTCAGCGAGGTCGCGGCTCAGTACAACCTCGCCTACGCGCCCGATCCCTCGAGCCAGGCGGTGTGCAGCATCGGCGGGAACCTCGCGTTCAACTCGGGCGGCGCGCACTGCCTCAGGCACGGGATGACGAGCAATCACGTGCTCGGCCTCAGGGTCGTGCTTCCCGATGGCGAGGTGGTCGAGCTGGGAGGCGGCTCGACGGAGCCCGTCGGCCCTGACTGGGTCGGCATGTTCTGCGGGTCGGAGGGGCTGTTCGGGATCGCCCTTCAGGTGACGCTGCGATTGGTGCCGATCGCCGAGTGCAAGCGAACATCGCTCGCGGTCTACGGCAGCCTCGAGGCGGCAGGCGACGCGGTCGCTGCGATCATCAGAGCCGGTCTGTTGCCGGTCGCGATGGAGATCATGGATGCGCTGGCGATCGAGGCGGCGGAGGCGTCGGTCAAACCGGACTACCCCAAGGGGGCGGCGCTGCTGATCGTCGAGCTCGAGGGCGAGCGGGATGTCGTCGCGGCCGATGCGGTCAGGCTCGACGCGCTGCTGCGGGAATCGGGGGCTACGCAGACGTCGTCGACCGAGGACGCCCAGGCGCGCGCGCTGATCTGGAAGGGACGCAAGAGCGCGTTCTCGGCGGTCGGCTGGCTGGCGCCCGACTACCTCGTGCAGGATGGGGTCGTGCCGCGCACCCGCCTCGGAGAGGCGCTCGCCGAGATCGAGCGTTTGAGCGCCGAGACCGGCATCCGGGTCGCCAACGTGTTTCACGCCGGAGACGGCAACCTGCACCCGCTGATCCTGTTCGACGGGCGCGAGCCAGGCGCGGTCGAGCGAGCCGAGCAGCTCGCCGGCGACATCCTCAGGCTCTGCGTCTCGCTCGGCGGATCGATCACCGGTGAGCACGGCGTCGGCGTCGAGAAACGCGACTACCTGCCGCTCATGTTCTCCGAGGACGACCTCGGGTTGATGCGACGGATAAGCAGTGCGGTTGACCCGGAGCATCTTGCCAACCGGGGCAAGATGCTCCGTCCGGAGGCGGTCGGATGACGGCCGCGACCGCGTGCATCGAGCACGTGCGAGAGCTGATCCGCGACCGCGACACCGGCGAGCGGATTCTCCCGGTCGCGGGCGCCAGCAAGCCGGCGCTGTCCCGAGCCGGTGACGGTGTCATCTCGGTCGACGTCTCCGACCTCCGTGGAATCGTCGAGTACGACCCGGCGGAGTTGACCGTCACTGCCCGGGCGGCGACGCCGGTGGCCGAGGTGGCGTATGCCCTTGCCGAGCACGACCAGTACCTCCCGTTCGACCCGCCGTTCCTCGACGCGGGTGCGACGATCGGCGGCGCGGTCGCGGCGGCGACGTCCGGCCCGAACGCCTTCCGGCACGGCGGCGTTCGTGACTTCGTCATCGGTGTACGCCTGATCGATGGCACCGGGCGCCTTGTGGCGGGAGGCGGGAAGGTGGTCAAGAACGCTGCGGGCTTCGACCTGCCGAAGCTGATGGTCGGCTCACGCGGGCGCCTTGGCGTGATCACGCAGCTGTCATTCAAGGTCTTCCCACGCCCGAGCGCAACCGTCACGCACCGCTACGACCTCGGACTCGACCGTGCGCTCGCGACGATCGCACGGCTGTGCCGTGGGCCGGTCGCACTCGACGCCGTCGACGTGGAGCCTGGCGGGCGCCTGGTCGTCAGGCTCGGCGGCGATGCCGATGTGCTCGGTGCGCGCAGCAGACGCCTGTCGGACGAGCTCGGCGCGCTCGCCGAGCTCTTGGAGGGCAGCGTCGACCGCGCCTACTGGGCGGACGTCGCAAGCTTCTCGTGGGTGCCCGAGGAGCGGGTGATCGTTCGCGTGCCCCTGACTGCGGACCTCGTCGGGCGCGCGGACGCAGCTCTCCGGGCGGCCGAGGCGCTCGTCCGCTACAGCCTGGCGGGCAACGTCGCATGGGTCGCGTGGCCGCGCGGCCATCCGGCCGATGAGCTTGCGAGCGTGCTGGCCAGCCTCGGCCTCGCGGGTGTGGCGCTCACCGGTCCGCCGCTTGCGGGCCCGCTCGGGGCCCGTTACGGCGGGCGATTCGCTGAGCGTGTTCGCTCGGCCTTGGATCCGTTCGATCGCTTCGTCGCGGACTGAGCATGCAACACGAGATCGACCCGCAGGCGTACGGGCCGCAGGGCGAGACGATGGCCGACGCGATCGGGGCCTGCGTGCACTGTGGGTTCTGCCTGCCGACTTGCCCGACGTACGTGACGATGGGGGAGGAGATGGACTCCCCGCGCGGGCGGATCTTCCTGATCAAGGAGGTGCTCGAAGGCAAGCTCGAGCTCGAGCTCGCGCTCCCGTACACCGACAACTGCCTCGGCTGCCAAGCCTGTCAGACCGCATGCCCGTCGGGTGTCGAGTACGGCAAGCTGATCACGCTCTTTCGGGCTTACGCAGAGCCACGGCGCAGGCGCGAGCCGCTGGACCGTCTGCTGCGCGGCATCGCCCTGAAGACACTGCCGTTCCCACGACGCTTTCGGCGGGCGGCCCAGGCGGGACGGCTCGCCAAGCCGATCGCGGGCCGGCTTCCGGGGCCGATCGGCGCGATGCTTCGCCTGCTCCCGCAGGAGCTCTCTGACCCAGCGCCGCTGCCGCACCTCTTCCCGGCGGAGGGCGCGCGCCGCGCGCGCGTCGCGTTGCTCGCCGGCTGCGCTCAGCAGGTACTGGCGCCGGATATCAACTGGGCGACTCTGCGCGTGCTCGCGCGCAATGGCGTCGAGACCGTGATCCCGCCGTCGCAGGGCTGCTGCGGCGCGCTGGCGATGCACGCCGGCGCCGCTGCGGACGCCAAGCCGCTTGCTCGTCGTAATCTCAAAGCGTTTGGCTCCACTTCAGTCGATGCGGTCGTGACGAACGCCGCCGGCTGTGGCTCCGGCATCAAGGAGTACCCACTTCTGTTCCTCGGAGACGCCGATCAGGAACGGGCGCAGCGGCTTGCCGAGCAGGTCGTCGACGTGGCCGTGTTCCTCGACGGCCTCGGCCTCCGCGAAGCGCCGGCGCCGCTGGCCACGCCGATCACTGTCGCTTACCACGATGCGTGCCACCTCGCTCATGCCCAGGGCGTCCGTGCCGCACCCCGGCGGCTGCTCGAGTCGATCGACGGGGTGGCGCTCGTTGAGCCCGCCGAATGGGAGCTCTGCTGCGGCTCGGCGGGCATCTACAACGTCGAGCGTCCCGACGTCGCTGCCGAGCTTGGCGAGCGCAAGGCCCGCAACCTGATCGGCACCGGTGCAGAGCTGATCGCCACCGGCAACATCGGCTGCGTGACGCAGATCCAAAGCCATCTTGGAGCGCTCGGGCACCACCTTCCGGTCTTGCACACCATGCAGGTGCTCGACCGTGCATACACGCACTCTCTCTAGGAGCATCCGTATGAGCACGCACGCAATCACGTCCACCGGCCTCGACGAGCGCTCGCGGACAGAAATCCTCAGCGCCGAAGCGGTCGCGTTCCTCGGCGAGCTCCACGGCGCTTTCGGGCCCCGCCGTCAGGAGCTGCTCGCGGCGCGCCGCGAGCGCCACGAGGCGCTTCGCCAGGGCGGCAGCCTCGACTTCTTGGCGGACACCAGCGAGATCCGCCGCGGCGAGTGGCGCGTCGCCGCCCCGCGCGCAGATTACGCGGATCGGCGCGTCGAGATCACTGGACCGACCGACCGAAAGCTGGTGATCAACGCCCTGAACTCGGGGGCCCGCGGTTTCATGGCTGACTTCGAGGATGCCAACTCCCCGACCTGGCACAACCAGATCTCCGGTCACGCCAACCTGATCGACGCGATCGACGGCACGATCTCCTACGACAGCGCCGACGGCCGCCACTACGAGCTGGCTGACAACCCCGCCACGCTGCTCGTTCGTCCGCGTGGGTGGCACCTCGATGAGAAGCACCTGACCCTCGACGAGCTGCCACTCGCCGGCGCGCTGCTCGATTTTGGCCTG
>Ga0302184_10001362_pt1 | contig 15800 bp, 13 predicted proteins | sample I_Palsa_N3_3_FD_200233 | JGI IMG/M metagenome (GOLD analysis project Ga0302184, IMG submission 200233) | Peat permafrost microbial communities from Stordalen Mire near Abisko, Sweden - I_Palsa_N3_3 | ecosystem: Environmental > Terrestrial > Soil > Palsa > Peat permafrost | place: Sweden...
GTACCTTGTTGATGAAGTATTGGAGCATCTTCTCCGTGTAGGTGAAGTCCGCGATGACGCCGTCTTTCATCGGGCGCACGGCGTTGATGTGGCCGGGGGTGCGGCCGAGCATGTTCTTCGCTTCGGATCCGACTGCAACGATGATTTTGCCGCCGCGCGTCGGTTCGTCCTGTACCGCCACGACCGAGGGCTCATTCAGCACGATGCCCTTGTCGCGGACGTATATCAGCGTGTTCGCCGTGCCCAGATCAATGGACAGATCGCTGGAGAAGTATCCGCGCAGGCGTTTGAACATGAAGCGACCGAAAATTTGGGAGGCAGGAGGATGCCAAAAGTGGCGCGTAATCTAGCAACCGACAGGACATTCAGCAAGGCAAGCTGTATGATTTTGAGCTGTTTTTCGCACTTTTCCTCACGCCCATGGCCCTGACACGAGCCGCGATCGAGAGCATCGCGCAGCTGGCGCGCCTCGAGTTGAACGAGGCCGAGATCCCGGTCTACCAGGACAGCTTGAGCGCCATCCTCGATTTTGTCGGGGAATTGGAGCGCGCCGCTACCAACGACGTCACACCGATGGCACATCCGCTGGAAGGTCTGTCACAGCGATTGCGCGCGGATGTTGTCACCGAAGAGGACGCGCACGAGCGCTACCAGAAGAATGCGCCGCAGGTCGCAGCGGGCCTGTATCTCGTGCCGAAGGTGCTCGAGTGAGTCTCTACAAACAGACACTCGCCGAGCTCGCCCGTGGCCTTGCGGCGCGCAAATTCTCGAGTGTCGAGTTGACGCAGCTCTACCTTGCGCGCATCGATGCGCACGCGGACAGGCTGAACGCCTTCATCACGGTCGCGCACGAATCGGCGCTGGCAAGCGCGCGTGCCGCGGACGCAAGGCTCGCTGCAGGCAGCGCAGGTGCGCTCACCGGAGTGCCATTCGCGCACAAGGACATCTTCTGTACCGCGGGGCTGCGCACCACCTGCGGCTCGCGCATGCTCGACAACTTCGTCTCGCCCTACGATGCCACCGTTGTCGCAAAGCTCAAGGATGCCGGCACGGTCATGCTGGGCAAAACCAACATGGACGAGTTTGCCATGGGCTCCTCGAGTGAGACGAGCTACTACGGCCCGGTCAAGAATCCCTGGAATACGGACCTCGTGCCGGGCGGCTCCTCCGGCGGCTCCGCCGCCGCGGTTGCGGCGCGTCTCATCCCGGCGGCAACCGCGACCGATACGGGCGGCTCCATCCGTCAGCCTGCCGCGCTCTGCGGCGTCACCGGCCTTAAGCCCACTTATGGGCGCGTGTCACGCTACGGCATGATTGCCTTTGCCTCGAGTCTGGATCAGGGCGGCGTCATTGCAGCCAGCGCCGAGGATGCGGCGCTGATGTTGACGGTCATGGCGGGCTTTGATCCGCACGATTCGACCAGCGTCGATAGCCCCGTGCCGGATTACGCAGCGCTCCTCGGCAAGCCTCTGAAGGGCCTGCGCATCGGCATCGTGAAGGAATTCTTCGACGCGGGCCTCGATGCTGAGAATGGCCGCCGCATCCACGAGGCGCTCGCGCTCTACACAAAGCTCGGCGCCGTCATGAAGGATGTGAGCCTGCCCAATCTGCCGCTGTCGGTGCCGACCTACTATGTGGTCGCCCCCGCGGAGTGTTCGTCAAATCTCGCACGCTTCGACGGCGTGCGTTTCGGGCATCGCTGCAGCGAGCCGCGCGATCTGCAGGACCTGTATCGCCGCTCGCGCGGCGAAGGATTTGGCGCCGAGGTCAAGCGCCGCGTCATGACCGGCACCTATGTACTCTCGGCAGGCTATTACGATGCCTATTATCTGAAGGCGCAGAAAGTGCGGCAGCTGATCGCGAAGGATTTTCGCGACGCTTTCGTCGCCGTCGACATGCTGATGGGGCCCACGACGCCCACAGCGGCATTCGCGATCGGCGCGAAGACGGCAGACCCCATCACCATGTATCTCAACGACATCTATACCATCGGCGCAAATCTCGCCGGCCTGCCCGCCATATCGATCCCCTGCGGGTTCGTGACGGGTCTGCCCGTGGGCCTGCAGCTGGTGGGGCCGCATTTCGCGGAAGCCGCGATCCTGAACGCCGCGCACGCCTATCAGCGCGAGACCGACTGGCACCGGCGAATTCCCGAGGGTTTGGCATGAGCGAGCCTGCGTGGGAAACCGTCATCGGGCTTGAGATCCACGCGCAGCTCGCGACGCGCTCGAAGATTTTCTCCGGCTCCGCCACGAGCTACGGCGCGCAGCCGAACGCGCATGCGAATCTTGTGGATCTGGGATATCCGGGCGTGCTGCCGGTGCTGAATGGCGAGGCGGTGCGCATGGCGGTCAAGCTTGGACTTGCGATCGACGCACGCATTGCGCGCACGTCGGTGTTTGCGCGCAAGAATTATTTCTATCCCGATCTTCCCAAGGGCTACCAGATCAGTCAGTACGAGCTGCCGATCGTCGCAGGTGGCGCGCTGGAGATCGTGCTCGAAGACGGCAGCCGCAAACGCATCAGCATCACGCGCGCGCATCTGGAGGAGGACGCGGGCAAGTCACTGCATGAGGGCCTGCCCGGCGTTTCCGGCATCGATTTGAATCGCGCCGGCACGCCGCTCATCGAGATCGTCTCGGAACCGCAGATGCGCTCGGCGAAGGAAGCGGTCGCGTATATGAAGAAGGTGCACACTCTGGTGCGCTATCTTGAGATCTGCGACGGCAACATGCAGGAAGGATCCTTCCGCTGCGATGCCAACGTCTCGGTGCGCAGAAAAGGCGCGGAAGCCTTTGGCACGCGCGCGGAAATCAAGAACTTGAATTCCTTCCGTTACGTCGAAAAAGCTATTCTTTACGAGGCTGCCCGGCAGGTGGAACTCCTCGAGTCGGGCGGCACGGTCAAACAGGAGACCCGTCTCTACGATGCTGACAAGGGCGAGACCCGCTCGATGCGCAGCAAGGAGGAGGCCAACGACTATCGGTATTTTCCGGATCCGGACCTCCTGCCGGTGATGCTCAGCGATGTGTTCGTCGAGGAGGTGCGGCGCGGCCTGCCGGAGCTGCCCGACGAGAAGGCGCGACGCTTTGCGAGCGACTACGGCCTCTCGCCCTACGATGCCTTGGTGCTCACCGCGAGCCGGGAGCTTGCGGCTTACTACGAAGAAGTCGCGCATGCCGTACCCGGCGAGGCCAAGCTTGCGGCGAACTGGGTGATGGGTGAACTTGCGGCATCCTTGAACAAGGAGAGTCTCGAGATTGGAAGAAGTCCGATCTCCGCGGCGAAGCTTGCCGCCCTCCTGAAGCGTATCGCCGACCAGACGATTTCGGGGAAGATCGCAAAGGAAGTCTTTGAAGCCATGTGGGCGAGCGGCACCGAGGCGGATGCCATCATCGAGGCAAAGGGCCTGCGGCAGATCACCGATACGGCCGCCATCGAGCGCGTCATCGATGAGGTGATGGCGAAGAATCCCGGCCAGCTCGCCGACTATCGGTCAGGCAAGGACAAGCTCTTCGGCTTTTTCGTCGGCCAGGTGATGAAGGCGACCGGCGGCAAGGCCAATCCGGCCGAGCTCAACAAGCTTCTGAAAGCGAAACTCGCCGGCTGACCTCGCCCGCAAGGGTTCCCCCCGGAATCCCAACGCCGTCGTTGTTTTTTGGCAGGCCATTCTGCTAGGCTAATATTTAAAGATATGTGCAGATCTGCAAATTGTGACTGAGGCAGGCCATCTGGTGACCTGGCTGCGGGCGGCGGGGGAGCCCACGCGGCTGCGTTTGCTCGCTCTTTGCGCACAGCGGGAGTTCAGCGTGTCCGAGCTTGCCCTGGCGGTGGGGCAGAGCGGCCCGCGTGTCTCGCGACACCTGAAGATCCTGTGCGCCGCAGGCCTCCTTACGCGTCTGCGCCTGGGGCAGTGGGTTCACTACCGGCTGGCGCAGGATCCATCTGCCGCCCGATTTCTGCAGGCTCTGGTGGCGGATCTGGACCCGGCCGATCCTCTTCTGGCGCCCGATCGGGGCCGCATGAATGCCGCCGGGGTCGCCCCGACTCCGGATCCCGCCGCCCGCTCGAGTGTTGATGAGGCGCTCGCGTCGTTCATCGCCACGAGCGCCGGCGCCGGGCAGCACGACCACGCTCTCGTCGTCGGCGTGCAGCATCATGCGCTCCTGGCAAGCGCCATCCGCCTGGCCTCCGAATGCACCGCGATCGCCCATTCGCGCCGCACGGCGCAGGCTGCCGGCGCCTTCGTCAAACGCGCGGGGCTGACCTGCCGCATCGTCTGCACCGACTCTGCGGATGGGCCCATTGGGCCCGAGCTTGCGCACTCCGGCCGGCACTACGGGGCGGTCGTGCTCGATCGGCTTGCGCCGCAGGCGGCGCCGCTTGCCACCTGGCTCGCCGCCGGCCGCCAGATGCTCGCGAACCCCGGGCGCCTGTGGATTTTCGAGCGCTGCGATTCTTTGACTTCCCGCGTGGATGCCGCAGGCACCCGACCGCTCGCGCGACTGCGCCATCTTCTGGATGAGGCGGGCTTTGCCTGCGAACGGCTGAGCCCGATCCAGGCCGGCCGCGAACAGCTCCTGGCGGCGGTTGCCGTGCCTGCCTGGGCGGTGCGCGCCGCCAGTGTGGCGTGACCCATGATCAACGTGTCATTTGAGTTTTTTCCGCCGAACGATGCGCAGATGGAGGCGACGTTGTGGCGCTCGGTCGAACGCCTGGCGCCGCTTGCGCCGAGCTTCGTGTCGGTTACCTACGGCGCTGACGGCTCCACCCGCGAGCGCACGCACCGGCTCATCACGCGCATCCAGCGCGAGACGCCGCTCACCGGCGCGCCGCATTTGACCTGCATCGGTGCGCCGCAGGAGGAGATTCTCGCCATCGCACGCCAGTATTGGGACGAAGGCATCCGTCACATCGTGGCGCTGCGCGGGGATCCGCCGCGCGATGCGGCGGGCTACGTGCCGCACCCGCAAGGCTTCGCCTATGCGGCGGATCTGGTTGCCGGCCTTAAGCGCGTTGCGAACTTCGATATCTCCGTCGCCGCCTATCCGGAAGTGCATCCGGAGGCGCGCTCCGCCGAGTTTGACCTCGGCAATCTGCGCCGCAAGATCGATGCGGGCGCCTCGCGCGCCATCACCCAGTTTTTCTACGACAGCGAAGCGTTCCTGCGCTTTCGCGACAAATGCGCAGGCGCCGGCATCGCCGCCACCATCGTCCCGGGCATTCTGCCCATCACGCGCTTTCCCCAGGTGTGCACTTTCGCCGCGCGCTGCGGCGCCAGCATTCCCGACTGGTTGAAGGAGCGCTTCGCGGGGCTTGATGAGGATGCGGAGACGCGCCGCCTGATCGCCGCCGCGCTCGCCATCGAGCAGGTGCAGCACCTTGTCAGTCACGGCGTGCGCGAGTTTCATTTCTATACGCTGAACCGCGCCGAGCTCACCTACGCCATTTGCCATGCGCTCGGCGTGCGCCGCAGTGGGGATACTCATGCGAGCAGCGCCCCGACGGCGGCCACCGCATGAGCCACGAGAGCTGCCAGGCCGTGCGCGCGCTTGAAACGGCTCCCGATGGCGCAGCGGCGGCTGCCCAGGCCCCCGCGGTGCCCTTTGCCATCGCTCCCGTCGATGAAACCGCGCGCACCCGGCGCATCGAGCGCTTAAAGGTCCTTCTCGAGGAGCGCATCGTGCTGCTCGATGGCGCGATGGGGACCATGATCCAGGGCCATAAGCTCGATGAGGCGGGTTACCGGGGCGAGCGCTTCCGCGACTACGGCCGCGATCTTAAGGGCAATAACGATCTACTCACCCTCACCCATCCGCAGATCATCGCCGGCATCCACCGCGCCTACTTCGAGGCGGGTGCGGATATCGTCGAGACCAACACTTTTAATTCGACCGCCATCTCGCAGGCCGACTACGGAATGCAGGCCCTCGTGCCGGAGCTCAACTATCGCGCGGCTGAGCTTGCGCGAGGGGTGGCGGACGAGATCACAGCCAGGGATGGGCGGCCGACCTTCGTGGCGGGTGCCCTCGGGCCGACGAGCCGCATGGCCTCGCTCTCGCCGGACGTGAACGATCCGGCCTTTCGCAGCGTCAATTTCGATGAGCTCGTGGCGACCTACGCCGAGGCCGCGCGCGCGCTCGTGTTGGGAGGCGTCGACGTCCTCATCATCGAGACGGTATTTGACACGCTGAATGCCAAGGCGGCGCTCTACGCCGTGCGCGGCGTGCTCGATGAGCTTAAGCGCGAATTGCCCCTCATCATCTCCGGCACCATCACGGACGCCTCCGGGCGCACCCTCTCCGGACAGACTACCGAGGCGTTCTGGAATTCGATCCGGCACGCGCGCCCGCTCGCCGTGGGTTTGAATTGCGCATTGGGCGCGACCCAGCTGCGGCCCTACGTGCAGGAGCTCGCGCGCGTCGCCGACACCTACGTGTGCGCCTATCCGAATGCGGGGCTACCGAATGCTTTCGGCGAATACGACGAGACGCCGGAGGAGACCGCGACCATCCTGAATGAGTTCGCGGGCGCAGGCCTCATCAATATCGTCGGCGGCTGCTGCGGCACGACGCCCGAGCACATCCGCCTGCTGCGCGCCGCGGTGCTCGCGCATCCGCGTCGCACCGTGCCCGTGCTGCCGGTCAAATTGCGCCTGTCAGGCCTCGAAGTGCTCAACATCGGCGAGGGCTCGCTGTTCGTGAACGTCGGCGAGCGCACCAATGTCACCGGCTCCGCCAAGTTCCGCAAGCTCATCGAGGCGGGCGACTACAACAGCGCGCTCGATATCGCGCGCCAGCAGGTCGCAGGCGGCGCGCAGATGATCGACGTGAACATGGACGAGGGCATGCTCGATTCGGAAGCCGCCATGACGCGCTTCCTGCACCTCATTGCCGCGGAGCCGGACATCGCGCGCGTGCCGATCATGATCGACTCCTCCAAATGGACGGTCATCGAGGCAGGCCTCAAATGCGTGCAGGGCAAGCCGATCGTCAACTCCATCAGCATGAAGGAGGGCGAGGAGGCGTTCTTGACGTACGCCCGCAAGGTGCGCCGCTACGGCGCGGCCGTCGTCGTCATGGCCTTCGATGAGCAGGGCCAGGCGGAGAGCGCCGAGCGCAAACTTGCGATCTGCACGCGCGCCTATCACCTCCTCACCGCAGTGGTCGGTTTTCCTGCCGAAGACATCGTCTTCGATCCCAATATCTTCGCGATCGCCACCGGCATCGAGGAGCACAACGGCTACGGCGTGAGCTACATCGAGGCGACGCGCCTCATCAAGGAAAAACTACCGCACGCGCTCGTGAGCGGCGGCGTCAGCAACGTGTCGTTTTCCTTCCGCGGCAACGATTCGGTGCGCGAGGCCATGCATTCGGCATTCCTCTATCACGCCATTCGCGCCGGCATGGACATGGGCATCGTCAACGCCGGACAGCTCGCCATTTACGAGGATATCGCCCCCGATCTGCGCACGGCGGTCGAGGATGTGATTCTCAACCGCAATCAAGATGCAACCGAGCGGCTGCTCGAGATCGCCGCGCGCTTCAAAGGCGAGGGCGGCACCAAACGGCAGACGGATCTGGCATGGCGCAGCCTGCCGGTGGCGGAGCGTCTTGCGCACGCGCTCGTCAAAGGCATCGATGACTACGTCATCGACGATACCGAAGAGGCGCGTTTGGCCGCCGCCGAGCCGCTGCACGTCATCGAAGGCCCGCTGATGGATGGCATGAATGTCGTCGGCGACTTGTTTGGCTCGGGGAAGATGTTTCTGCCGCAGGTGGTGAAGAGTGCGCGCGTCATGAAGCGCGCGGTGGCGCACCTCCTGCCGTTCATCGAAAAGGGCAAGGTGGGCACCGCGCGCACCAACGGCCGCATGGTGATCGCGACCGTCAAGGGCGACGTGCACGACATCGGCAAGAACATCGTGGGCGTGGTCCTGCAGTGCAATAATTTTGAAGTCATTGATCTGGGCGTCATGGTTCCGTACGACAAGATCCTCGAGACCGCGCGCCGTGAAGAAGTCGACTTCATCGGGCTCTCGGGCCTCATCACGCCATCGCTTGATGAGATGGTGAACATCTCGCGCGAAATGCAGCGCCAGGGCTTCACGATCCCGCTCCTGATCGGCGGTGCGACGACCTCGCCGACCCACACTTCGGTCAAGATCGCCCCGCACTACAAATCCCCCGTCGTGTACGTCAAAGACGCCTCGCGCGCGGTCGGCGTGTGCCAGGCGCTCATCACGCAGTCGCAGCGCGAAGGCTTCGTCACTCAGAACGACGCCGATCACGAGCGCCGCCGCGAGCAGCACGCCGGCAAAAAAGTGAAGTCGCCGGAACTGACCATCGTGCAGGCGCGCGCCAATCGCCGCCGCATCGACTGGGCCGCGCCCGCGCCGTTCGCGCCGCTCGCCCCCGGCGTGCACTGCTTTGATCATTATCCGTTGGGCGATCTCGTCTCCTGCATCGACTGGATGCCGTTCTTCAATGCCTGGGAGTTCTCGGGCCAGTTTCCTGCGCTGCTCACCGATCCGGTGGTCGGCGAGGCGGCGAGCAACCTGTACGCCGACGCGCGTGAAATGCTGAAGCGGCTGGTCGCCGAGCGCTGGCTGCGGGTGCGCGCAGTGGTCGGCCTCTTTCCGGCGAACTCGGTCGGCGATGATGTTGAGATCTACACGGACGAGCGGCGTGCGACGCTCGCGACCACGTTGTGCTTCCTCAGGCAGCAGAAGAACAAAGCACCGGGACTGCCGCACGAATGTCTCGCGGACTACATTGCGCCCAAGGAGAGCCGCGTTCCCGACTACATGGGCGCGTTCGCGGTGACGGCCGGCATCGGCATCGAAGAGCATATCGCGCGCTTCGAGCGCGCCCACGATGACTACTCGAGCATCATCCTGAAGGCGCTTGCCGATCGGCTCGCCGAGGCCTGCGCCGAGAGGTTTCATCAGCGCGTGCGCCGTGAGCTGTGGGGTTACGCTCCCGAGGAGGCACTCACGAACGAGCAGCTCGTCCGCGAGGAGTATCGGGGCATCCGCCCGGCGCCCGGCTATCCGGCCTGTCCTGACCACACCGAGAAGGCGAAACTTTGGAGCCTGCTCGACGTCGACAACAATGCCGGCATCCGCCTCACGGAATCCTTTGCCATGTATCCCACCGCCGCGGTCAGCGGTTGGTACTTCGGCCATCCGCAGGCGCACTACTTTGGCGTTGGCAAGATTGATCGTGACCAGGTGGCCGACTATGCGAAGCGCACCGCCATGACACTGGCCGAGGCCGAGCGCTGGCTCGCGCCGAATCTGGGATATGAGCCTGCGCCGTGAGGCGTTGCATTGCCTGGCTCCTCGCTCTGTCGACGGGCGCAAGCTCGCTTGCCGCGAATGCGGTTGAGCTTCTCTCCCACGGCCGTTTCACCCAGGTTGCCGTCTATCGCCCGGCGCATGAAGTCAAACAGTTCGTCCTCCTGCTCTCCACACCCGCCAATGAGCGCGCAGACCCCATCGATGTGGCTCTTGCCGAGGAGCTCGCGCGCGAGGGAGCGATGGTCGCGAGCGTCAACACGGCACAGCTCCTCGCAAGTCTTGAGCGCGACCCTGCGAGCTGCACTTCTCCCGATGGGGATCTTGAAAATCTAAGCCGCTACGTGCAGGCCTATTATCGCCTGCCGACCTACATCAACCCGATCCTCGTCGGCTACTCCGTCGGAGGCACGCTCGCCTACGCCATGATCGCGCAAGCTCCCGCGGACCTCTTTGCCGGAGCGGTTTCCTTGAGGTCCTGCCGCGATTTGCCGCTCAAGCGTGCACTCTGTCCGGGTACCGACTTGAAAGCGACGCCGCGCGCCGACGGCAAGGGGGTTGACCTTGCCGCTGCAACCCGCCTGCAGGTGCCGTGGATCACGCTGCAGATCGAAGGCGATAGCGCCTGCAGCGCACCGCTCACGCCGGAATTTGTCGCGGCGGTGCCGCACGCGCAGGAGATCTCGCTGCCTGCGCTGGCCCATGCGTGGCCCACCATCGCCAGCTGGCTGCCGCAGGCGACCCTGGCCTATCAAAAAGTCGCGGCACAGCGGATCCCGGAGCCACCGCCTCCGGCGAGCCTGGCCGACCTGCCCATTATCGAAGAGGCCGCCGCCGGCACGGGCGAGCTCTTTGCGGTGTTCCTCTCCGGCGACGGCGGCTGGGCCAACATCGACAAGAATGTGGCTGCATCGCTCGTGGCGCGCGGCGTCTCGGTGGCGGGTCTTGATTCGCTGCGCTATTTCTGGACGGCGCGCACGGCGCAGGGACTTGCCGGCGACGTCGACCGAGTCGTGCGCTACTACGCCTACCACTGGAGGAAGAAACGGGCGCTCCTCATCGGCTTTTCACAAGGAGCCGATGTGCTGCCCTTTGCCATCAACCGCCTGCCCGCCGCCACACGCCGGCGCGTCGTGCTGGCCGCAATGCTCGCGCCCGATGAGCGCGCGGATTTCGAATTTCATCTATCCAACTGGGTGCTGAACGGCACAGAAGGCCTGCCGGTGCGTCCGGAGGTGCTGAGGCTCGGCATACCGGCGGCGCTGTGCATCTATGGGGATGACGACGCGCAGAGTTTGTGTCCGCATCTTGAGGATGTGAGTCGCGTCAGGATCGTGAAGCTTGCCGGCGGTCATCACTTCAACGGCGACTATGACGCGGTGGCTCAGGCTGTCGTGGCGGCGGCGGCGCTCCGCGGGCGACCAAACTAAGATAGTCCGCGTCCTCGAGCGTGCGCATCTGTCCCAGAATCCAGTCGCGCCGCTCGGCGACGTAGCGCGACGGCCGATCGGCATGCAGACGGTCTGGGTTCGGCAGGACCGCAGCCAGCACGGCCGCCTCGCTCGGCGTCAAGCGCGCGGCGGGGACGTGAAAAAACTCCTGCGCGGCCGCCTCCACGCCATAAATGCCGGGTCCGAACTGCGCAATGTTGAGATAGGTCTCGAGGATGCGCTCCTTGGACCACAGCGCCTCGAGCAGTACCGTGAACCACGCCTCCAGGCCCTTGCGCAGATAGCTTTTGCCGGGCCACAGAAAAAGATTCTTCGCCACCTGCTGCGAGATCGTGCTGGCGCCGCGCACGCGGCCGCCCTCCTCATTATTAATCTCTGCCGCGTGGATCGATTTCATATCGAAGCCGTGGTGAAACGGAAACTGCTGGTCCTCCGATGCCATGACGGCGAGCGCTGCGGCGGGGGCGATGCGCCGATAGTCGACCCACTCGTAGCGCGTACGGTAGGGCGCGTCGCGAGCGTCGCGAGCTTCGAGGCGCCCGCGCAGCATGAAAGCGCTCGTTGCAGGATGAAATACGCGCAGCAGAACCACGGGCAATGCCGTCAGCACGATCGTCACCAAGAGCGCGACGACGATCCACTTGAAGAGCCGGCCTGGCCTACTCGGCATCGAGCCTGCGCGCGGAGACGATGGTCACATCCTCAAGCGGCGCGTCCTGATACTGCTTGCGAGTGCCGGTACGCACGGCGGCAATCTTATCAACGACGTCGAGGCCTTGGGTGACGCGGCCAAAGACGGCGTAGCCGTACTGCGCCTTCGAGTGATCGAGGAAGGCATTGTCGGAGAGATTCACGAAGAACTGCGAGGTTGCGCTATTGACGTCGTTGGTGCGCGCCATCGAAAGCGTGCCGCGCTCGTTCTTGAGCCCGTTCGTGGCTTCGTTCGCAATGGGCGCGCGCGTCTTCTTCGGCTGAAAGTCGCGCGTGAGCCCGCCGCCCTGGATGACAAACCCGGGGACGATGCGGTGAAAAATTGTGCCGTCGAAATGCTCGTCATCGACATACTTGAGAAAGTTCTCGGTCGATATGGGCGCCTCTTTGTCGAAGAGCTCCACCGTAAAGTCGCCGTGTGTCGTGTGAAAACGGATCATGGGTGCCTCAAGGTTCCTGTGGTAGGGGTTCGCCCCATTGGGCTTCAGTCATGCGCTCATGCCCGGCAAGATCGCGCTGCGAGCGTACGTGACGAAACCCGCGCACCACAAGCTCGCGCGCGACTTCGCCCGCCTGCGTCGTGCCATGCTCCAGGAGGAGCCAGCCGCCGCGCGCCAGATGCGCCGGAGCCTGCCGCACGATGCGGCGCAGATCAGCAAGCGCATCCACGCCGGGCGTCAGCGCGCTGCGCGGCTCGAACGACAGCGGCGGTTGCGAGAGCAGCGGATCATCCTCGGCGACGTACGGAGGATTGGAGACGATGAGATCGAAAATCCGTCCGCCCAAGGGCTCGAACCAACGGCCGTGCAGAAACTCGAGCTGCGGCGTACCGAGCGCCAGCGCGTTGACGCGCGCCAGCGCAAGCGCAGCCTCGCTGACATCGGTGGCCGTGATCTGCCAGCGCGGCCGCTCCTGAGCGAGGGCGAGGGCGATGGCTCCCGCGCCCGTACCCAGGTCGAGCGCGCGCAGCGTCGGCGCTGCGCCGAGCTTCAATGCCCGCTCGATGAGAATCTCGGTCTCAGGCCTTGGTACGAGCACTGCCCTGCTGACCGCCACGCGCAGCGACCAGAACTCTTTGTAACCCACGATATAAGCGACGGGCTCGCCAGTCGCGCGCCGGTCGACCAGCGCTTGGAAAGCGAGTTGCTCTGCGTCGCTGCGCTCCTCGTCCGCATGTGATTGCAGGCGTGTGCGTCGGCCGCCGAGCGCATGGACGAGCAACACCTCGGCGTCCAATTGCGGCGTGTCCGATGCACGCGCAAGCGTCTGCGCTGCAGCATGCAGAAGCCCGCGGGTCGTGAGATTCGTCGTCATAGATGTAGTATTGTCCCATGTTGAAGCGCTTGTATCCGCCCCGGCGTCCGCAATCTGTCGGCGAAGTACTCGATACGGCGTTTAATATTCTTGCGGCGTCGCTCTTCAAGACTCTCCCCTACGGCGTCGTGCTGGTGCTCGCCAGCCAGCTGGTGAATATCTATAACCTCGCGACCGGCTATCCGCTGCAATCTCGGCTCCATGATGTGCCATCGATACTAGTGTTTGTGGCGGGCTACGTGCTTCAAGTCGCGACGGTGACGGCAATGATTCTGCGTCAGCGAGCCATCGCGCGGGCAGAGCCGTACTCGATGCGTGCGGAGCTCAGGCATGGACTCCGCGCCGTCCCGCAGATTGCAGCGGTGGGCTTTCTTTCTGGGCTGGCATTTGTCTTGGGTCTCATTCTGCTGGTCTTGCCGGGGTTTTATGTCCTCGTAGCGTTTTCTCTGGCGGCGCCGCTGGTGGTGCTCGACGCTAAGGGCCCGATCGAGGCCTTGAGATTCAGCCAGCATTTGATACGCGGCCGCTGGTGGCGCACGGCCGGCATTTATACGATCACAATCGTTATTGCGATCGTGTTTTACTTTATTGCCGCCATTGTCGTGGTGGTCGCCGTGCAACTGATGCACGGCGCGGATGTCGCAATCACAACGGCTGCGGCGAGGGTTCTCATCATTGCGCTGGGCGCCGTCAGCTTCCCGTATATCACAGCGACGGCGCTCGCCGTGTTGGGCGACCTTAAGGTGCGCGATGCTGCCGCCGCAGACGGCCGCGCGGAGAATTAAAGGCCATGCGAATTCGTTGGGCGACTTTGCTGGTCATCGCGATGACGGCCGGGCCCGCGACAGGCACAGCGGCTGCAGCGAGCACCGAGGATGTATTCGGCGCCATCGATGAGTGCATTGGGCGGCTCGATGCGGACCCGCAAGCAGTCCTGCAGATCATCACGACGCACTGCCCGGATCTGCCGCGGCTTCTGCAAGCGAGCAATTGGGCCGCGTGGTTGCCGGCGGGATGGCAGGACGGTTACTCCCGTCAGGCAGCGGGATGGCAGGGTAACTACGACCATCTGTCGGCGCGCACTCTGGCTGCGCTGCGCACGGTCGTGGCGCGCGAGCTTGCCCTGCGGACGGATGCGCGTTCGCCGCACGTCGCCGTCTTACGGCCGATCCTCGCGGAGCTTGCCGTGCGCAATCCGCCGCCGCGCGCATGGTGGGAGCGGCTGCGCAGCTGGTTGCGGGTGCTCTTTGCCCCCGAGCCCAAGAGCGGCGCGAACTGGTTCGAGCGTTTCAGCGGCCGCGTCAGTGTCTCCGAAGCGCTGATCAGGCTTGTGGCGTATGCCACTTTCGCGCTCGTCGTCATCCTCGGCGCGTACATTGTAGTCAATGAGTGGCGCGCTTCGGGGCCGCAGCGCCGCCGTACCGGCGGTCGATTCGCAAGTGCGCAAGCTCAGCAGTTGCCCATCCGGCCATCGAGCTGGCACGAAGTCGAGCGCGCGGCGCCCAACGAGCAGCCGCGAGTGCTGCTCGAGCTCATTGCGGCGCGGCTCACCGCCGCGCGGCGCCTGCCGGCTTCCCGAACGCTTACCGTGCGCGAACTCACGCGCGCCGCCGAGCTCACCGACGCGGCGGATCGCGAACGGCTCGATGAGCTTGCATTGACCTCCGAGCGGCTGCGGTTTGCACATGCCGCGCCGACGGCCGCAGGGGTTGCGCGTGTGCTCGCGCGCGGCCGCGGGCTCTTCGATCGTCTGGGCGAAGCGCTCGCGGCGCGCAGCTAACGTGAGGGAACGACTCGTCACTCTGGCATGCGCGCTCGGCGCGCTGGTGCTTTTCACCCTGCTCTTTGTCGGCCCGGGCCAAGGATTTGGTCGGCGCGGGAACACTCCGCGTCCGACGACTGAGGAAACCCGCGGTGATGGCTATCACGCGGCGTCGGCGTGGCTCGCGGCTTCGCATCTGCGTACGATGTCGCAGCGCGAGCGCTTCGATGCGCTGATCGCTCGGGCCAATCTTGCTGCCACGGGCAATATCCTCGTCGTGACGCTACCGGGGACGGATGCGTTCAGGCTCACAGAGACGCGGGCGCTGCAGAACTGGGTCCGTGCCGGCAATACGCTCCTCATACTGGTGGCACTTGCGGATGCTCCGGATTGGGCCACGGTGATGGGCGGCGTCAGCGTCGCGGATTTGCGAGCGCTTGCGGTGCTCGATTTCGACACGCGGGAGGAAAGCGCGCATCGCACGCTGGCGGCGGTTACTTTGGTGCCGAACCGGCCGCACGCCTATTTCAACGAGGTCCGACAAGCCCTCGCGGCTGCTCCGCGTTCAGAAGCAGAGTGGACAGCGCGCCTTCCCTCCCAGAGCTTCATGCTGGCGCTGGCGCACGAGCGCGACAGCGGCAAGGCGCTCCTTTGGACGCGCCTTGCGGGCAACGGCCGGATCATCGTCTGTGGTTTAGGCTCGCTCTTTACGGACAACGCACTCGGGCTTGCCGACAACGCCCAGCTTCTGGCCAATATCATCGGCGCGAACCTCGGCGGCGCCGGCGCCGTCGTCTTTGATGATTATCACCAAGGATTAAGCGCGGCGTACGATCCACAAAGGTTTTATTCGGACCCACGGCTTTATTGGACTTGCGCGATCCTCATCGCACTGTGGTTCATTTGGGTGCTCGGGGCGACGCGCCTGCGCGTCCCGAGCATTACAATTGCGGCGCCGCGCGAGGCGGATCTGGTGCGTGCCAACGGCGCTTTCCTCGCGCGCGTCCTGACGCCCGACGCCGCGGCGCGGCGCCTGTTTGAGGATTTCCTGAGGCGCGTGGCGCAGCGCAGGGCGCAGAGTGCGGCGCAGCTGGGGACGTGGGAGTACCTGGATGCGTCGGACCACGTGAGTGCCGCTGAGCTTGCGCAGCTGCGACACTGGCATACTCAGGCGTTCGCGGGCGCGCGCGTGCCGCTCGTGCGCCTCTACAATCTCATCGGGCGTATCAGCAGGCAGATCACATGAGCTTGCGCATCCAGCAAC
>Ga0302184_10001371_pt1 | contig 15771 bp, 13 predicted proteins | sample I_Palsa_N3_3_FD_200233 | JGI IMG/M metagenome (GOLD analysis project Ga0302184, IMG submission 200233) | Peat permafrost microbial communities from Stordalen Mire near Abisko, Sweden - I_Palsa_N3_3 | ecosystem: Environmental > Terrestrial > Soil > Palsa > Peat permafrost | place: Sweden...
GTCCGCCGTTACCTGCCTACGCCGCGGACCTGGTCCGCGGCGTGACCGTGCATTCGGCCCGGATCGACGAACTGATCTCGGAGTATGCCGAGGGCTGGACCCTGGACCGGATGCCCGCCGTGGACCGGAACGTGCTGCGGATCGGCGTCTACGAGCTGCTCTGGGCACCGGACGTGCCGGACGGCGTCGCGATCAGCGAGGCGGTCCTGCTCGCCCGCGACCTGTCCACCGACGCCTCGCCCGCGTTCGTGAACGGACTTCTCGCCCGTATCGCCGGGCTCAAGCCGTCCCTTCAGATCTGACGGCCAGGGCTACGGCTGGGCGAAGCGGACCCGAAGGCCGAAGCGGTGCAGGACCCGGAAGAACCAGAACGCGGACGCGACCGTGCCCGCCGCCGTGCCGCCTATGGTGACGGCGGTGGTGAGCAGCAGGAACACCTTGACCGGCTCGCAGGCCATCAGGACTCCCAGGCCCACGGTCGACACCGCGAAGATCCCGGCCCACAGCCAGGTGGCTCCCTGGAAGAACCGGTGCAGTCCGGCGTGATGGGCGGATGGCTGACGCAGCGCCACCACCTCGGCGGCCAGCTGGGCCACCAGCGGCTTGCGGGTAGGCGCGGTCCGTGCGAACAGGACGCACAGGCCCAGGTTGGCCAGCGGGAACTGGAGCAGGAAGAACAGCATGCTGCCGGTCGCGATCACCACGCCCGTCTGCAGGGTGAGCACCAGGGCCGAGATCGTGAGCAGGCCGGGCACGCTGCGGGTCACGACCTTGCGGCCGATGACGGTGAGCCATACGACCACGGTCGCGGCCACCATGCCCGCGTCCCGGCCGCCCAGCTGCGCGCCGACGAAGTACCCAGCCACGGGCAGGCCGAGGGATTCGGCCAAGTTCCATCCTGCGGTCAGCATCAGCCGCCACGGGCGCGGGAACTCAAGGTGCTCAGCCATGGCGAAGAGCATACGGTGGCTCGCTGCAGCCGCGCTGGAATTGGGACGAGGTGGCGTAAATAAGAGTCTGTGAGTTCTGCACGGTCTGTATAACGTAGGCCCGGCCGTGTCAGTTCATCCAGTGACCGGGATGATACGTAAAGTAACGGCGAGCAGGCCGGCAGAATGTCGGCGGTCGGCACTACATTGGACTCGGACAAGGAGGCTGGCGTGGCGGGTATGGTCTGGAATGTCCTGCGCGACGTCGTATCCGCCCGGACGGCGGAAACTGGCAGGCAGGTGCTGGACATTGTCGACGTCGGCGGGGGAACCGGCGGGCTGGCGGTCCCGTTCGCCGCCCTCGGGCACAACGTCACGGTCGTTGACCCGAGCCCGGACGCGCTCGCCGCGGCGCAGCGGCGGGCCGCCGAGGCGGGCGCCCGGCTGACCGCGGTCCAAGGTGAGGCGGCCAGCCTGGACAGCGTCGTGGGCACCAAGGCAGCGGACCTTGTTATCTGCCACAACGTGCTCGAGTACGTCGATTCCCCGGCCGACGCGATGACCGCGATCGCCGCGGTGCTCCGGCCGTCCGCCACCGTGAGCGTACTCGCGTCCAACGCGGTGGCCGCGGTATTGCACCAGGCGCTGGCTGGCCGCTTCGCCGAAGCCCGGCAGCTGCTCGGCGCCGACGGCCAGGCCGGTCCTCCCCGGCGGTTCACGCTGATCGAGCTGATCGCGTTGATCGACGGAGCGGGGTTGCGGGCAGGACAGGCGCACGGGCTGCGGATCTTCGCCGGGCTGGTACCAGGCGCCCTGCTTGATGGCGATGCGGGCGCGGCCGATGCGCTGCGCGCACTCGAGGAGGCCGCCGCGGCAGCACCGCCGCTGCGCGACATCGCCGCTCAGCTGCACGTGCTCGGTCACCGCTGACCGCCATGGGCGCCGCCCCCCCAAGCCACCCCGCACCTGACGACACGGGCTGCCACATCCTGCACGTGGACATGGACGCCTTCTACGCTAGCGTCGAGATCAGGGACCGGCCCGAGCTCGCGGGCCGGCCGGTCATCGTGGGCGGGACCGGCGGCCGGGGCGTGGTGCTGTCCGCCTCCTATCAGGCCCGGACGTTCGGGGTGCGTTCGGCGATGCCGGTGGGCCGGGCGGCGCGGATGTGCCCGCGGGCCGTTTTTGTCGCGCCCAGGCACCGGCTGTACGCCGCCGTGTCGAAGGAAGTCATGGCGATCTTCGGCACCGTCACGCCGGAGGTGGAGCCGCTGGCGCTCGACGAGGCCTTCCTCAACGTCTCCGGCGCGCTGCGGCGGCTCGGGTCACCCGCCCGGATCGCCAGGCATATCCGTTCTGAGGTCGCCGGGCAGCAGGGCATCACCTGCTCCGTCGGGGTCGCGCCGACCAAGTTCGTGGCCAAGATCGCATCGGCCCGCTGCAAGCCGGACGGGCTTCTCGTGGTCCCGCGCGAGGGTGTGCTCGGCTTCCTGCATCCGCTGCCGGTCGCCGCGCTATGGGGGGTCGGGGAACGGACCTCCGAAGGGCTGGCCCGGCTGGGTCTTCGGACCGTAGCCGACATCGCGCACACCCCGGTGGCCAGCTTGCAGCATGAGCTCGGTGTCGCGCAGGGTTCGCACCTGGCCGCGCTGGCCTGGGGCCGGGACGAGCGCCGGGTCACGCCGCACGTGGCGGAGAAGAGCATCGGCGCCGAGGAGACATTCGCCGCGGACATCGAGGACCCGGAGCGGATCAAGCGCGAACTGCTCAGGCTTTCCGGGCGGACGGCGCACAGCCTGCGAGCCAGCGGGTGCGTGGCACGGACGGTCTCCGTAAAGATCCGGCTCGCTAGTTTCAAGACGATGACAAGAGCCCGCACTCTCGCCTATCCGACTGACGTGGCCCATGAGATTTATGCCACAGCGTGCTCGCTGTATCAGTCGGCCGGTCTCGACCGTGGTGCGCGGCTGCGGCTTGTCGGCGTCCGGGTGTCCGGCCTTACCCCTGCGACCAGCGCAAATGCCCAGCTAGCGCTCGATGATCGGCCTGTCGGCTGGCGGGAAGCGGAGCAGGCGGTCGATAAGATCGCCAGCCGATTCGGCTCAAGTGCGGTCCGCCCGGCCGTCCTGGTGGAGGAGGATGACCGTCCAGCGCAGGGAGCTTTCTGACCAGCTAGGGGATGCGCCCTTCCACGGGGCGTGTCAACGCTCGTATTCTGGAAATTGAACCGGGTATGTGAGGTGAACGGTCACCGCACACGTGCCGGGCGCAAGGGTTTTTTATGGGAGGCGTCGTGCCGCTCTCTGAACATGAGCAGCGCCAGCTAGAGCAGATCGAGCAAGCGCTCTATAGGGAGGATCCGAAGTTCGGGCGTCTGGTGCGCCTCAGCGATCCGCGTGTGCACTATAAGCGCAAGCTGGTGCAGGGCTTCGTCGGTGTGTTGGTAGGTGCCGGGCTGCTGGCCGCGGGGATAGTGACCCGTCACGTGTACCTGGAGGCGGCCGGTGCGGCGATCGTGCTGCTCTCGCTGGTCTGGGTGCTGATCACCTGGCGGCGTCATGCCGCCAGGGTGCGGCCTGCGCGCGCCAAGGCCAAGCTCGCCAGGTCTGCGGGACCCGGCGAGCGCAGCGGCGCGGCACTGACCAGGAGGGCCCGGCTGATGGAGCGGATGGAAGAACGCTGGCGCCGTCGGCAGGAGGGTGACCGCAGGATGTAGGACTGCGGGCCGCCCCGGACCGGGCGAGTCCTCCCGGTACTTAGCACGGCGCGGTAGCCTGCCGTGCTATGCGGGCGGTCGTACAGCGGGTGAGCCAGGCCAGCGTGACCGTGGACGGGAAGGTCGTCGGGGCGATCGAGGAACCGGGGCTGCTCGTCCTGGTCGGCATCACCCACGACGACACCCGGGAGCAGGCCGCCAAGCTCGCGGCCAGGCTGTGGGGCCTGCGGATCCTCGAAGGAGAGAAATCCTGTTCTGACGTCGCCGCGCCGCTCTTGGTGATCAGCCAGTTCACTCTCTACGCGGACCTGGCCAAGGGACGCCGCCCGTCCTGGTCGGCCGCCGCACCCGGGCCGGTCGCCGAGCCCCTCGTCGGCGCCGTGGTCTCGGCCCTCCGGGATCTCGGTGCCCGCGTCGAAACCGGCGTCTTCGGCGCGAACATGAAGGTCGCCCTCCTGGGCGACGGCCCCGTCACCATCATCCTCGACCTGCCGCGTTCGTGATCACCGGGCACGACCCAGCACCGGTACGGCGCGTGCTAGCGGGCGGGGTGGCGGCGGGTTCGCCGGCGGGTCAGGCGGGTGGCGAGGCGGTCGGGGAGGCGGGTGGAGGCGTCGGCGAGGGCGGTCATGATGGAGGCGGGGAAGATCCGGGCTCGCCAGCGGGTGCTGGCTCCGGCGGTCGCGGCCAGGGCGCGGCGGGCGGTGGCGCCGTCCTGGCGCAGCGTGTCTGATCCGGATGGGCTGGCGGCGTAGCGGGCGCGTTCCTCGGCGAGGGCGAGCCTGCGGATGGCCTGGCTGGCCGGGTCGCTGAGTCCGGCGGTGACCCGTGCGGCCAGGGTCCGCGGGGGTTCGCTGGCCGGGCAGGTGATGCCGTAGTCGGTGAGGTCGTCGTGGAATTCACGCCAGGCGGCGTGGGCGCGGCCGGTGTCGTCGCCGCCCCGGGTCCACCGCCAGCGGCGCAGCGCGATCCGGGCGATGGACGGTCCGGTCAGCGCGACCGCCGCGGCGATGCCGAAGGCGATTCCGATGTCGGCCCAGCCGGCGCCCAGGTTGAGGCCGGAGGTGCGGGAGAGCAGCCGGAACAGGACCAGCGCGACCAGCGCGGCTGCGGCTGCGGCGAGGGTGATGGAGGTGCCGGTGACGGGTTTGCGGCGCCGGGCGGGGCTTGTGGGGGTGGTGGCGGCCGAGGGCAGGGTCCGCAGCGCGGGCGGCGCGATCATCGTGATGACCGCCCCGGCCAGCACGATCGCCGCGATGACGGCCAGGGCCACCGCTGCCCACGGCGTCCCCGCCGACCGGCCAGGCGCACCGCTGGCCGGTCCCGTGACGCCGGGCTGACCGCGCGATCTTCCGAGCTGGCTCGGTGGCCGGCTCGCACTCTGCTGGCCGGCCGCCCCGGTCGCGCTGATGACCGGATCGGGGCTGATCTGGCCAGTCCCCGTCGCGTTGCCCATATAGTTCGTGGCATGCGCGGTGCCCTGGCCGCTGGGCGTGGGTTCGAACCGGAGCCATCCGAAGGCCGGGAAGTACACCTCTGTCCACGCGTGCGCATCGGTGTTCATGACCCGGTACGTGCCGTTTTTCGTCCGGGTGCCTGATGTGTAGCCGACCACGAACCTGGCGGGGATGCCGAGCAATCGGGACAGCACGGTCATCGCATACGCGGACTGCACGCAAAAGCCCGTTTTGCTCTTGGTCAGGAACGACTGCAAGCCGTCGGCGCTGTCGAACGGCGCGGCGCCGAGGTTGTAGGTGAACTGCGGTCCCGACAGCCAGTTCGCTAGTGCGTCCACCTCGCCGATCTCGGTGTCCTGGCCGCCCGCGTACTTCTGCGCCAGCTTCTTCAGGGCCGATGTCTGATATGACGAGGGAAGCTGCAGGTACGGTGCCAGGCTCGGCGGGCTGGCCGGCTTGCCGAGTTGTGCTAGCTGCTGCGTGGTCGGATCCACATCCAGGCTCACCTCGGAGTAGCTCTGGCCGGCGATGGAGCTATGCGGGGAATACACCATGAGATCGGTGTCGGCCAGCCAGCTTCCCGGCCCGTGAAACTGAGTGGCCGGATAGGCCAGCGGCAAGAAGGTCGGCTGGGAGCCGACCGTAGAAAAGCCCTTGCTCGCGGTGACGACCGTCTTCACCTGCGGAGGCGACGACACATCCGACAGCCCCTGCGGCTGGGGCATCGACCCAGCCGGCCCCGCGCCGTCTGCGTAGTCGGTCACCTCCCAGCCGATGCCGTCGGCCAGGGTATCGAACACGTACTGCCTGAAGTACTGCGCGTCGCTGCTCTGCATGCTGGCCGACGCGGTCGTCGTGTAGGTGAACTCCACGCTCGGGTGAGTGTCGCGAAGCTGGTTGACGGCCTGGCCCAAGGCACTGGGCAGGGCGAGGGCGCCGGTGCCCGTGCCGGTGCCGCCGATGCCCGGACCTGAGGAAAAGAGCTTGCTCGGGTGCAGGCCGGGCAGCAGTAGCGGGGTGCACAGCGCGAGCACGATCGACGCGAGCCCGACCCGCCGTCCCGCCGCCGCCAGCACCCGGGTGTCCGGCCCGCGGATCTGGCTCGCCGTGCCACCGGACCCGCGCCACAGCGATACCAGCCGTCCCCAGACTCGTATCCGTTCCCGCCCGTCCGCGCTCAGCATGGCCAGGTACCCGGCCCCGCCCAGGCAGAACACCAGGCCCGTGACCAGCTGGCTGTGCGGCGCGCTCACCATCACCGGCACCGTGAACAGCACGAGCAGCGGCAGCCCGGCCAGCGCCGTGGACCGCAGCCGGACCGCGATCAGGTCGGTCAGCACCGCCGTGATGCCGACTCCCGCCACCGTCAGGAGCAGCAGGCCAGGTAGGTTCGGCACCGGCGGCGCGTACCGCCTGGAGTCATTGAACCCGGTACCGGCCAGGCGCCACAGGCTGCTGACCGAGGCCGGAGTCGGGATTACGAACAGGAGCGAATGACGGGCCTCGAACACCAGGTTCAGGTAGAGCAGCAGGCCAGCCACGCCTGCGGCCAGGCAGACCGGCACCGGCAGGGACCGCAGCCTGGTCAGGGCTCCGACGGCGGCCACGGTGACGACGGCGCCGATCGAGGCGGCGAACCACAGCGAGCCGGTGAATATCGGGTACAAGACGGTCGAGGTGGATACCACCGCGACCGCCGCGGTCACCGTCATCCTGCGGTTCAGCGTCAACTGGAGTCACCTCCCGGATCCCGGTCGCTACCGAAACCCCCGATGGGCAGCGGCCGGTCGGCGGGCCGGTGCAGCTTCTGCCAGGCCGAAGCCAGCGGCGTGCTCGGCGTCACCACGGCGACCCGCCAGCCGGCCGCCGCCAGGACTTCCGCCGTCCGGGTCGTGTCCTGCGGAACCGAGTCGGTTGTCCACGCCGAGACGGCCAGCAGCAGGGCCATCGCGGGAGCGTTCCCGCGCCTGCTCGCGGCCAGCTGGCTGGCGTCGTCGGCGGAGAGCCGCCCGACCACGGCGATCAGCTGGCCGCCCGCGCTGGCGAGCGCGGACGTCCCTGACCGCAGGCTGACGTGGCTGGACGGCCTGATGACCGCCAGCATGTCGAGCAGGGTGTCGGTGAAGTTGCCGCGCGGCGCGATCTCGCCGGACTCGGTGATGAGCCTGGCCCGGAACCCCTCGCCGGACAGATGCGCGCCGATCGAGGCGGCCGCGCTGACGGCGAACTCGAACGTCGCCGAGGGCCCGCTGCCCGCGTGCGCGCAGCGGCGGGTGTCGAGGAAGAGCGAGGCGCTGTTGCGCCACTGGTGTTCCTCGCGCCTGACCATCAGCTCGCCGTATCTCGCCGTCGATTTCCAGTGCACCCGGCGCAGCCCGTCTCCGTCCTGGTACAGCCGCGGTGCCGCGTCGTCTTCGCCGATGGCCGATATCGTCCGCATCCCGCCGTCGCCCTCGCCGAGCCAGCTGCTCGCTGCCGTCGCCCGCGGCAGCGCGAAGATTCTCGGCGTGACCACGAGCGTGCTCGTGGTGCTGAACGAACGGCTGATCTCCACCAGCCCGAACGCGTCGGCGACTCGCACCCGCAGTGGTCCGATCGTGAACTTGCCGCGGGTGTCCGTCTGGATCTGGTAGCTGAGCTCCCGGTGCCCCGCGGGCTCGATCTCGTCGAGCACGAACCTGGGCCTGCTGCCGAGCGAGTACGGGGTGACATCCTCGGCCAGCAGCACGCCCGTGCGCAGCCGCGAGACGTTCTCGACCCGCGCCGTCACCACCGTGAACTGGCCGGCCGGTACTCGCGGCGGGTCGAGCCTGCGACTGCACGACAGGCGGTACCGGGATCTGCCGGCGATCAGCGCGGAGACCAGCGGCAGAATGATAAGCAGCGCCCCCACCCGGATCAGATCCGGCTCCGGTATCGCCAGGCCGCACACCATGGCCGCGCCGCCCGCAGCCATAAACGACCGGCCCCGCGTGGTCAGCGAGGCCAATAGCGCCCGCATCGGTCTCCTTACTGGCTTGTTACTGGCGTGCCCGGGGGCTGCTCAGTGGCTCATCGTCTGGGTAGCGGCAACTGCGCGACGATCCTGTCCACGACTTGCTCGGGCAGGTGCCGCTCGACGATGGCCTCGGCCGTGGGCAGCAGCCGGTGCGCCAGCACCGGCCGGGCCAGGCGCTGCACGTCGTCGGGGATCACGTAGTCCCGCCCGTCCAGGGCCGCCCAGGCCCGGCTGGCCCGCAGCAGGTGCAGCGTCGCGCGCGGTGACGCGCCGAGCCGCAGCTCAGGGGAGGTCCTCGTCGCGTTGGCTAGGCTGATGATGTAGTCCTTGACCTGATCGGACACCAGGACCCCGCGCACGGCCATCACCAGTTCCTGCACGTCGCTGGCCCGCGCCACCGGGCTGAGCTGGTCAAGGGGTGACCTGGAGCCGTGGTTGTCGAGCATTTCCCGCTCCGCGGCGGGCAGCGGGTAGCCCAGCGAGATACGTGCGGTAAACCGGTCCCGCTGCGCCTCGGGGAGCGGGTACGTGCCTTCCATCTCCACCGGGTTCTGGGTCGCGATCACCATGAAGGGCGCCTGCAGGGCATACGTGGTGCCGTCCACGGTGACCTGACGTTCTTCCATGCATTCGAGCAGCGCGGACTGAGTCTTTGGCGAGGCCCGGTTGATTTCGTCGCCGAGCACGATGTTGGCGAATACCGGTCCCGGCTTGAACTCGAAATCGCGCCTTTCCTGGTTGTAGGCGCTGACGCCGGTGATGTCGCTCGGCAGCAGGTCCGGCGTGAACTGGACTCGGCGCACGGTGCCGTCGATGGCCCTGGCCAGGGCCTTGGCGAGCATGGTCTTGCCTACGCCCGGCACATCCTCGATGAGCAGGTGCCCTTCGGCGAGCAGCACGGCCAGGGTGAGCTGGATCGCGTCCGGCTTGCCCTCGATCACCGCCTCGATGGCCTTGCCGATCCGGCGCGCGGCGGGCACTAGATCATCGATCGGGCTCCCCATCTGCCTGCCGGTATCCAGTACCACATGGCCTCCTCGAAGGCGCTGGCGCGCACCACCAGCCAACCGGGCATCCCGTCACCTATTGCCCCGGTCTAGCCGCCGTACCGCTACAGTACGTCTTTCTCCGCCGAACGCGCGACGCTGGCGAGCTTCTCCGTCAGACACGGCATCTTTGGGCATAACCGGCCATCTGCCGGGTGACCCGGTCGCGGTCCCAGCGCTTCCGGCCCTCCCCGCTCCGCTTCGCCCCACGGCCCGCTCCACCTCGCTCCACCTTCTCTACCTGCCCCTTCAGTGGGGAAGATGGCTCAATCACCGCGGTTTGAACGTTGACGGTGGGGAGATGTGGGGTACAGTGGAGCGCAGTGGAGGATGTAGGCGGTGGGAGGTGAGCACCTGTGTTCCTCGGTACTCATGCCCCCCGGCTGGACGAGAAGGGCCGGTTGTTCCTGCCCGCCAAGTACCGAGAAGAGCTCGCTGGGGGAGTGGTGATCACCAAGGGACAGGAGCGCTGCCTGTTCGTCTTCCCGCAGGAGGAGTTCGCCCGCATCACCGAGGCGCTGCGCACCGTGCCGGTGACGGCTAAGTCGGTCAGGGACAACAGCCGGGTCTTCTTCGCCAGCGCCTCCGACGAGGTTCCCGACAAGCAAGGCCGGATCACCGTTCCAGCCGCGCTGCGCGCCTACGCCGGGCTGCAGCGGGACTGCGTGGTGATCGGTGCGAACACCCGCCTGGAGATCTGGGACACGCAAGCGTGGGAGACCTACCTCGCTGCGCAGGAGGACTCGTTTGCCGAGGCTGCCGAGGAGGTGCTCCCCGGAATCCTGTAGCCGGTTCCCATCCGCCGCTCCCTGCTGGCATCACTTCCCCGGTGCCAGCCGGCGCCAGCGGATGGGAACCGGCCGAGGGAAGCCACGAGGCACCGACCCAAAAACCCCGAAGAGCCCGGAAAACCGGAAGCGCAGTAACCCGCAGGAACCGCAGGACCGCACGGCAGGGAGGGGACGCGTGGACAAGGCACAGCACGTACCGGTGCTCGCCGGCCGTGTTACCGCCCTGCTCGCACCCGCTCTGGCCGCCGACGGCGCCGTCCTGGTGGACGCGACCCTGGGCCGGGCCGGGCACGCCCGGGCCCTGCTCGAGGCGTGCCCTGGCCTGCTGGTCGTCGGTATCGACGCGGACGTTGCCGCGATCGAGGCGGCGAGCGAACTGCTCGCCCCGTTCGCGAATCGGGTCACGCTCGTGCATGCCAGGTACGACGAGATCCCGGCCATCCTGAGGGCGGCCTCCATCACGGCCGGGCCGGGCCAGGTCATGGGCTTGCTCTTCGACCTCGGCGTGTCCTCGCCGCAACTCGACGACCCCGGGCGCGGCTTCGCGTACGCCCAGGACGCTCCGCTGGACATGCGGATGGACCGCACGAAGGACCTCACCGCGGCGGACATCGTCAACGGCTACCCGGCCGCCGAGCTCGCCCGGGTGCTTCGCGATTACGGCGAGGAACGTTTCGCCCGGCGGATCGCCGACGCGCTGGTCCGCGAGCGCGCCCAGGCTCCGATCACGTCGACGCAGCGGCTGAGCGGCATCGTGAAGGACGCGATCCCCGCGGCGACGCGGCGCACCGGCGGTAACCCGGCCAAGCGCACCTTCCAGGCGCTGCGGATCGAGGTCAATGACGAGCTCGGCACGCTGCGGCGGGCGCTGCCCGCCGCCCTCGGGATGCTGGCGGTAGGAGGCCGGGTGGTGGTCCTGGCCTACCACTCGCTCGAGGACCGCATCGTCAAGCGGGAGCTTGTGCGGCTGTCCGCCGATCAGGCGCCGCCCGGCCTGCCGGTGCCCGCGAGCGCGGCGACGAATCAGTTCCGCCTGCTCACCAGGGGCGCCGAGCGCCCGGACAGCGAAGAAGTGACCAGCAATCCGCGTGCGGCCTCGGCCCGGCTGCGGGCCGCGGAACGCATCAGGGAAGCAGCATGACCCGAGGGGCAAATTGACATGACCACCACTGAGACAATGCAGCCCTCGGCCCCGGTCCAGGGGGCCGGGACTCCCCCCCGTTCTCGGGGGGCCAGGGGGGCACGGGGGGGCGGGCTGCCCCCCCGTAATCGGGGGGTTCCGGGGGGTCGCCCCCCCGGGCCAGTACAGCTAACACCATCCCCGCGCCACACCCGGCCCGTGAGCCCGCCGGTCACCAGACCGCAGGCCCGTCCGGTCACCAGACCGCAGGCCGGTCCGGTCACCGGCGCGACCCCGCGCCCGCGCTCCCCCCGGACACCGTTCATCCTGCTGCTCATCGGGCTGCTCGGCGGCGCCCTCGTATCGCTGCTGGTGATCAGCACCACGCTCGCCCAGGGAGCGTTCCAGATCACCAGCCTGCAGCAGCAGAACGCCAACCTGACCCGCCAGGAGCAGGGCCTCAACAACGCCGTGGCGCAGGCGGCGAACCCGGCCGTGATCGCCCAGGAGGCTGAGCAGTTCGGCATGCGGCCGGACCCGAACCTGAGCTTCATCGACCTGAAGAACGGGAAGATCGTCTCGGGGAAGGTTTCCAAGTCTGACGCGGAGATCAACGTCCCCGGGTACACCCCGTGACACCTCAGGACCCTAACCGCAGGCCACAGGCGAATCGCCGGGACGACCGGCGTCCGCAGCCGCGTGGCCACCCGTCACGGCCCGGCCGGCCAGGACCGCAGGGCGCGTCGGGGCCGGACCCGCGGCGCAGGCCGTCGTCGGGGGCCGGCCGGCCGGGGGCGCCAGCCGCGACCCGTTCGGCAGCCAAGACGGGTGAAGGGCCCTTGCGCCGTCCGGCCGGCCCGGGAGGCGGCCCGCCGGGTCGGCCGCCACGGCCCCGGGCCAGAAGCCGTCTCGCGCCCCGCGGCGAGCCGACCAGGCGGCTCGGGGTCACCCTGGTCGCGATCATCTTCGTCCTGTCGCTGTTCGCCGGCCGCCTGGTCCAGCTCCAGGGCATGGAGTCGGGCACCTACCGCCAGCTGGCGTCCCAGGAGCGGGAGAAGCCGATCGCCCTGCCCGCGCTGCGCGGCAGCATCACCGCCGCGAACGGGCAGGTCCTGGCGATGACCGTGGCGACCTACACGGTCTACGCCGACCCACCGGAGATCACCAGCCCGAAGCTGACCAACGCGGCCGAAGAGCAGCAGGTGGCCAGCGCGCTGGCCGGCCCGCTCGGCATGACCGCGGCGGCGATCCTCAGCCTGTTCCAGCACCCGAGCTCGCGGGAGTACGTGGTGCTGGCCACCGACGTCTCGGCGCAAACCAGCGACCAGATCACGGCGCTTGACCTGCCCGGCATCGCGATGACCCCCAGCTACGCCAGGTCGTACCCGGACGGCGACCTCGCGGCCAACATCGTCGGCTTCACCGGCACCGACAAGGGTGTGCTGAAGGGCGGGGCCGGCCTGGAGCTGGAGGACAACGCCCTGCTGGCGGGCCGGCCGGGCAGCGAGCAGGTGCAGATCGGCACCGACGGCCAGGAGATCCCGCTCGCGGGCAGCACAGAAACGCCCGTGGTCAACGGCAGCGACCTGCGGCTCACGATCGTCCCCGCGCTGCAGTACGCGGCCGAGCAGGCCTGCGCGAAGCAGGTCGCCAAGACCAAGGCCAGCAACTGCACGGTGGTGATCATCCAGCCGAAGACGGGGCACGTGCTGGCGATGGCGCAGTGGCCGACGTTCGACCCGTCGACGATCACCAACGCCTCCCAGGCCACTGACATCCCGGTGCAGAACGTGTTCCAGCCGGGCTCTACCGCCAAGGTCATCACCGCCTCGGCCGCGTTCGAGCGCGGCGGCCAGACGCCGATGAGCGCCTACACCATCCCGGCCGAGATCGTCGAGGGCGGCCAGGTCATCAAGGACGCGGAATGGGCGCCGGGCGAGCGGTACACCATCGCGGGCATCATCGCGCACTCGTCCAACATCGGTATGTCACAGGTCGCCAACCACATCAGCGAGCAGACGCAGTATGGCTACCTGAAGGCGTTCGGCCTCGGCCAGCCCACCGGCATCGGCCTGCCCGGCGAGAGCGCTGGTCTGCTGCCGGCCGTATCACAATGGTCGGCGGACACCCGGTACACGCTGTCCTTCGGGCAGGGTGTGGCCGCGACCGCGATCCAGATGGCCGAGGTGTACGCGACGATCGCGAACGGCGGCGTGCGGGTGCAGCCGACCCTGATCGAGGGCACCACCGACTCCGCGGGCAAGTACACTCCAGCCGCGCCGGGGGCCACTCGCCGGGTCATCCAGGCCAAGACGGCGAGCGAGCTGCTGCAGATCCTGCAGCAGGTGCCCGCGGTCGACGTGGAAGGCGACCAGCCCTGGGGGATTATCCCCGGCTACGCCATCGCCGCCAAGACCGGTACCTCCCAGGAAGCCGGCCCCAATTGCGCGCTGTGCGAATACGGGGCGAGCTACATCGGCATGGCCCCGGGCAACGACCCGCAGCTTGTCATCGCGGTCAATGTGCAGAATCCGCGCAAGGGCGGCTACTACGGTGATGTCGTGGCCGGCCCGGTCTTCTATCAGGTCGCCAAGGAGGCGCTCGCGGCGCTCGATATCCCGCCGGACGGAGCCGTACCTGCCGAGGTACGCCTTAACGCGCCATGATTGGAGGTACCCTCACCCCGTGGCGATCCGTCCCGCTCATCAACCGCAGCGGCCGCTGTCCGCGCTTAGCTCGCTGCTGGGTGTCCGGCTGGATCCGGACACCGTCGTGGGAGATTCTCCTTTTCGCAGCGATCTGGGGTTCGTGTCCGGAGTCACGCTCGACTCGCGGGCGGTGTACCCGGGCGACCTGTATGCGGCTCTGCCCGGTGCGAGAGCGCACGGGGCGGCGTACTGCGACGATGCGGTCGCCGCGGGGGCCGTCGCGGTACTGACCGACCCGGACGGGCGCGCCAGGGCGGCGGCCAGCGGGGTGCCGGTCTTCGTGGTCGCCGATCCGCGGGCCCGCCTGGGCGAGATCGCCTGCTGGGTCTACGGGGATCCGTCGAGCCAGCTGGGGCTGATCGGCGTGACCGGGACGAGCGGCAAGACCACGAGCACGTACCTGATCGAGGCCGGGCTGCGCGAAGCCGGCCACCGGACCGGCCTGGTCGGCGGGGTCGAGATCAGGATCGGAACGGACGTGGTGGCCAGTTCTCTGACCACCCCGGAGGCCCCCGACCTGCAGGCGCTTTTCGCGGTCATGGCCGAACGCGGAGTGACCGCCGCCGCGATGGAAGTATCAAGCCACTCGCTCAGCCTTGGCCGGGTGGCGGGCACCCGCTTCGACGTGGCGGTCTTCACCAACCTGTCGCAGGATCATCTGGACTTCCACGCCGATCTCGAGGATTACTTCCGGGCCAAGGCGTCGCTGTTCGTCCCGCCCGTGGTCGGGGTGGTGAACATCGACGACCGGTACGGGCGCAGGCTCGCCTCGTCAGCGCCGGTGCCGGTCACCACGTTCTCGGCCGCGGGCGCCCGGGAGGCCGACTGGCGGGCGGTAGACGTCCGTTCGGGCACGGATGGCAGCACGTTCCGGCTGATCGGTCCGGGCGGGGTCGAGGCCGACGTGTCGGTCGGCCTGGCCGGGTTGTTCAACGTGGCCAACGCGCTCGGCGCCCTGGTCGCCCTGGTCGAGGCGGGCGTGGGGCTCGACGATGCGGTGGCAGGCATAGCGGCGTGCCCGGGCGTGCCCGGGCGGCTGGAGCGGGTACCAGGAACCGACCTGGGAGTTAGCGCCTTCGTCGACTACTCGCACAAGCCGGGCGCGGTCGAGGCGGTGCTGCGGTCGCTGCGGGCCGTCACCCAGGAGAACCTGATCATCGTGCTCGGCTGTGGTGGCGACCGGGACCGGGCCAAGCGCCCGATGATGGGCGCCGCGGCCGCGTCCCTGGCCGACGTGGCCATTCTGACCAGTGACAATCCACGTTCGGAGGACCCGCTGGCGATACTCGCGGCCATGCTGGACGGCGTGCTGAGCGTGCCGCAGGACGAACGAGCCCGGGTGATCATCGAACCTGACCGGGCGGCCGCGATCTCCCAGGCGGTCGCGCTGGCCACGCCGGGCGACGTCATCGTGGTGGCCGGCAAGGGGCACGAGACCGGCCAGTACGTGGCCGGCGCGGTGCTGCCGTTCGACGACCGGCAGGTCACCGCGGCGGCCCTCGCCCAGCGAGAACACGACCAGCGAGAACACGACCAGCGAGACCAAGATCAGCCGGGACCTCGGCGATCGGGCCCGCTGGGGCCGGATCAGCTGGGGCCGCTGACCTCGGAGATTGATCCCTGGGTGGTGAACCGGTGATCCCGCTGTCGCTCGAGCAGATCGCGCGGATAACGCGCGGCCAGCTGAACGAGGACGCCGCGGCTTGCGGCCGCGAGGCCATGGTCACCGGCGAGGTCGTCATCGACTCCCGGCGGGTGGGACCCGGAAACCCCGGCGGGCTGTTCGCGGCGGTCGCGGGGGAGCGCTCGGACGGTCACGATTTCGCCTCCGCCGCCGTGGCCGCGGGTGCGGTCGCGGTGCTCGCCACCCGCCCGGTCGCCGCGCCCGCGGTGATCGTGGCGGACGTCCCGGCCGCGCTGGCCGCGCTGGCCAGGTTCGTGGTGGACTCGCTGCCCGGGGCGCAGATCGCGGGCATCACCGGATCGTCGGGCAAGACCTCGACCAA
>Ga0302184_10001372_pt1 | contig 15768 bp, 14 predicted proteins | sample I_Palsa_N3_3_FD_200233 | JGI IMG/M metagenome (GOLD analysis project Ga0302184, IMG submission 200233) | Peat permafrost microbial communities from Stordalen Mire near Abisko, Sweden - I_Palsa_N3_3 | ecosystem: Environmental > Terrestrial > Soil > Palsa > Peat permafrost | place: Sweden...
AGCCGGCCGGGCTCGGGCGCCTGTGCGGCGTGCTCGGCGATGGCGTCGATGAATGTTGGCCACAGGGCTCGCGGCATGTCGTGACCCATTCCGTCGATGCTCATCAGCCGCGCCCCGCTGATCGCTCGCGCCGTCGCCCGTCCCCCCGAGTGCGCCACGAGCGGGTCTGCCTTTCCGTGGATCACGAGCGTCGGAGCGGTGATGTCGTGCAGTTCGGCCGTGCGGTTGCCCGAGGCGGCGATTGCGGCCAGCTGGCGTGCTGAGCCGGCCGGGTCGTGGTCACGGTCGTAGCTGGCCCCGGCGATCGCACGGATGTCGGCCGGGTCGCGCTCGATCCCCGGCGAGCCCAGGGCGGCAAACAGCCGCTCGGCGTGGGCGATGAACGCATCGCGTCCCGCCGGCGCGCGCCGCAGGAAGATCGGGTAGCTGCGCAGCGCCGGCTGTCCACTGAGGCGACTGCCGGTGTTGGACATGATCGACACCAGCGAGCGCACCTTCTGCGGGTGGCGCGCGGCGAGTGACTGCGCGATCATGCCGCCCATCGATGCACCGATCACGTGCGCCGGCGCGAGCTCGAGCTGCTCCAGCAGGCCCGCGGTGTCGTCGGCCATGTCGGCGATCGTGTAGCGGGCGAAGTGCTTGGGTCGAAGCACGAGCTGGCCGATCGGGGGGGCGGGACCCTGCAGGTGGGTTGAGTGCCCGATATCGCGGTTGTCGAAGCGAACCACCTGAAACCCGCGGCTCGCAAGCTCCTCACAGAAATCGTCCTGCCAGGCCACCATCTGCATGCTCAACCCCATGATCAGCAGCGCCGTCGGATGGGACGGGTCGCCGAAGGTCTCATAACAGAGGCTCATGCCCCTGCCCACGTTGCATAGCCGCTCGGGCACGATCCACGGACTGTAGCGGCCCATCGTCGCTAGGATCGTGCTGTGACCGCTGAGCGCGAGATCCAGGGACTGTCGATCGACACGGTTCGTGGGCTCGCGATGGACGCCGTGCAGAAGGCGAACGCCGGGCATCCGGGGACCGCGATGGCGCTCGCGCCGCTCGCCTACACGCTGTTCAAGCGCTTTTTGCGCGTGAACCCGACCGACACGGGGTGGCCCGACCGCGACCGCTTCGTCCTCAGCGCCGGCCACGCATGCATGTTGCAGTACGCGCTGCTGCATCTCAGCGGCTACGACCTCAGCCTCGACGACCTGAAGCAGTTTCGCCAGTGGGACTCGCGCACGCCGGGGCACCCCGAGCGCGGGGACACGCCCGGCATAGAGGTCACCACGGGACCACTCGGCCAGGGCTTCGCCAACGCGGTTGGCATGGCGATGGCCGAGCGCTTCCTGGCCGAGCGCTTCAACCGGCCCGGCTCTGGGATCGTCGATCACCACGTCTATGCGATCTGCTCCGACGGTGACCTGATGGAGGGCGTCAGCCAGGAAGCCGCATCGATCGCCGGGCACTTCGGGCTGGGCAAGCTGATCATCTGCTACGACAACAACCACATCACGATCGACGGCAGCACCTCGATCTCCTTCGACGGCGAGGACCACCCGGCGCGGCTGAAGGCCGACGGCTGGCACGTGCAGCAGGTGGGGGACTCCGAGGACGTCGACGCGCTCGAGCTCGCCATCAGCCGGGCTCGAGAGGAGACGGACAGGCCGTCCTTCATCGCCATTCGATCGCACATCGCCTACCCGGCGCCAAACGCGGTGGACACCGCCAAGTCGCACGGCGCGGCACTCGGCGAGCCGGAGGTGCGCGCCACCAAGGAAGTGATGGGCTTCGATCCGGAGCGGTCCTTCTGGGTCGACGAGCGGGTGTATGAGCACATGTCCCTGCGCGACAGCGGCGCCGCGGCGCAGAAGGAGTGGAGGGAGCTTCGCTTTGATCCCTGGCGCGCGGCCTTCCCCGACATGGCTGCCGACTGGGACCGCGCGTGGGCCGGGCATCTGCGCGACGGCTGGCGCGAGGCGCTGCCGAGCTTCAAGGCGGGCGAGCAGATTGCCACGCGCTCGGCCGGCCAGAAGGCGATGGCGGCCTTCGCGGAGTTCGCCCCCATGACCTTCGGCGGCGCGGCCGACCTGGTGGAGTCCACCAAGACGCTGTTCGAGGGCGGCGGGGAGTTCTCCAGGGTGCACGCGGGGCGCAACGTGCCGTTCGGCATTCGCGAGCACGCCATGGGAGCGATCGTCAACGGGGCCGCCGCCCACGGGGGGATCGTCAAGCCGTACGGATCCACCTTCCTGATGTTCTCCGACTACATGCGCGGCAGCGTGCGGCTGTCGGCGCTGATGGGACTGCCGGTGGTGTGGGTGTGGACGCACGACTCGGTAGGCCTCGGTGAGGACGGGCCCACGCACCAGCCCATCGAGCACTATGCGTCGCTGCGCGCGATACCGCACCTGTGGGTGATCCGCCCGGCCGACGCCAATGAGACCTCGGTGGCCTGGCGCATGGCGCTCGAGCGCGAGGACGGGCCGGTCGCCCTGCTGCTGTCGCGCCAGAACATCCCGGTGCTCGATCGTGCCGCCGTGGCGAGCGCCGAGGGGCTCGAGCGGGGCGGCTACGTGCTGTGGGACTCCTTCGACGCCGTCCCCGGATCCGCGGATCGGCAGGCGGGCGCGGGTAACGGTCCTGACCTGATCCTCATCTCCACCGGAGCGGAGGTACCGCTGACGCTCCAGGCCGGTCAGGAGCTCGCCGCCGAGGGCGCCCGGGTGCGGGTCGTCTCGATGCCGTGCATGGAGCTGTTCGAAGCCCAGCCGCCCGAGTACCGCGAGCTGGTGCTCCCGCGCGAGGTGACCGCCCGCCTGGCGATCGAGCCGGGGGCGACCATGAGCTGGTGGAAGTGGGTGGGCCTCGACGGCGATGTCCTCGGCCTCGACCGCTTCGGCGCCTCCGCGCCGGGTGCGATCGTGTTGGAGAAGCTGGGCTTCAGCATCGAGAACATCACCTCGCGGGCTCGAGCGCTGCTCGAGCGTCCCAGTCTCATACCAAGCTGAAAAGGAGATCTGATCCATGTCCGCTGAGAACCTCTCCCCTCTGCGACTGCTGTCCTCGCTGGGACAGAGCGTGTGGATCGACTTCCTCTCGCGCGAATCGACTCGCGGTGGGCACCTGCAGAGCCTGCTTGACGAGGACGCGGTGGTCGGCGCCACGTCGAACCCGACGATCTTCCAGAAGGCGATGGCCTCCGGGGACGCCTATGAGGAGCAGCTCCGTGAACTCGACGGCCAGCTCGCCATCAGGGACGTCTTCTGGGCGCTCGCCGAGCAGGACATCCGCGACGCCTGTGATCTGTTCAGGCCGGTCTGGGATGCGGGGGCGGGCCGCGACGGCTACGTGTCGCTCGAGGTGGACCCGGGCCTCGCCTACGACACGCTCGCGACCTTCCGCGAAGCGATGCGCATCCACGACGCCGTGGATCGCCGGAACCTGATGGTCAAGATCCCGGCCACCAAGCCCGGTCTGGCGGCGATCGAGGACGTGATCGCCAAGGGCAAATCGATCAACGTGACGCTGATCTTCTCCCTGCGCCGCTACGCCGAGGTCGCCGAGTCCTACCTGCGCGGGCTCGAGCGACTGATCGCCGAGGGCGGTGACCCGCGCGCGGTGGCCTCCGTGGCGAGCTTCTTCGTCTCGCGCATCGACACCGAGGCCGACCGCCGGCTCGATCTCCTCGGCGGCCACGATCAGCTCAAGGGCAGGCTCGCCGTGGCCAACGCAAAGCTCGCCTACGCGCACTATCTGGAGACGTTCGCCGGACCGCGCTGGGAGTACCTGGCATCCAAGGGCGCGACGCCGCAGCGCGTTCTTTGGGCGTCGACGTCGGTCAAGAACCCCGCCTACCCGGACACGATGTACGTCGAGGAGCTGATCGGCGTGGACACCGTCAACACGATGCCGGAGGAGACGATCAGGGCGTTTCAGGATCACGGCCGTCCGCAGCCGCGCCTGAAGGAGGGGCTCGACGAGGCCCACAGGCTGTTCGGCGAGCTGGCTCGTGCGGGCCTGGACTACGAGGACGTCACCGACACCCTCGAGCGCGAGGGAGTCGAAAAATTCTCAGCCTCCTTCGACGAGCTGCTGGAGGCTCTGGGCGAGAAGCGAAGCTCGCTGGTCCCCGCCTGATCGCATCCTGCTCAGCTGTAGGGGATCGGAATCAGCACGTTGATCTTCAGAGGCCCGGACGGGAAGGCCTGGGCGTGGATCGTGTACACCACGAAGCTGCGCCCGTCGTAGTGGTAGGCGCCGCTGGACGGCACTGTCCCGGGGTTCGGCCCGAGATCGTTCTTGACCAGCGATGAGCCCATGTACATGAGCACGTCGAGCCCGGCGAGGCGGCGGGCCAGCCGCCGGTAGCCCTCATCGTCCTGGATCGAGAGCACGAGCGTGCCGATCGTGCGCCCGCCGAGACGCAGCGGGGCGCTGAGCGGCGCGAGCACGTAGGGGCCGCCCACGTCAGCCAGCAGCCGCCCTTCCGTGCTGACGCGGAGACGGACGATGTGCTGGTTGAGCAACGCATCGATCGCCTGGGTGGCCGCGACGGGGTCGCGTGCGGCAACGGCGCGCAGGAGGGCCGGGTCGCGCTGGACGCGGCGGACCTCCGCGCGCGCGCGCCCAGCGCGCTCGCCGTCGTAGATGTTCTGCGCAACGCGGCCGAGCGTGTTGACGAGGGTGTCCTGCTGGGTTCGCCCGCACAGGGCGGTCGTCGAGGCGAGCGATCGCAGCAGGTACACACGCAGCGGCTGGCCGGTGGGGAAGACGGTGGCTGGAAACGATGTGTAGCGGTAGCCGATGTGCCGCTCGATGAGCGATCCTTCGTTTGACAGTTGGCCCGCGGGAAGCGCAAACGATCCGGCGATGCTGTGGCCGTCCACGCGCAGGGCCACGTTGCCTTCGGCGATGCCCCTTGCCTCGGCGAGAAACCCTTCGTCGGCCCACACGCTGGCCACGTAGCTGCCGATGGGAGTCGCCCCCGCTCCGGTCAGCGTCCCGCTCAGCGGTGCGAGCGCATGGCGGCCCCCGACATCGGCGAGCACGTGCCCGCCGAGCTTCAGCTCGAGGTTCGTCATGTGCCCCGTGGCCAGCAGCGCCTGGGCGGCCGCCCGGGCGGCCCTCGCGTCGCCGGCTTCGACGGCCGAGCGCAACGGTATCGATGCCGCGATCAGGGCCCGCGCGGCGGCCGTCCTTTCGCTCGAGACGCCCTGAGTGTAGACCCGCGTCGTGATCTCGCCGAGCGTGTCGATGACGGTGGCGGCGCATCCGTCGCTCGCGAGCGAGGACTGGCCGGGGGCGTTGCCGGCGCGGGCGAGCGAGCTGCTGTTCGCGCTCTTCCCACATCCCGCAAGGGCGGCGGTGAGGGCCAGCACAGCGGTTGCCCGTGTCGCGGTGGACGGCATGCTCACGCGGGAACCATCGACGATCATCCTAAGCGGGCGCTAACCGCGCGGTGAGACGCCTCACACCGAGCCGCGTCCGCTAGGGTCGGGCGACTGATGCCCGTCGCTCTCGTAACCGGCGCATCCACGGGCATCGGCCGTGCCACCTCCCTGCGCCTGGCCAAGGCCGGCTGGACGGTGCTGGCGGGGGTGCGCGACCCGGCCGCCGGCGAGAGGCTCGTGGCCGACTCTGCGGCGAGCGGGCGACTGCTGCCGCTGGCGCTCGACGTGACCGATCCCGAGCAGATCGCGCGAGCGGCCCAGGCGGTCGAGGAGGAGACCGGGCAGGCCGGGCAGGCCGCGACCGGACGGCTTGACGCGCTCGTCAACAACGCGGGGATCGGCGTCGGCGGCCCGCTCGAGCTGGTGGCGCTCGAGGACCTGCGCCGGCAGTTCGAGGTCAACGTGTTCGGCCAGGTCGCGATCACCCAGGCGATGCTGCCGGCGCTGCGCCGGGCCGCTGGACGGATCGTGCTGGTGTCCTCGATCGGCGGTCGTGTTGCGATGCCGTTCACGGCTCCCTACGCCGCCTCCAAGCACGCGATCGAGGCGATCGGCGATACGTTGCGCGTCGAACTTCGCCGCTCGAACGTCCAGGTCGCGATCATCGAGATGGCCTCGGTGGCGACGCCGATCTGGGACAAGGCGCACGCGGATGCCGACCGAGTGACGATCCCGCCGGGCCTTCAGGCCGAGTACGGCCAGGTGCCGGCGGCCATGGAGAAGGTGCTCAAGGACGCCGCGGCGCGCGGTATCCCGCCCGAGCAGGTGGCCGAGGCGATCGAGCGGGCGCTCACCGAGCGGCGCATGAAGGCGCGCTACCTCGTCGGGCGCCAGGCCCGGGGCATGCTGCTCGCCAAGCGGCTTTTGCCCGACCTCGTGTTCGACCGCGTCGCCCGCCGCGCGATGGGGGTGTGAGCGCCCTCAGGACGGCGGCTGATAGACCGCGAGCCAGGCGAACAGGCTCGTGGTGGCGGCCTGCGTCTGGAGCTCCCCCGGCACGGCGTCCTGCGCCGGAAGCGTTTCACCGTTCCACGAGAACAGGTACAGCCCCGCGCCGTTGAGCGAGCGTGTCTGAGCGTCGCGCGCGTTGTCGGCGGCGAGCTCATACAGGGTGGGGTCATGGTCGATGGAGTACAGCGCGAGCATCCACTGCAGGTAGATCGCGTCGTACTGCGGCGAGAAGTCGAGCAGATATCCGAAGCGGTCGAGGGCGGTGGCCGTGAGCTCGCTCGAGCGTTCGCAGTCGCCGCGTTCTGAGGTCAGCTGGCACAGCACCGCCTGCGCGTAGATCAGCGGGCCCTCGATGTAGTCGATCGGTGTCGGGTTCAGGCTGCTGCCGGCGTACAGGCCGTTGGACGCGCTGAACCCGCTGGTGTTGGCCCAGCCGAGGAACGTGCGCGCCATGTTCAGGTATGCGGCGGAGTGGGTCTGCTGGTAGAGAAGCGTGGCCAGGAGCGTCCCCGCCGCGATCGCCTCGCCGGCCTTGTAGGGGTGGCTGGTGTTCCACCAGATCCCTCCCGTCTGGCGGTCCCAGCCGGCGGCGTTGATGTAGGCGAGCGCCCGCTCGGCGTCCGCGAGCCAGCGCCGGGTTCCGGTCGCGCGGTAGGCGTTCAGGAACGCCAGCCCCCACCAGCCGTTGTCATCGAACCACGTCTCGGTGTCGGCGCTGCGGTCGTTGGGGTAGGGCGAGAAGCCGGGCACCGGGCGCAGCGCGCGGTTCAGGTAGCGCTCGGCGCCCGTTGCAAAGCGGGCCACGGCCTTCCTGCTGGCGGGCGTCGGTTCGGCGATGGCCACCGCATCGACGGCCTCGAACAGCGGCACGATGTCCCAGATGGTGGCCAGCGGGTAGCGGTCGTGATCGCCGAGCCGCGCGTCATACCAGCCGCGCCGGGGATCGCTCCAGCGGTGCTCGGCACGGGCAACACCGGTTCGCGCGAGGCCCAGATACCGCTGCTGGGCTGCGGTGAGCGGCGCCGCTCGCGCCGAGCCGCACAGAAGCAGGAGCGCGAGCAGCAGCGCGAGCGCGAGCGCCAGCGCCAGCGCTGGGAGGGTGAGTGCGGGCTTGGCCATATAATCCACAACCCGACGGCAGGCACAACGTCGCGTATTCCTCGGCACGGATTGCTGCCGGCGTTCGCATTGCCTGCCCCTATTCCGCGGGGACACCGAATATTTAGGTGACGCGCGGGTGTAGCAATCGATGATTGTGGCCGAATAGATGACGATGGCCGATACCCCCACCCCCACCGCTTCTGAGACCCCCGTTCCGGTCCAGCCCTCCGAACGCGGGGCGTGGCTGCTCGCCTGTGTGATCGCTTGCGTGGGCGTGGCCGTGCTGGTGGCCGTGCTCACCGGCCTGGTCGGCCGCACGAGCTCCGCCCCGGCGGCGCACCCGCCGGCCGTCCCCGTCGCGGCGGTGACTCCCAAGCCGGGCGCGAGCGCGGCGGCCAGCGTGCTTGCCGGAGCCGGCGTGGGCGCAGCCGCGGTGGGACGCGATGCGCGCGCGCGCGTGGGCCCGGTGAGCGGCGCTACGGCGATCGTCGGTTCGCCCTCGCGCCTAGAGCAGAGCGTCGACGCCAGGCGCTTTGTCGATCAGACGCAGACCCACATCTTCACCCGCTGGATGGAAGGCTTCTATCCGATCTATGCGGTTGCGCAGCGCACCTTCGGGGTCAACTGGCTGCTGCTGGCGTCGATCCACAGGCAGGAGTCGGCGTTCTCCACCGCCCCGGGCGTCTACCACGGGCTGAACTTCGCGGGCTGCTGCGGAGGGCCGATGCAGTTCAACGTGACGAACGGTCCGGTCAGCACGTGGCAGCTGGTCAGCGACTCCTACATCTATGGCAGGCGTCCCGCCCACTACGACCACATGACCGCCACGCACCCGTCGATCTACGACGACTTCGACTCGATCATGGCCGCCGCCCACCTGCTGTCGGCGGATGGCGCGGAATACGCGCTGGACGGCGCCGCGTGGGATGCCGCCTACGACTACTACGGTCACGACGCCACCGGCGTGAGCTACGCCGACGAGGTGCTCGCGCGCGCGATCGGCTGGTCACAGCACGGGTTCTGCATCAACTGCGGAGTCGAACCCGCGCTGATCGAAGCCGTCGACGCCGCCTATGGCGCACCCGTGCTGGCCGCGTTGACGACCGCCACGACGGCCCGCGCGCCGCGCGCGCCGGTCCGCCCGAAGCGCTGAGGGCCGGCCGCCTCTAGGCGGCGCTTGCCTGCGTCAGGAGCTCGCCGGCCACGCGATCGGTCGCGTCGGAGGCGCCGCCGAGCAGGCGTCGGGAGAGCTCGGCGCGACGGAAGTACAGGGGCGCATCGTGCTCCCAGGTGGCGCCGGTGCCGCCGTGGACCGAGATCATCGTGCGCGCCGCCTGATCGAGCGCGCGAGACGCGACCGAGCGGGCCGCGTTGGCGGCCAGCGGGAACTCCGCGGGGGCACCCATGCGCGCCCAGCCCGCGTAGTAGAGCAGCGAGCGCCCGTTCTCCAGCTGGCGCAGCACCTCGGTCAGGGAGTGCTTGATCGCCTGATATGAGCCGATCGCCCGGCCGAACGTGAAGCGCTCCTTGGCATATGAGACCGACACGTCGAGCGCCGTCTCGACGCTGCCGATGGACTCGGCGGCGATCAGCGCCTGCGCGAGATGCCAGGCGCCCGCGAGCGACTCCTCGGGGGCATCCAGGACTACGGCCGGCGCGTCTTTGAGCGTGACGTGTCCGAGCGAGCGGGTGGAGTCGTAGCGGACCACGGACTCCACGCTCACGCCGGGGGCGTCGCCCAGGATCGCCACGCCGATCGGCCGGCCATCCTGCAGCGCGACGCCGACCAGCACGTCGGCGCCGGGGGCGTCGGGCACGAACGCAAAGCTGCCGTTCAGGCGCACGCGTCCGTCGCCGTCGGTGGCGTCGGCGCTCGGCAGGGGCGGGCGCTCGAGACCGTGCGCCGGGTCGGCGCTCCAGCTCTGCTCGACATCGTCGGGGGGTCGCGCGGGCAGGTACGCCGCTCGCCGCTCGCCGCTGGCGAGGTCGGGCAGGAACTCGGCTGCCAGCGGAGCGTCACCGAGGATCGCCGTGGCGGGCAGGTGGCCGAGCAGCTCCACGCTCGCGAGCACGCGCCCGCACTCCCCGAGCACGAGCATCGCGTCGAACACGTCCAGGCCGGCGCCGTCGTGCTCCTCGCTGATCAGCAGTCCGGGCCAGCCGGCCTCGCGCGCGACCGGCCACAGGTCGGGCAGCGCGTTGACGTCGCCGTCGAGGGCCTCGCGGGCGGCCTCGAACGTCTTGAAGCGCGACAGCGCACCACGCGCGGCCTCGCGCAGGAACACCTGCTCGTCTGACAGGGACAGGTTCACCGTGACGCTCCTTTACACGCGTGCCGGCGGCTCATGCCGCAGCCGCTTCCTTGGAGCGGAGCTCGGAGAACGGGATGCCCTTGTCCAGGCGCGGCTCGGGGGGCAGCCCGAGAACGCGCTCGCCGATGGTGTTGCGCAGGATCTCCTCGGTTCCGCCCGCCGACTTCAGGCCGGGCAGGAAGGAGATCATGTAGGACCACTCGCTGTCCTCGGCCAGTGCGTCGGGCCCGTACACGTCGGCGATCAGATCACCGGCCTTGATCGCGCCGTTGACGATCGTGACCTTCGCGAGGCCCGCCTCGGGACCGGGGATCTGGCCTTTCTGGAGCGCGGTCAACGTCCTGTAGCCGGTGAACCTGACGGCGAGCAGTTCGCTTGAGATCTCACCGAGCTGGTGGCGCACGTTGCGGTCGCGCCGCGCGTGCTCGTCGCTTGCGATGGCGGCGGCGAAGCGGTTTGAGTTGTAGCCCATCCCCTCGCCGCCGAGCCCGATCGTGACGCGCTCGTACATCAGCGTGGTCAGCGCGGTGCCCCAGCCGTTGCCGACCCCGCCGACGACCGCACCGGCGTCGAGCGCGACGTCGTCGAAGAAGACCTCGTTGAACTCCGCCTCGCCGGAGATCTGACGCAACCCGCGCACGGTCACTCCCGCGGCGTCCATGGGGACGACGAACATCGTCAGGCCCTTGTGCTTGGGCACGTCTGCATCGGTGCGCGCGAGCAGCAGTCCATAGGAGGCGAACTGGGCGTTGGTCGTCCACACCTTCTGCCCGGTCAGCCGCCAGCTCCCGTCGTCCTGGAGGCGTGCACGCGTCTGCACCGCGGCCAGATCGGAGCCCGCGGCGGGCTCGGAGAACAGCTGGCACCAGACCTCATCGCCGTGCAGCATGGGCCCGAGGTAGCGCGACTTCTGCTCGTCGGTGCCGTTGGCGATGATCGTGGGCCCGAGCATGCCGACGCCGATCGCGTCGAGGATCCCGGGCACCCCGGCACGGGCGATCTCCTGGCTTACGATGACGGACTCGATCGGACCGAGTCCCTGCCCGCCGTACTCCTTGGGCCAGGTCACGCCGGCCAGGCCGGCCTCCGCCAGCTTGCCCTGCCAGGCGCGGCGCGCCGCGATTATCTCATCCTCGTCCTCGAGCGCTCCGGGTCCGGCAAGGACGGGCGCTTCGGACTTGTGCTTCTCAAGCCAGCTCCGCGCGGTGGCGCGATAGGCGGCCTGCTCAGGGGTGTCGTCGAGATCCACGTGTCCTCCTTTGGCTGACTGACCAGTCAATCAGTATAGAGCAACGATACTCCGCTGCGCGCGGCGCGTGGCCAGGTTGGCTTGGCCCGCGGTTGGCGCGGAAGATCAGATCCCGGTCGGGATCGGCGGCTCGGGCACGGGCGCCTGGTGGTAGACCTGCTCGAATGCGCTGTTCAATAGCTCGCTGGCCTGGATTGCCGGATCGGGCGAGTTGAGCACCACCACGCCGAGGCGCACGCCGTGGCGCTCGGCGGTGATCACCAGGCATTTGCCGGCGGCCATGGTGTAGCCCGTCTTCAGCCCGGTCACCCCCGGATAGCCGTAGATGAGCAGCGGGTTGTTGTTGTACAGATACAGCCTGCCGCCCTTGATGGGGAACGGCAGGACCGCCGTGTAGGTGCGCACGACGCTCGCGATCCGCGGCTGCTCGAGATCGACATGGGCGAGCAGCGCGAGGTCGGCCGCGCACGAGTAGTTGCCCCGGTCGACGTAGCCGGAAGGCGATGAGTAGCGCGTGCAGCCCATCCCCAGCTTGGCCGCCTCGGCGTTCATCCGCCGAACGAACCGGCGGGCGGTGCCCGCGACGTGCTGGGCGAGCGCCATCGCCGCGTCGTTGCCGGAGGGCAGCAGCAGCCCGTAGAGCATGCTCTCGAGGCGCACGTGCCTGCCGAGCGGCAGCACGCCGACCTTCGAGCCGGCGGCTTCAACAGCCTGCCGGGTGACCAGCACGGGGGCGTCCGGCGGCGCCGACTGGACGCTGAGCAGGGCGGTCATCATCTTCGTCAGGCTCGCGATCGGAAGGCGCGTGAAGGGATTGCGCTGCCACAGGACCTGGCCGGTGCCCAGATTGAAGAGCAGCCCGGCGCGGGGTGGAGTGTGGAAGGTGATCTGCAGCGGGTCCTCGAGCGGCGTGGCGAGCCCGCTGAGCGTGAAGGCGGGCTTGCCGAGGGGCAGGCCGCTCGCCGACAGGGCCGGCGCCACGGTCCTCGTCGCGTGGCCTGGCTGCGCCGCGCGCGCCTGCCCGCTCTTTGAGGAGTGGCCGGCGTGCGACTCGGCGAGCGCCACCACGACGATCGCCAGCGCGAGCGCTCCCGCCAGGAGGGCACGCCTGCGCCGGCGCCGGCGGCGGCTGTGCTCGCGCCGGCGGCTCCTGTCACCGGGGGTCATGAACGGGGAGATGCTCATCGGCGGGGGCAGGGCCGGGCACCCGACCTGGATTGACGGCTAAATGGCATGGAAGAGTTCAACCGGGAGGATTGCGGGGAGGATTGCGCAGCGCGCCGACGATCCCCACCGCAAACAGCACCAGGATGAAGACGGACAGAGCGCTGGCCACCGAGAATCCTTCCTCGACGACCTCGGCGAAGGTGAGGAACGCGAAGCCGGCGATGAACACCAGCGCCGCGCCGAGCACGGCCAGCCGCGTCATGTCGCGGGTTGCAACGGGGGAGGGACCGGCCTGGCGCGCCTGATGAACAGCCGGATCACAAGCAGGCCGAAGGCGAAGCCGCCGATGTGAGCGAAGTAGGCGACGCCTTCGCCGCCGCCGACCGGGCTGGTCAGGCCGGCCGCGCCGAAGTACAGCTGCTCGATGAACCAGAAGCCGAGCAGGAACACGGCAGGCACCTCGATGATGGTCACGAAGAACACGATGAACACGAGGCTGAGTATGCGCGCGCGCGGATACAGCAGCACGTAGCCGCCCAGCACGGCCGCGATCGCCCCCGAGGCGCCCAGCGTGGGGGCGGTCGAGCCGGGGCTGACGAGCACCTGCGCGCCCAGGGCGACGAGGCCTCCGAGCAGATAGAAGACCACGAAGCGGGCCCGTCCCATCGAGTCCTCGACGGTGGGACCGAAGATCGCCAAGAACAGCATGTTGCCAAAGATGTGAAGGAAGCTGCCGTGCAGGAACATCGAGGTGAACACCGTCTCCCAGGTCGCGGGCTGGGCGGGCGGGCCGCCCGTCGCCGCCGGCAGGAGCGATTGCCCCGGGTGACGCTGACAGCCGACGCTTTCGGCGATGCCTTCGAGCGTCTGCACCGAAACCAGCGAGCAGTGCAGGCCGGGATGGGTCAGCTCATAGGGGATCGCTCCGTAGCGCACGGCGACGTCGGCGGTCGGTCCCCCGAAGAAGCTGCCGCCGTGGCGGATCTCGAGCAGGTACACGACGACGTTGATCGCCACCAGCGCGACCGTGACGAGCGGGAACCGCGCGAGCGGAATGTTGTCTTTGAGTGGGAACATCGAAGCCCGCCCCGGCGAGGAGAGGGGGAGCGGAGCCTATCCGCGGGCTGCGCGCCGCCGCGCCGGAATCCCGCTTCGCCTCCCGCAGCGCCCAGGTGCGCGTTGGCGGGGCGCTCCAGCCGTTGCTATGCGTGCGCCGCCAGCGGCCCGGCGCCGGAGCGGGTCTGCGGCACCTGCTCATCTGCGTGATAGCTCGAGCGCACCAGCGGGCCCGCGGCGACGTGCTCGAAGCCGAGCTCATAGGCGGCGCGCTCGAGCGCGGCGAACTCCTCGGGGTGCCAGTAGCGCACCACCGGAAGGTGGCGCGCGGAGGGCCGCAGGTACTGCCCGACGGTCAGCACCTGCACGCCGTGCTCGCGCAGCGACGCAAAGGCATCGACCATCTCCTCATGGGTCTCTCCCAGCCCGACCATCAGGCCGGACTTGGTGAGCACCTCATCCCCCGCCATCTCCTTTGCCATCGCGAGCACGCGGCAGGAGCGCGCGAACTTCGAGCCGCGCCGCGCCAGCGGGTACAGGCGCGGGACCACCTCGACGTTGTGGTTGAACACATCCGGGCGCTCGGCGATGACCTTCGCCAGCGGCATCTCCTGGCCCTGGAAGTCGGGGGTCAGCACCTCGATCTGGCAGTCGGGCGCCTGGCGTCGGACCTGGCGTATGACGCCGACGAACGCCGAGGCTCCCTTGTCGGGCAGGTCGTCCCGGTCGACCGATGTGATGACTGCGTGACGCAGGCCCATCCGCGCGATCGAGCGCGCCACCCGCGCGGGCTCCAGGGGGTCGTTCCAGGTCGGCTTGCCGGTCTTCACGTTGCAGAAGCCGCAGCGCCGCGTGCAGGTGTCGCCGAGAATCATGAACGTCGCGGTTCCGCGCTCCCAGCACTCGCCCACGTTCGGGCAGGCCGCCTCCTGGCAGACGGTGTGCAGGTTCTCCGAGCGGATCAGCTCCGACAGGGCGCGGTAGCGCTCGCCGCCGGGCGGCGGCACCTTGAACCAGGGCGGCTTGCGCTCGCGCAGGGGTCGCACGTTGGGGCCGAGCACGCTCAGCACATCCATCCCGCCGGGGTTCGCTCGTGACCGGGTGCCAACCTGGTTGACGCCGTCGCTCATGCGGGCACGGGCTCGGCCTGGAGGGCGGGGACCGCTTTGATGGGGGCTCGCTCGGCCGCGAGCCCGGCGGCGTGCGTGCTGTCGATACCGAGACGCCTCGCCGTGACGAGGCGCTGGCGGCGTCCGTGCGCCTGACAGAGGCTGTGGGCCATGCGCCTGCGAAAGCAGGCGAGCGAGGGACCGCCGGACGCTCCGCAGGCGCCGTCGGACTCGCGGGCGATCGAGGTCATCTCGACCTCGGGCAGACCGCACGCGACGACCCACGAGAATGGCTCGAGCTCGTTGTGCACGTTGACTGCGAAGCCGTGGGTGGCGACCCCGCGCGAGACGTGCACGCCGATCGAGGCGATCTTGCGCTCATCGACCCAGACGCCCGTGTAGTCGATGCCCTCCTCGTGGCGCGAGCGCGCGCTGATGCCCTCCTCGGCGAGGGCGGCGATGATCGCGTCTTCCATCGTGCGCAGGTAGCGATTGACGTCGTCGATGCGCATGATCGGATAGCCGACGAGCTGGCCGGGGCCGTGGTAGGTGAGTCGCCCGCCCCGATCGGTGGTGATCACGTCGATGCCCTTGGCGCAGTAGAAGTCCTCGCCGAGGGGCAGATCATCGGCGCCGGAGCGCCGCCCGCGTGTGTACACCGGCGGGTGCTCGAGCAGCAGCAGCGTGTCTGGAAGCTCACCGTCCTGGCGTCGCGTGCGAACCTGCTCCTGGATCGCGAGCGCGTCGGCGTAGGGGACCGTCCCCAGGTTGCAGACCCAGAGCTCATCAGAGGATCGGTCGGCGACGGTCATCTGCTCGACTCAGCCTAGCGCTACGCTTTCCCCAAAACCGACGGGGGGATTGATGAGAGCTCGAGGGGCTGTACGCATTGTCACGCCCGCCGTGGCGCTGTGCTGCGTCGCGATCGGGCCGGTAGCAACCTCCTCGGCAAGCAGCAAGAGCATCAAGACCGTCATCAGGAGCTACAACGGGAAGGTGGAGGTGGCCGAAGGCAAAGTCGTGACGGCCGCCGGCAGCTACGAAGAGAGCAGCGCTCCGAAAAATCCCGCGCCGGTCGAGGCCGCGATCAGCGAATCGGTTACGGTTCTGCGCTCGCTCAAGGCCAAGGTTGCGCTCCAGTCGGCTCATGCAGCGCGGGTGAAGAAGGCCAAGGCGAAGATCGAGAAGGGCATCGGAGAGGTCATCGTCGGATACGGATATCTGACCGCCGCGTTCGCCGAGAAGGCCACGAACGCGGAAGCGGCAACGACCGAAGCCGAGAAGGCGGCGGCGCTCGCAGAAGAGGGCCACAACAACCTGGTCGCTGGCGTGAAGCTGCTGGGTTGACGAGCGCTAGAGGGTGAGCGCGGCCGGGGTCT
>Ga0302184_10001374_pt1 | contig 15732 bp, 13 predicted proteins | sample I_Palsa_N3_3_FD_200233 | JGI IMG/M metagenome (GOLD analysis project Ga0302184, IMG submission 200233) | Peat permafrost microbial communities from Stordalen Mire near Abisko, Sweden - I_Palsa_N3_3 | ecosystem: Environmental > Terrestrial > Soil > Palsa > Peat permafrost | place: Sweden...
GCCGCGCCGCGCGCGCGGCGCGGCCGGAGGTCGCGCGCACCCGGCCTCGGGCTCTCCTGCTCAGGGTTGGCATTGCTCGTCGTGGCGGGTGTGGTCGTGCGTCGGCAGTGCAAACCCGCTCCTGCCGCCCGGCTCAGTCGGCCGCGCTGGGGGAGTGGCTGCTAGTGGACTGATGTGCACTCCAGCCATAAGGCGGCCGGACGGGGAATGTTGCGCTGTGTTAGCGGCACGTTAGCAACGCATGGTGAGAGTCGCTGCCGTAAGCATCGGGATCCGTGGCGGTCGTCCCTAGGCGGGAGTCAGCGTGCCGAGTCGAGGTTCGCGACCGTAGAGCCCGTATGTAAGGAAATCGTTGAACAGCTTGTGGGCGGGACCGTGGAAGTCAGATGACGCCGTCGCGAGCAGCTCGAGTTCCTCGCAGCGATCGCAGAGGAGCCGTGTCTGGCGTTCGTCGTGCGCCACGTAGAAGCACTCGACACCGTCGAGCCCCGCCGCCCGGTAGCGGTCGATCGCCTCCAGCACCGCCTGATCCTCGGCGAGATCCCAGAACGGGTGGGCCCAGACCGCGACGCCACCCGCAGCGTGGATCCACTCGATCGCCTCGGCGACCGTGGGACGCGTGCGGCGCGCATACGCCGGAGCATCCGGGATCAGGTAGGCCGGGATGAACGACGAGACGTCGCTATGGCCCTCGGCGCGCAGGCGCGCGCCGTTGTCCGGGTGCACCAGCACCGCTGCGGCGAGATGGGGGCGTCCGACCGGCTTGCCGGCCGCCCGCCGCTCGGCCAGCGGCGCCTCGTCGAGCGAGAAGCCAAGCTCGCGCAGCAGCGACACCATCCGCTCGGCCCGCACCTCGCGGTCGGCGCGCGCGTCAGCGAGGCGTTCGAGCAGCTGCCCATCGTGATGGTCAATGCCGTAGCCGAGCACGTGGAGGTCTTCGTAGCCGGCGTCGACGGCTGAGATCTCCGTCGCGGTGAGCAGGCCGATCGAGTGCTCGTGCGCGGCGGCCAGTGCCTCATCAACGCCGGCGACGGTGTCGTGATCGCTGAGGGCAAGCAGCTCCACTCCGGCCAGCGCCGCGCGCGCGACGACGTCGGCCGGGGCGAGTGCGCCGTCGGAGTAGAGCGAATGCGATTGCAGGTCGATTCGCATCTACGTCACGACCGGACGGTTGCGCGTGGGAGCGGCGTTGGCGCTCATCGGATGTAGCCGGTCTGCGTGAGGAACTTGTCGAGAGCCGCGATGTAGGCGGCGCCGCTCGGTCCGAAGCCGCCGCTGCGCAGCTGGTCGGCCGCGTCGGCCTGCGACAGGACCTGCTTGACCTTGGCGCTGTCGCCAAGCTCGTATTCGTCGGCGGCCCAGGCGGCGAGCTCACCGTTGCCGTCGTGGATTCCGCGCGTCTTGGTCCAGCCCTTCCACCAGCTCGCGGCATCGCGGGCGATCAGCTGCGGGTAACTGCGCGTGACGTCGATGAAGCGTCCGCCGCCGACACGCCAGATCTGCCGCGGCAGGTCGGAGTAGACGTAGGCAGCGAACTCGTAGGCGAAGCGATCGTCGGCGGAGACGAGCTCGTACCGCGGCTTGCCGTCGAGCTGTTCGAGCTTGTAGCCGGGATCGCCGAAGTCGTGCACGACCTGCGCGTAGCTCTGCGTCTGCGGGTCGTGGCGGAACAGGTCGAGCAGGAAGCAGCAGTGCGCGCCGCCGGTGTAGACGTCGAGCAGCACGTCGGGCTGCCCGTCGCTTTCGAGATCGAGGATCTTCGCCGGATGCGTCTCCGCCGGGGCGCAGTACCGGGCGCACTGAGGCGGCGTGACGGCGGCGTCGTACAGCACCTTGCCGTCGCGCGCGATCATCAGGTGCAGATTGCTGTACGGCGCAACGCCGCTCGTGTTCTCGTCGTAGCTCACGGTCGCGGTCACGCCGGCCGCGCTGGCCTGCACGGTGACCATCTTCGATGCCGCATACGCGCCGCCGGCGACGGCGAGCAACATGGTGGCGACCAGCAGCGCGAGCAGCCCGCGTCTCGACCGGCTGCGCATCTCAGAAGCCGTAGGCGCGCGCCAGCTCCGGGTCCTTGCGCGCGAGCATCTCGGCGAGCCTAAGCACCACCTGACATTGCTTCCAGGTCGCGTCGTCCTGCATCTTGCCGTCGATCATGTGGACCCCGGCGCCATCGGGAATCGCCTCCACGACCCTGCGCGCGAACGCGACCTCGGCGGGGTCGGGGCTGAACACCCGCTTGGCGATCTCGATCTGATTGGGGTGCAGCGACCAGGCGCCGACGCAACCCATCAGAAAGGCCGCGCGGAACTGAGCTTCGCAGCCGGCAAGATCCCTGATGTCCCCGAAAGGACCGTAGAACGGCAGGATGCCTGTTGCCGCACACGCGTCGACCATGCGAGCGATCGTGTAATGCCAGGGGTCCTGTTGCACGGCGATGCGCGGCGTCTGCGGCGAGTCAGTGTCGGGGTCGGCGAGCACGACGTAACCGGGATGACCGCCGCCGACGCGCGTTGTCTTCATCCGCCGCGATGCGGCGAGGTCAGCCGGACCGAGGCTGATGCCCTGCATCCGAGGGCTGGCGGCGGCGATCGCTTCCACGTTGATCACCCCGAGCGCGGTCTCGAGGATCGCATGGAGCAGGATCGGCCGCTCGAGGCCCGCTCTTGCCTCGAGCTGCGCCAGCAGGCGATCGGCGTAGTGGATATCCCATGGGCCCTCGACCTTCGGTAGCATGATCACCGCGAGCCGGTCACCGATCGCGCCGGCGAGGGTGACGATGTCGTCGAGCGCCCAGGGCGACTCGAGTGCGTTCACGCGCACCCACAACGCGGCCTCCGCCAGATCGACCTCCCGCGCGATCCTGATCAGGCCCTCGCGCGCCGCGAGCTTGCGTTCAACCGGCACGCCGTCCTCGAGATTGCCGAGCACGATGTCGCTCTGCGCGGCGACTCCCGGGATCTTTGCCGCCATGCTCTCGTTCGAAGGGTCGAAGAAGTGGATCATCCGCGACGGCGTCAGCGGGATCTCGTTCAGCGGTGCCGGCGCCCCGATCGCCAGCGGTTTGGTGAAATCTCGTGGGTTGCGCAAGTCTTGCTCCTCCTCGTCGAACCTGTCGGCGGCCGCAGCGCCCACGCGGCGCGTCGACCGGCGAGCGAGAGCATCGTCCCAGTTCTGCGCAGCGCAGGCTATTCGTGCGCTATGCGCACAGCTCCTCCCCTACCGCACAGCGCTTAAACCCCGATATGCTGTTAGGCCCCGCGGGTGTCGCGGGCCAGTTCGGGTAACAATCAACGGCACCTCTTATGCGCTCCGCTGGAGCGCTTCCGCGTTCTTGAGCACAACCGTGACGCCTCCTCTCGAAACCGACCAAGCGGCTCGCGAGGCAAGCGGCGCGCGGCCGCTGGGGCGCTACTTCGAGGAGTTCACGGTGGGCGACGTCTACAAGCACTGGCCCGGCAAGACGATCACCGAAGGTGAGCACCACCTGTTCTGCATGCTGACGATGAACCATCACCCGCTGCACACCAACGACGTTTTCGCCGCGGCGTCACAACAGGGCAGGAACGTGGTCGTCGGCACCTACGTCTACGCGCTCGCGCTCGGTATTTCGGTGCCCGACATCTCGGGCAAGTCGCTTGCCAACCTCGCGACCGAGGAGCTCAGTCACCCCGCGCCCGTCTTCCACGGCGACACCCTGTTCGTCGAGTCTGAAGTTCTCGAAGCACGCGCCTCCACGAGCAAGCCCGATCGTGGTGTCGTGAAGGTGCATACGCGGGTCTACAACCAGGACGGCGTCCTGGTCACCGAGTTCAAGCGCCTGTCGTTGATTCCCCGTAAGCAGCCAGCCGTCGCGGATGACGGAGATCTCGCCGTACAGTAGGCCCAGCGCCGCTGTCCCCGCCACAAATCCACCGAAGGAGTGAGCGCCACGTGATCGAGACCGCAACACCGACAGCCAACAAGCAACTGCTGGCCTGGGTCGAGGACGTAGCCGCGCTCACGCAACCGGCACAGATCCACTGGTGCGACGGGTCCGCCGCCGAGTACGAGCAGCTCTGCCAGACGCTTGTCGAGCTGGGCACGTTCGAGCCACTCGATCCCGAGCGCCTGCCGGGGTCGTTCCTCGCGCGCTCAGATCCCGGCGATGTCGCTCGCGTCGAGGACCGTACCTTCATCTGCTCGGCGACCGAGGAGGCTGCCGGCCCGACGAACAACTGGCGCGATCCGGCCGAGATGCGCACGCTGCTCCACGACCTCTTCAGCGGCTCGATGCGGGGGCGCACGATGTACGTCGTCCCGTTCTCGATGGGCCCGCTCGGTTCGAAGATCTCGCAGATCGGCGTCGAGATCACCGACTCGGCCTACGTCGCGCTGAGCATGGCTGTGATGACCCGAGTCGGCAGCGCCGTGATCGAGCTGCTCGGTGAGGACGGCGCCTTCGTGCCGTGCCTGCACTCGGTCGGCGCACCGCTCGCCGACGGCGCCGAGGACGTGCCCTGGCCCTGTAACGCGGAGAACAAGTACATCGTCCACTTCCCCGAGACGCGTGAGATCTGGTCCTACGGCTCCGGCTATGGCGGCAATGCGCTGCTCGGCAAGAAGTGCTTCGCGTTGCGGATCGCCTCGGTGATGGCGCGCGATGAGGGCTGGCTCGCCGAGCACATGCTGATCGTCAAGGTGACCTCACCCGAGGGCGCGGTCAAGTACATGGCCGGCGCCTTCCCATCGGCCTGTGGCAAGACGAACCTCGCGATGATGGTCCCGTCGATCCCTGGCTGGAAGGTCGAGACGATCGGCGACGACATCGCCTGGATGAAGTTCGGCGCCGACGGACGCCTCTACGCGATCAATCCCGAGGCCGGCTTCTTCGGCGTCGCCCCTGGGACGAGCACGCGGACGAATCAGAACGCGATGGCGATGACGCGCTACAACACGATCTTCACCAACTGCGCGCGCACCGACACCGGCGACGTCTGGTGGGAGGGCCTGAGCACCGAGCCGCCGGCGCACCTGATCGACTGGCGGGGCAACGACTGGGCGCCCGGCGCGGAGTCGCCCGCCGCGCACCCCAACGCCCGCTTCACCGTCGCCGCAGCTCAGGATCCGGCGATCGCGCCCGAATGGGAGGACCCCGCCGGCGTCCCGATCGACGCGTTCCTGTTCGGCGGTCGTCGCTCCACTGTCGTGCCGCTCGTGTATGAGGCTTTCGACTGGGAGCACGGCGTGTTCCTCGGCTCGACGATGGCCTCGGAGACGACGGCCGCCGCGACCGGGGCAGTCGGCAAGCTGCGCCGCGATCCGTTCGCGATGCTCCCGTTCTGCGGCTACAACATGGGCGACTACCTCGCCAACTGGATCCGTGTCGGGCGTGAGCACGACGTCTCGAAGCTGCCGCGGATCTTCTGTGTCAACTGGTTCCGCAAGGATGCGGGCGGTCGCTGGTTGTGGCCCGGCTACAGCGAGAACAGCCGCGTGCTGGAGTGGGTCTTCCGGCGCTGCGACGACGCCGCCGAGGCGGTCGACACGCCGATCGGCCGCCTACCGGCAGTCGGGACGCTCAACATCGCGGGCCTCGACATCGCCCCCGGCCCACTGGCGCAGCTGCTTGCGGTCGACCAAGCTGCCTGGGCCGAGGAGCTGCCGGAGCTGCGCGAGCATCTCGCGACCTTCGGCGACAAGCTCCCGGCCGAGCTCGACAAGCAGCTGGACGCGCTCGCCGAGCGCCTGCAGAGCTGACCGCTGGCTGCTTGCCGGACGCGGCGGGCGGTCAGATCAGCCAGCTAGTGGCGCTCGCCGTCGGCGGCCGCCGGCGGGCGTGACTCCTCGGCCAGCGAGGTGATCGCGAGGTGCCCCTGTGCGGCGCCCTCGAGCACCTCGGTCGCCTCGTCGAGCGAGCGCGCATAGAGCTCGACCAGCAGGTGCACGGTGATCTGGCTGTCGTCGTCGTGCTTGTGGAAACGGACGTGCGTGAAGAACTCGCGGACGCCGTAGTCGCCGAAGGCGGCGTAGGACAGGGCGTCGCCGGCCTCGGGCCCGGAGCACGTCTCGACCTCGGCCGCGTTGACGGCCACCGTGCAGGACGCCACCCACGGCGTCCCCGTCACCATCCGCTCCCAGCGATCCTCGATCGGCTCGACGCGGCCATCGACGAAGCCGAGGTGGGGTTGGTCGTGCATGCACTCGATGCACTGAACGACTGCCTCCTGAATCTCGTCGACGACGTCGGCACGCTCGCCGCTCACCGGGTCAATCTTGTGGATCCCCTCATAGTGGACCTGAACCTCGAGGTCCTGCGACCAGCAGCGGTAGCAGCGCAGCCAGCTGCGCGGATCGGCGCTCACGCACTGATTCTATGCTGCCCTGGTGCCCGGGCCACAGCGCGACACGCAACTTCTCGCGATCGACCGTGAGCATGTCTGGCATCCGTACGGCCCGATGCCGGCGGCGATCGCGCCGCTGCTCGTCGAGTCGGCCGCCGGTGTGCGCCTGCGGCTCTCCGATCAGCGGGAGCTGATCGATGCGATGTCGTCCTGGTGGTGCGCCGTTCACGGCTATCGCCACCCGGTGCTCGACGCTGCGGCCCGCGACCAGCTCGGGCGGATCGCGCACGTGATGTTCGGCGGGCTCACGCACGAGCCGGCGATCGCACTTGCGGCGGCGCTGCTGGAACGCACGCCCGACCAGCTCGAAAAGGTGTTCTTCGCCGACTCGGGCTCGGTCGCGGTGGAGGTCGCGATCAAGATGTGCCTGCAGCACTGGCGCGCGCAGGGCCGCCCGCGTAAGACGCGGATGCTCAGCCTCCGTGGCGGCTACCACGGCGACACGTTCGGTGCGATGGCGGTCTGCGACCCGGTTGACGGAATGCACTCGCTGTTCGCTGACGTCCTGCCAAGCAATTTGTTTGCGCCGCGCCCTCCCGGCGGCGTCGATCGCGAGCTCGACGCCGGCTACGCCGCAACCCTTGCCGGGCTCTTCGAGCAGCACCACGACGAGCTGGCGGCGGTCATCATCGAGCCGGTCGTGCAGGGCGCGGGCGGCATGTGGTTCTACTCCGCAGGCTATGTCCGACTGCTGCGAGAGCTCTGCGATCGACACGACGTCCTGCTCGTCCTCGATGAGATAGCGACCGGATTCGGGCGGGCCGGCACCTACTTCGCCTGCGAGCGGGCCGCGATCGCGCCCGACGTCATGTGCGTCGGCAAGGCGCTCACGGGCGGCTACCTGACGCTCTCGGCGGCGCTCTGCACGGCAGCGATCGCCGCGTCGATCACCGCTGGGGAGGGTGGGGCGCTGATGCACGGACCGACCTACATGGCCAATCCGCTGGCCTGCGCCGTCGCGCTTGCGAGCATTGATCTGCTGGACAGCTCCGGCTGGCAGACCAACGTCGCGCGGATCGAGCGCACGCTGGTCGAGGCGCTCGAGCCGGCGCGGGGTGCAGCAGGGATCGCCGACGTGCGTGTGCTTGGCGCGATCGCGGTCCTCGAGCTCGACCACCCGGTCGACATCGCGAAGGCCACCGCGGTCGCCGTGGGCCACGGCGTCTGGCTGCGGCCGTTCCGCAACCTGATCTACGCGATGCCGCCCTACATCACGCCGCAGAGCGACCTCGAGCAGATCGCGCAGGCGATGATCGCCGCCGCCGCGGCGTGAGCGGCGCGCTAGCGCTCGGCGTCGCTGCGAATCTCGGGCAGGATCAGCCGCGACGGATGGGCGACGTCGTGGTAGATCGTGTGGAGCGTCGTCCGCGCGCTGCACACGTGGTAGGGGACGTACTCGGCGTTGGTGGCGCCGGCGACGCCCGTCGGCGCATCCATGCTCGTGATCTCCAGGCACACACGATGCGTCGCGCGAAACAGGTTCGCGCTCGCCATCAACTCGATCCGGTATTCGAGCACCTCGCCCGGCACGACCGGGGTCGCGGCAGCGCGCGTCAGGCGGTGAAACGGCCGCCACGGCGTCGAGCGCTCCTGGTCGAGCGCGCGGTTCGATGCCTTCAACCAGCCGCGCGTCAGCTCGCGCTCGGGTAGGTCGGACGGCACCTCGCGCTCGCCTTCGCGAACCGTCTGCACCGACGGGTCCGGACCAACGTCCTTGAGCGAGACGAACCAGTTCGTGTCGTCCTGATCGATGGCGGCATGGAGCACCAGCGAGATCGGCCCGGCGATCAGCAGGTCGCGCGTCAGCGGCTCACTCAGGTAGCGCAGGCCGGCGATCTTGCGTGTCTGCGTCAGCGGCATCTGCACGAAGCTGTCGGGCGGGATCGTCTCGTCGACCGATTCAGGGCTGAACGGGGCCTGGCGCAGGCGCTCCCAGCTCGTCAGGTAGAGCTCGGTCCAGTGCGTTTCCGGCAGCGGCCAGTCCTCGCCGCTGCGCCACTCGTTCGCACCCATCACCCAGTAGCGGACGGGCGGCTCCTCGAGCATCGCGGTGTCGATCCCCTTCAGCCAGTGGTCGTGCCAGCGGAGGATCTCCCCGTGCAGGCTGTGAAACGGCCGCTCCAGGTGCGCTGGACCGGCCAGCAGCAGGCGCTTCGGGGCACGGCGCAGGTGGCGCCAGTAGGTCTGCGCCCCGCTCAGGTGCGTCTTGTACGTATAGCCGTACCAGCCCGATCCGGTGTAGGTCGGCACTTCGATCTGCTCGATCTCGTTCTCGCTGCGCTCGGCCTCGCCCTCGGGCTCGTAGGGATCGATCAGCGTGTTGAAGAGCGCCGGCAGCAGCTCACCGCGCATGCTCAGCACGTTGTAGAGATGCGGGTACATCTGGTAGTCGGCGTTGGCGAGCGCGGCATGCCAGAGCTCCTCGCGCTCGCCCGAAAGCTCGCCCGGAGCGCCACGAGTCTGATGGGCCACGCCGAAGTGCGCGATCAGGTAGCGGAACAGGTGCAGCACGCCGCCCGGGTACTCCTCGCGGAAGCCGCCGAGCGTGCCGTAGGCCCCGCGCGGGTCGAACGCGAAGACCGCCCGCAGGTGCGGTGGACGCTGGCGGGCGACATACATCTGCTCGGCGCCGAAGCCGGAGATCCCGACCATGCCGACGTTGCCGTCGCACCAGGGCTGCGCCGCAATCCATTCGATCAGGTCATAGGAGTCCCAGGTGCGCTCGCCGCCGCCCTCCGACTTGCCGATCCCGCGGGGCATTCCGATCACGTGGACGTAGCCGCGCGATGTGAAGAAGCGCGTGTCGCCAGCTTCCTGCGGACCGGTCCAGAGCGGCGACCAGGACGGCTGCGGTGCCATTGCGCCGGCGCCATCCGGGCCCTGGATGTCCTTGTTGTAGACGGCGAAGGCCAGCAACGCGGGCAGCGGCTGATCGCTCTCGGGCCGGTAGATGTCGACGCAGATCCGAACGCCGTCGCGCATCTCGACGTAGCTGTCGCGTTCGGCGATCAGCCCGGAATGCGACGGTTCGCGCCCATACGGCGACGGGGGCACATCGCCGGACTCCAAGCGCACGACCCCACTCTATCGTCGCCCGGCGGTCCGAGCCCCGCCTGCTAGGGTCGGCGCGCGAATGCGCCTTGTGGATCTAAGCGTCTCGATCGAGCACGAGGCCTCGTTCGAGCTTTTCCCCGTCAAGATCGACTTCCGCGCGCACGATGGCGAGGGCCTCGACTTCTTCAAGGAGAAGTTCGGCGTCAGCGAAAGCGATCTCGTCTACTCCGGCGGCCGGGCCGCCGGCGACGAGATGCTGACGCTGCTGTCGCACTCGGGGACCCACGTCGACGCACCGTTTCACTACGGCCCCGAGTCGGAGGGCGCTCCGGCGGCGACGATCGACGAGCTGCCGCTGGAATGGTTCTTCGCCGACGGCGTGCTGCTCGACCTGCGACACAAGCAACCGGGCGAGTTCATCGAGATCGCGGATCTCGAGGCCGCGCTCGCGGCCGCAGACTATGCGCTGAAGCCACTGGACATCGTTCTCTTGCACACCGGCACCGACCGCAAGCTCGGTACTCCCGAGTACTTCGATCAGCCCGGCATGGGACGCGAGTCGACGCTCTGGCTGGTCGAGCAGGGGATCAAGGTGATCGGGATCGACGCGTTCGGCTTTGACCGCAGCTTCGCGGCGATGAAGGCCGACTTCGAGCGCACGGGCGACGGCAGCTACATCTGGCCGGCGCATTTTGCCGGCATCACGCGCTCCTACTGCCAGATCGAGAAGCTCGCGAAACTGGAGCAGATCGGGCGCCCGCACGGCTTCCGTGTCGCCGCGTTCCCGGTCAAGATCAAGCGCGCGAGCGCCGGCTTCGCGCGCGTCGTCGCGTTCATCGAGGACTAGCGAGACCTAACCGAACGTGAACGAGTAGCCACTCGTTCCGGGCGAGAAGCTGAGCTCGATCGTCTCGTCCTCGTCCTTCGGCTCGGAGACGATGCTGTAGAGCCGCTGCTCGTTCACCGTGATGACGCCGTTGTGCACGTCGCCGCCGGCATCGGCGGCTGTCGGCGGTTTGCCGTTGATCAGCACGCTGACGTGCCCGGCGCCGTGCGCCGGCGGGCTGAGGACGATGTAGACATGCTTGCCCTGGACGTTGGCCTTGATCGTGGCGTTGGCGTCTGCGAGTGCCTGTTGTGAGGCGATCGTCCAGGTCCCGCCATAGGCGAACTCGCTCAGCGCGAGGATGCCCGACGGTGCTGCGTAGGTGTGCGCGCCCGAGTCTGGCCCGCTCGCCCAGCCTTCAGCGCGGGCCGTGCCGAGGTAGGTCTCTGGCGTGGCCAGCCGCGAGGGCGTGATCACGTCGAGCGGATGCGCACTGCCGCCGAGATCCTTTGCGCCGTCCGCTGTGAGCAGCGCGCGGATCGCGCCCTCGGTGTTGGCGTAGAAGCCCTCGTAGGGATCGACGTAGCGCACGCGTCCTTGGGCGTCGATCAGAAAGTCCGACGGCCAGCCCTGGTTGCCCCACGCATCGAAGGTCTCGAGGTTGTTGTCCTGCACGATCGGATAGTTGATGCCGAATTGCTTGATCGCGTCTCTCACGTTTCCGGCATCGCGCTCGAAGGGGAACTCGGGCGACTCCACGCCGATGATCTCGAGCCCCTTGTCGTGGTATTTACGCTGCCAGGCCTCGAGATAGGGCAGCGTGCGGATGCAGTTGATGCACGTGTAGGTCCAAAAGTCGAGCAGCACGACGTGCCCGCGCAGGCTGCTCAGTGTGAGCGGGCGGTCGCCCGGCGTGTTGAACCAGTCCTCGGTCCCTACGAGCGTCCGCTCGGGACCGTAATCGGGGAGCTTCGTCGCGGTGATCGAGGTCGTCGGCTGGTTGGCCTTCGCCACGAACACAGGTTTGCGCAGCGTCGTGAGCCGGTGCGCGACTGTGGAGGAATCGTCGAGCGCAGCCGTGATGTTGACGTTTGGAATGTGCTCGGCGATCAGCTCGTCGACCTTTACGTCGAGCATCGTCGCGATAACGATCGCCGTCGCGACCATCACTACGCCGAGCGCGCGTTGAACGGCGATTCCACGTCCGGCGCGCCGGAGACGGTCGAGAATCCTCCGCCCGCCGAGGGCCAGCACGAGCAGCATCAGTCCGGTCCCGAGGGCATAGGCGAGTCCGACCGGAACCGCCCGCCCGCTCGCGGCGCTCACCGAGATGACGGCGGCAAGGATCGGACCTGCGCAGGGGGTGTAGACGAACCCGAGCGCCCCGCCAACAACTAGACCCGACAGGAAGCCGTCGCCGCGCGTCCGCGGTCCGAGGCGCGAGAAGGCAGCCAGCGGACGCTCGATCCGCCGGCCCAGCTGCGGCACGATCAGCGCCAATCCGAACAACAGCAGCACGACCACCGCGACATCGCGCAGCGGGTCGGATCCCAACCCGACACCGTCTACCACCTTCGCGATCCCGATGATCGTGATCGCGAACGTCGTCGTCAGCCCGATCACGATGCCGAGCGGCCGTCGCGCTCCGCCCGACCCGCTCGCCGAGAGCATCGCGGGCAGCACAGGCAACACGCAGGGCGACACCGCGGTGCCTGCCCCGACCACGACCGCGAACAGCATCAGAACCACCACGACCGCCACATCTTGACCTACCAGGCTGCCCCACCGGCGCAATCGTTAGCTGCGCTTGAACTGGCCAATCTTCCCCAAGCGCACGTAGTCACCAACCAGCGCAAAGCCCAAGCACGAGCCCGCTACCCACAGAGCGTGCGAGCACAAAGGAGGAGTTCGTCAGAGCAAAGCTCGGACGAAGCTCCGACGTCACTCAATCTTGGAAAACTCCCAGATCGCAATCGCCAGCATGATCAGCCCGAGCAGCGCGACGATCCCCGCCTCGAACAGCCCGGGGAGATGCCAGCCGAACCAGGTCACGCCGGGGTCGAGCACGCGCCGGGCCGCGGCACTGATGTTGAGGTGCGCAAACACCGCGCGGCGCATCGGGTCGACCGCATAGGTCAGCGGGTCGATCCGGTTGAGGATCGCAAGCCACTGTGGCAGGCCCGAGACGGGGAACAGCGCCCCGGAAAGGAAATACATCGGCATGATGAACATCTGCGTCAGCGCCATGAAGGACTGCATCTGCTTGACGCGTGCCGCCGCCATCACGCCGAATGCGGTGATCGAAAAGGCGACGAGTAGCTGCAGCCCGAAGATCTCGAGGATCAGCAGCGGGGAGTAGGGGACCCCGACGAGCCCCGCGAGGCAGATCAGGATCACGCCTTCGAACGAAGCGACGGTGGCGCCCCCGAGGCACTTGCCGATCACCAGCGAGCTGCGTTTGACCGGCGCGACCATCATCTCGCGCAGGAAGCCGAACTCGCGATCCCAGACGATCGAGGCGGCCGAGAAGATCGCGATGAACATCACCGACATGCAGAGCACGCCGGGGTAGACGAAGGTCCGCAGGTTGACGCCGTGGGTTCCGGCGCTCGCCAGCGTCGAGAGTCCGGTGCCGAGCACGAACAGGAACAGGAACGGCTGCACCAGCGCGGTGATGATCCGCAGGCGATCCTTGGTGAAGCGGATCAGCTCGCGCTGCCAGACGACCTTGATCGCGCGCAGCTCGCTGCCGAAGCTGCTCGTCGCGACGCGCACCGCGGCGATCTCGTGCGTCGGTCCCGCGGGTGGGGTGGCGACGCCACTGCTGGGGACTGTGGTGCTTGCCATCGCTATCTCCTTCCGAAGGCGCGGGCCATCGTCCGCATCTGGCTGGCGGACGCGTCCTCTTCGGCGTCGCGAATCGTCGAGCCGGTGTGCAGCAGGAAGACGTCGTCGAGCGAGGGCCGCGAGACGCTGACCGAACGGATCCCGACGCCGAGCTCGGCGAACAGGCGCGGCACGAACTGCTCGCCGCCCGGCACGCCAAACGTCACCGCGCCCTCAGCGATCTGGGCGCTGATGGCGAAGTGCTCCTCGAGCGCGGCGATCGCCGCCGCGTCGTCGTCGGTGTGGATCTGGACGCGGTCCTTGCCGACCGCCGCCTTCAGCGCCTCGGGCGTGTCGAGCACGACGATCTTGCCCTTGTCGATGATCGCGATCCGGTCGCAGTGCTCGGCCTCGTCCATGTAATGGGTCGTCATGAAGATCGTGATGTCCTCGGCGACCTTGAGCTCGCGGATGTAGGTCCAGATCGAGGCTCGCGTCTGCGGGTCGAGTCCGACCGTCGGCTCGTCGAGGAACAGCACGCGCGGCGAGTGCATCAGCCCACGCGCGATCTCCAGGCGCCGCTTCATCCCACCGGAGAAGGTGTTGACCTCGCTGGCACGCCGCTCCCAGAGCCCGACCATCTCGAGCACCTGCTGCATCCGCGGCCCGACGACATCGCGCGGCACGCCGTAGAGCTCGGCGTGCAGGCGCATGTTCTGCTCCGCCGTGAGGTAGCCGTCGAGCGTGGTGTCCTGGAAGACGAGGCCGATGTTGCGGCGCACCGCATCGCGGTCGCTCGCAACATCGTGGCCGGCAACCCGCGCGTAGCCGCCGGTCGGCATCACGAGCGTGCAGAGCATCGAGATCGTCGTCGACTTCCCGGCCCCGTTCGGGCCGAGAAAGCCAAAGACCTCGCCTTGCTCGACGTCGAAGTCGATGCCGCGCACGGCCTCGATATCGCCGTAGCGCTTCTCGAGGCCGCGCACGACCACGGTCGCGCTGTCGGACGCTTGCGCGCCAGCCGCGGCGGTCGCAGCGTTACCGTTGCCGTCAGCGCTCACTCGTCGCCTTCGCCGAGGATCCGGTAGATCGCACGGCGCGTTTCGCTCAGCACCTTCTTCGCCTCCGCTAGCTGGGATTCGCTCGCGGTCTGTGCAAGCTGACTCGCGGCGACCGCCACCTGGCGCAACACTCCGAGGAGCTCGCGCACATCATTCGATACGCCGCCCTGGAGGGTATCCCATGGTGCGGGTGCGTCGGCCGGGCGCGCCTCGACGTGCTCGCGTCCGCTGTCGGTCAGGGTGAACACCTTCCGGCCGTCCTGCTCCTCGGAGCGGATCAGGCCCTCGTCCTCGAGCTGTGAGAGCGCGGGGTAGACGGATCCCGGGCTTGGCGCCCAGACGCCGTTGCTGCGCTGCTCGATCTCCTGCATGATCGCGTAGCCGTTGCGCGGCTCCTCGGCGAGCAGCAGCAGTGCCGCCGTGCGGATGTCTCCGCGCCTGGCCTTGCCGCCGCGTCCGCGCGGTCCACCGAAGCCGCGGTGCCCACCGGGGCCACCGAAGCCGAACGACTCCCGCGGTCCGTACGGGCCGCGCATCATCAGCGCCTCGCGCAGCCCGGCTCGGCCGGTCCCGCGCTCGGGAAATCCTCGAAAGCCGCCGCATCCTGCGTCGGCTGAATAACTTCCAGTCATCTTGTACTCCTATCAGTCGTGACATATTGCATGTGCATCACGATATATCGCGACTGATCTTTTGTCAATGCCCGCCACGCCAGTTTTTGGGGCGTGGTCGGTCCGCGCAGGCGCGCACTTCACGAACTTGGCTGTTGCCGCAGGCGGGCTACTCGCGGTCGAGGCCGGCGGCGACGGCGAGCGTCTCGATCAGCGCACCGCCATCGAGGTCGCCGTCCGCGGCGAGCAGCAGACGCTCGGCGGCGCGTCGCCCGCCGACCGCGCGCAGCCCGCGCTCGCCGTACTCGCTGATGAAGTCGGCGAGCGCGCCGGCACGCCGTGTCGCCAGCCGCCGCGCCGCGATCTCGAGCCCGTCGCGGTGAGCATCGAGCGCCGCGAGCAGCTCCTCGATACCGGCGGTCGGCGCGAGCGCGCTGACCGCGAGGGCGACGGTGCCCTCGGCGCCGAGCAGCCGCAGCGACGAGCGCGCGTCGCTCAGCGCCGCCTGTGCCGGCGCTCCGAGATCGGCCTTCGCGACGACGAGCAGATCGGGGACCTCCATCACACCGGCCTTGAGGAACTGCAGCCCGTCGCCGGCCCCCGGTTGCACGACGACGACGACCGTGTCGGCGAGCGCCGCGATATCGGTCTCCGACTGACCGACGCCGACGGTCTCGACGACGACGACGTCGAAGGCAACGGCCAATGCCTGCGCCGCCGCCCGCGTCGCCGGCGCGAGCCCTCCGACCCGTTCGCCGGCGGCCATCGAGCGGATGAACCGGCCCGGACCGCCGATACCCTCACCGGCGATCCGGATCCGGTCGCCGAGCAGCGCCCCGCCGGAGCGCTTCGAGGACGGGTCGACGGCGAGCACGGCGACGGTCCTCCCGGCCGCGCGCCAGGCGCTGACGAGTGCTCCCAGCAGCGTCGACTTGCCGGCACCGGGCGGTCCGGTCAAGCCGATGATCGCG
>Ga0302184_10001390_pt1 | contig 15631 bp, 14 predicted proteins | sample I_Palsa_N3_3_FD_200233 | JGI IMG/M metagenome (GOLD analysis project Ga0302184, IMG submission 200233) | Peat permafrost microbial communities from Stordalen Mire near Abisko, Sweden - I_Palsa_N3_3 | ecosystem: Environmental > Terrestrial > Soil > Palsa > Peat permafrost | place: Sweden...
AGCCGCAGCGCCGGTCGACCTGCATGCCGGGCACCGTCACCGGCAGGCCCGCGTTGAGCGCGACCACCCGGCCGATCGCGGGCGCCTCGCTGTTGGGGTAGCAGTGCCCGAGCACCACGTCGTCGACGGCGGCCGGGTCGAGCCCGGTCCGCTCCAGCAGGCCGCGCAGCGCTGTCTCGCCGAGTTCCGCGGCGGTGAGAGCCTTCAGGGTGCCGCCATACCGGCCGATCGGGGTCCGGACCGGCTCGCAGATCACGATCTCGCGCATGGTTTCTACCTTTTCACACGGATTTGCTAGGCCGGCGAGCCGGGTCTGGCCGCCCGCTGCTGGTCACGGTACAGGGCGCCCCCGATGATCAGCCGCTGGATCTCGCTCGTGCCCTCGTATAGCCGGAGCAGCCGGACCTCGCGGTAGATCCGCTCGACCGGGACCTCGCGCATGTACCCGCTGCCGCCGTGCACCTGCACCGCGAGGTCGGCGACGCGGCCGGCCATCTCGGTGCAGAAGAGCTTGGCCGCCGACGGCGCGACCCGCCGGTCGGCGCCGCTGTCGTAGGCGGCCGCGGCGTCGCGGACCAGGGCGCGTCCCGCGGCGACGCCGGTGTACTGGTCGGCGAGCATCGCCTGGACGAGCTGGTGCTCCCCGATGGGGATCCCGCCTTGGGTGCTGGCCGCGGCGTACCCGACCGACTCGTCCAGGGCGCGCTGGGCGCAGCCGACCGCGAGCGCGGCGATGTGGACGCGGCCGCGGGCCAGTGAGGTCATGGCCGCCCGGTAGCCGATCTCCTCGGTACCGCCGACCAGCGCGGATTCTCCCACCCGGGCCGAGTCGAGGATGACGTCGGCGGTCCAGGCGCCCTCCTGGCCCATTTTCGCGTCCTTCGGGCCGACGCTGACGCCAGGGGTGTCGGCGGGCACCAGGAACACGGCGATGCCAGGACCGTCGGGGCCCGGGTCGCGAGTGCGCGCGAACACGACGAACAAGTCCGCGAGCGGGGCGTTGGTGATGAAGCGCTTCTGCCCGTCCAGGACCCAGCCATTTCCATCGGAACGGGCACGGGTGCGTAGTCCGGCCGGGTTCGAGCCGGCCCCGGGTTCGGTGAGCGCGAAGGAGGCGACGACCTCCCCGGAGGGGATCCGCTCCAGCCACTGCTTCTTCTGCACGTCGGTGCCGAAGTTGACCAGCACCTGGCCGGCGATGCCGTTATTGGTGCCGAACATCGACCGCAGCGCGAGGGTTGTAAACTGCTCCAGTTGAAGCGTGTATTAGCGAGCGTACGTATGTTCTATTTAGTATGCTGGACGTGTGAATCTGACCGAGTGGGCGCATGCGCAGGGCGTCCATGTGCAGACCGGCTACCGCTGGTACCGGGAGGGAACGCTGCCGGTCCCGGCGCGGAAGGCCGGAGGCGCTGGCCGGTACGCGCGGGTGTCCTGGCCCGACCAGCGGTCCGGCCTGGACGGGCAGGTCGCACGGCTGTCGGTCTGGGCGGCGGACTCCGGGCTGCCGGCGGTGCGGGCGGAGGCCGGGTCCGGCTCCGGGGTGAACGGGTCCCGGGCGGAGGTGCGGCGGCTGCTGGCGGACCCGGCGGTGACCGTCGTGGCGGCCGGGCACCGGGACCGGCTCGGGCGGACGGGCACCGAACTGGCAGCGGCTGCCCTGTCCGCGCACAGCCGCCGCCTGGCGGTACCCGGCGACTCCGACGGCACCGGCGATCTGGCGGGTGACAGGGCGGAGGTGCTGACCTGGTTCTGCGCCAGGCTCTGCGGACGCCGGCCGGCGCGGAACCGGGCATTGACGGCTCTCGGCTGCGCCCAGCAGGACATCGGGCCCAGGGCCGTGACGCTCCAGAGCTCCGGCGGTGCCGGGTGAGCGCGCTGCGGGAGATCGCCGAACCGTTCGCGGTCGCGCCGCGGGCTGGCGCCCGGGTACGGACCCGGCTGCGGGTCTGCGGCGATGACGCTGCGGTGCTGCGCGAGGTGGGCGGGTACCTGGGTTCGCTGGCGTCGGCGGACCTGGCGGCCCGGTGTGCGGAAGGCAGCCTCGACGCGGAGCAGCGGGCGCGGTCGCGGCAGGTGCGTAAGCAGGAGCTGACCGCGAAGTCGTCGTCCCGCTGGGCCGGGGCGCTGACCCGCACGAGCGAGGATGCCTACCAGCTCGCCTGCCGCAACCTGCTGGCCGAACGCCGCTCCCTGCTGGCCCGCATCACCCGGATCCAGACCCGGCTGGCGGTGCCGGCGGGGGAGCGGGCCGGGCGGGTCCGCGGCTACCCTACTCCCGCTGAACGGCACGCCAAGACCCTCCGCGTCCAGGCACTTCGCACCAGGCTCGCCGACGTCCAGCAGCAGGTGGACACCGGGCGGGTGAGCGTGTGCCGGGGCGGCAAAGCCCTGGCGCGCAAGCGGAACAACCTCGCGGACGCTGGCCTGACCGAGGCGCAGTGGGAATCGGCCCGGCTGTTCCTGACCGCTGACGGGGAGAAGGACAAGACCTGGGGTAACGAGACGATCCGGTGGAACCCGGACCAGGGCTGGCTGGAGATCAGGCTGCCCGCCCCGCTGGCGCGGCTGGCGAACCGGCCGCACGGCCGGTACCGGCTGTCCTGCCCAGTCGGGTTCCCCTACCGGGGCGGCGATGTCGCCGCGCAGGCCGCGACCGGCGCGATCCGCTATGACATCTCCTACGACCCGGCCCGGGGCCGCTGGTACCTGGACGCCTCGTGGAAGACCCCGGCAGTCGAGCCGGTCACGCTGGCGCAGGCCCGGCAGGGCACCGTCGTCGCCGTGGACCTGAACGCCGGGCACCTCGCGGTGGCGGTCCTGACCCCTGACGGCAACCAGGCCGGTACCCGTACACCATCGGCCTGCCGCTAGCGGGCCTCCCGGCGGGGACCAGGGACGGGCGGCTGCGGGCCGCGATCACCCGTATCCTGGCCACCGCCCGCGAGCACCGGTGACTAGGAACGGTGGTGTACCCGAACTCCATCTGCGCCGCGGCAGCCCGGATGTCGTCGGGGCTGCGGTCCGCCGCCATCGCGCACCGACGCGTTTCAGCCGACCGCCGAGCAAATCCGATGGGCACGGGAAGTTATAGCTGCGGCCGCCGCATCGCCAGGAGTGTTCCGGTTTGCCGGACGGATGTGGACGCACCAGTGCTAGCCCAGGCCGCGGAGATCCTCCAGCAGACCGAGGTCCTGAACGCGAATTCGGACAAGTGACCTGTCGAGAAGATCGCCAAACATGCCGAGGGTTAGCGCAGACCTGCGGCACGAGCCCACAAGTGTTGCATCGCATGAGCGGAGAAATGAAGGTCAGCGATGCTCGCCAATCGAGAGGTCAGGGACCGCATGGCGTTTAAACCTTCCGCAGACTAGGCAGCGGGCGCTACTTCCTAGCCGCGGTCGCCCGGGTTCATAGCCAGCTACGGGCTGCGACACGCTCCAACGCGCTGACCGCGTCGCCGACCCCGTCGGGCTCCAAGGGCATCTCGAGAATCGCCTCGCGGAACCCCAGATGGGCGTAGCCCGCCAGGTGGTCCTTATCGATCGCGCCGGATCGTGGGTCAGGCCCTGGGCCGGGCTTCACGACGAGCTTCAGCTCACGAAAGTCCCGGTCGCCGTCGTCGCAAGCGCCCTTGAGACGGACGATATGCCCCTCCAGCGCCTCGAGGCTCTGCTTCGCGGGCACCCAGTCCGACAGGTGCTCCGCCAGGGTCATGACGCCTCCCCGATCACGCGCTGACGCCCCAGTTCCCCGAGCTCCGCGCCGGACAGACCCAGGATCTCCGACAGCACGTCCCCGGTGTGCTCCCCCAGGACGGGCGCGATCGGGCCCTGCTGTGCACTGCTACCGGCGAATTCCAGCGGTGAACCTGGGGCGAGAAAGCGGCCGATGCCGGGCTGGTCGACCTCCGCCATCATGGGATGGGCGGTGAGCTCTTCTCGCCCGTCGCCGACGAGGTCGGCGACGGTGCGATAACGCGAGAAGAGCACCGGCGTGCCGGTCAGCTGCCGCTCGATCTCGTCGGCGTCCCGGTTTTCGAACCAGGGCTGGAGCAGGCCGGCCACGACCTCCCGGTAGCGGAAGCGGTCGTCGTCGGTAGAGAAGTCGGCGCCGAGGATGCCGGCCAGCTGGTCGACGGTGCCGGCCAACCCGGTCACGGTCATCAGGGCGTTCCAGTGCCTGGCGGTCAGGGCGACCACCATGATCGTGTGCTGGTCCCGGGTCCGGAAGTCGCGGCCGAAACCCCCGTACAGGTAGTTGCCGATGCGCTCGCGCTGGACGTGGTTCACCTGAGCTTCGGCGAGCAGGCCCAGGTTGGCGACCATGGCCAGGGCCACGTCGTACAGGGCGATGTTCACCAGCCCCCCGGTCCCGTGGATCCGGCGCCGGCGCTCGGCCGCCAGGATGCCGATCGCCGCGTGCAGCCCGCACGCCATGTCCCAGGCGGGCAGCACGTGGTTGACCGGCGCCGCGAGTTCGGCCGGCCCGGTCAGCCACGGGAAGCCGAGCGCGGCGTTGACCGTGTAGTCCACGGCCGGCGAGCCGTCGCGGTGCCCGGAGACCACGACCTGGATCAGGTCGGGCCGTCGCCTGCGCAGGGTCTCGTGCTCGAGGAAGCGGCGGCCGATGGCGTTGGTGAGCAGGATCCCCCGGTCCGGGCCCGGGGCGGTGATCAGGCCGGCGATGAGCGCCTGGCCGCGCGGCGAGTGGAAGTCGATCGTGACCGAGCGCTTGCTCTTGTTCAGGCCCGCCCAGTACAGGCTGGCGCCATCGGCCGTCCGGGGCCACCGGGCCTGGTCGGCGGCGCCGCCGACCGGGTCGACGCGGATCACGTCGGCACCGAGCTGAGCCAGCGTCATCCCGCCCAGCGGCGCGGCGACGAAGCTGGAGACCTCGATGACCCGTAGCCCGGCCAGGACACCCACGTCGGTCACGGTGCTGGGGGAGGGGCCGGGACGAAGAGCACACCCTTGCTGATCGGGACCTCCACATAATTCGGCCAGCTGGAGCGCCGGTTCTCGATCTTAAGCATCTCTGTGACCAGGCTGGGTCAGCAGGGCGCCCGCGGAGTGCGCGGTGATAGAGGAGCCAGCTCGATCGTCTCCAGCGGAGGCGGCAGTAGGAGACTTGTTCCAGGTGGCGCCGCAGCTCACCTAGGAGATCACGAACCGCAAGGGCTAACGAACCCGAGCCGGAGGACCCGATGGCACGTCTCGCCCAAACTGCTGGCCTGTCCGAATTCCAGACCGAGATCCTGTCAGTCGTCCGGACTTTCGTGGACAAGGAGATCATCCCGAACGCCACGGCGCTCGAGCACGCCGACGAATTCCCCGCCGCGATCGTGGCGGGAATGAAGGACATGGGCCTGTTCGGCCTGACGATCTCCGAACAGTACGGCGGCCTGGGCGAATCGCTGCTGACCTACGCGCTGGTGGTCGAGCAGCTCGCCCGCGGCTGGATGTCCGTCTCCGGGATCATCAATACCCACTTCATCGTGGCGTACATAATTGCTCAGCACGGGACAGAAGAGCAGCAGCAGCGGCTGCTGCCGAAGATGGCCAGCGGCGAGATCCGCGGGGCGTTCTCGATGAGCGAGCCGGAATGCGGCTCGGACGTTGCGGCCATCAAGACCCGTGCTCGCGCTGCGGACGGCGAATTCGTCCTTGACGGCCAGAAAATGTGGCTGACGAACGGGGCCCGGGCCGGCGTGGTCGCGACGCTGGTGAAAGACGAACTCGACGGCGGCTCGGCCTACAAGAACATGACCACGTTCCTGATCGAGAAGCAGCCCGGGTTCGGCGAGACCCGGCCGGGCCTGACCATCCCCGGCCAGATCGACAAGATGGGCTGCAATTGCGTCGAGACCACCGAGATGGTGCTCGACGGCGTCCGGTTGCCGGCCGGCGCGATCCTCGGCGGCCCGGCCGGCCGCGGCCGGGGCTTCTATCAGATGATGGACGGAATCGAGGTCGGCCGCGTCAGCGTCGCGGCCCGCGCGTGCGGCATGTTCATCCGCGCCTTCGAGCTGGCCGTGGCCTATGCCCAGCAGCGCAGGACCTTCGGCAAGCCGATCGCCGGGCACCAGGCGATTGCCTTCAAGCTCGCGGAGATGGCCACCAAAGTGGAAGCCGCGCATCTGCTCATGGTCAACGCCGCGCGGCTGAAAGACTCAGGCGAGCGCAACGACGTCGAGGCGGGCATGGCCAAACTGCTGGCGTCGGAGTACTGCGCGGAAGTGACCCAGGAGTCATTCCGCATCCACGGCGGATACGGCTACTCCAAGGAGTACGAAATCGAGCGGCTGATGCGTGAGGCCCCTTTCCTGCTCATCGGCGAGGGCACCTCAGAAATCCAGAAGACCATCATCAGCCGCGGGCTGCTGCGAGAGTACGGCGTTGCCCCGTGAGGTCTACCGTAGGCAGTTCACCATCTTGGGTCACAATGCCGGTTGTCACGTTGGCCTTCTCGTAATGGCCGCGGCTGTGAAGGGTGCCCCCCGGGAGAGAGGAGGATCTTGGTGAACACGGACGAGCGTGACAACAGCCGGGGTCTGTCCCGGCGCGTCGCACCAGGGCGGGAGCCCGGTGGCGCGGCGGCTGCCCTGCTCGCCGCCTGTGCCGGCAGCGGCGGTTCACCCGCTGGCCTGCCCGGGCCGGGGATGTGATCGTGGAACGCCCGTATGAGCTGGCCTGGACGCCTGACGGCATGGTGGCGCGGGTACGGCTGCGCGGTCGTTCGGTACTGGCCTCAGCCCTGCTCAACCGGGGTACCGCGTTCACGCCGGCGGAGCGGGAGGCGCTGGGCCTGGCCGGCCTGCTGCCCGACGCGGTCTCGACGATGGAAGTCCAGCTGGCGCGGGTGTACGCGCAGTACCAGCGCGAGCACGGCGACCTGGCCAAGAACCTGTACCTGGCGAACTTGCGGGACCGCAATGAGGTGCTGTTCTACCGGCTGCTGACCGAGCACATCGCCGAGATGCTGCCGGTGGTGTACACCCCTACGGTGGGCACCGCGATCGAGCGGTACAGCCTAGAGTACGGCCGCCCGCGCGGGGTCTACCTGTCGGTGGATCATCCCGGTAAGATCCAGACCGCGTTCGGTAACTACGGGCTAGGTCCGGAGGACGTGGACCTGATCGTGGCCACCGATTCCGAGGGCATCTTGGGGATCGGCGACTGGGGAGTGGGCGGGATCGCGATCGCGCTCGGCAAGCTGGCCCTGTACGTCGCCGCGGCCGGGCTGCACCCGAGCCGGATCATCCCGGTGGTGCTGGACGCCGGGACAGATAATCAGGCCCTGCTCGATGACCCGCTGTACGTGGGCAAGCGGCACCCGCGGGTCCGCGGCAGCCGCTATGACGAGCTGATCGGCGCCTACGTCAGCACGGCTACCGCGATGTTCCCGCACGCGATGCTGCACTGGGAGGACTTCGGCGCCGCCAACGCCCATCGCATCCTGGCCAGGTACGCCGGGTCCTGCTGCACGTTCAACGACGACATCCAGGGCACCGCCGCGGTGGTGCTGGCCGCCGCGCTGGGCGCGGTCCGGGTGGCCGGGACGTCGATGCGGGACCAGAGGGTGGTGATCCACGGCGCAGGCACGGCCGGGATCGGGATCGCCGACGTGCTGCGTCAGGTGATGATGGCCGAGGGCCTGCCCGCCGGCCAGGCCGCCAGCCGGTTCTGGGCGCTGGGCAGCAGGGGGCTGCTGACAAGCGGCTACCCGGGGACGATGCGGGACTTCCAGGTTCCCTACGCCCGACCGGGCGAGGAGGTGGCCAGCTGGCGCCGCGACGGCGAGGGCCGTATCGGCCTGGCCGAGGTGGTGGCCCGCACCCGCCCGACGATGCTGATCGGCACCTCCACCCAGCCCGGGGTGTTCTCCCAGGACATCGTCACCGAGATGGCCGCGCATACGGCACGGCCGATCATCATGCCGCTGTCCAACCCGACCTCGCGGTCCGAGGCTCAGCCTGCGGACCTGATCGCCTGGACCGGCGGCCGGGCGCTGATCGCCACCGGCAGCCCGTTCGACCCGGTCAGCTACGACGGCGTCCGCTACGAGATCGCCCAGGCCAACAACGCGCTGATCTTCCCCGGCCTGGGGCTTGGGGTCACTGTCGCCCGGGCCCGCCGGGTCAGCGACGGCATGCTGGCCGCCGCGGCTGCCGCCCTGGCCGGCCTGTCCGATACCGTCACGCCCGGCGCCGCCGTGCTGCCCCCGGTCACCAGCCTGCGCCAGGTATCGGCCGCGGTCGGGGCGGCGGTCGCCCAGGCGGCGCAAGCCGAGGGCCTGGCCCAGGCTCAGCTCGACGTCCCCGCCAAGCAGGTCGCCCAGGCCATGTGGGCACCCGCCTATCCCGCCATTCAGCCCATATGATTCCGCTCCGGCCAGAGCCGACAGCTGCCACCGGTCCCCGTTCCGCATCTAGATCTAACGTTGTGACCTTAGCTGCGCCCATCACCGTGGACCGGGCCTCGGCTAGCGTCTATTGTGAACAGTTATGATCCTCGTCACACATTGGGACGGGAGTCAAAGGAGCGTCGCCGATTCGGCGGCTCTCGGGTTTCTTGCGGCTGAGGAGGATGCAGTGAGCGTGTACCGGGTTACCGAGCTCATCGGGACGAGTTCTCAGTCGTGGGAGGACGCCGCCGCCACCGCCGTACACACCGCGCGTAAGACGATAAGGGACCTGCGCGTCGCCGAAGTGGTCGAGCAGGACCTGCAAATCGGCGAGGATGGCGCGATCACCTTCCGTACCAAGCTCCGGCTCTCGTTCAAGTACGAGGACGAGGAGTAGGACGCTCGCCCAGTTTGGCATGGTCGGCCAGCGCGGCGGCGCCGGATCCGCCGCCGCGCCGCCGCCGTTCCACAGCGACGGTGAGGACGAGCCGGGCACCGCTCATGCCGACCGGATGACCCAAAGGCGACGGCGCCGCAGCTTGAGCCCGTGAGCTCCGACCCACTGGCCAGCATGAGCAGGACTGGCGAGACTGGGTGGCATGGGCACGCGCGTCCGGATACCGCTCCGGCTGCTGCTGCCGTGCCTTGCTGTGAGCCTGGTGGCGGTCGGGGCGGTTGCCGTCGGCTTGGCCGACGTATCGGGGACCCGCGGATACCCTGGTGCAGCAAACAGACAATGACCTTCTGAACTGCACCAGCAGCATGCTGAGCCACCGTTTGGTGGTCGCGCCTGTCTCCGGTCCTGTGCCCGGTTCCTGCGATGTGGAGTTGATGAGCCCGGTCGGGCAGTTGCTGACCCCGCTGGCCCCCGGTGCCGCTGCGGGCCCGGCTATCCCGCCCGGCGGCTCGTGGCCCGCCGCGCACGCGGGGCGGCCAGCGACCGTGCTGGGTGCCGGCACCAGCGGGAGCTGGCTTGTCCTGGTTGAGCCTGTCCGTTACGAGCCGCAGCGCATCATGTACCTCTACGGCCCGAACAATGTGAGGTACGTGATCAGCGGACCCTCAGGGCATGGCCCCGGCGGCATGCTGGTCGTCATGACCGGGCTGGCCGGCATCGGTCCGGTCACCACGCGGGTCGCCGGGACCTTCGAGGCGGCGGCCGGCACGGTCCTGGTGCTGCTGGCCGGCGCGGCGCTCGTCCTAACCCGCGCCATCCTGAGGCCGCTGCGCCAGGGCGCCGAACTCGCGGAAATCGCCGGACAGGCCGCGGCCGCCGACCTGTCGCGGGTGATGCCAGCCCGGGCCGTGCCGCCGGCCCGGCTGGGCCGCGCCGCCGCCGCCACGCTGCCGGTCACCGCCGTCTGGCTGCTCGCCCTGGCGGCCCGCGCGCTCGGGGGGCGGGCGACCACGGTGGACCCCGCGGGTGACTGGGAGCAGGGCTGGTCGCACTTGACCGTGTTGGGCCTGACCCGGACGTTCCTGCTGCTGGCCCCAGCGGCAATCCCGGCCGGGCTGGGACTGGCCGCGCTGGCCTGGGCGTGGCGGATCTACGCTATTACCGCCGGGCTGGGCGGCTGGATGGCCTCGGCGCCGATCACCTTCGACGCCCGCCAGTGGCGCCGTCAGGCCCGCGCCGCCCGGGGCCGGATCGCCGCTCCCGGCGCGGTCCCGCTGCTCGGCTCGGGCGGGCGGATCCCGGTCGCGGCACGATTCGCGCGATCGGGCACCGCTGGCACCCGGTCTTCACCGTCCCGTTCGCCGCGTGCGCGCGGCACATGGTCATCGTCGGCTCGACCGGATCGGGGAAGACGAACCTGATGATCCGCTTGTGGGCCGGATGGTTCACCGCTGCCCTGGCCGCCGCCAGGACCGGGCATGGTCGCCGTCCGCTGCTGGTCGTGCTGGACTGCAAAGGCGGCCCCGACTCCCGGGTCAAAGCAAACCGGACGCGTCGGCTGCTGTACGGGGCCGGCGCCCGCCGGGTCGCGATCTGGCCTGATGAGGCCCGCCTGTCGCTGTGGGAACTCCCGCCCCAGGATCTGGCCGTGCTGCTCTACCAGATGATCGAGACCGGCGACGGCGCCGCCGCGTACTACGCCGACATCATGCAGGCCGTCCTGACCCTGGCCGTCACCGCCCCGCCCGGCCCGCCGCTGAACACGGCCGCGTTCCTGGACCGGCTCGATGCCCGCTGGCTGGCCCGCGCCTGGGACGACGGCCGCCACCCCCAGCAGGCGGCCCGGATCCGCGGCGCGGCCCGGCACCTGCCCGACATCCAGCTCCGGTACGCCACCCTGCTTGACCGCCTCGGTCCGGCCCTGAACGGCCCGGGCACCCTGGCCGACGCGGACGCCTGGTACTTCATCCTGGAGGGCACCCGGGCACCCTCCGTCGCCGAAGCGCAGGCGATGGCGCTCACCGAGCTGGCCGCCCACGCCGCCACCGACCCGGCGGGCGAGCCGCGGGCGATGCTGCTCGCCGCCGATGACTACTCCGCGGTCTCTGGCCGGGTCCCGCTGTCCAACCTTTACGAACGCGGTCGGTCCCTCGGCATCGGCGTGCAGGTCTCCGCCCAGTCCTGGCAAGGCCTAGGCGTCAGCGAAGACGAGCGGTACCGGATCGCCGCCACCGCCGACGGCGGTGTCTGGGTCCTGCGCACCCCGTACCCGGAACCGCTGACGGGGCTGGCCGGGACCCGCCGGGTCCTGGAAACCGCGCACAAGCTCATCGGCGTCACCTGGGGCGATGAAGGCACCACCCGGGAGCAGCGGGCCAGCGTCGCCGACCCGACATCATCCGCCGCCTGGACGTCGGCCAGGCCTGTTACATCCACCGAGGCGCGGCCAGCTTCGTCCAGGTCGCCCGGCCCAAGGCCTCCCCGCTGACCCTGCTCCCCGCGCCCGCCCCCGGGCAGCCGCCCATCTCGCTGCCCGTTCCCCGCCGCGAACCCGCCGCTGAGCCGCCCACGGCCAGCCTTGACCTCGATGATCTCTTCGGACCTGGAGCCGCCCGATGACCGCCAACCCGTTCGCCGCGCTCGGCCTGCCCGCGCGCCCCGACCTCACCGACGAGGAAGTCCGCGCCGCCTGGCGCGCGATCGCCGCCGCCACCCACCCCGACCGGCCCGACCGCGGCGACGTCGCCCGGTACACCGCCGCGACCGCCGCCTACGCCCAGCTGCGCACCGGCTGGGGCCGCAGCGAAGCCTATGCCGACCTGGACCCCAGTACCGCCAGAGCCGGTGACACCTCCCCGCTGCCCCCCGTCCCGGGCACCGAACCCTCACCAGCCGCCGGACCCGCACCAGCCGCCGCACCCGCCCGCGTGACCTGGCAGCTGAGCGCCGTGTGGCTGCTGCCCTCGCGGATCCGTCACGGCCGCCCGCTCCGGCTGATCATCCGCGCCCTAGCCGCCGCGCTGCTCTCGCTGGCTGTACTACACCTGATACCCGGCCAGCCCGCCGCCCCCGCCCTGGTCACCGGGTTGATCACCTGGTTCTTCCTCACCAGCCGCTCCGACCTCGCACCCCCGCCCGAACGGTAAAAGACGTACAAGGGCACTCTGCCTGTGCCGGCGCTTATGCGGGAGTAAAACGTCCCGCAGATATGCTCGGCAATCTGGTTGCCGAGATCACCGCCCGACGCCACGCCGGACAGGGTGATCTGTGTACGGCTATGCGCGTGGTCCGATGGTCGCCGAGACCGGATCTGCCGGATCGAGGGTGTCAAATGCGCGTCCGGCTAGTCGCTGTTCGGCGCACCTGCCATATCTCCTCGATCACCCGGGCGAACAGGTGCTGCATCGCTGTGCTGTTGCTGTGGCCGGGATCGGCCAGCCGGGCAGCACGCGGCGCGCCCCGGCCGGGACGTCGCATTTTCCGCGATGACCACTGCCGTGTTATCCGCCTCACCTGTGTGCAGATCTGCCTTGGTGCGGGCATGGTCTACACGGCGATCGGCGGATCGTGCGCCGGCCGCCGATGGTCGTTGTGAGCAGGCTGTCCGGCCCGCTCTTAACGCGGGCGCGTGAGGAGGAGCGAGGATGAGCGTGGCGACCGGCGGTGGGGCCGCGGGCATGCCCGGCCTGCCGGAGGTGTGGCAGTGGGAGGAGCAGCTCGTCGGGTTCGGGACGCGTTATACGGGCAGCAGCGGTCATGCGGCCTATGTGGACTGGCTTGCCAGCCAGCTGTCGACGGTTCCTGGCGTCAGGATGCAGACCGACCGGCTGACTTTCAGCCGCTGGCTGGCCCGCGACTTTGCCCTGACGGTCAGCGTTCCGGCGTCGGCGGGCCGGTCGGGCCCGGTCCCGCTGACCTATTACTATCCCTACTCCGGGCAGACGCCGCCCGGCGGCGTGACCGGCCGCGTGGTCGATCTTGGCCTTTACCCGGCTGCCAGCGGCTATACCGAGGCGTTCTGGGCGCCGGCCCGGGGCGGGATCGCGCTGGTCCGGACCGCGCCGCCGGTGTTCTCGCTGGACCTGGCCCAGACGGTGACCGGCGGCTACGTGCCGGGCCAGATCTCCGTCCAGGCTGCTGCGGGTTACGCGGCGTACGCTGCCGCGCTGACGAACCCTGTCTGGCAGGGCATATTCGAGCCGGTTCCGCTGCTCGACGCGAAGGACGCCGGGGTGCTCGGCGTGGTCGTCGCCTGGACGGGGGTGCCCGACGATGAGGTCGTCAACCAGTACAACCCGTTCACCACGTCCTACCCGGCGGCATCGGGCCTGCCGTCCCCCGGCGATCCCGGCTGCCCCGCCGTCTGGGTCGGCGACTCGGCCGGAACCGAACTGGCCGCGCTGGCCGCGGGCGGCCAGGCCAGCGCCACGCTCGTGCTCACTGCGGACATCACCGTGGGCGCGGCGACCGAGACCGTCTGGGGCTGGCTGGAAGGCTCAGGGGACACCGGCCAGAACATCATCATCAACACCCACACCGACGGGCCGAACGCCATCGAGGAGAACGGCGGGCTCGGGCTCATCGCGCTGGCCCGGCACCTGGCGGGCCTGCCCTCGCGCAACCACGACATGTATTTCGCGCTGGTCACGGGGCATTTCCAGCTGCCGCAGTTCAGCCGCGCCATCTTGAACCCCGCCCACCCCGAGGTCGGCCAGGGCGCCGTCAGCACATGGATGCTCGACCACCCGGACATCTACCAGGCCGCCGCGCTCGGCGTGACCGTCGAGCACCTCGGCGCCACGATGTGGACTGGCGACCCGCTGACCGGGCAGTACGTGTCGGCCGGGGGACCGGAGTGGGGCACCACCTACACCATGCAGCGCGAAGTTCTGAGCCTGGTCAACGCCGAGCAGGACGCGTACCTTGCCGCGGTCGCCGCAGTCAACGCCAGCGGCTGGCCGGACTACCCCGTGGCCACCGTGCGGCCGGGAACGATCCCGGCCTACTTCGGCGAGGGATCCTCGCTGTACGCGGCCGGGCTCGGCACCGTCTCGCTGTGCCCCCTGCCCACCTACCTGCTGCAGGCCGGAGACGCGCCGCAGCCGCAACTGCTCGACTTGGACAAGCTCGACCAGCGCCTGATGTACGGCCAGATCCTCGCCCTCGCCCAGACCATCGGCACGCTCGACGCGCTTCCGGCATCCGCCCTGTAAGCCGATACGCCCGAGCCGGGCACGCCACCGCAGGCAGCAAGACGATCCAGACGATCGCCCGGTTGCCCTTCCGCGTGGACAGCTGGAGCCAGCGAGCGCGATGCGGAACCCTTTGCCCCCTGGGATAATGCGCCCGGAATAGACAATCTGAGCACCTTCTCACCCCAGAGCCGCAGAACAATTCAACCGCTCGTAATCCGATCTGGAGTGTTCCCCAGCAGCGGCCTCAATTTTCAGGTCGTTCCGGCGGACCTGTTCCAGGCTCGCCGGCCACCGCCAGGTGCCAGGTACGCCGCGTCAGTGCCTGGCCCCGCCTGGAGATGTCATCATCGGCAAGGAGCCACCCGGCGAGCTCGTCGATCGAACCGAGGAAGCGCTGGAAGCCGAGACGGAAGAGCCCCTGATCATGCCAGTAGCGGGCAACGATGCGTTCATCCAGGAGTGTGAAGGGCAGGCGTACGGCCGTGTACTCCAGCCTGGCCATGCTGCGCGACATGGTGAAGAGGTTCATCATGATCTGCTCTTTCCAGCTGTTCGAAGCCGCGTCTGCTCTGGATATCAGTATCAGGCACCAAGGGGTGCGGGGTTATTGCAGAGCCGGCGCATGGCTTCGCGGGCGCGCTCAGCCATACGGCGTCGTACCACAGGATGGTCGATGCAGCCGGCCGCCGCTTTCCTCAGACCCCTCGACTTCAGGCTCACTTGGTCTAGCCCTTGCGGAGCGCATCGGCCGAGGTACGGAGAGACAGTTCCAGTACGGCTTCCCTGCGCCGGCGATCCATCGGGTTGATCCCCATCGCGGCCAGGTCCCTGGGGCCCGGCGTCAGCACGGTCACGCGCTTTCCCTGCGCGCACAGCGCTTCCGCCTGCCGAAGCAGGCCATGAGTGATCACCTGCCGTCGTCGGCGCTCCCACCACAGGTATGGCAGGAGCGGATAATCGGGCTCGGTGCTGGCCGTCGGCGCGAGCACGTAGACGTCCTGCACCTTCGTGCCGCGCAGGACATCGAGCGAGGTCGCGGATCGCACGCCCCCGTCGATGTAGCGGCGGCCACCGATTATCGCCGGCTCGTACCAGCCCGGAATGGAGCAGGAGGCGACCACGGCCTCGGGCAGCGATGCGCGGGGGGCGCCTTCCTGCCCGAACAGCACCCGTTTTCCTGTGCTGTAGTCCATGGCGGCGACCCACGTATGGCCGCCGACCCAGTGCGGTGGCGCCCCGACGCAGGCGGCCTGCGCCTGATGGCGCAGGTGCAGCGCGCTGACCAGGGACCGCAGCGCGGCGTGCTGGCCCCGGCCGCACGGCAGCCAGGCGCACGCGCCCACCCACGGAGGCACCCGGTGCGGCGTCACCAGAGTCGCGGCCGCCAGCCCTATCGAACCGAAGCGCCAGCGCGGCAGCGGCGGCAGCGGGCGGTCCCGCGCGGCGAGCGCCACGGACTCGCTCAGGATCCCGGTGCCCTCTCCGCGCTGCCAGGCCATCATCTCCTCGAAAGGAGCGTGGCAGCGCAGGGCGGCGGCCAGCACGCTGCCCGCGCTCGTCCCCACGATGACGTCAACATCGCCGGCGGCGCACGGCAGCCGACCCTGCAGGCAGGCCAGCGCGCCAGTCATCC
>Ga0302184_10001397_pt1 | contig 15590 bp, 9 predicted proteins | sample I_Palsa_N3_3_FD_200233 | JGI IMG/M metagenome (GOLD analysis project Ga0302184, IMG submission 200233) | Peat permafrost microbial communities from Stordalen Mire near Abisko, Sweden - I_Palsa_N3_3 | ecosystem: Environmental > Terrestrial > Soil > Palsa > Peat permafrost | place: Sweden: Abisko...
ATGCACTGCCTCCGGATGTGTGGGCCGCTACGTACCGGCCGAGTGCGCTGAGGGGGAAGGCCAGGCGGTACAGGTGGTAATTGATGTAGAAGTCGCCGGGGAAGCCGGTCCCGGTGTACTGCGGTTCCTCCCAGCTCCCGTTGGGCCGCTGGGTCTGGGTCAGCCAGCGGACACCGCGCTGCGCCGCGACGCCGTCCTGCTCGCCCGCGGCCAGCAGGGCCAGCAGGGCCCAGGCGGTCTGGGAGGCGGTGGACGTGCCCTGGCCGGCCAGCGCCGGGTCGTCGTAGGAGCGCAGGTCCTCGCCCCAGCCGCCGTCGGGGTTCTGGTGGTCTTGGAGCCAGGCCACGGCGCGGCGGATGGCGGGCTTGGACGGCCGCACCCCCGCCGCGATCAGCGCGGGGACCGCGGCGCCGGTGCCGTAGATGTAGTTCGCGCCCCACCGGCCGAACCACGATCCGTCCGCCTCCTGGGCCCGCAGCAGCCATACCACGCCGCGGCGGACCGCGGGGTGATCGGCCTGTCCTTCGGCCGCGAACGCCTCGACGATGTGCGCGGTCACGTCGGCCGAGGGCGGGTCGATGACCGCCCCGAAGTCGCAGAACGGCAGCTTGTTGACCAGCTTGCGGGTGTTGTCCGCGTCGAACGCGCCCCAGCCGCCGTCCTTGGACTGCATCCCGGTCAGCCAGCGCAGCCCGCGCTCGATGGCGGGCTTGGCGTCGTTGGCCGGGAGCGAGACCCGGCGCAGGGCCAGCACCACCTCGGCGGTGTCGTCGGTGTCGGGGTAGTTGTCGTTGTCGAACTCGAAGGCCCACCCGCCGGGGGCCAGGCCCGGCTTGCGGACCTGCCAGTCCCCCGGGCCGCGGATCTCCTCTCCCAGCACCCAGTGCGCGGCGCGGGTCAGGGCCGGGTCAACCGGGGACAGGCCGGCGTCGGCCAGGCCGATCATGACCAGCACGGTGTCCCAGACCGGGGACTGGCACGCCTCGAGGCGGCGCACCGGGCCGGCCGGACCCTCCTCGGTGATCGTGAACCGGTCCAGGCCGCGGAGGCCACGCTGCATGATGGGGTGCTCGATGTCGTAGCCGAGCAGGTTCAGGGCCATCAGCGAGTACACCCAGGGCGGCTGGATGCCGCCCCAGCAGCCGTCCCGCTCCTGCCGGGCGATGATCCACTCCGCGCACCGCCGCAGCGCGGCCCGCCGTACCGACTTGATCGGCCGGTACTTGTGCAGCGTATGGTCCAGGGCGTTGAAGACGTGGGACCAGGGGTCGGCGGAGGTGCGCGCGCCGGGGAGGGGGCGCGCGTCGAAGGAGCGGCGCGGGCGGGGACCGCGGCCGTGCGGACCGCCGGTCTTCAGCTCGTCGATGGCGAACGGGAGCGGGCGGGAGGGGCGGAAGGACTGGACGACGGCCAGGGCCACGATGGTCTGGCGGGCCCAGCAGCCCCAGTCGTAGATGTTGAGCGGGAACCAGGACGGCAGATAGATCAACTCGGGCGGGATGACGGGGAGGTCGTCCCAGGACCACAGGCCGGACAGGGCCAGCCACAGCCGGGTGAACACCCGGGTGGCCTCGACGCCGCCCTGCACCAGGATCCAGTCGCAGGCCTGCTCCATGTGCGGGGCATCGGGCTGGTCGCCGGCCAGCCGCAGCGCCACATAGGCCTCGACCGTGGTGGACAGCTCGGCGGGGCCGCCGTAGAAGTTGGCCCAGGTGCCGTCGTCCCGCTGCTGGTGCCGGATCCAGCGCGCCGCCGCCGCGATCGTCTCCTCGTCGTGCAGGCCGAGGAACTCGCGCAGCAGCAGGTCCTCGGCGTCCATGGTGACGTTGGTCTCCAGCTCACCCTGCCACCAGCCCTGGGCGTGCTGAAGCCCGAGCACGTGGTTACGGGCTCGGCTCAGGGTGTCGCGGGCGAGATCGAGGACCGCGGGGTCAGCTACCACTGGCGGGCGGTGATGAACTCGGCGATCGCGATCAGCTCGGCACGGACGTCGGCGGGCAGGTCGACCTCGGCCAGGCTGGCGTTGGCCGCGGCGAGCTGGGCGTCGGCCTCGGCCTCGGCCCACTGCTTGCCGCCCGCGGCGACGACCAGGTCGGCCGCGCGGATCAGGTCATCCTCGCTCAAGGGCTGCGGGTCGATGAGCAGGGCCTGCAGTTCGGCGGCCGCGGGCGTGCCGCTGGTCAGCGCGGCCACCACCGGCAGCGACTTCTTGCGGGCCCGCAGGTCCGCGCGTACCGGCTTGCCGGTGACCTCGGGCGCGCCCCAGATGCCGAGCAGGTCGTCGGTGAGCTGGAAGGCCAGCCCGACGTGCGCGCCGAACCCGGCCAGGCCCATGGCCAGCGTGGGCGGTGCGCCGAGGTGCACGGCGCCGATGCTGCACGCGCAGGCCATCAGCGCGGCGGTCTTGTCACCCGCCATGTCCAGGCACTCGGCCAGGGTCACGTCGTCGCGCTTCTCGAAGGCCAGGTCGGCGCCTTGCCCGCTGATCAGCCGCTGCACCGCCGCGGACAGGCAGCGGGCCGCCCACGGACCTTGCGGGGTGCCGTCCTCCAGCAGCAGGTCCTGGGCCAGGGCCAGCAGCGCGTCTCCGGCCAGGATGGCCGGGCCCACGCCGAACACGGTCCAGGCGGTGGGCCGGTGCCGGCGCTCGGTGTCGCCGTCCATGATGTCGTCGTGCAGCAGGGACCAGTTGTGCACCAGCTCGACCGCGACCGCGGCGGTCACGCCGCGGTCGGGCGAGGCGCCGGTGGCGCGGGCGGACAGCAGGGCCAGCGCAGGCCGCAGCGCCTTGCCGCTGCCGCCTGCGGTCGGGTGGCCCTCGGCGTCGGCGAAGCCGAAGTGATACGCCGCGACCACGCGCACGTCCGGCGTCAGCCGGCCGATGGTCGACTCGATCGCCGGGCTCACCAGGTCCCGCGCCAGGGTCACACCCTCAGGCATCACTGCAGTCACTGACGTTCCCCTATCGTTGAGGTCGGTGCGTTCGCTTCAGAACCGGAAAGTACGGAATCGGAATATCCGGCGCCGGGATGCCCGGGCGCGGAAAGTCCGGGCGCGGGGTGTCCGGGTACGGAAAGTCCAGGCCCGGAAAGTACCGTCTGGCGGAGCTGGATCGCGGCGAGCAGGCCACTGCGGACCGCGCCCTCCATGGTGTCGGGCCATCCGGTCGCGGTCCACGCGCCGGCCAGGACCAGGCCTGGGGTGTTCGTGGCCGGCGGCGGGCGGAGCCGGGCGGTACCCGGCGCCTGGCGGAAGGTCGCGCGCCGCTCCCGGGTGACGAAGAACTCGGTGACCTGGGCCTCGCGCGCGGCCGGGAACAGCTCGGCCAGTGCGGGGACGAACTGCTCCCGCAGCGCGGCCGCGGGCACGTCCACGTAATGGTCGGCCGCCGACAGCGAGATGGCCAGGTACTGCGCCCCGCCGGGCGAGCTGCGGTCCAGGCCGGAGATGCGGGTGCGGTCGAAGACCCACTGGACGGGCGAGTCCACGGCGGCGGCGAAGGGCAGATCCATCACCGGGCGGTCATAGATCACGTGCACGTTGACGATGGGCGAGGCGCCGAGACCCGCCCAGCCCGCGACGGTCGCTTCGGGCAGCGCGCCGGGCGGGATCAGCCGGGCGGCGGCCTCGTGCGGCACGGCCAGCACCACGGCGTCCGCGAGGATCTCGGCCGGGAGCGCCGCGTCATCCTCGGCCCGGGCCAGCCGCACGCGGAACCGGGCGGCCGGGTCGGCCCCGGGTTCGATAGCAGAGACCTTGGCGTTGATCAGGACTTGGGCGCCGAGCTTGGTGAGGAGGGTGGCGCCGGCGTCGCCGTGCAGCTCGCCTAGGGGGAGGGCGGGGACGCCGATGTCGGCGGCGTTGTTCTTGCCCAGCAGGCCGGTCTTGATCACGATGGCGGCCAGTGAGAGGGAGGCGTCGTCGCCCGCGATGTTCAGGGCCGAGACGGTGAACAGGTCCCACAGGGCCCGGCGGGCGCGCTCGTTCTGACCCCGGGCAGCGAGCCAGTCACCGAAACGCTGCTCGTCCACCTTGGGATCGGCCGGGTCGACGCGGCGCATGGCGAGAGCGGGCCGTGCCACGCTGGTTCGTTCGGTCAATGAAAGAAAGGGGTACCGGCCCAGGGCAGGCAGCATATGCAGCGGGCCAGGCAGCGCAGTCCGGCGGAGCCGTCCGCGCCGCGGGGTCGGGCCGGGGGCCAGCACGGTGACGTCGAAGCGGTCCTGGACCGGGGCGTGCTCGGTCATGCCGAGCTTGCCGAGCAGGTCGCGGTAGGCGGTGCAGCAGCCCAGGAAGACGTGCTGGCCGGTGTCGACGGTCAGGCCGTCACGGGTAAACGAGCAGGTCGCGCCGCCCAGCCGGGGCCGGGCCTCGAGCAGGGTGACCGCCGCGCCGGCCTCGGCGAGCGCGATCGCGGCGGTGATCCCGGCCAGGCCGCCGCCGATCACCGCCACCCGCGGCGCGGGGCTCATCCGAACCTCCCGGTCAGCGCCTTGACCGCGACCGTGGCCTTCTCCCGGCCGGACAGCGAGACCCGTTCGCGCAGCACGGCGGCGGGCTCGGCGGCGATGCGTTCCAGCAGGCGGCGGTAGATGCCGGCCATCGCGCCGGTGCAGGCCGCGCTGCGGCGGTCGAGCAGGCCCAGCAGCTTCCAGCCGGTGGCGTACCAGTCGCGGGCCCGGTCGACCTCGAACTCGACGAGGCGGACGAATCCCTGTGGGGCGGGGTCGTCGCCGCCGAAGTCAACAGAGAACTTGGCCAGGTCCTCGGCGGGCAGGTAGACGCGGCCGTTCTGCTGGTCCTCGCGGATGTCGCGCAGGATGTTGGTCAGCTGGAGGGCGACGCCGAGGGAGTCGGCCAGCTCGGCGGCTCGGTCCACGTCGTGGCTGGTGCCGAAGATGCCCAGGGACAGGCGGCCGACCGAGCCGGCCACGCAGCGGCAGTAATAGAGCAGGTCATCGAACGTCCGGTAGCTGGTACCGCGGACATCGGCCACGCAGCCGTCGATGAGCTCGCCGAACGCCGGCATGGGCACCGGGAAGTTCCGCTCCACGTCGGCCAGGGCCAGCAGCACCGGGTCGTCCTGGTCCACGGCGCTGAGGTTGACGATGGCCTGGCGGGCCTGCTCCAGCGCGGCGATCTTCTCCTGCGCCGGTAGCGTGCCGTCGCCGATGTCGTCGATCCGCCGGGCGAACGCGTAGATGACGGCCAGGCCGCGCCGCTTGTCGGGCGGCAGCAGCCTGATACCGTAAGCGAAGTTCCTGGCCTGCGACCAGGTGATCCGTTCGCATTCGCGGTATGCCTCGGTCAGTTCCACGCTGTCGTGCTCACTTTCCCCTCGCGTAGGCCTTGACCAGCCCGGCCACCATCCGCGGCTTGCGCGGCCGGGCGGTGGCGCTGAGCACGTCGTACCGCTGTCCCCGGATGGCGGCCAGCGCGGCGCGCCCGCCGGCCAGGTAACCGGCCACGGCCAGCCGCGCGGCGCCGCGCAGCGTGCCGACCAGCGGCGCGCCCTGGTCCAGGAGCCCTTGCGCGCGGTCGGTCTCAAAGCGCATCAGACCCCGGACGGCGGGACCCGCGCTCGGTGCGGCCAGGTCGGCCTCGGTGACGCTGAAGCGCTCCAGGTCCTCGGCGGGCAGGTAGATCCGCCCGTTGGCCAGGTCCTCGGCCACGTCCTGCCAGTGCTCGGCCAGTTGCAGGGCGGTGCAGATGTGATCGGAGAGGGCGATGCGTTCCGGGGTGGCGACGCCGAAGATATACAGCACGATCTGGCCCACCGGGTTGGCGGACAGCTCGCAGTACCTGGCCAGCTCGGCGAAGGTCTGGTAGCGGGTGACCCGCTGGTCCTGGCGGTTGGCCTGGATCAGGTCCCGCAGCGGCTGGGCCGGGACGTGGCACTCGGCCACGGTCACGGCCATGTTCCGCATCACCGGCGAGTGCGGGGTCGCGCCCTGGGAGATGCGGTCCACGTCGGCGTCGAGTTCGTCCAGCAGGCGCAGCCTCAGGTCGGCGTCGGCCTGGCCGGTCTCGCGCGCTTCGTCGCCCAGGTCGTCGGTGAGCCGGGCGAAGCCGTACAGCGCGGTCAGGTGCCGCCGGCGGACGGCCGGCAGCACGCGCAGGGCGACGGGAAAGTTCTCCCCGGAGGCGTTGGCCACCACCTCTTCGGCGCGCGTGACCCCCGGGCGGACGTGCTCGCGCACGCCGGCCCGGTCCGTTTCGCTGCTGCCCCCGGCCACCCCGCCATTTTCCAGGGAATTCACATTTAATTGCAAACAATGACGCGTGCGTCACCTGACGGCCGTGTCGGTCAGGCGAACGCCCCGGGCGCCGGGGCGTGAGGCGTTCACCACTGTTCGCGCAGGATACGCCGTGGGAAAAATAGTTTGCAGTACCGAACAACGTTATGCTAGGTAATACACCTGACGTCATTGTCAGTTTCGTGGATGTTACGCGGCAATGTTATTTACGGGGCGGTCGGGCCCCTCACGCGGGGCGCCGCGTCACCCTTGGTACCTGATCGCCGGCGCGTCGTGCCACCTGCGGGTATTCGTCCGGTCTTACCATCATGTTGGCCGGCTCGTTCCGTGGCCAGTGCTTAGCGATGCAGGTGGAGGTAGTCGCCCATGGCCGCCACGAGGCTGATGACCGTCGCCGCGGGCGGCGCCGTGGTGCTCGGCATGCTGGCCGGGCCGGCCATGGCCGCGCCCGGGTTGGGGCGGGCGGCGGCGGATCTGACCACTACGACCTGCGCCCTGGGTGCGAACGGGTCGTCGGTCAAGCACGTCATCTACATCCAGTTCGACAACGTGCACTACACCCGGGACAACCCGAACGTACCGAGCGACCTGGAGCAGATGCCGAACCTGCTCGACTTCATCACCGGCAACGGGACGCTGATCTCGCGCGAGCACACCCCGCTGATCGCGTACCCGGCCGACGACGTGGTGACCTCCGAGACCGGTCTGTACGGCGGCGACCTGGGCGTTCCGGTCGCGAACGAGTACAACTACTACACGCCGGGCGGGTCCACCGACACGGCCGGGGCGTTCGCCTACTGGACCGACCCGGTCGTCGACTACAACACCACGACCAGCGCTCCGGTCGGTGACAGCGACTACACGCTGGTCACCCCGCAGGGCCAGAACGCCCCGGCACCGTGGGTGCCCTACACCCGGGCGGGCTGCGATTTCGGCTCGGTGGCGGCGGCCGACACCGAACTGGAGAACACCCTGCCCGACATCCCGCTGGTGTACGGGGCGAACTCGACCGAGGCCCAAGAGGCCGAGAACCCCAAGCTGGCGTACCAGGCCGAGGCCGACTTCATGGGCCTGTCCGTGCACTGCGCGCAGGGGTCGGCCATGTGCGCGGCCTCGCATGGCGGGGTGGCCGACCTGCTGCCCGACGAGCCGGACGGGTACAGCGGGTACCAGGCGTTGTTCGGCAACAAGGTCATCCAGCCAGTGATCAGCCCGTCCGGCCCGGTGCGCGACCTGAACGGGAACGTCATCAAGGATCCGACCGGCGACATCGGCTTCCCCGGGTACGACGGGCTGACCGGCCCGGTGGGGCTGGCCTACACCCTGTACATGCAGACGCACGGCATCCCCGTCACCTTCACCTACCTGTCCGACGTGCACGACAACTGGACCACCGGGGCCGGCCTGGGTCCAGGCAGCGCCGCCTACGAGAGCCAGCTGCGGCAGGAGAATGCGGCGTTCGGCACGTTCTTCAAGGATCTGGCCGCGGCCGGGATCACCAAGGCCAACACGCTGTTCGTGATCACCGCCGACGAGGGCGCCCACTTCGTCGGCTCCGCACCCACCCCGGCCGACTGCAACGGCGTGACGATCGCCTGCTCCTACGGCAAGGTCGGCGAGGTGGACGGCAACCTGACCGGGATGCTGGCGGCCAAGAGCGTCACCACTGCCTTCGACGTGGCGGCGGACTCCGCGCCGGTCATCTACGTGCACGGGCAGCCGGCCGCGACGTCGGCCCCGGTCCGGGCCATGGAGCGGGCGGCTGCGGGGCTCACCGCGAACGACCTGGCCACCGGGCAGACCGTCGCGCTGACCGGCTACCTGGCCGACCCGGCCGAAATGAACATCCTGCACATGATCACCGGGGATCCGAAACGGACCGGCACGTTCGCGCTGTTCGCCAACCCGGACTTCGGGCTGAGCAGCGGGCCGGCCAGCTGCGGCAGCTCGTGCGTCAGCGAGCCGAGCGGGCAGGACGCGTGGAACGACGGCGACGTGGCGCCGCAGACCAACACGACCTGGCTCGGCCTGGTCGGGCCCGGCGTGGTGCAGATGGGCGTCAACAGCACGATCTGGTCCGACCACACCGACATCCAGCCCACGATGATGGCCCTGCTCGGGCTCAAGGATGATTACACCCCGGACGGCGTGGTCCTGGGCCACGTCATCGAGTCGTCGGCGCTGCCGCGGGCCATGCTGATCAACTACCCGACGCTGACCAAGCTCGGCCAGGTCTATACCCAGCTCGAGGCGGCGGTCGGGCAGTTCGGGCTGGCCACGCTCACCGCCTCGACCCGGGCTCTGGCCAGTGACTCCCCCGGCGACGCCACCTACACCGGCATCGAGAACCAGCTGCGGGCGCTCGGCGCGGCGCGCGACACCCTGGTCGGACAGATGCAGACCCTGCTCATCGGCGCCGAGTTCGGCAACACCCCGATCAGCGCCAAGGCCGCCCAGAAGCTCATCTCCCAGGCCAACGCCCTCCTAGCCCAGGCCGGCGCGCTGGCTAAATAACGTGCGCCAGATGAGGACCAGGGCGCAGTCGTCGGAGCCGCCGCCTGCGCGCTGCAGGTTGGCCACCAGGGCCGGGGCGCCGGCCTTGAAGCCGCTGGTCAGCATGCGTTCGGCCTCGCCGAGCAGGCGGTCGGTGCCGGCGTCGATGTCACGGCCGGGCGACTCTACCAGCCCGTCGGTGTAGAGCATCAGGGCGTCGCCGCGCTGCAGCACGCCGCGCTCGGTCTCGGCCGCGGCCCCGCGCAGGTCGGGGACCACGCCGAGGACGATCCCGTGGGCCCTGGTCAGGCGCCAGCGGCCCGCCGCCGCGTCGTAGTGCACGGCGGGCAGGTGCCCGGCCGAATCGATCACGTACTCCCCCGAGGCCAGGTCGAGCGACAGGTGCACCGCGGTGACGAAGCCCTCCGTGGCCGAGCCGCGCCGCATGTAGGCGTTGCAGGCGGGCAGGAACTCCTCTCTCGGTACCGAGCCGAGCAGCCCGCCGAAGGCGCCGGACAGCAGCAGGGCCCTGGTCCCGGCGTCGATGCCCTTGCCGGACACGTCGACCAGGGCGACCTCAAGCGTCTTGCCGTCGCAGAACGACACCACGAAGTCGCCGCCGAACGAGGAGCCGCCGGCCGGCTTGAGCACCGCCGACGAGCCCCACCCCTCGCCCAGCGGGGGCAGCTTGCCCTGGGCCTGGATGCGGTCCCGCAACTCCAGCAGCATCCGGTCGCCGCGCAGGCCCTGGACGCCGAGCTTCTTGCGGGTCCGGGCCAGGACGTAGGCGAAGGCGGCGGTCAGCACGATGGTGGCCACGATCCCGGGGCCGGCCTTGCCCTTGACCACGTCGTAGATCACCGCGCCGGCCACGACGGCGAAGAAGATGCGCAGCGCCCGGGGCCACATCAGCAGGCCGCCGGCCAGGATGGGCAAGATCATCACGCCGGGCGAGAACCACCGCACGGAGACGTGCACCGCGCCCACCGAGATGGCGATCACCGCGACCGACAAGGTGAACGCCATCCGCCGGTTCCTGGTGATGAACTGCTTGGTCAGCTGGGCCCGCAGCAACCTGACGATGCGCCCCGCGCCGCGGCGGCCACGGATCGGGGGCCGGGTCACCATGTCGCGCGCCGGGTAAGCGTCATGCCAAACCGGCTCGCGAGGGGCGACCCACGGGGCCTGCGCGAGCGGCCCGGGAACACGTTGCGGGAGGTCAGGTCAGGGGCTCTTTGCATAACGCGAAATTGAGGCAGAGGGCACACTGTAGTCGATCAGGGCTGGACGGCCTAAACCAGTCGCGCCACGGCAGCGGGCGGGGTACGAAGGCATCATGACGACATCGGCCCCGCGCGGCGATCACCCGTATCCGATCAGGCCGGTCAGCTCCGAGGAGTTCGACGCCTTCCGCACCGTGGACATGCACGCCTTCCACGGCTCACCGCTGTCCGAAGAAGACCGGCAGCTGGTTCTGTTGAACCTGGAGTTCGACCGCACGCTGGCCGCCTTCGACGGCGGCACGCTGGTCGGAACCGCGGGCGCCTTCAGCTTCCAGCTCACCGTGCCCGGGCTCCAGACGCTGCCCGCGGCCGGCGTGACGTGGGTCAGCGTGCTGCCCTCGCACCGGCGCCGGGGCGTGCTGAGCGCCATGATGCGCCGCCAGCTCGCCGACGTCCGGGACCGCGGCGAGCCGCTGGCGGTGCTGTGGGCCTCGGAGTCGGTGATCTACTCCCGGTTCGGGTACGGCCGGGCGATGTGGCACGCCGACTTCACCCTGCACCGCGGCGAGGGCACGCTGGCCCGGACCGCTCCGGCGTACGACGGCTTGCGGCTGCGGATCGCGGAGCCGGCGTCGGTTCTGCCGGAGCTGGCTAAGGTCTACGACACGGTCCTGCCGTGGCGGCCCGGCTTCATCGCGCGGACCGAGTCGTGGTGGCAGCGCCCGGTGTACGACCCGCCGGAGCGGCGGCAGAACACGAGCCCGCTGCACTGCGTGCTGGCCGAGGACGACAGCGGGCCGCGGGGTTACGCAACTTATTCGGCCGAGGGCCGCTGGGACCGTGACACGTCGCTGCCGGACGGCTCCTTGACCGTGCGGGAAATGGTTGCCAGCGACGCCGCGGCCAGCGCCGCGCTGGCGGCTGACCTGCTCAGCCGGGATCTGGTCGCGGAGTTCCACGTGCGCGGACGGCCCGTCGATGACCCGCTGCTGTTCCAGCTGGCCGACCCCCGGCGGGCGCGGCCGCGGCTGACGGACGCGCTGTGGGTGCGGATCATCAACGTCCCCGGTGCGCTGACCCGGCGCCGGTACTCCGCCCCCGCCGACGTGGTCATCGAGGTACGCGACGAGCTGCTGCCGGCCAACGCCGGGCGGTGGCGGCTGACCACGGCCGGCGCCCCGCCGGACGGCGGCGGCCTGGAGGCTTCCTGCGTTCCGGCCTCGGGTGCGCCGGACGTGGTGCTCGACGTCAGGGAGCTCGGGGCGGCCTACCTGGGCGGCACCACGCTGGGCGCGCTGGCCACCGCAGGGCTCGTGACCGAAGGCCGTCCCGGCGCCGTCCGGCAGCTCTCCACCGCACTGTCCTGGGACCCCGCTCCCTGGTGCCCGGTCAACTTCTAGGAGCCGTTTCCGGGTTGTCCCACGGGAACCGGGCCTGCGACAATGGGTTCGTGGCGGCCATGAAGGTGACGATCAGCGCCGCGATGCGGGCCCGGGACGTGTCCCGGCCGCACGCCGAGCACCTAGCCTTCGCCGAGGCGGCCGAAGCCGACGCGGTGCGCGGCCGGCCCGCGGGGCCGGTGGTTCCGGCGGGGCCGGTGGTTCCGGCGGATGCGGGCGGCGCCGGGGCGGTCGGGGACGGCGGTCGGCGGCGCGAGGCGGCCTCGCCGGACGAGAGGCGGCCGGCGGACGAGAGACGAGAGAGCGAGCGGACCGATGGCGGGGCGACCCGGCCGGGCGGGGCGCGGCGGCGATGGCGATCGGGTGGATCGGGGCGCGGCCGGGCGTCTCGGTTACGGCCCTAATGGTGTTCGGGCTAGGCCGGGCGGGGTGGGAGTTCGCCGGTTATCTCGTAGCCGGTGATCTCGGCTAGGCGCCGGGCGTGCCGAGCCTCTCCGGAGAACGGGGTGGACAGGAAGATCCGGGTGAAGCCGATCGCGTCCTCGACGCTGTACATACGCGCGCCGAGGCTGAGCACGTTGGCGTCGTTGTGCAGGCGGGCCAGCTCAGCGGTCTCGTCGGTCCAGGCCACCGCCGCGCGGACGCCGGGGATCTTGTTCACGGCGATCTGCTCTCCGTTCCCCGAGCCGCCGATCACGATGCCCACGCTGCCCGGGTCGCTGATGACGCCGTGGGCGGCGCTCATCACGTAGGGCGGGTAGTCGTCGTCCGGGGCGTACGTTTCCGGGCCACAGTCCACCGGCTCGTGGCCGGCTCCGGCCAGCCACTCGATGAGGCGGGTCTTCAGCTCGAAACCCGCATGATCGGATCCCAGGTAAACGCGCACGGGGGCCAGTCTGCCAGACCGGCCCCCGGCACAGACCGGCAGCCGCCGACGGGCCCGAACCTCTGGGTAAAGGACTCAGTCGAAGATCGGGTCGCGGGTCCGGGACCGCTTCAGCTCGAAGAAGCCGTCGACGCTCGCGATCAGGAGCACGCCGTCCCATAGCCGCCCGGCCTCCGCACCGCGCGGGATCGGGGACATGACGGGGCCGAACACCGACAGCTCGCCGATCGAGATGACCGGCGTGCCGACGTCGTACCCGACCCGGTTAATGCCTTCGGCGTGCGAGGCGCGCACCGCCGCGTCGTACTCGGTGGAGTCCGCCGCGGCCGCGAGGCTGGCCGGCAGGCCGGCCTCGGCCAGCGCGGCAGTGATCGTCTCGGCGTCGCGCGGAGCCTTGTCGTGGTGGAACCGGTTCCCGAGCGCGGTGTACAGCGGCAGCACGACCTCGGGGCCGTAGGCCTGCTCGGCCGCGGTGACCACCCGGACCGGGCCCCAGGCCGACCGCAAGGCCTCCCGGAAGGTCTCGGGCAGGTCTTCCTTTTCCTCGTTCAGCACCGCCAGGCTCATCACGTGCCAGCTCGTGGTCACCGGCCGGACCTGCTGCACCTCAAGCATCCAGCGTGAAGTGATCCACGCCCACGGGCAGATAGGGTCGAACCAGAAGTCGACACCCGTAGGCTCCTGCTCGGTCATGTGCGCTCCTTACCACGAGTAAGCCGGGTCCGCTGTTCTCGGCAGCGTCAACCAGACGCCGCTGCCGTGAATTCCGTGCAGGACCAATAGGACGAAGGGACCAACCGGTGACAGCGAACCTGACCCGCGACGAGGCGGCGGCCCGCTCGGCGATCATCACCGTCGCCTCGTACCACGTGGATCTCGACCTCACAGGCGACGACGAGGTGTTCGGCTCGGTCAGCGTGATCAGGTTCGACTGCGTCGCACCGGGCTCGGCCAGCTTCATCAACCTCACCGCCCCCGCGGTGCGCGAGATCACCCTGAACGGCGAGCCGGTCAGCCTGGACGCTTTTGACGGCGACCGGATCACCCTGGAGGGGCTGGCGGCCAGTAATGTGCTGCGGGTCGTGGCCGACTGCGCCTACTCGCGCAGCGGCGAAGGGCTGCACCGGTTCACCGACCCGGCCGACGGCCGGGTCTACCTCTACTCGGACCTGGAGACGTTCGACGCGCACCGGGTGTACGCGTGCTTCGACCAGCCCGACATGAAGGCCACGTACGAGCTGGCGGTGACCGCCCCGGCGGACTGGCTGGTGGTGTCGAACATGGCCCCCGAGTCGAGCATCGCGGAGGGCGAGGCGCTGCGCTGGCACTTCCCGCCCACCCCGGTCGTGCCGACCTACATCACGGCCGTCGTGGCCGGTCCCTGGTACGTGGTCCGCGACGAGCACGACGGCATCCCGCTGGGCCTGTTCTGCCGTCAGTCGCTGGCCGAGTACCTCGACCCGGACGAGATCTTCGAGGTGACCCGCCAGGGCTTCGATTTCTACCACAATTCGTTCGGAATAAAGTATCCGTTCGAGAAGTACGATCAGCTTTTCGTGCCCGAATTCAAAGAGGGCGCGATGGAGAATGCCGGCTGCGTCACCTTTCTGGAGTCCTACATTTTCCGGTCGCGGGTCACCGACTTCGCCCGGGAAGCGCGCGGCGAGACCATCCTGCACGAGATGGCGCACATGTGGTTCGGCGACCTGGTCACGATGCGCTGGTGGGACGACCTGTGGCTGAACGAGTCGTTCGCCACCTGGGCGGGCACGCTGGCCCAGGCGGAGGCGACGCGCTGGACGTCGGCCTGGACCACGTTCGCGCAGCTGTACAAGGCCTGGGCTTACCGGCAGGATCAGCTGCCGTCCACCCATCCGATCGCGGCCGACATCCCGGATATCCACGCGGTCGAGGTCAATTTCGACGGGATCACCTACGCCAAGGGCGCGGCGGTGCTCAAACAGCTGGTGGCCTACGTCGGGCGAGAGAACTTCCTGGCCGGGGTGCGGAAGTATTTCGCCGCGCACGCGTGGGGCAACGCGACGCTGGCGGACCTGCTGTCCGCGCTGGAGGAAACCTCCGGCCGGGAGCTGGCGTCGTGGTCGCGGGAATGGCTGCAGACCGCGGGGGTGAACACGCTGCGGCCGTCTTACGCGGTGGATTCCGAGGGCCGGTTCACCGAGTTCGCGGTGGAACAGGAAGCCGCGGCGACGCACCCCCTGCTCCGGTCGCACCGGATCGCGATCGGCCTGTACGACCGGACCGAGGCGGGCCTGTCGCGCCGTCTGCGGGTGGAGACCGACGTGGCCGGGCCGCGCACGGTGATCCCGGAGCTGGCCGGGCAGCGGCGCCCCGATCTGGTCCTGGTCAACGACGACGACCTCACCTACGCCAAGATCCGGCTCGACGAGCATTCGCTGCAGACGCTGATCGAGGCGTCCATCGGGTTGTTCCCCGAGTCGCTGCCCGCGGCGCTGTGCTGGACGGCCGCGTGGGACATGTGCCGCGACGGCGAGATGGCGGCGCGCGACTACGTCCGGCTGGTCCTGTCGGGTGTCTCCTCGGTGGCCGACATCGGCGTGGTCCAGACGCTGCTGCGCCAGGCGGGTCAGGCGACGCACCGGTTCGCCGACCCCGGCTGGCGCGACACCGGGCTGGCCCTGATGGCCGGCGCGCTGCGCGAGCTGCTCGCCGCGGCGCCGGCCGGCTCGGACGCGCAGCTGGCTTACGTCCGCGCCTTCGCGGGCGTGGCTACCTCCGCCGACGACCTCGCGCTGCTGGCCCAGCTGCTGGACGGGTCGGTGCGGCTCGACGGGCTCACCGTCGACACGGACCTGCGCTGGGCACTGCTCGGGCGGCTAGTGAGCCGCGGCGCCCCGAGCCCTTCGGGTTCCGGGAGCTTCGGGCCCGGCGAAATCGGCGCGGAGCTGGCCCGGGACGCGACCGACGCCGGCGAGCGGCACGCCGCGACCTGCCGGGCGGCCATCCCTGCGGCCGAGGCCAAGCGGGAGACCTGGCAGACGCTCGTCAGCGGCGAGCTGACCATCGCGACGTTCCGGGCCACGCTGGCCGGCTTCGTCGACCTGGATCGCCCGGACCTGATCGAGCCGTACCGGGGAGATTACTTCGCCGTGGTGGGCGACGTCTGGCGCGACTGGTCCTCGGCCATGGCCCAGGACTTCGTCAGCGGCGCCTACCTGGTGTGCCCGCTCTCCCCGGAGACGGTCCAGGCCACCGACGACTACATAGCCCGGGCCGACCCGCCCGACGCGCTGCGCCGGCTGCTCATCGAGGGGCGCGACGACGTGCTCCGGGCGTTGCGCTGCCAGGC
>Ga0302184_10001399_pt1 | contig 15578 bp, 18 predicted proteins | sample I_Palsa_N3_3_FD_200233 | JGI IMG/M metagenome (GOLD analysis project Ga0302184, IMG submission 200233) | Peat permafrost microbial communities from Stordalen Mire near Abisko, Sweden - I_Palsa_N3_3 | ecosystem: Environmental > Terrestrial > Soil > Palsa > Peat permafrost | place: Sweden...
CGCTCAGGTCCGGCGCGATCCGGCCCAGCTGTGTACCGCGCTCGACGCGGCGAGGACTTTGCTGCGAACAGCTGCCCGCTGAATGAGCCGTCATCGTCGCCGCGCCGCGAGCGACGCCGCCGAGAGAGCGCTTGGACCGCGGATCACCGCGGCGCCTGACGACTAAGCTGGGACTGATGGCCTACACCAACGCCGAGGCGAGGCAGCAACTGCTCGACACGCTCGCGTCGGCCACCGACGACATCGGTGTCGCGATTGCGAACCTGGGGGAGGCCTACGAGCAACTCGATACCGCGGCTGCCGACCGCCTCGAAGACCAGCTGTTCCGCCCGCTCCAGGCCGCCTACGGGCAGGCGCAGCGCCTCCACAGCGACTTCGCCGGTCGTTACAGGCTACCGACCCACACGTTCGAGGCAGCACAGCCACAGGTTCGTGAGCACGACGCGAAGGGCATCATCGAACGGGCGGCTGCGGTGGTCGCTCGCGCTGACGCTGAGCTGGCGACACTCCAGGACTCGATGCTCCCGGTCGAGGTCGGCGATCCGCCGCTGCGCGCCGGGCTGGAGCAGATCCGCGTGCTGCTCGGCGACACCACGCATCGCACGCGCGAGCTCACGCGAACACTGGGTCGCTGACCTCCGATCCGCCGGGTCGGTCCCGGCACGGGAACCGACCGGGCAACTCGCCTAACGCTCCGGGCCGATCCGGACGATGGCAGGTACGTGGCCGACCAGGGGAGTGGAATCGGACCGCGATCGCGCGCGGCCTGTCACAAAACTGGGCGCTCAAGCGAATTAACCCTTTAATGGCGACGTTCGAAGACACGCGCCCGCAGTCAACCATCTGGTCAACGGCCAGTTTGGCGCCCGCGGTCAGCGATGACCGGCGCTCGGTTCGTGCCCAGCGCGTCGCTCGCCAACTCCTCGAACACTCGCGCTTGACTCAACGCATCGAGGTCGCTGATTTGCAGAGCGTCGAGCTGTTCACCTTCCTCAACGCACTGCTGCGCGACTATCCGAGCGCCACGATCGCGCCGCACGCCGAGAGCCTACGGCTGCGAACAGACTCCCGGCGGCTCGCGAGCGTTCTCTTCGCGGTCCTCGACAATGCGCAACTGCACGGTCGCGCGCCGGTGGAGCTGCGCGCCACCGCCGCGGCGATCGTGATCACCGACCATGGTCCGGGGTTCACCCCGCAGCTGCTACGCGAAGCAACGCAGCCATTCAGGACAGGCTCTCGCGTCGCTGGACGCGGTGTCGGCCTCGGGCTCGCGATCGCCACCGCGCAGATGCGGCTCCTCTCGGGCGACCTGAGCGTCGACAATGCCCCCGGCGGCGGCGCCTGCGTTACGCTGCAGCTCGGCGCGCAGCCCAGCCGTGACGAATAGCTACGACGCTTGCCTCGCGAAGAGCGACGCGACCGCCGCCAGGACCTCGGGCCGGTCCGCCGGCGCAGTGATCAGCAGGAGCGTGTCGGCGCCGTCATGACCGACGGACCACGTCACGAAAGAGCAGCACTCGCGCTCGGCGGCTGCGAGCCCTTGCAGCTCGCGCGCGCCAGGCGCATCCAGTCGCCAGCGGATCCCGAGCTGATTCCCGCTGCGCTCAGCACGGGGCGGGAATCGATCGACCAGTGCCGCCCAGCGCCGCAGGCGCGCCGCCCCGTCGGCGGCGCCGAGGGTGCACGCGATCGGCAGCTCCGTCGGCTCCGCGTCGGAAGCGCTCGGCATGAGAGCAGGATGCCACAGCTCCAAGGCAGACTCGGATGCGTCGTGGCGCGTGACTCGACGCCTCGCTCGAACCAGCCACGCGCCTGACAAGATCCCCGGCATGCTGTTCGACGATCGCACGCGCGCCGAGTCCTTCGGCGCGGTCGCCGAGCTCTACGACCGCGCCCGCCCGTCCTACCCGCCCGAACTGATCGACACGCTGCTCGAGGACGCCCCGCGCCATGTCCTCGATGTCGGCTGCGGCACCGGTATCGCCTCGGCGCTGCTCGCAGCGCGTGGCGCCGACGTGCTCGGGATCGAGGTCGACGCGCGCATGGCCGAGGTCGCCCGCACGAAGGGCCTCACCGTCGAGGTCTCCTCGTTCGAGCGCTGGGACGCCCAGGGTCGCAAGTTCGATCTCCTCACCGCCGCGCAGTCCTGGCATTGGATAGAGCCCCAGGCGGGCGCCGCGAAGGCCGCAACGGTCCTGCGCCCCGCTGGCCAGATCGCCGTCTTCTGGAACTTCGGCGATCCACCACCCGAAGCGCGCAGGCAGCTCGCCGCGGTCTACGCCCGCCTCGAGCCGGCCCTCGAGAGCTACGCGGTCGTGCTCGGCAACCACGGCGCCCGCGGCGACGCCACTGCCTCCGCACTCGACCGCTCCGGCCTCTTCGATCCGGCGAAGACACGTTCGTTCTCCTGGACGACGACCTATGACACCGCTGCATGGCTCGACTTCCTCGCCACACACAGCGACCACCAGACGCTCCCCCCAGAGCGTCACGATCGACTCCTCGCCGCCGTCGGCGAGGCGATCGATGCACTCGGCGGCTCGATCGAGATCCCCTACCAGACGGTTCTCGTCAGCGCTAGGCGCCACGCCACCGAGCACCAATCGGCGCTCGCCCACGGCAGCCCAAGCTAGGGTGCTCACCCATATACCGGCAGGGGCAGCGGCCCACCCGGCGAACCTCGCTTCGTTGAACGCTCTGTCCCCGCCCAAGATCGCGACCACCACACACCCCGACGCCCTCCGCGCGCGCAGCAACACGGGCGCTGCTCTCGCCCTCGCGCTCGGTACGCTGACCTTCGCTGGCTGTTCGATCGCGACGGTCACCTCCCCAGCAGTCACGCGCCACTTCACCGCGCGCGTCGCAGCGATCTGCGCCGACACGAACCGCAACATCGAGGCGCTCCCGGTCCCCAACGACACGCCCGACTCGGAGGCGAAGGTCGTCCACCAGGTCTTCCACTACGTCGGCGTCGAGTTTGCCAAGCTCGACCACCTGACCGCCCCGCGCAAGCAGCGCAGGATCTTCGCGACAGCCCTCGCCGCGACGAAGGCGCTCGTCGCGATCGACAAGGCGGAGGCCGCCGACTACGCCCGCGCGCAACTCACCGAAGCCACCGCGCTCGTCAACAAGGGCAACCCGATCACCGAGCTCTTCGACAGCTCAATGAGCTCCCTTGGCGTCCAGCAGTGCGCCGCAAACCCCCAGCCGAGCGCCCCCTATTAGCTAGTACCAAGCCGCCACCGCCCACAGCCCTTCTGACGCGCTCGGCCGCGAAGCGGACGTCCGCACGAGCACAGGCCCGCTCCTACCGGCGAGGAACTGCCACCTTGCGTTCTGATGGTCTATTCGCCCCAGCCATCGAAGGCGTCGATGTGTCCGTCGAGGTCGAACCAGTACTCGCGAAACCGCGTGCAGAGTCCGTTCGCTTCGTCGAGCTGAGCCACGAAGCACCCAGCGATCGACGCCTCGTCGTCGTTCTTGGTGGCCGTGACCCAGAACTCAGCCGCAACACGATCTCCGTCGATCACCGGTTTGCCCATGCGGACGCTCACCGTGCCCTGCTCGATCTGCTCCTTCAGGACGCAACTTCTCAGCGCCTCCCGTCCCAAAACGGCTTCCTCCGGGTGGGCGACGTAGACGACATCCTCGCTGTGGAGCGCGACGAAGCGCTCGACATCCCAGCTCTCCCAGGTTCGCCCGTAGCTCTCGACGTACGCCGCCGCCTTGTCTCGATCCAGACCCATGATTCCTCCTCTGCGAGTTCAACGCGACGCCTCCGCGCTCTGAGTCTGCAAGCGCTCGCTCTCGGCGCAGCTACGAATGTATCTCGAATGGATGCAGCCCCACCACGCCTTGGTTTCGCGCGCGGCAGCCGCAAACCTCGGCGCAGGAATCGCGCGGCGCCGCCTCAGAACGCGGAGTACGAGCGCTTTGTGATCGTGAAGCCGTGATGCGCACCGTTCACGCAGCGAACGGACTGCGCGCTGATCGTGCACGTCACGTTGACCGCTCCGAGATGCCACGTCGTTCCTGCGGGTAGCTTCACGGGGTCGCCCGTGCCGGCGAAGGTGTCCTGGCTTGTCCGCGCGAGGACCGGACGGCCGGAGGATGCGAGGAACACAAAGCCGGGATCCCCAGCGGCAGGTCCCTCATTCCTAGGCGCTGGAATGCGAATGTCGCTACAGATGATCTCGCTCACGGGCTTGCCCGGCGCATGGATCGCCGCGCCGCACCCGAGGTTTCCGTCCAACGCAGTCCAGAGCTCGACTTTGGATGTCGACGCGGCGAGCGCCGGCACGGCTAGACAGCACGCGAAGACGACAGTGAGGACTCCAAAGCGACGGATCGATCAATCATGCCACCAAGCCGAGGCTGAAGGCGTGGCTGACGGGCACACATCACAACGGCCGAGTAGAACATGGCGGCTAGCGGTAGGCGGCTCGGGGATTTGTGCGAGCTCGGATTTTTGGAGCTTGTGCGGGGTTAGTCCGTAGAAGTGTTGGAAGCTCATGATCAGCGGTCGCCACGCGTCGGGGTCGATCCGGTTTGGTTCGGCGAGGATCGCTTCGTCGACGTGAACTCGCTCGATCGCGACCTCGAGCGCGTAGGCGAAGGGGCCGTTTCCGAACGGCTGGCTGCGGTCGAGTGTTGGTTCCATTTGGACCGGGCACTCGGCAACGCGCGGTGGGCTGACAAGCTCGGATGCGATCGCTTGCAGACCGGCTTCGGCGAACTTGTCGGCGACGTGGCGGTAGCCCCAGCGGCGTTTGCGCTCTGGGACCGGGTCGGAGCCAGTGGTGCGAGCGATCCGGTCGACGTGAGCGACAAGCGATGCGGACGGCAGGTTCAGTACGCACTCGCCCGTGCGTCTGATGTTCTGCGTCGTCAGCGAGCTCGCGGCAAGTCCGAGCATGCACCGATGACCTAGCCACCAGGCGGAGGACATCGGCGCAAGGTTCGCCGTGGCGTCCTAGTTCTCGCTGCTGATCAACACGACAGGTGTGCCGAAGTACAGAATCGGCGGATCGCTCACCTTGTGCATACCTACATAACGCACGACATCAACGTTTCGTGAGACCAGCGAGGGAAGAGTCGCACGACTGCCTCTCGCAGATCGCGCAACGACAGAGCCAACGTTGCGAGCAAGGCCAACGCCCTGTCCGGGGATAACGTGTGTTGACGGTGAAGATCCTGGCGCTCTATGACATGCACGGCAACCCGGATGCGCTCGACGCGGTGATCGGCGATCCACGGGCAGAAGGGGCTGATGTGGTTCTCGTGGGCGGCGACGCGGTTCCCGGCGCGCGGGCTCGCGAGGTGCTGGATCGTCTGAAGGCGCTTGTTGTTCCGGTTCTGTGGGTGCGCGGCAACGGAGAGCGCGAGGTGGCCGCAGCAGCCGCGGGCCTGTCGGGGTCGGGATCGGACGCCGAGGACGCGACGACCAGCACCGCAGCGGTCAGTGCTGCGAAGCTCGGTGCAACGCGGGCGCGCGAACTCGGAGAGCTGCCACTCACCCAGACGCTCGACGGCGTGTTGTTCTGCCACGCCAGTCCTCGACGCGACGACGACATGCTCACGCGCCTGTCTTCACCAGAGCGCTGGGTGAAGGCTCTGGCTGGTATCGACGCGGCCGTGGTGGTGGGCGGTCACACCCATCAGCAAGATGACCGCGTCGTGGGCGCTACCCGATTCATTAACGCGGGCAGCGTTGGCCTTCCCTATGAGGGTGACGGCGATGCTCGTTGGCTATGGATCGAGAACGGCGTTCCCGAGTTGCGCCGCACCGCCTATGACAACGTCACGGCTGGGAGGCGGATGCTGGACACCGGCTATCCGGACGTCGAGTCAATTGAGGCGTCGCTGATCGAGCCGGTCGAGGCGATCATCGTGACCAGACTCTTCGAGCAGCAAGCCGGCGATTAGCCTGCCGCTCCACACCGGCACTCTCTGTGCGCGGGCGCTTCACCCACGGTGCTAGCCTCGCCCCAATCCAACCTTGACCGAATCCTTGGGGGAAACCGTGCCAGGACTTCGCCGCGCAGCAGCCGCATTGATCGTCGCCGCCACGGCGGCGCTCTTCGCCTCAGACGCCTCCGCCAGCAGCCTGCCGTCGCTGCTCGCCAACACCAAGTGCGCCCACCCGTGCACGCACCTGATTGGCATCTACAAGGTCAAGCCCGCCACGGTCATCCTCGCCGATGCCGACGGCGGCAACCTGTCGTTGACCTGGAGCTCGTGGAGCGCGACATCGGCTGCCGGCTCAGGCACGAGCGTCGTCTCGGGCATGGGCACGACGACCACGTCGAACATCGAGGTCAGCGCCTCCAAGCCGAAGAAGGGCCACTTCACCGACCTCACGATCACCTTCGAAGAATCCGGCGGCACGACCCAGGTCGAGCACCTCCACCTTGGAACCTCGGGCGGGTCGCCCTGGACGCGCAGCGCAAGCGCTGCCGCGCTCACGGCACGCTGAGCGACACCGGAGCACCAGTTCCACGACGCCTGTTCGCGCTCTCATATTCCGCCGGGCGTTCGCGACAGCCACTGCGGGGAAGTCCAGTCCCCCGCAGGGTCCGTGGTTTGCCCGATCTCGAGCTCATACCATCGGTTCAGCGCTCGAATCCGAACTCACGCGTCTCCTGCTGCGCCGCCGCGGAGGGCTGCTGAGAGAGCGCCCCGTCGTCACGAGTTGCGGACGGCACGGTGGCGGCGGTGGCGTGGTGGCGCCCAAATTCACGCCGAACCTGCGCGTTGAGGCTTCTCTGGTGGGCTGCGAGCACGGCTCCGGGGGTCGGCTCGATACGCGGGGCACTGGTCGACCGAGGACGCGAAACCTCGCGAATCGACGTCTCGTGTCTCACGACGTGCGCTGGGTGCGACGAGCCGCCACCGAGCGGTAGCGGCGACAAGGAGGGCTGACAAAGCGTGTAGCCACCCGCCACTCCGGCGATGCAGATTGCCATCACTGCTGCTTTGGTGCTCGCCAGTCCCGCGGTCGATCCTGCGGTCGTTCCCACGAGGCCCGGACCAGTCAGATGGCGCCGCAATGCGATTGATGTGCGAGCGGCGATCCCGCGCATCGGCCGTAGCCTGAGTAGTGCCGCGAGGGGAGCTGCCGTGATGATTGGCGCAATCGCCGACAGGCCGCGCAGCCGATGCTCCGGCCCGGAGAGGCTACGCGAGCACCCTGTGCAGTTCTCCAGGTGCGCACGAGCCCGACGTATTTGTGCATCGCTCCCAGCGTGGGCCGCGAATGCAGCAAGATCCGGCGCCAGGCGGCGGCAGCGTTCGCCGCTCTGGTACTCGTCGACGAGCGCACGAAGCTTGTTGCGCCCGCGTTGGGCGACCTTGCGGAACTTCTCCGGAGACCAGCCGTATCGGGCGCAGAACTCTTGTGCCTCCATCTGGAGGCTCACCTGACTGTGGAGCACCAGGCGCTGATCGAGGCTCAGCTCGGCGATCACCTCGCGCAGCCTGCGCACCTCTGCGTGCGCAAGCACCTGGCGTTCGACGCCCGCCAGGCGGTCCTCGAGCTCCGCTCCAGCCTCGGGCGCGTCAACGCAGACCGCGTTCGCCATCGCGGCTTCAATCCCGCTGCGTCCGCCAAGAGCCCGGCGGCGGTCGTTGATCCGGCTGACGAATTTCTGCTCGAGAGCGTTCTTGATGTGCTCCGGATCGGCGAAGGGTGAGCGTCGTGAGCGCAGCAGCAGCTCGAGTGTGGCCTGGCTATAGCAGTCTTCGAGATCCTCGAACCGGAGTCGCTGCCGGTGGATGCGAAGCAGCCGGTCGCGGCGCGATGCTGCGACCCGAGCCACAAGCTCGGCTGGATCGCTCGACGCGTCACGTGTCACCGGTCCCACCGTGAGCACCTCCGACAACGCAGCCGACAACGGGACATCGCACTGCGACTAGGGCCGACCTCGCCGCGAGGTCATGCGGCGCGACGCTAGACCGCAACGGGGTCTGCCGGGCAGGTGAATGCCCATTTTCCGCACGGTGATTGCTCATGCGTCCCGGAGCCGGAGCTTCTGTCGGATCCACCACGAGGGACATGACTGCAACCACCGCCGACAGATCGTGATGCGCCGCCGCCCGGTCGCGGTCTACCGCGTTATCGACGAAGCCGAGCTCCTTGGGGGCCTCGTCGCAGCCGAGTCGGCGCCGGCTGCCGTCGCGCACGAGAGCGACGTGATCCCCGCCCGGCGCGAACGCGCGGTGGTGGATGCAACGCGTCGGCTGCTCGCTCGGAGCTACGCCGGTGAGCGCCAGCGGTACCTGGGGCTTTTACGGCTGGTCGGAGCGCCGGTGCTCGTTGCCGTCGTGATCTTCGAGGCGGCACCACTTTGGCGGGCGCAACCGTCATCAAGCCGCCCGAGCATGGGTACGGCTGTGCGGCCGGCGCCGGCGCCGGCGCCGGCGCCGGCCCAGGCCGGCCCACCGCACGTCGCCGCGACTCGCACGGCCGCAGGGCGCGGCGTGGTGCGCACATCCCAGATCGTGCGGATCGCCGCCGTGCAGCACCAGACCTCGCTCCCGCCCCGTCCCGAGGTTGCCGCCGCCACGCCAACGCCGGCGGAGGAGTTTGGGTTCGAGCGTTGAGGGACAGCGTTCGAAAAGAACCTCGGGTGCTCATTCAGCATCGCTCACTGCGCACGCTGCGCCTCTCGAGCACGGTGCTGCGTTCGGCGCTCATAGCGGCTGCCGGCGCCGGCATCGCCGCCACTGCACGCTATTCGCTGGCGCCACCACCAGCACGCGTAACCCTGGCCCAGTCCACCGGCGTCGCCGCCGCGCGAGGTCCCTGGTTTGCCGATGAGTTTGCGGGCGCGTACCTCGCGTGGGGTGGCGCGACGCATACGCCCGACGCTGCGCTCGCGCCGTTTGTGGCTGCGGGAGCTGCCGCGGGCACGGGCGGCCCGACGCAGTGGCCTGCGGCGCAACGCGTCTCCGACCAGAGAGCGTCCTCGTACGCCAGCGGCGCCGACAAATGATGACCGGCGATCGGGGTCGCTCTAGCCGTCTGCGGCGAAACATCACAACAGCAAGGACAGTGTGCTATGTGTCAAAAATCAGCAACAAGATATCTCATATCTGTGCTCCTGGCGGCCGCGACCTTCGGCCTTGCCACGGCGTCGCCGGTCGTCGCCAGGCCGGTCGCCCATGCATCGACGCTCACCGCCGGACCCTCGGCTGTCGAGGCCGATGCGAGCTCCGACTCGCTTGAGACGGCAGCCAGCCGAGCAACGGATACAGGTAGGACGATTGCCTCGAGCCTGATCGGACTCGCACTGGCGGTGGCCGCCGTCGTGCTTGTTTTCCGTAGAGACTTCAAGGAGGCGATCGGTCTGCTTGTGGTTGGGGTTATCGCGGTGCTGCTGGTGAGCCCGCTCGGTCTCTCGGTCCTGCAGGAAACCGTGTCGACGCTTTTTGGCTCGAGTTGAGCGAGGTGTCGAATACTGAACTCGAGGTCCGCTCGTTTCGGACTGTGTTCGCGCTGGATCGTCGGGTCTATCAGATCGACACCCTGCGCCTGAACCCGACGGGCGTGCCGCTACGCGGCGCTGCGTACGCCGCCGTCCTGATTGCCGCGGCGGTCGCGTTGGGGCGTGTGCCCGGTCTCGCCTGGGTGCTGGCGCCGCTGCCGTGGTATTTGCGCGACATCGTCTGCCCACTCGGTCTGGCCGGACTGCTCGCCGCGTTGAGGATCGAGGGCAGACCGTTTCACGTGGCGGCTGGCGCCATGGTGCGCCATTTGCTCGGTCCTCATCACCTGCGCGGGCTGGCGCGCGAGTCGCGTCACCCAACTGTGTGGCGCCCGACACCCGTCGTTTGTATCGCCGATGGGTCCGAGTCAGCGCCTCGTGCCATGCGCTACCGCGGCCCGGGCGTGGTGCTCGTGTGCTACGCGCACGATCGGCTCGAATGGCCTCGCCGCTCTGCGCTCACGCGGCGCGCGGATCTCACGATCAGCCCGCGCTGCGAGTGCTCGTCCGCCTCGCCCGTCGCGCTGGAGCTGGCGCCGGGGGCCGTGCTTGAGATCGTCCGTCGCCCGCTGCGAGGGCGGACCGCTGAGCGGCGCTGAAGCAGATGCGGCCACTGTCGTTCGTGTACGGAAACTGCCTGCTGGGGTCCGCAGGACCATGGGCGCTGTTCGTGCTCGAGTCGGAAAGCTACGGCAGCTTGCCTCGCGAGCGCAAGCTGGACCGCTTTGCCAGGCTGCTGGCGGCAGTCGAGTCCGTGGAGGCTGACATCCAGATCCTTCGCGTGAGTCGCCAATGGGACCACGTTGCATATGCCGACTCGCTCGAGCGCGATTATCGGGGGCCGCACACCGCGGCCCACCAGCGATACGTTGCCGATCAGCGGCGCGCCGTCAGCCGGGATCTCGCCAGTCGTCCGGCGATCTATCTCGGCGTCAGTCTGCAGCAACCGGCGCGCGACATCAGCAGCTTCGTGTCCTCGCTGGCAGAGCGCTCGCCGCGCACGCTGATCGCGGGGCTACGCGAGGCGATCCGGTGGAACGACCGTCGGGTGATGTCGGTCGCAGAGCTCGAACGACTGAGAATTCGCGCCGACGAGGTTCATGCTCGTGTCGGCGCTTTCGTCGATGCGCGGCCCGCGCGCAGTCCCGAGACGCAATGGCTCGTGCGCCGCGGGTTCTGCCGCGGTCTCGGCGAACCGGCAGTTGACGGCTTACACGAACCGCAGGCACTCGTTTTCGAGAGCAACGGGATGGCCGCGCTCGCGCCACTGGAAGCGGACGTGATGCGCTGGTGCGACAGCTACGTCGAGCATCGGGGCCGGCTGTTGCGGATCGAGTCGGAGCTGGGTGTCAGCTGGCAGGGTCACCTGGTGGCGGGTGCGCTGCCGGAACGTGCCGACTTCCCCAATCCGCGTCTCGAGCTCATGTTCGCTCCGCCCGAGTCTCTGTGGTTTCCCGTCGACCTTGCGTTGACCGCGCGATTTCTGCCGAACGAGCTTGCGATGCGGCTCGTGCGTCGGCGCGTGCAGGACGCCGACGAGATCGCTCGAGCAGAAGCGGCTGGCGATCAGGGCGTATCTGACCGCGGCTACGACCGCACCCAGGAAGCGCGAGATCTGCTCGCCTACCTGCAATCGGCCAGTCATCCGCCCCTCCTTCGTGCGACGCTCGCGATCGCCGTCGGCGCTGACAGTGAGGAGGAGGTCGAACGCCGCGTCACCGCGTGTCGTCGCGCCTATGGCGAGGTCCAGCTGCACCGGCCGCTTGGTGATCAGCTACGTCTGTTCCTGCACCATCTGCCAGGGCAGCGCAGCTCGGTTCGTGGGTACGACGACGTGCTCACCCCAGAGCAGGTGGCGGCGATGATGCCGGTCGCAACGCATGCCGTCGGATCGGGCCGCGGTTTCCATCTCGGCCACACCCTGACCGGATCGCGTCACGCGGTGCGCTTCAACCTCCGCGAAGGGTCAGACAGCGACCGCAACGCGGCGATCCTCTGTCTCGGGGCGCTCGGCTCGGGCAAGACGACGCTCGATCAGAAGCTCGCCTACGAGGCCTTCCTGCTCGGGGCGCGCGTGATCGACTGCGATCCCAAGGGCGACCACCGGCTGCACGAACTCGACGAGGTCGCTCCGCACGCCGAAACGATCCCGCTGCGGGGTGAGCGGTCGCTTCGAGGCATGCTTGACCCGCTCCGCGTTGCTCCGCCTCACATGCGACACGACGCGGCGGTGTCGTTTCTCTGCGATCTCCTGCCCGTGCGCGCTGAGGCCACCTGGGAGACGGCGATCGTCAAGGCGGTCGATGCCGTCCTTCGCCGCTCGAGCGAACCGACGAGCCACGAAGTCGTGCGCGCCCTGACCGACGGCGATGACGTGGATCGCCAGGTCGCCAAGACATTGGCCGTCTACGCCGGTGCAGGGCTTACGCAGCTTGGCTTTGCCGACCCCGATGTGCGGCTGCCGGCCGTGGGGACCCGGCAGGTCACCTACATACCGATCCGCGATCTGCCCGCGTCCCAGCCCGGCCGGCCGCGCGCCGAATACTCACAACTCGAGCGTGTGGGTGAGCAGGTGGTGCGCCTGATCGCGATGTTCGCAATGCAACTGATGGCCGACGAACGAGAGCGGCTGAAGGTGTTCTCTTTCGATGAGGGGTGGCGGCTGCTCGGTGACCCAGTCGGACGCACGCTGCTCGCATCCCTCCAACGCATGGGTCGGAGCGAGCTCGCCGTGCCGATCATCAGTACCCAGCTTGTGACAGACACGTTGCTCGACGGGCGCGTTTCGATCCAGAACCTGATTGGAGCGACGTTTGTCTTCGGCCTACGCTCAGAGGAAGAGGCCGAGCGTGCGTTACGGCTGCTTGATCTGGACCCGGATGATCGCTCGCTCCGCGAGCGGCTGCTCACGTTCGAGCGCGGGCGCTGCCTGATGCGAGACCACCGCGGTCGCGTCGAGGCCGTGCAGGTCGAGGTCCTTGCCCCGCGCTTGCTGAACGCGTTTTCGACGACTCCATCAACTGCGTGAGGTGTCGCCCGATTGTCGCCGTTGCGTTGATCGCGCTCGCCACGGCGCCTTCGGCTGCGTCGGCCGCCCAGCTGGTCCGCAATACGACGACGGCGGGATCCACCACCGCCGGCACGGCGCTGTCGCGGGATGCCGTCGGACCCGTCGCCGATCCGCTTGCCGCAAACGGCTTCACGAGCCCGTCGTGCACGACGGCGTCGCTGTTCGCACAGATCTCGCCCACCGCGCGCCAGGATTGCGAGGTCTCGGGCGTCGCCGTCGCGCCCGTGCCGCTGTCGAACTACGCCTTCGACACGAACATTTCCTCCGGTCTGGACGCGAGCTTCTCTGACGATGCCGACTCGATCGTCCAGACCATTGTCCTGACGCCGGTCTGGACGGCGATTGTGTGGCTGGTCCATGTCGCCGTCATCGCGCTCGAGTGGTGCTACTCCATCGACCTGCTGGCACCGAGCCTGCTTGGCGCGGTCACGAGCGCGCTCGGCAACGCCGAGCAGATCTTCACCGAGCCCTGGCTCGGTTGTGCGCTCACCGTGGCGGGCATCGCATTCGCCTGGAACGGCTTGGTGCGACGCCAGATCGCCGACACCGTCGGGCAGGCGATGCTGATGCTGGCGATGATGGGCGCCGGTCTGTGGGTGATCGCGGATCCGGCCGGCACGATCGGCTGGCTGAGCAGCGTTGCCGATCAGGCAGCGCTCGGCACCGTCGCCGTGAGCGCGACGGGCAATCCGAGTCAGCCGGTGGCAAGCCTCGATGACGCACTCGGCGAGGTGTTCGACAGCGCGATCACAGGACCGTGGTGCTACCTCGAGTTCGGCAATGTCGACTGGTGTCGCGATCAGTCTGCGCTTGACCCTCGCCTTGAGGCGACCGGAGAGCAGCTCGAGCGTCTCTACAGCGCCGGCGCGACGTGCCGTGGACCGGCACCGGGACTCGTCGAGTGCGCAGCGAACGGCAGTGCCGAGCAGCGGGCCTACGCCGCGACAGCGATCGCGCTGTCCGCGGCGCGCACCAACGGCGCATTGTTCCTCGCTCTGCCAGCCAGCGGGCTTACGCGCGATGCGCTGGCGAGCCAGACATCCCTGCCGACCCTCTACGGGACGTTGTGTGGCAGCACCGGGCCGACGACGTGCAGCGCTGGCACGGCGCCGCAGGCGGAGTTTCGCACTGCCCAAGGCACATGGCCGAGGGCCGGCGGCCTGCTTCTGATCGCCATCGGCTCGGCCGGCATGCTCGCGATGCTCGGCTTCGTTGCGTTTCGCCTGTTCGGGGCCGCGCTCGCTGTGCTCGTCTACCTCTTGCTCGCTCCGCTCGCGGTCCTGGCACCTGCTTTCGGTGAGGATGGTCGTGCCACCTTTCGCCAGTGGCTCACGCGCCTCGTCGGGGCCGCGCTCGCCAAGCTCGTCTACTCGGTGCTGCTCGGGGTGACGCTGCTCGTCACGCGGCTCCTGACGAGCATTAACACCCTGGGCTGGTGGACGCAGTGGCTGCTGCTGTCTGTGTTCTGGTGGCTCGCGTTCGAGCACCGCCACCGGATGCTCGGATTCGTGATGCACGAGCGCGGCGAGCCGGCGAGTCGTCTACCGCTTGCATCGCGAATCCGCTACGGCGCCCAGCTCTTCGGGTCGGCCCGCCGTGCGGGCGGCAGGGCTGGCCGTGCCGGCGCCGTGACCGTGCGAGGCGCCGCCGATATTTGGCAGCAGGCGCGGAGCTTCCCGGGCGAACCGGCAGCGAGCGTTCCCCGCGGCCCGATCGTCAGGCCGCGCAGCGCGGCCAGGGCGTCGCTTTCGGCACAGGTCGATCAGTCGCTTGCATCCGATCGTGCGACGATCGCTGGCGGGGCGACGCCAGGTGACTTCAGCCGACTGCGGGGGCGTCGCCAGCGGCTGGCAGAGGAGGAGACACTTGCGCGGCGCACTGGCGACAGTCGGCGCGCCACGTCGCTAGCGCTCCGCGGTGCCGCCCTTGACGCACAGCTGGCCTCGCGCGCTCGGGACGCGTCCGTGGCCAGCCACGCGAGCGGCGGCTGGGCTGCGTCACGTATGGCGAGGCGCTCGCGTGCCTCGCTGCTCAACCGTGAGGCGCGGGCGGGTGACGCTCGCATCCAGCGGACCGGTCGCGACTACGGTTCGTTGGCCGGCCTCGCCGGGCAAACCGCTGCTGGATACGCGCGCGCATCGGACGTCGATCGGCGGCGGATGCGGCTCGAAGTCGAGCGTCAACTGGCTCAACGTCGAAGCTGGCTCGGCGTGGCCGGTATCGCTTCGAGCCGCCCACCGGGTGCACTCCGCGAGCCGCTTGGCGAATCGGGTCGCCCCGATGATCGGACCAGTCTTCGTCAGCGCCAGTTCAGGACGCGCCTGCGCTGATCGTGCGACTGCGCCTCCCGCTGTTCGCGGCTACCGGGCTGCTCGGGCTGGCAGCGGTGCTCGGCGCGTGCATTGTCCTCCTTGCGCTCGGGTTCGTCCGCTACGCGGCCGGCCAGGTGTTTGCCCTACCTACCCCGCAGTCCTCGCTCAGCTATGAGCCATCCGCAGAGGCGATCGATGCCATCCCGGCCCTCTACCTCCACCTTTACGAAGCAGCCGCGGCGAAGTACCGGCTCGACTGGACCATTCTGGCGGGAATCGGCAAGGTGGAATGCGACCACGGCCAGGATCCGGCTCCGTCGTGCGCGGTGCCGGGTGCGCTGAACTATGCCGGCGCGGGCGGCCCCGCTCAGTTCCTCGTCTCGACCTGGGCGCGCTATGGCGTCACGCCGACCGGCGTCGGAACCCCGGATATGTGGAACCCGGCCGACGCGATCTACAGCATGGCCAACTACCTGCGCGCAAGTGGTGCACCGGCCAATTACAAGCGGGCGATCTATGCCTACAACCACGCCTGGTGGTACGTGGCGGAGGTCCTCACGTGGGCGCGTGCGTACCGGGCGAGGTACACCGGCGCCGCTCCTACGCCAGCCGGTTCCGCCCCGGCTCCCAGAGCACTTCCTCGCCTCGCGCCGCATCCCGCGCGAGGATGAACAGCAGGTCGCTGAGGCGGTTCAGATAGCGCAGAACTTC
>Ga0302184_10001400_pt1 | contig 15578 bp, 16 predicted proteins | sample I_Palsa_N3_3_FD_200233 | JGI IMG/M metagenome (GOLD analysis project Ga0302184, IMG submission 200233) | Peat permafrost microbial communities from Stordalen Mire near Abisko, Sweden - I_Palsa_N3_3 | ecosystem: Environmental > Terrestrial > Soil > Palsa > Peat permafrost | place: Sweden...
CACGGGCTAGCGTTGCCGGAAACCTCGCGTGTCCCGTCTCGCAATACATGCGGCTCGGCTGCTCCCTGTCGCTCTGGGAATCGGCGCACTGGCCTTCGGGCCGTGCGCCGATGCCAGCGCTAGTTCAGCCTCTCCGCCGGCGGGCCTAGACGCGCAGGCTGCGCCCTCGATCGTTCCTCTCTCCTACGGCCGGATCTCGCGTTGGGCGTATCCGAACGTGACCGCCGTGGCTCGCGCCACCCCGTCACCGCAGGCGCGGGCGGTTGGGAGGCTTAGCTTCTTCAGTCCGGACGGTCTCGACCAGGCCCAGATCTATCAGGAGTTGCGCGAGGAGCGGGTCCCGGCGACCGGCGTTATGTGGGTAGACGTCTCGCTGCTCCACCGGCCGAACGGGAGCACCGGCTGGGTTCGGGCGAGCGCCCTCGGCCCCGTGCACACCAGCTACGGCATGATCGTGGTCGATCGCGCACGCCTGCGCCTGACCCTTTACAACCGAAACGGCAAGGCGATCTTCAGCGCACCGGTGGGCATCGGCCGCCCGTCCCTACCGACACCTCCCGGGCACTTCTACGTGGCCGAGAAGTTCGTCGACCCGATCGATGGCGGCGTATACGGTCCGTTCCTCCTCGGCACCAGCGCCTTCGCCCCCACGCTCAGCGACTGGCCCGGGGGCGGGATCATCGGCATCCATGGCACCGATCAGCCGCAGCTGATCCCGGGCCGCCCCTCGCACGGCTGCATCCGTCTGGTCAACAGCGCGATCACCCGCCTCTGGCCCCTGGTCACGCTCGGCACGCGGATCGACATCACGTAGCGCTCACGCCGGCGCCGGCGCCCGCCGGTGCCGGCCCCACGCGGGCGCCGCGGCGGGCGAAGAACTCGGCTTCGGCCTGCCCGAGCGGCGTGGCGGGCGGCTCCCCGTGCAGGTATTCCGCGGCGATGGCTCCCCAATCCGCGCTCGCCCGGAGCTGTCCGAGAACGATCCCGACGATGCCGTGCATGCGGCGGATGAGGATCGACTCGGGCGGCAGGGTGAACTGCCGGACCTGGAGCTTTCCCGCGGCGCGCTGCTCGTCGTCGGGGCGCTCCCGGTCTCGGCCGCGGCGCTGGTCGGGGCGGTCCCGGTCCCGCTCCCGGTCTCGCTCATGGCCGCGACGGTGTTCGGGCGAGAAGCGCCGCTCGCCGGGCACGGCGTACCACTTGATCGCCATGCGCATCAGCCTCAGCGCCCACTCGGCGTCGACCGCGTCCGCGCGCTCGGCCGGCAGATACCCGCCCGCGACCAGGGCCGCTTTGAGGGCTGCCGCGTCCCGGTCGCGAACGGCGAGGGAGATCGCCTGCTCGTAGCCCACGCGGGCGGCGTCGACGTCGCGCAGGAGGCCGAAGTCGAGAAAGCAGACGCTGCCGTCGGGACGGAGGAGGTAGTTACCGGGATGGGGGTCACCGAGCGCGATCCGGTTGCGGTAGAGCAAGCCGAAGAAGAAGCGGAAGACGATCTCGCCGTAGCGGTCGCGCTCGGCCTCCTCGGCTCTGCGCACGACCTCGAAGCGCTCTCCCTCGATGTACTCGGAGACCAGCACGCGACGGGTCGAGAGATCCATGTGGACGCGGGGCACGCGCGCGAACGGGTGCCCTCGCATCAGGCGCTCGATCCGGCGTTGATTCTGGGCTTCGAGCTCGTAGTCGAGCTCCTCGGCGATCCGCTCTCGCAGCTCCGCGAGCAGCGCCTTCGCGTCCACACCGGGCGCGAGTCGCTTGAGCAGCGGCAGCAGCAGCGTCGCGTTGCGCAGGTCGGTCTCGACCGCCTCGGCGACGCCGGGGTACTGGACCTTGACGACCACGTCGTCGCCATCGACGGTGGTGGCCCGGTGTACCTGGCCGATCGAGGCCGCGGCGAATGCCCGCTCGTCGAACTCGGCGAACACGCGCTCGAGCGGGCCGCCGAGCTCCTTGCGCATCAGTTTCTCGAGTTGGGCGAAGGGGACCGGCGGGACGTCGTCGCGGAGGGCGGCCAGCTTGCGTTGTAGCTCGTCCTGCTCTTCCTCGTCGATGCCGTCGAGCTCGACCATCGAGATCATCTGGCCGACCTTCATCGCCGCCCCGCGCATCTGCCCGAGCTGATCGACGAGCTGGTTGACGAGCGCCGCCGTGCGCTCGCTCTGGGCGGCGGCGGCCCGCTCGGGCGTCCGGACCCGGTTCGCGGTGCGCATCCCGGCCCACCGCAGGCCCTGCCCGGTCACGAGGCCGCCGACCCGAGCGGTTCGGGCGAGGCGGCCGGTGGGGAGCTTTCCCGCCTCGGGCGGGGGACCGTCGGGCGGCGGATCTTTAGACGGGGCGGTCACATGTCCAAGAGTAGTTACGTGGGCGTCGACTCGAGCTCGGCGGCCTGGTGATCCTCGAGGCTCCCCGGGTCGGGTAGCGCGTGGGCCTCCGAGCCTTCGATGTTGATGTGGGGCAAGCGGGCGTCGAGCCAGTGAGGCAGGCGCCAGGTGGTGGGCCCCAACAGCTCGAGCACCGCGGGCAGGAGCACGCAGCGCACGACGAGGGCGTCGAGGAACACCGCCGCGGCGAGGCCAAAGCCGAACTCCTTGATCGTGCGCTCGTCCCCGAGCATGAAGGAGAGGAACACGCAGACCATGATCGCCGCGGCCGCGGTGATCACGCGCCCGGTGAAGGCGATGCCGTCGGCCACCGCTTCGGACGCGTCGCGCCGGCGCACCCATTGCTCGCGCACGCGCGAAACGAGGAATACCTCGTAGTCCATCGAGAGTCCGAACACAACAGCGAACATCAGCACCGGTATCCACGGCTCAATCGGGCCCTTCTCGATCCCGAGCACGCCCCCGAGGAACCCGTCCTGGAACACGGCGACAGTCACTCCGAGCGCGCCGCCGATGCTCAGCAGGTTCATCGCGGCGGCCTGGATCGGAATCACCAGCGAACGGAACATGACGAAGAGCAGCAGCGCAGAGAGCACGACCACGACTCCGATGAACAGCGGCAGCTTGCCCGCGAGCACGTGGGAGAAATCGATCGAGCCGGCGGTGAACCCGCCGACGAGGATCGGCGCGCCGAGCCTGCGCTCGAGCGGCGGCACCACGTCGTTGCGCAAGCGGTTGACGAGGTTGGTCGTCGCGCTCGCCTGCGGGGCCGAACGGGGATAGACCTCCATCACCCCGATGTCGCCCGAGGGGGCGATCCGGGCCGGCGTCACGGCGCCGACATCGCTGGTGGCAGCGACCGCGTCGCGCAGCGCGGGTAGCACCGTCGCCGCCTGGCCGCTACTTGAGAGCTGGGTGACGAGCAGCAGCGGCCCATTGAATCCCGGCCCGAAGCCCTGGGCCAGGAGATCGAAGGCCTGGCGCGAGCTGGTGTTGCTGGGGTCGTTGCCCGCGTCGCTGGTGTCGAGCCGGAGGCCGAAGACGGGGAGCAACGCCGCGACCATCACGGCGAGCGACAGGACGGCCAGCGGCCATGGCCGGCGCTGAACGGTATGGCTCCACTGGCGCCACCGCGAGCGCGGCGGCGTGGCGGGGACCGCGGCGGCTACCGGGGCGGCGGCGGTCGGCGTGCCGGGGACCGCGGCGGCGGTCGACGCAGCGGCGGTGCTCGCGGGAGCGCGGCGACGGAGGAGGCCACGGCGGGCACCGCGGGGACGCACGATCCTGGGTCCGAAGCGCGAGAGCATCGCCGGCAGCGCCGTCAGCGAGGCAAACATGGTCAGCAGCACGGTGATCACGGCGGCGATCGCAAGCCCGTACATGAAGCTGACGCCGGTCACGAACATGCCGAGCAGGGCGATCACCACGGTGGTGCCGGCGAGGAGGATCGCCCGCCCGGACGTGTCCATGGCCCCGATCACCGCCTGCTCGACGTCGCCGAGCAAGAGGTAGTTCTCGCGGAAGCGCGTGACGATGAACAGCGCGTAGTCGATCCCGACTCCGAGGCCGATCATCAGCGCCAGCTCGGGAGAGACGTTCGACATGCTCGTGACGTGGGTGGCCAGACCGATCAGCGCCACCCCGCTGATCAGACCGAATCCGGCCGTGATCAGGGGCATCCCGGCCGCGGCCAGGGAGCCGAAGGTAAGGAGCAGGATGACGAGCGCGGCGATCACCCCGACGGCGGTGGCCGGCCCGATGCTGAAGCCCTCGGCGTTCTCGATCACCTGGCCGCCCGCGGCGATCTGCAGGCCCGGAACATGGATGGCCTGAATCTGGTTGAGCACGGGCTTGCCGGCGGCGTTCGGCAGCTGGTTGGCGGGCTTGCGGTAGTTGATCGTCGCGAAGGCGGTCTTCCGATCCTTCGATACCTCGACCGCGCCGTGGGCGCTGTACGGGCTGATCACCCCGACGACGTCCGGATCGTTGCCCAGCCCTTTGATCAGCGGCGTCATCGCGGCGCGTACGGCCGACGAGTCAATCGTGCCCCGGGCCGTGTGGAAGACGACGGTGTCGACATCGCCGGACTGGGACTTGAAGTCGCGCTTCAGCAGGTCGAGGGCCCGCTGTGACTGGGTTCCCGGCAGGGTGAAATTGGTCGCGTACTCGCGTCCGACGGCGCCGGCAATGACCGTGGTCAGCACCGCGACGGCAACCCAGGTCACGACGACGCTGCGGCGATGGGCGATGCACCAATGGGTGAGCTTCAGCATTGCGTGACTCCTAGTCCGTGCGATTGGGCGCGGGCCTGCCGTGTACGCGCCGCCGTCCGACTCGATGCAGCGGCACCCGTCTCGCTTCCCCTGCCGAGAATCATAATCATCCTCATCCGTTTACCGTCGCCGGCAGCCAGCTGAAGCGACGAGTGGCGAAGATCCCGGCGGCGATCGCCCAGACCGCGAGCACGGCGAGGTCCTTGGGCGCCAAGGCGGCCGTGAACGATCCGCGCACCGAGGCGAGGTGGAGGGCCGCGGCGAGGTGCTCGACGGGGAAGACCTCGGCGACGTGGCGCAGCCCGGAGGGGAGGCTCTCGGTCGGGACGAACACGCCCGAGATGAAATACAGCGGGAGCATGGTTATCTGGACGACCGGCTGGGCGGCGTCGGCGGAGCCGATCATCCCCGCGACCGCGTATCCGAGGCAGGCGAACATCACGGTCCCGAAGATCAGGGTGATGCCGAGTGCCGCGAGCGCTCCGATCGAGAAGCCGATTCCGTAGCCGACGCGGGCGACCACGAGCAGCACCGTCGAGGCAATGGCAGCGGTCGCGAGCGTCGAGAGCGCCTGGCCGCCGATCAGGACAACCGGTGGGACTGGCGTCGCGCGGTGCCGCTTGAGCACTCCGGCCTCGCGCGCGGCGGAGATCGTGACCACCAAGCCGGCGTAGGCGATGGTGATGATCGACATCGCCATGATGCCCCCGACGAAGTATTGAGAGAGCTTCACGCGCGTGCCGTCGATGATTGTGTGCCCGGACCCTCCGAACACGCTCGCGAAGATGACGAGGAAGAGGACCGGAAAGACGAAGCTGAAGAACCGCGCACGTGGGCTGCGCATGCTCGCGAGCACGTCGTAGCGGGCTTGGTGCAGGAGCAGCGCGAGCGGCCCCCGGGCCGCGGCGGCGGGGCGTGTGGCGGTGGCGCTGGTGCCGCCGGCAGCGGTGGTGCTGTCGGCGGCGGCGGTGCCGCCGGCGGGCGTGGGCCCGCCGGCGGCGCTCTGGCGGCGGCCCCAGAGGCGGCGGAGATATCGGATGAGCAGGAACATTTGCTCAGCTCTCGCGGTGCTCGGCGAGGGTCGAGCCCGAGTTGGCGGCCGCCTTGCGGCGGTTCCAGACGCGGATGAGATAGCGGACGAGCAAGAACATGTGATCAGCTCCTTTTGTTGGCTTCGGCAGTTAGGGCGAGGTAGACGTCTTCGAGCGTCGGCCGCCGGACCTCGAGGTCGTCGAGGTCGACGCCCCGCTCGAGCGCCCAGCCCGAGAGGGTGTGCAGGTCCGCCGCGACGGTGGCACTGGAGATCGTGACCCGCCCGTCGTGCTGCTCCACGGCGCGCTCGGCGAGGAGCGGCGGGAGGTGGGCGGCGGGGGTGGTGCCGGCGGGCGGCGTGAAGGTGATGCGGGCCTCGGAGCTGTCGCGGCCGCCGAGCGTGCGCGGGGTGCCCTGGGCGATGATCCGCCCCCCGGCGATGATCGCGATCCGATCGGCCAGGCGCTCGGCCTCCTCCATGTAATGGGTGGTGAGGAAGACCGTCTTGCCGAGCTCGCGCAGGCCGTCGATGACCTCCCAGGCGGCGCGGCGGGCGGACGGGTCGAAGCCGGTGGTCGGCTCGTCGAGGAAGATCAGCTCGGGATCGCCGATCAGTGCGAGCGCGACGTCGAGGCGGCGACGCTGGCCTCCGGAGAGCGAGGCGGCACGCTGGTCGGCCTGCTCCTCGAGCCCGACGAGACCCAGGGTCTCCTGCACCGGGCGCGGGGCGCGGTAATAGCCGGCGTACAGCTTCAGGCACTCGCGCACGGTCAAGCCGGGCTCGGGCGCGGATTCCTGGAGCACGATCCCGAGCCGCTCCCGCCAGGCCCTTCCGGCATGGCCGGGGTCGGCGCCGAGGACGCGCACATCGCCCGCGCTCGCGGCGCGGAACCCTTCGAGAATCTCGACCGTGGTCGTCTTGCCGGCGCCGTTGGGGCCGAGGAAGGCGAAGATCTCGCCGCGTATGACCTCGAGGTCGATGCCTCGGACCGCCTCGTGGTCGCCGTACTGCTTGCGCAGTCCCGAGACCTCGATCACTGCTTCCGTGGAAGGCTGGTTGGCCGCGGCGCGCTGGGCGATGGCGGCGTCGAGTGAGTTGGTGATCATGCGGCAAGGCTAGGTTCCGAGCGCCGATCCGTCATCGGCTCCCGGGCCGAACTTCGCCCTCCACCCGAGGGTGGACTCGGTGTCGCCGCGCTTCCACCCGCAAGCCGATGACGCGCCGCCCCGCGGCGCCTATCGTTTGCAGCGATGATCTGGCTCGCCAAGCGTATTTGGCGCTACTTCTCGTTCTCGGGCGTATGGACGTCGGACTGCGAGTCGGTGCCGCCTGAGGTCGTGTTCCTGCGGATGATCGGCGTCGGCTACTTGGTGCTGATCACCGTCGGCACCGCGACCACGCGTCCCCATCTGGCACTGCACGGTCGCGGCCTCGGGGCCGCGCTCGCGCTGATCGCCCTGGTGGTCGCCCTCGTTGCCAACAACCCTCGCGCTTCGACGAGGCGGACGCGGACGCGCGTGGTGGCGTTCGCCGTGACCACGGTCGCCGCCGCCGTGCTCGAAGCGGTTCAACCGAACGGCCTGTGGGAGGCAACTCCCTACTTCGTGGGGATCGTGGCCGCGATGCGCCTGGAGAGCAGGCTGGCCGTGTCCGTGCTCGCGGTCAATCTGCTTGTGTTGGGAACCGTCGCGGCGTTCAGCAGTCACTGGGGCGACGCGCTGGGAACGCTGATCGGCGCGGTGCCCTGGTTCCTGGTCATGCGCCAGATGCGGCGCGTGCACGAGCAGAACGTCGCCCTCGAGGCCTCGCAGGCGGCCGAGGCGCGCGCGGCCGCCGCCGCCGAGCGAGGTCGCCTCGCGCGCGAGATGCACGACGTCCTGGCCCATAGCCTGTCGGCGCTCGCGCTGCAACTCGAGAGCACCCGACTGCTCGCGCACGATCGCGGCGTCGATCCGGAGGTTCTGCGCGCGATCGACCAGGCGCACGGGCTGGCCGCGAGTGGCCTCGAGGAGGCGCGACGGGCGATCTCCGCCGCCCGCGGTGACGCCCTGCCGGGCCCCGAGCGCGTCCGCAGCCTGGCCGAGGCGGTCGCCGAGCAGAGCGGCGTGCCGGTGAGCTTTGACGTCAGCGGCGAACCGCACGAGCTGCCCGCCGATGCGCGCCTGGCCGTGTACCGCACCGCCCAGGAAGCGCTGACCAACGTCCGCCGGCACGCCAAGCCCGATCGCGTCGAGGTGCGCCTGGACTATCGAGACGACGCCGTCACGCTGTTGATCGAGGATCACGGCCCGATCACCTCGGTCCCGGAGGAAGCGGAGAGCGGCGGGAACGGCAACGGGGGCCCGGGCGGCGAAGAGATGGCCGTGGGCCACGGCGGCCTGGCCACGGCGATGGCTTCGGTCGGGGCCGGCTATGGCCTCACCGGGATGCGGGAACGAGCCGAGCTGCTCGGAGGAACGCTGGAGGCAGAGCCGACCGGCGACGGCTTCCGGGTGAAGCTGTGGCTCCCGGGATGACGGCGCCGAGGACGACGGGGAGACCGGTGCGGGTCCTGCTCGCCGACGATCAGCGACTGGTGCGCGAGAGCCTCTCGACCCTGTTCGGACTGCTCCCGGGAATCGAGCTCGTTGCCACCGCCTCGGACGGCGAAGAGGCCGTCGCCATGACGCTCGAGCATGCGCCCGATGTAGTCCTGATGGACCTGCGGATGCCGCGCATGGACGGCATCACGGCCATCCGAAGTCTGCGCGAGCAGCGTCCCGAGGTCCGGGTGATCGCCCTCACCACCTTCGCCGACGACGAGAGCGTGCTCGGCGCGCTGCGCGCCGGCGCTCGCGGCTACCTGACCAAGGATGCCGGCGCCGAGGACATCCGGGCGGCGATCCTCACCGTGGCGGCCGGGGAGGCCACGCTCGACCCGGCCGTCCAGCACCACGTGGTCGCGGCGCTCGCCGCCGGGGGGGTCGCCGAAGGCGAGTGCCCGGACGCTCCCGAGCTCCCCGACGGACTGACCCCACGCGAGGTCGAGGTGCTCGAGTTGATCGCCGGCGGATTGTCCAACGCCGAGATCGCCGAGCGCCTGGTCGTCAGCCCGACCACGGTGAAGTCCCACATCAATCACCTGTTCGCCAAAGCCGGGCTGCGCGATCGCGCACAGGCCGTCGCCTACGCCTATCGCGTCGGGCTCGCGACGCCGCCGGGGTGAGGGGCTTATGGGGCGGTTGTACCGGTCGCGCCGCTCGGGGCCGGGACGACGCTGAACGGGTAGGCACCCGTCTGGCCCTTTGCCTGTAGCTGTGAAGCCGCCGTGGCGGCCTCCGCGCGGGTGGTGTAGGTGCCCGAGAACACGATCCAGTCCCCGGGGGTCATGCTCGAGTAGTCGCTCGAGTCGAGAACGCCGACGGGGATGCCGGCCGATGCGATCTTGGTTGCGCTGGTCGTGGCCGCCGCCTTCCCGGGGATCACGCCGAGGACGACCGTGTACCCCGTCACTCCGCTCGGCCACGAGCCGATGCCGGCGGTGGCGGCCGCCGTGGTTGAAGTGGCGGTCTTGGTCGATGGCCCGGTGGCGGCGGGGGTGGAGGGCGCGGTGCCGGCGGGGGTGGATGGCGCGGTGCCGGCGGGGGTGGATGGCGCGGTGGCCCCCGGCTTGACTTTGGGCGCGGCGACCGCCGGCGTCGTCTTGACGGTGGGCGCGGCGACCGCGGCGGCGGCGCTGCGGTTGGCGCTGTTCGACAGCGAGACCAGCAAGAACACGAACGCGGCGGCGGCGAGCGTGACGACCGTGCCGACGATCGCGAGCGGGACGCGCCAGTCGGGAGCTGTGCGGATCCGGATCTTGACCGCGCTGCCGCATTCGAGGCACCAGTCCTGATCGGGCGCGAGGTGAGCGTCGCAGTTTGGGCAGACCGTTTCGGTCGCCGGTCGGTCGCGGAGCGCGCTCACCGGCCCTTGCGTCCCGGACGGGGGGTCGTGCGTAAGCCGGTCTGCGGGTAGAGCATCGACTCGGGGCTCGTGATGGCCTCGGCGACGAGCGGCGCTCCGCATGCCGCACAGAAATGATCGAGGCTTCCGTGGATCGTGCCGCACCGGCGGCACGCACCGCCGATTCCCGCCTCTCGGACCTCTCGCAACGGCTGTCTCTCGGAAAGCACGGCGTCCAGCGCCCGTAGTTCAAGGTCGGTCGCGGCCGCCTCTCCGATCTTCAGCCCGACAAGGTCGCCCCGCCAGACCCCGAATCGATGCAGCTCGAGGACAAAGCCGCCGAGGTCGCGAATCTGGACCTCCCTGAGGTGACGAAGGTAGCGCGCGCGTCGCCGCAGCCGGCCGCGCTCGCGGAATCCGAGCGGCTGGTCGAGGTCGGCCCTGGGCGGGTGCTCGGTGGGGGCCGGTGGGCCGGAAACCGTGGGGCGCGAGGGCCTCGTTGTTGGGGAGGCCGTCGGGGGTTCCGTTGGGGGTGGTGCCGTTGGAGGTGCCTGGGGGAGTTCGTCGACGGAGCTTGTGTCCGTCTGCCGCGCGGCCGGTGGTTTGGCGAGGGGCGCGGCGGGGGCGGGGTCTGGCCGGCGGCTGGGCCAGGCGAAGGTGACGGGCTCTGCGTTGGGAGCCTCGGTGGTGGTGGTGGCGGGTGTGGTGGTGGCGGGTGTGGTGGTGGCGGCGGTGGCGGGGGTGGTGGCGGTGGCGGGGGTGGTGGCGGTGGCGGTGTCGGGGGTGGTGGCGGGCGCGGTGGCGGGGGCGTCTCCGTCGGCGGTGGGGGGCGAGGCGTCTCCGTCGGCGGTGGGGGACGCGTGCCCGCGCCAGCGGATCACGCCGTCGTCATCCGCCGGGGTAGGCTCGATGGCCGGGGTGGGCTCGCTCGTCGCGGTCGGCTCGGTGGCCGGGGTCGGCTCGATGGTCGCGGTCGGCTCGGTGGCCGGGGTGGGCTCGATGGTCGGCGACTCGTCTCCGCGCGGCGGCCACTGGATCGCCCCGGTCGGTGGCGGTTGAGGGTCGTCGGCCTCGATCCCCGCGGTCGTCGGGGTGTCCGGCTCGTCGGCCTCGATCTCCGCGCTCGTCGGGGTGTCCAGCTCGCCGGCCTCGATCACTGCCTCCTCGAGCGCCACCGCTCTCAACTCCACGGTGGGGGGCTCGTCGTACACCTCCTCGTCCTGTGTGCTCGCCGCTTCGGCTTCGGCCTCTTGCTCGTACTCGGCGCCTTCCCCCGGGGCGACGGCCTCGGAGGGTGCTGCCTCGTCCGGGGCGACTGCCTCGGCTACGGCGCTCGCTTCGTCATCAGGGGCGACTGCCTCGGCGACGGCGCTCGCTTCGTCGTCTGGGGCGACGGCCTCGGCTCCGGAGTCCGTGTCGAGAACCTCGGCGCCGTCGTAGATGCCGATGGCCCCGTCGTAGATGCCGATGGCCCCGTCGCTCACGCTCGCCGCCTCCGATCCTGGCCACGGATCGTCGGTCACGGCGGCGGACTCGTCGCGGCCATCGTCGATGCCCAGGGGGTCGGTTCCGTTCCCTGACACAACGTCCGTAGCCCAACCGTTGCCGGCGGCCAAGTGCGCCGTGTCCTCGCCGCCGCCGCCGACCTCCGCCTCCGTGACGCGGCCGTTCGAGGATGCCGGCCGGGCCCGGACGCGCCGTGCGGGTGGGGGCGCGACGGAGCCGACCCGGGCCGACGGGGGCTCCCAGCGTTCGAATTCTGGCTCGTTGATGGGCCGGTCCGACTTGGCCGCCTTCTCGGAGCGCTTATCCGACTGCGCACGGCGGCGCCGCGAGTAGTATTCGATCAGGCCGCTCATTTTTCGTGGTGCTGCTTGGGCCGGACGGCGCTCAGACGGCCGAGTATATGTGAAGGTTCGGAGGCAAGGGCAAACCAGGCCGCGGCGACCCTGGCGGCCATGCGTTTGGCCGAGAACAGCTCGGCTCGCGCCCGCCCGGGAACGCGGGGATCTGAATCCGCCAGATGCCCGGCGGTTGCGGCTCGCCAGGCGGCTGCGTCGAACGGCGCGCATACCGTGCCGGAGACTCCGTTCAGGGCGAGAGGAGCGACGCCGACGGGGGTCGCGAGCACCGGAACCTCGCAGGCGAGCGCCTCCAGCACCGCCAGACCGAACCCCTCGCGCTCGGACGGCACGAGCACGGCGTTGGCGGCGTTGATCCATATCGGAACCTGGGACGGTTCGACGTCCCCGAGGGTCAGCAGCGGTATCTCACCCGCGACCGAGAGCGCGCGGTCGTAGCGCTTCTCGGCACGGCCGGGATCAGCGGGGAACAGCAGGTACCGGCCGGCGGGATCGAGGCCGAGGGTGGCACGCGCCTGGGCGCGGGGGATGGGACGGAAGCGTTCGGTGTCCACCCCGCAGGGCAGGACCACGGCACGGCGCCGCACGGAACCGGCGGGCAGCTCGCGCGCGAGCGAGCTCGAAACGGTCGCGACCAGGTCGACGAGCCTGAGGGCCGCGGTGGTAATCGCCCGTGACCGCGGATGCGAGAGATCGGTCCCGTGAAGGGTCACCGCCCGAAAGCGCGCCGGCGCGACGAGCGCCGGCCAGGCGGTCAGCCCGAAGTGGGCGTGGACGACGTCGAAGCGCTGGCCGCGGTAGCGGCGGCGGACCTCGCGGGCAGCGCCGAGATACGCGCCCGCGCCTCCTGGCGCGAAGGCCAGCAGCTCCACCTCGAGGTCGGGCAGCGCCCGGAGGGCCTCGACCTGATCGCGCACGAAGCTGCCGAGCGCCGGGTGCTCCGGGCTCGGGTACATGTTGGTGATCACGAGCGCGCGCAAGGCTCGGGGCGAGACTAACGCGTGGCCGGGCGAGCGCCTCGTCCCGCTTCTGCCACTACCTCTGACACCATGGACCCATGCCCCTCCTGCCAGAGCAGCCCGTCGCCGTGTTCGACTCGGGCGTCGGCGGCCTGACCGTCCTGCACGAGCTGCTGGTCTCGCTGCCGACCGAGGACTACATCTACCTCGGCGACACGGCGCGACTCCCCTACGGCGATCGCACCCAGGACGAGCTGCGGTCGTTCGCGATCGAGATCGCCGACCACCTCCTCGAAGCGGGCGCGAAGCTGATCGTGGTCGCATGCAATTCAGCCAGTGCAGCCGCCCTCGAGGCCCTCGAGCGCCACCTCGAGCGCAGGCGCATCGAGGTTGACGTGATCGGCGTGATCAGCCCCGCGACCCAGCTGGCGGTCACCGGCAGCCGGAGCGGGCGCATCGGCCTGCTCGCGACCCCGGCCACGGTCGCGAGCGGCGCGTACGCGCGCGCGGTGCGGGCTGCGGACCCCCACGTCCAGCTCGAGAGCGTCGCCTGCCCGGGCCTCGCCTCGATCATCGAGGCGGGATCGCCGTTCGAGGACTCCGTACTCGAGCTCGTGCGCGCGTATTGCGCGCCGCTGCGCGCCGCGCAGGTCGACGAGGTGATCCTCGGCTGCACCCACTACCCGCTGATTGCGCCGATGCTGCAGCGGATTGTCGGTCGCGGCGTCACGCTCGTCACCTCGGGCGCCGGCGTCGCCCGCAGCGTCGAGCGCGCGCTGGCGGCCCGCGACCTTTTGAATCCGCGAGCCGATGAGGGGGACTACCGCTTCCAGTGCACCGGCGATGTCGAGTCGTTCTGCGCGCTCGGGACCCGCTTCCTGCAGATGCCGCTCGGGGAGGTCGTCCACGTCGAGGTCGCCGCCGCGGTGACGGCATGAACCCCGCGGCGGTGACGGCATGAGCCCTCGCGAGCGGAGCTACGGTCGCGGCCCTGACGAGCTCCGGCCGGTCACGATCGAGCCAGGATTCGTGCGCACGGCGACCGGTTCGGCGCTGATCTCGATGGGGGAGACCCGGGTGATCTGCACGGCCTCGGTCCAGAACAACGTTCCGCGATGGCTCTCGGGCTCCGGCCGGGGATGGGTCACCGCGGAGTACGGAATGCTGCCGGCGTCCACCGGCGAGCGCAAGCAGCGCGACATCAGCAAGGGCCGCCTCGACGGCCGGTCGGTTGAGATCCAGCGGCTGATCGGGCGCTCGCTACGCGGCGTCGTGGACTTCACCGCGCTCGGCGAGCGCTCGGTCTACGTCGACTGCGACGTGCTGCAGGCCGACGGCGGGACGCGCTGCGCGTCGATCACCGGCGGTCTCGTCGCGCTGCGCCTCGCGTGCGAGCGCCTGCTCGCGGACGGGGCGCTCGAGCGCTCGCCGCTGGTGGGGACGGTCGCTGCGGTCTCGTGCGGGATGGTCGACGGCATTCCATTGCTCGACCTCGACTACCCCGAGGATTCCGCGGCCGAGGTCGACGCGAACGTCGTCATGACCGGCGACGGCGGCCTCGTCGAGGTCCAGGCGACGGCCGAGCGCACGCCGCTCTCCCGGGCCCATCTGGACGACCTGCTCGCGCTCGCCGCGCGAGGCATCGAGCAGCTGCGCACGGCCCAGGACGAGGCGGTCGCGGCTTCGGTCTCGTAGCCGTGGTTCGGACCTCGCCGCTCCTGCTCGCGACCCGCAACCCCCACAAGCTGCGGGAGTTCGAGCGTCTGCTCGCCCCGCGCCGGGTGCTGGCGCTGCCGGATGGGGTCACGCTCCCGCCCGAGGTCGGCGAGACGTTCGCGGCCAACGCGGTGCCGAAGGCGCGTACCGCCGCGACGGCGACCGGGAGGGTGGCGATCGCCGACGACTCCGGGATCGAGGCCGCGGCCCTCGGCGGCGCGCCGGGCGTTTACTCGGCCCGGTATGCCGGCCCGCACGCGAGCGACGAGGAAAACCTCACCAAGCTGCTCAGGGAGGCGCCCGCGGGAAGCCCGCTGGCTTACGTTTGCGTGCTCGCCTACGTCGACCCGGAGACGGGAGAGGAGCGATGCTTCGAAGGCCGGTGCACGGGACGGCTCGCCGAGGTGCCACGCGGCGCCGGCGGCTTCGGCTACGACCCCGCGTTCATTCCCGACGATGGGGACGACTCGCGCACGATGGCCGAGTTGACGGACGCCGAGAAGGACGCGATCAGCCACCGCGGCCGGGCGGCGCGAGAGCTCCTGTCGTGGCTGGCGTGCTGAGCGCACCCGAGCCCGTGGTCAAGCAGCGCGCCGCCGCGCAGCTACCGTAGATTGATCGCGGCGGAGGCGGCTACCGCGAGGGTGACGATTGCGTATCCGTAGTAATTCTCGGCGCCGAGGATCACGACCGCGATCAGGAGCGCGATCACGGTGAGGAGCCACGCGATCCGCGCCAGGTCCATGTCGCCTATTCTCGCCCCCTCGGATGACGGCTGCGCTCACCCCCCGGCTGGCCCTGGATTACCTGGCCGAACTGCAGCCTGCGCTGGCGTCGACCGCCGTGGTCGGGACCGAGGGCGAACTGCTCGCCGGCGATAGCTCGCTCGCCGCGGCGGGCGCGGGCTCCGGGGGCGTGGTGGCGGCTGGTAGCGCGGGGTCTGGGCGCGTGGTAGCGGCGGGTGGCGCGGGCTCTGGGCGCGTGGTCGCGGCGGGTGGCGGGTCTGGGCGCGTGGTCGCGGCGGGCGGCGGGTCTGGGCGCGTGGTCGCGGCGGGCGCCGGCGGGCACATCGTGATCGCCCAACTGGGGCCGGGGGCGCTCGAGCCCCTGGTCCGGCACGATCTCGAAATGGTGGCGCGCGAGTTGGGCTGAGGCCGGGGCGCGGGGCGCTGGTGGTGCGCCGTGGCCCTAGATGTGGCGGGCGCGAGGGGAGGTGGTAGCGCGCCGGGGCCCCTGGATTCCCCGGCTGTCCGATCTCCCAGAACTTGGCGTGATGAAAAACCGATGAGGGTGAGAGGTTTTTCAGCACAAGCCCCGTCCGACGATCGCCGTCCCACGCGTGCCGGGGGCATGGGGGGCGCGGGCCGGGGGCGTGCTGGAGGCGCCGGCCGGGGGGGCGTGCTGGAGGGCGGGCCGGGGGGGCGCGTGAT
>Ga0302184_10001401_pt1 | contig 15574 bp, 16 predicted proteins | sample I_Palsa_N3_3_FD_200233 | JGI IMG/M metagenome (GOLD analysis project Ga0302184, IMG submission 200233) | Peat permafrost microbial communities from Stordalen Mire near Abisko, Sweden - I_Palsa_N3_3 | ecosystem: Environmental > Terrestrial > Soil > Palsa > Peat permafrost | place: Sweden...
GCGGCCTCCTCGAAGCACGGCGCGAGCGGGGCCTGATAGATGATGTGGTGAAGCACGAGCCGGTAGAGGACGACATCGAATGACCGGTCGGGCAGGGTCAGGGCGCCGGCATGCCCCAGGTGGGCTTCGTCGGCCCGTCCGGTCTCGATCACGCCGGCCACCTTGTCGGCGTCGGCGTCGACGCCGACCAGCCGGAACGCCGGGGCGGCGAACAGGTGGCGGCCGGGATTCCACCCGCAGCCGACCGACAGGACATCACCGCCCGCCAGACCGAGCCTGCGCGCTACGAGCTCGCGCTCACGCCGCTCCTGCCGGCGATAGTAGGCGTCGAGGGTCGAGTCGTCGGTCAGCCGGTCGAGCAGATTGCCGGCCTCGTAGGGCTGACTACCCCCCGCCCCCTCAGCCATGGCCGGCGCAATGCTCGTGGTCTCGGTGATCGAAAAGCGCATGGTTCGATGACAGCGCTGCACCGTACAGATGCCGCTCGCGCCTCCTCCCGGCCAACCGCGCTCGCCGGTTCCCGGGCGGGCGCGTGCCGTCCGGCCCGAATCGGCCACGTTGTACCCTCCAGAGCATGGACGTATCTGAACAGGACTTCCAAACCGCCGTCATCGAGCGCTCGCGGACGGTGCCCGTGGTGGTCGACTTCTGGGCCTCCTGGTGCGGTCCCTGCCTGCAGCTCGGGCCGGTGCTCGAGCGTTCCGTCGCCGCCCGGCAGGGCAAGGTCGAACTGGCGAAGGTGGACGTCGACGCCAACCCGGCGATCACGCGCGCCTACGGAGTCCAGGGCATCCCGGCGGTGAAGGCGTTCAAGGACGGCAAGATCGTCGCCGAGTTCGTCGGCGCGCAGCCGCCGACCGCGGTCGAGCGCTTCCTCGACGAGCTCGTGCCCTCCGAGGCGGAGAAGCTGCTCGAGAGCGGAGATGAGGAATCGTTGCGCCGTGCCGTCGAGCTCGAGCCGACACGGGCCGATGCCGTCGTCGCGCTCGCGCGAATCCTCCACGAGCGCGGTGAGGACGAAGCCGCCCTCGAGCTGCTCGAGCAGATCCCCAGGAGCTTCGCCGGCCAGGCCCTGGCGGCGCGGATCGAGCTCGAGCGCAGCCGCGAACCGGACCTGACCGACGCGTTCGCCGCGCTCGATGCCGGCGATCACGCCCGTGCGCTCGACCTCCTGCTCGAGGTCCTGCCCGAGGCCGACGGTGCGCGCGACGATGTCCGCCGAGTCGTCGTCGGCGTGCTGGACGAGCTTGGCGTCGAGGACCCGCTGGCGCGCGACGCGCGGCGGCGGCTGGCCGCCGCGCTGTACTGAGTCGGGTAGCGCGAGCTCACACGGGAAGCACGAGCTGGTCCTCGGCGCCCTCGGCGACCGGCTCGAGTCCGGCAACCCTGACGCCGAGCAGCCGCACCGGGCGCGGCGCCGCGAACCGGCGCAGGAGGTCGAGTGCGACGGGACCGACGCGGTCCGCCGAATCGACCGCGTCGGGCAGGGTACGGCTACGGGTATGGGTCGAGAAATCGTCGAGCCTGATCTTGATCCCGACGGTGCGCCCACGCCGGCGCTGCCCCTCGAGCCCCGCGCACAGCCGCTCGATGAGCCGCTCGAGCACGATCTCGAGCTCGGCGCGATCGGTGATGTCGCGATCGAAGGTCACCTCGCGGGACTCGGAGATCACCTTGCGCTCCTCGGTCACGGGGGCGTCGTCCTCGAACCGCGCCCGGCGCCGCAGCTCCACCGCGAGCCGCGCCCCGAACCGACCCGAGAGTGCGTCGGCCGGGGTCTCGGCGAGCTTGCCCAGGGTGTCGATGCCCAGCGCGCGCAGGCGCTCCGCTGTCTTTGGGCCGATCCCGGGGATCAACCCGGGCGGCGAGCCGGCGAACCGCGCGCACGCCTGCTCGCGGGTCAGCGCGACGAACCCACGCGGCTTCTCGGCGTCGGACGCGACCTTGGCCACCAGCTTGCTCGGCCCGATCCCGATCGAGCACCCGAGCGCGGTCGCGGCCCGAACCTGGGCCGCGACCCTGCGCATCGAGGCGTGAGGCGCCGGCAGCCCGGTCAGCTCGAGGTAGGCCTCGTCGAGCCCGATCACCTCGACCGTCTCGACGTGCGCGCGGACGATCGCCATCACCTCAGCCGACGCCGCCCGGTAGTAGGGGAAATCGGGCTCGAGGAACACGGCCTCCGGGCACAGCCGCCGCGCTCGCGCCGCGGGGATCGCCGACCCGACTCCGAAGCGACGCGCCTCGTAGGACGCCGTGGTCACGACCGATCGCGGCCCGCTTCCGGCCACCACAACGGCTCGCCCTCGAAGCTCCGGCCGCCGCCGAAGCTCAACCGACACGTAGAACGCGTCCATGTCGAGGTGGGCGACGCACCGGTCGGGCATTTCCGCTCCAGCGTACGGCGAGGGCCAGACGGCGCCCGCGGCGGCCTGGCGGACGCCGGCGCCGGCTCTACGGAGGACCAGATCGTGGCCACGCCGGCGAAGCCGAGCGCGCCAGCGGTGCTCTGATCCAGGTCGAACTCGCGACCGGGGACGTAGGGACCGCGGTCGTCCACGACCGCGGTGACGGTCCGCCCGTGGTAGGCAAGGGTGACCTTGGTGCCGCAGGGAAGCTGCTTGTTGGCGATCCCATCAGCAGCGTGAAAGCCGCACGCCGTGTTGCCGCCGTCGTCGTACCAGGACGCCAGTGCCGGCTCGAGCGGGATCAGCTTGCGTCCGGCGCTGTGAACGCCGGCGTTCGCTGAGTCGCCGGCGAAGCTGATCCGGATGGTCCGCCTGTCGCTGGCGCGATCGACATAGCGCAGCGCGAAATGACCGCCGGCGCGGGTGCGCGTGGCGGTGAGCGTCCGCCAGCTGCCACCGGCGAGATCCTGTAGCCGCACGAGACGGCCGGCGTGGCGGGGCAGCAGGGCGCCGTGGAGCTCGAGCCGCTGGCCGCTGAGGGCGTCGATCGCGCCGGAGGAGGTGATCAGCTTGGCGGCGACGGCCACCCGCTCGGACCGGCTCGCGGAGATCACGGCGGCGCCGGCCGTTCCGGTCGCGGTGCCAGCCGGGTCCGCGGCGGTCTCCGTGGTGGCCACTCCGGCCGGAGCGGTCCCTGTGGTGGCCACTCCCTCCGGAGCGGGCCCTGTGGTGGCCACTCCCTCCGGAGCGGTCCCCTTGCTGGCCACCCCGGAAGCGGTGCCGACATCGGACGTCGCGTCCGCTGCCGCCCCGACCCGGACCGAGCCCGAGCGCGTCAGCGGCGCACGCAACCGGAAAGCGCCGTCTGAGTGGATCTTCGTGTGGGCGATCGCCCGCCACGGCGAATGGGCGGCGGAGAACTCGAGGGCGAGCCTCTGGCCGGCGTCTGCGCGAGGCGCCACGCCGGTGATGGTCAACCGATGTCCGTACTCGAGCTGGCTCGAGGTGGGCGTTATCCGGAGCGTGCTTTGGGCGTCTGGCTGATCGGCAGCCAGAGCGACCGCCGAGGTGGGAGCTGCGATTGCCAGTGCGCCCGCGGTAAGTCGTACCGTGCGCGGGCAGCGCATGTTCGTCGGCCTCATCCGAGAGGTCCTCCTTAGTGCGTCGACCGGGCGCCTACGGGGTCAGCTGATCGGCTCACGGGCGCCGTTCAGAGCCGACTCTCTGGCCCTGAACGCCGTCGCTACGCCGTCGCTACGTTCGCCGCCGGATTTGTGCCGGACGGTCGATTCGCCACGCCATCTGGGTGGACAGGACACACCCGGAGACGTGGATCCCCGCTCGCCCCCGCACCGGGCAGGAGCAATTCGGCAGGTCGATGAAACGACGATCCGAGCGTACACGGATATGAGCCCGCCAGTGTGACCTCGCGCACACAGGCCGTTTCGGCCGGCCGGCCCTCGGCTTGCAAGAATCCCCACCGTGGCGAACCCGGACCGGCTCACCGGCCTCGACTCCTCGTTCCTGCATCTGGAGCGCGATTCGGCCCACATGCACGTGGGGGCGTGCACGATCTTCGAGGGCCCCACGCCCGCCCACGACGAGCTGGTCGAGGCGATCGTCACCCGGCTCCATCTCGTCCCGCGCTACCGGCAGCGCCTCGCGTTCGTCCCGTTCGAGCAGGGCCGACCGGTGTGGGTGGATGACCCGCACTTCAACCCGAGATACCACGTGCGCGACACCGCGTTGCCGCGACCCGGCGGAGAGGACGAGCTCAAGCGGCTCGCGGGCCGGGTCTTCTCGCAGGCGCTCGACCGCTCGAAGCCGCTGTGGGAGCTATGGCTGATCGAGGGGCTGCAGGACGGTCGCTTCGCGCTGCTCTCGAAGACCCACCACGCGCTCGTGGACGGGATCTCGGGGGTGGATATCGCGACCGTGCTGTTCGACGCCGCGCCCGCGATGCCGGCCGCGGCGGCGTCCGAGCCGGAGTGGATCCCGCGCCCGCCGCCCAGCCGGTCCCAGCTGCTCGCGGACGCGCTGCTCGAGCGCGCGACCGTGCCGGGCGAGATCGTCCGCGGGATGCGCGCCGCGCTGCGCGGGCCACGCCACGTCGCGGATCGGCTCAGCGAGAGCCTGGTGGGGGTCGGGGCGATGGCCTGGGCCGGCCTGAACCCTGCGCCGCCGAGCCCGTTCAACGTGCGGATCGGGCCCCACCGCCGCTTCACCTGGGTCCGCAGCGATCTGGCGACGTTCAAGGCGGTCAAGGACGCGGTCGGGGGTACCGTCAACGACGTCGTCCTGACCGTTGTAGCCGGCGCGCTCGGACGGTACATGCGCCTCCAAGGGGATCCGACCGACGACGTGGTGCTGAAGGCCATGGTGCCGATATCCGTGCGGGCCGACGTCGACCGCGGCGCGCTTGGCAATCGGGTGTCGGCGATGTGGGCGCCGCTCCCGGTCGGGATGACCGACCCGATCCAGCGGCTGCTCCGGATACGCCAGGAGATGCACGACATCAAGGACTCGGGGCAAGCCGTCGGCGCCCAGGTCCTGACCGACCTCTCCGGCTTCGTGGCGCCGACCATCGTCGCTCAGGCCGCACGGCTCCAGGCCCGCCAGCGCTTCTTCAACGTCGTCGTGACCAACGTCCCTGGCCCCCAGTTCCCGCTGTACCTGCTCGGCCACCAGCTCGAAGCCATCTTCCCGCTGGTGCCGCTTGCGACCAACACCGCCCTCGGGATCGCGATCTTGAGTTACAACGGCCAGCTCAACTTTGGCCTCACCGCCGACTACGACGCCCTGCCGGACGTGGAAACGCTCGCCGAGGAGATCCAGTCCTGCATCGCGGAGATCGCGGCGGCGGCGATCGTTCCGGTCGACCGCGGCGTGGGCCCGCTGCGGGCGCCCACCGCCGGAGCGGTCGGCTCCCCGGAGTGAGCAAATGGCTCGAGCGGGTCGCGATCGTAGTCGCCTCATTCGCGATCGCGATCGGCGCAGTCGTACTGCTGTCGGGATTCTTCAACTCGCGCGACCAGGGCGGCGTCACGGGCGTCCTCTCGGGGCCCGGCCTGCTGTACCGTGATCTCGGCGATGCGACGCTGAAGCCCGGTCAACGTCGGCCGCGGTACGACTCCGACCCACCGACCAGCGGCGCGCACGTGCCGACGCCGGTGCGCTCCACCGACTCGGTGCTCGACGACAATCAGATCCTGACGGCACTAGCTGACGGCGATGTGATCCTGATGTACGGCGGGGCGACGCCCCCGCCGGGACTCGCGGCGCTGGCACGCTCGGAGAGCGCCGGCCCGTTCAGCCCGCCCCTCGCTCAGGCCGGCCAGGCGGTCATCCTCGCCCGGCTGCCGGGGATCGACGGAATCGAGGCGCTGGCCTGGACGCGGATCCTGCCGATCACCGGAATCGATCGCATCACGGCACGCGACGACAGCATCCTGAAGCAGTTCATCGACTCGTGGCTGGGCATCGGGTCCACCGGCACCGGGAATAATTGATCTGTGTCAGGCCTACTGAAGCTCGCCTTGTGCCAGATGAATCCGACGGTCGGGGACATCTCCGGTAACCAGAAAAAGATCACCGACGGGATCGACGCCGCGCAGCGCGCCGGCGCTCAGCTGGTGCTGTTTCCGGAGCTGTCGATCACCGGCTACCCGCCCGAGGATCTGCTGCTCAAGGAGCACTTCCTCCGCGATGCACGCGAGGCACTCGAGCTCCTCGCCACGAAGGTCCACGGGATCGTGGCGCTGGTCGGATTCCCCGAGCTTGCCGAGGACGTATACAACGCCTGCGCCGTGCTCGCCGACGGCTCGGTGCAGGCCATCTACCGGAAGATGGTCTTGCCCAACTACGGCGTCTTCGACGAGCAGCGCTACTTCCAGACGGGAGCGGAGGGGTCGCTGATCTCGATCGGCGACCTGACCGTCGGGTTGACCATCTGCGAAGACATCTGGGAGCCCGGACCGCCCGCTGCCGATGAGGCGCTCGCCGGCGCCACCGTCCTGGTCAACATCTCCGCGTCCCCGTACCACGTCGGCAAGGGGCTCGAGCGCGAGCGGATGCTCGTCCAGCGCGCTCGCGACAACCTCGCCGTGGTCGCGTTCTGCGCGCTCGTCGGAGGCCAGGACGAGCTCGTGTTCGACGGGCACTCGCTGGTCATCGACCACGAGGGCACGGTGATCGCCCGAGCATCGCAGTTCCAGGAAGAACTGCTCGTGGCGACCATCGACCCCGAAGGGCCGCGCGGCGTGCGCCTACGCGACCCACGGCACCGGCCGGCGGTGCGGCGGGCGCGACCTCAGGTCTCCACGGTCGCCCTGACCGGGCTCCCGGCCGGCTCGACCGAGGCGGAAGGCGGAACCGTCGGTGGCCCGCTCGCGGTGCTGCTCGAGCAGTCCGACGAGGTCTACGCGGCGCTCGTCCTCGGCCTGCACGACTACGTGGAGAAGAACGGCTTCGCCCGCGTGGTGCTGGGCCTGTCGGGGGGAATCGACTCGGCGCTGGTCGCGTGCATCGCCGTCGACGCGCTCGGCGCCGACCGGGTGTGCACGGTGATCATGCCTTCGCCGTACTCCTCCGCCGAGACCCAGGCCGACGCGCGCCAGCTCGCGTCGAATCTCGCCATCGAGACGATCGAGCTCCCGATCGAGCCGGCCATGAGAGCGTACGATCAGACGCTCGCGGAGACCTTTCGCGGGCGTCCGGAGGGCATCAGCCAGGAGAACCTGCAGGCCCGGATTCGGGGCAACCTGCTGATGGCGCTGTCGAACGAGTTCGGCTGGTTGGTGCTCACGACCGGTAACAAGTCCGAGATGTCCGTCGGCTACACGACCCTCTACGGCGATGCCGCCGGAGGCTTCGCCGTGATCAAGGATTGCTCGAAGACGCGCGTCTACGAGCTGGCGCGGCGCCGCAACCTCCTCGGCGACTCGCCGCTGATTCCGGAGTCGATCATCGACCGTGCGCCGAGCGCCGAGCTGCGAGAAGATCAGCGCGACGAGGACTCCCTTCCCCCCTATTCGGTGCTCGACCCGATCCTCGACGGCTACATCGAGAACGACCTCGGACGCGAGCAGCTGATCCTCCGTGGCTTCGACCCGGCCGACGTCGACCGCGTGATCACGCTCGTCGACCGCGCCGAGTACAAGCGCCGCCAGGCGCCTCCGGGGATCAAGATCAGCACCAAGGCGTTCGGGCGTGACCGGCGGGTCCCGATCACCAACCGCTATGGCGGCTGAGCGGCCAGGTCGCCGAACGGGCAAGGTGCCCGCCGGCGCAATCGCCGTCGCCGTCACCCTCCTCCTGGCCACGGTGATCGTCGGCGTGATCGGCGGAGGCAAGAACGGGACAACGACAACGTCCACGACGTCGGCCACGCCATTGACTGAATTGACGACCCCCTCGACCACGCCCAAACCCCCCACAGGGTTGCCGCTCCCCACGACCGCGACGCCAAGCCAAGCGCCAACCACCACCGCCACCCACTCGACCGCCACGAACGCCTGCCGCCACCACCGCTCGAGGCCTAAGTCCGCACGCCCCTGCTAATCACAACAACGCAGCGAGGCCCCACGGAGGACCACGCCCAGCGGTCCCACCACGCCTACGCGCGAGGCGAGCGGGCGGACCCGCACCCGGCACCATTGCGTCCGCACCCGGCGCGCCGCAAGAGTCCTACTCCAACACAGCCTGGTGCCGGGTGTGGGTTGCCCGCTCAGCCCCTGGGTTGCCCGCTCAACCCACCGGTCACAAAGCGACGCCCCATCGCGAATACTTGATGAATGGGTCAAGACGGGGAGATGCTCGAGGACTTCGGCGCCTTTTATCGCCGCAACCTCGACCGCGTGCTGGCGTTCTGCGCCCAGCGCACGGGTGAGCCGGAGCTCGCCGCCGACGTCGCGGCCGAGGTGTTCGCGGCGGCGCTGATCGCGCGCCGCCGGTATCGACCCGAGCGGGGATCGCCCGAAACGTGGCTGCTCGGCATCGCCGCACACAAGCTGACCGATGCGCAGCGTCGCGGACACGTCGAGCGCCGCGCCCAGCGGCGGCTCGGGATCGCCCCGATCGAGTGGACCGACGAGGACCTGGCCCGGATCACCGCGCTCACGGACGGGCAGCCGGTGGCGACCATGCTCGAACAGCTGCCCGGAGATCAGCGCGCGGCGGTGCGGGCACGGGTCCTCGAGGAGCGGTCCTATGAGGACGTCGCGGCACGGCTCGGCGTCTCGGAGGCGACCGCGCGCAAGCGCGTGAGCCGCGGCCTAGCGACCCTGCGGGCGAGAATCTCAAAGGAGGAGAACTGATGAGCGGCTTTGATCTGCTGGGACGGGAACTCGAGTCGGCGGCCGCAGCGCGGCGGTCCGCCCGGTGGTCGCGGCGAGCCGCGGGCGCTGGTGGTGCAGTCGCGGTCGCCCTCGTGCTCGCGACCGTCGCGGTGGTCGCGGTCGGGGCGGTGGTGCTGCTGCACGGGCGCCGGGCTTCGACGCCCACGGCCGCGTCGGCTCAGCCCGCGCCGGCGGCCCAGGCCGCCGCCTGGGCCCGGGCGCTCACGTGTCCGGGCACATTGCCGCTGCTAGGCAAGCAGCCCGCGATCACCGATGCGGCGCCCGATCCGCGGTTGCTTGCCGCGCTGGGCGTGCTCCGCGGCTCGTGGACGGCCGCCGACGCGGTGCCGGCGGGCACGACCTGTAAGACAACGTCACCGCCGCTCCCCGAGGTGAGCATCAATGTTCGCTACGTGCGCTACATCGGGCTCGGCCTACGCGGCGGCGAGGTCTTCCTCGTGCCCGGCACCCTGAATGCGCCGCGACTGCCCGTGCACATGAACTCTCCTGCCCTCAAGAAGGCCGTCGCCCGCTTGAGCCACGAGCCAGTGGCGTGCCTGATCACCGTCGGCGGTTCCTCGCCGCTCACCCAAGGATGCAGCGTGCTGCCGATGATCGAACATCCGCTCGGCGTCGCGTTCGCCCTGCCAGCGCCGGGGACCTCGGTGGCGCCGCTGAGGATCGGCGCGCCATCGCGCGCCGTCATTCGACAGGTGTGCTCGCACGTGCCGGTCGATCCGGGGACCGCCGCGACGGCAAAGTCGCGCGCCGCTGCCCGCGCCGCGTGCCTTCGCTCGCTGCTGCATCCCCACGTCCTCAGGCCGAAAGCCCCCGCGCAGCCCGAGCTCATCTCAGGGGTGGTTCGCGACGGCATCGCCACGGTCGACGTCTATGCGCTCGTCGGGAAGGCGGAGAAGCTGGTGCTCAGCGGCGTCCCGGTCCACGACAACGTCTACTCGTTCAAGAGCGGCGGCGCCGTGGCCGGAGCGCTCAAGCTCGTGTTCAAGGACTCCAACGGCCACGTCGTTCCTACCGCGCCCGTCCAGACCGGCGTCGGCGTCGTGAACACCATCGCCCGCCTCGTACGTGTGCACCCATCCATCTCGCCGGCCAAGACGCAAACGGTCACGTCAAACAGCGTTGTCGGTACGTCCAGACCGGTTCCGGCTCCCGTCCCGAACCTCCCGATCACCCCGGGCACTACCCCGTTCGCCGTTCCCGCACCGCGATCGTCATCCGGGTGACCGCGCACAGCCTCCCCTGATCGTCGGAGATGTGCACGTCCCACACCCAGGTCGTCCGGCCCCGGTGCAGCACGCGCGCCTCGGCGTGGATGGTGCCGGTCGTGATCGGGCGCATGAAGCTCGTCTGGTTCGCGAGCCCCATCGCCACCTTCCCTTCCGGAAACACGTGCGATAGCGTGCCCAGAGAGGCCAGGCTTTCCGCGATCGACGCGTACACGCCGCCGTGGACGAGCCCCGCCGGCTGCTTGAGCTCGTCGCGGACCGCGACCACGCCGCGGACCGCCTCTTCATCGGCCGAGATGATCTCGAGGCCATAGAGAGCGTCGAAGCCGTGGTCAGCCTTGTGGAGTAGGGTCAAGTCCACCGGGGGTGCACGATAACCGTCGTGCGGGGCATCCCGTCCTCGGCTTGACTACCCTACGCGGTCGAATGTCGTCCATGGAAAGCCTCCCACCCGACCAACGGGCCGTGCTGGACCTCGTCCTGCGGCGCGGACGTAGCTACGACGACATCGCGAAACTGCTGTCGATCGACCGCGCCGCGGTTCGCGACCGCGCGCTCGCAGCGCTGGACGCGCTCGGGCCGAGCACCCGCGTTCCCGCGCCGCGCCGAGCGCTGATCACCGACTACCTGCTCGGCCAGCTGCCGGTTCGAGTCAGGCAGCAGGTCCGCGAGAGCCTGGCGAGCTCAGCCAGCGAGCGCGCGTGGGCACGGGTGCTCGCCGGTGAGCTCGCCCCGATCGCCGACAAGCCGCTGCCCGAGATCCCTGCCAGTGACGCGGCGCCTGCGGCCGAGCCTGCGCCGGCGCCTGCGGCGGATCCCGTGGCGCCTGCGGCCGCCCCTGGGCCGCCGCCCCCGGCCACCCCGGCGCCGGTCACAGCGGCCACCCCCCCGGGGTCGTCCGGCGGACTCGGCGTGCCCCCGCCCGTGACTCCCGGACGCCGGAGCTCGCGTCGTGGCGGCGCGATCCTGCTCGTCCTCGCCGGGCTGGTCGTGGTCGTCGTGGTGGTGGTGGTGATCGCGACGAGCGGCGGGTCCAACAATAAGAAACCGGCCAGCACCAAGTCGGTGCCGTCAACGACCACCACGACGACCGGGACAACCACGACGGCCAAGGTGACGCCGCACATCGTGGCGCAGGTCACCCTCACCCCGCCGAGCGGCTCGAGCAAGGCGGCCGGCGTCGCCGACGTGGTCACCGAGGGCAAGGTGACCGCGCTGATCGTCGCCGCGAAGAACATGACCCCGAACACCAGCCACAACGCCTACGCCGTCTGGCTCTACAGCCCCGGCGGAGCGTCCAAGCTGCTCGGTTACGTCAGCCCCGGGGTGGGCAAGAACGGCGAGCTCAAGACCACGGGCGAACTTCCGAGCAACGTCGCGAGCTACAAGGACCTTCTGATCACGCTCGAGACCACGACCGACAACAAGACGCCGGGGCCGACCGTGCTCCAGGGCGTCCTCGGGCTCAGCTAGCGGCGCTTACGCGCAGGCCTGCTCCAGGCCGTCGAGCGCCTGCTCGAGTCGCTTGCGCGTCGCTCTTCGCAGCATCAGGCCGCCGAAGCGCGAGTATCCGCGCAGCTTCTGGCGCTGCTCGATCGTGACCCGGGTGCCGTGATCCATCGGGTCGAGCCGTATCTCGGTGACCGCCTCGTGGAGCACGCGCTCGAATGGGCTGCCGACCAGCTCCTGGTCCCAGCGCCGCCGGCCGCTGCGGTCAACCAGCGGCGGCTCGGACGCGACGAGCCGGAAGTCGAGCCGCACGGGCCGTCCCTTCTGGGTGGTGAAGACCTGCGTCCAGCGGTCGCCATCGACCGCCTCCATGCGCGTCACGCCGGGCCACCAGCGCGGGAAGTGGTGTGGATCCTCGATCAGGGCCCATACCCGCTGTGGCGCCGCCGCCACCGTCCGTGTCCGCCGAGCGCTCGGCATCACTCGCCCGCCACCATCCGTGTCCGGCGGGGGCTCGGCATTATTCGGACGGGTAGTCGATCAGCGCGTGGACCTCGTGTGGACTCAGCCGGGCGCGCCCGCCGAGAAAGCTCAGCTCGATCACGAACGCGCACCCGACGATCTCGGCGCCGAGGCCGGCGACCAGCTCGCACAGCGCGCGAGCGGTGCCGCCGGTGGCCAGGAGGTCGTCGTGGATCAGCACCCGGGCGCCGCCCGCGAAAGCGTCGGCGTGCACCTCGAGCGCGTCGATCCCGTACTCGAGCGTGTATTCGGCGCTGACCGTCTCGTGCGGGAGCTTGCCCGGCTTCCTGGCGGGGACGAAGCCGGCTCCGAGCTCGCGCGCCAGCGCAGCACCGAGGATGAACCCGCGCGCCTCGGCCGCCACCACGTAGTCGACCGCGAGCGTGGATGCGTAGTCCGCCAGCTGCGCCACCGCGGCGTCAAGGGCGGCCGGATGGAGCAGGAGCGGGGTGATGTCCTTGAAGACGATCCCCTGCCTGGGAAAATCCGGGATGTCGCGGATGTGGGCGCGCAGGTCTAGCGGCACGAGTGCTGCCCTAACTGCCGGAGGGTGCACTCACTTGGCGATCTTGCGCAGGTCGCGGATCAGCAGCAGGTGCTTGAGGTGGGTGGTGACCGAGGCAAGATTCTCGAGCGCCTCGACCGCCTCCTTGCGGCGCTCCGGATTGCGGGAGCGCAGCGCCGGGGCGAGGATGCTCTGCAAGAGCGCCGCCTCGCGGTCCGCCGAGGTCCGAAAGACCCGCAGGTTGCGTCCGCCGACCCCGTACTTGGCGAGCTCGTTGACGGACCGGACGATCTCGCGCTCGGTCTCGTCGAAGTAGCGGGCGCCCGATCGGTTCTCCCCCTTGATCACGCCGAACTCCACCAACTCGTGCACGAGCTTGGGATCCGCGCCGGTCTCCTCGACCACGTCCGCCAGCGAGTACATCGAGCCCGGATCGCGGACGGTCATCATCGCCCGCCGCATCGGGCGCCCATCGCCGGAGGCGACCTCACCTTCGGTGCGACCGCCCGCGAGCTCCTGGCGAATCACGCGCAACGGCAGGAACTCATCACGCTGGAGGCGCAGGATTGTCCGTAAGCGCTGGACGTCGGTCTGGGTGTAGAGCCGATAGCCGCCCTGCGTGCGCCGCGGCGCGAGCAGCTTCTGATCCTCGAGATAGCGGATCTTCGAGATCGAGATCTCGGGGAACTCCTGAATCAGGGACTTGCATACGGCACCGATGGTCAGCGACTTCTGGCGCGGAGCTCCGGAATCGGGGTCGGGCGCCTCGGGCAGCAGCTCTACGCCAGGGGTGCCGGTCTCAGAGGAGGTGGCCATCAGCGGCTGAGGAACGCCAACTTGTACTTGCCGATCTGGAGCTCATCGCCATCGCTGAGGCGATAGGACTCGATCCGCTGGCGGTTCACGTAAGTGCCGTTCAGCGATCCACAGTCGTCGAGGTGGTAGTCCTCGCCACGGCGGACCAGGATCGCGTGGTCGCGCGAGACGGTCACATCGTCGAGGAAGATGTCCGAGTCCGGGCGCCGGCCGACGGTGAGGCGATCGCCGACGACCGAGAAGGTCTCGCCCGCGCGTCCGCCACCGGCCCGGATGACCAGCGTCGCGCCTCGCTCGGCGACGGGGTCGGGCGCCACGGCCTCCATCTCGCCGGTCTCGCCGACCCTGTAGCTCGCGGTGGTGGCGCCTGGCGTCGACTCGCTCTGGGCGAGATAGGCGCCGCAGCGCTGGCAGTAGTTCGCGCCCTCGGCGTTGCTGAAACCGCACTCGGGGCAGTGTTGGGCCACCCTGCCCTCGACGGTCCTACTCGCCACCACCGGCTCCACCGGTGGGGCTGTCCGTCGGGACTCGCCCGGCGAGGATGTCACTGAGCTTCTGGATATCGGCGCCGGAGATCACGTCCTCTCCGCCCTCGTGCTGCTTCTTGCGCCGGTTTACGAGCTCTGCTCGCAGGATGTCGATCTTCCCGTGCAGGATTCGTCGCTTGTAGGAGATCTCCATCTCCTCCTCAGTGAGCTGGCCGATGACGTCCTTGAGCTCTTGGTCCGTCAGCGAGCCGAGGTCGGGAAACGTGTCCATTCGAATGTCCTCTGGTCCGGGGCTAGGCTGAAACGGCGAGTATATCCACAACAATCACAGGGTCAAGCTGAGCTTGAGGGTCAGATCGCTGACCCGCTCGGATCCAGATCGGCCTTGGCCCCTATCGCCTCTCGACCGACCCGGCCGCGCGCACCTCAGCGATGCCACGTCGAACGTACAGCACCGTGGCCCATAGCGCCAGGGTCATCCCCATGTAGAGCATCACAAGCGCGACCACGTGGAGCCCCGCCATGGCGAAGAACGGGGCGCCCATGGTCGGCGCGACACCGAGCCGCCCGGGCCAGTTGATCTTCAGCTCGACGCCGCGCCGGATCCCGTACCTGCTGAGGACGAGCACGAACAGCTCGCGCGCGATCACCACGGCGATCGCCCAGCGGGGCAGTAGCGAGAAGCGCCAGGCGACGACCATCCCCGAGACCACCAGGAGCCGGTCGACGATCGGGTCGAGGATCGCTCCCAGCCGGCTGTACTGACCGGTCAGCCGCGCGGCGAAGCCATCGAGGTAGTCGGCCCAGCCGATCACCGCGAACAGGATCACCGCGAGTGCGTCCTTGCCGTTGCGACTGGAGAGCGCGACCGCGAGGAACGCGGGGATCCCGGCCGCGCGGGCGAATCCGATCGCGTTGGGCAGGGTCCACGGATTCAGCGCCTGCCCGGCGAGTGTCGCCGGCGGCGGCGGGCCGGAACGGTCGAGGCCGAACAGCCGCCGGGTGCTGATCCGCGCCGGCATGGCACGAAGCTACGGCAGCTCGCGCCAGAGCTCGGCGGCGGCCGCCGCCGCCCCCTCGACCGGCACCATCGTGGAAACCTGGCCACGGCGTGCCTGCGCCTCGATCTCGCCGCTGGCCAGAGACCGCCTGCCGACCGTCAGTCGCAGCGGGCAGCCGAGCAGCTCGGCGTCGGCGAACTTCTCGCCGGGGCCCGCGTCGCGGTCGTCGTAGAGCACCGAGAGGCCGAGGTCGGCGAGCTCGCGGTAGAGGCCGTCCGCGAAGCTGCGTTCCTCGCTCCCTTCCTTTCCCAGCACCACGAGCTCGAGATCGAAGGGGGCGATCGCCCGGGGCCAGGAGATGCCGCGCTCGTCGGCATACTGCTCGACCGCCGCCGCCGCGATCCGCGCCGGCCCGATCCCGTAGGAGCCCATCCAGATCAGCTGCGAGCGGCCGTGCTCGTCGAGGTAGCTCGCTCCCAGCGGCTTCGAGTAGCGCGTGCCGAGCTTGAAGATGTTGCCGACCTCGATCGCCGGCTCGATCCGGATCGCGCTGCCGTTGACGGTGTCGCCGGCGACCACGCTGCGCACATCGCCGGTGACGAAGGCGAAATCCCGTCCCGGCTCGACGCCGCGCAGATGGGCGTCGGGAACGTTGGCGCCGGTGATGTACGAGCCGCCGGGCAGCACCGCCGCGTCGAGCAGGACCGGCACATCGGCCCCGACCGGTCCGATGAATCCGGCCGGCCCGATGCGCTCGAGCATCTCGTCCGGGCGCGCCTGTCGGTAGTCGGCGCCCAGCGCGGAAC
>Ga0302184_10001402_pt1 | contig 15563 bp, 16 predicted proteins | sample I_Palsa_N3_3_FD_200233 | JGI IMG/M metagenome (GOLD analysis project Ga0302184, IMG submission 200233) | Peat permafrost microbial communities from Stordalen Mire near Abisko, Sweden - I_Palsa_N3_3 | ecosystem: Environmental > Terrestrial > Soil > Palsa > Peat permafrost | place: Sweden...
GTGTCGCGGTCAGGCGCACGGCAACGCGCGACTGATTCGCCGCTGCCGGCATTAAGCTTCGGTTAGTGAGAGTGTGACCGTCAGCGGCCGCGCTCAGGCGGCCTCTTCCACGTAACCAGCCGCGGCGCACGTATCGCAGTACGCGGCGGGGGGAACGCGGGGTTCATAGCAGCCGGGGCGGCAGCATGTCGACGACCGCTTGGGGCGGCCACGACCGATACGGGCGGCTGCGGCGTCCTTGAGCTCTTCGCGCATACGATCGAGCTCAGCCGCATGCTCGGCGCAGAACCTGCGCCCTTTCTCGGCCGGACGGTCACAGTGACTTCCACTACGGCAACGCATAGACGACGCAGTTTAGCAGAGCGTTGGCAGGCTCTGTCACCGTTTCGCGTGGTCGGAGGACGCCCGCGAGCGCGCCTGGGATCACCTGTGAACACGCCGCTTGGCGCGATCCGCGGCGGCGCGTCCGCGGTGGTGATGCTTGCTCGGCTTTGACCCGTGCTTTGCCCGTGACGCATGCTTGGTCTTGTGCTTCGGTGCTGCCTTGTGCTGGTGCTTGGGCTTGGGCTTGGCGTGGTGCTTGTGCTCGCGCTTCGCTGGATGCGCGTGCCTGTGCTTGGACGGTTTGTGCACCCGTGCCGGCGGGTGCTTGGGCTTGGGTGTGGCCGGCAACATCTGATAGATCTCGCTGTAGCCGATCAGATAGATCGCGTGATAGTCGGCGATCACTGGCGTAAACGCGCCGTCCTTGAAGGAGAACACCTGGTTACCGGTCGCGTCGTTCAATCCGACGGTCGTCTTGGTCGCCAGATTGGCGTAGTACACGACGTTACCCACGACTGTCGCCGATCCCGAGATCCGTCCCCCGGCGGGATGCTTCCACCGGATCGCCCCCGACCTGGCGTTGAAGGCATAGAAATGCTCGTCATAGGAGCCGACATACACGGTCGGCCCGACACCCTTGGGGTCGGCGACGGCGGCCGAGGCGTACACGTATCCACCGGTATGAGTGGCCCACGCCAGTTTTCCGTTGCGGGCGCCGAAGGAATACACGAACCCGTCGGTGTTTCCCATGTACACGCGTCCGTAGGCGACCGCCGGGGTCGTGTAGAACTGACCGGAGCCGAAGCCGAAATGTGCGCCGTCGGTGCTCGTCGCCCACACCTGATGGCCGTCCGATGCTTTGACGGCATAAGCGCGGCCCGCGTAGTCCCCGAAGTACAGGATGCCGCCGACCAGGGCCGGACCACCCTTGATCGCGCCCGCCGCGTGGTATGCCCAGTCCAGGTGCCCGTTGATGACGTCGCGGGCATAGAGGTTGCCGGCCTCGTCGCCGTAGTAGACGGTTCGACCCGAGATGATCGGGGACGTTTCCGAGCCGGCGCCGACGGGCCGGCGCCAGATGATCTTGCCGGTCTTCATCGACAGTGCAAAGAACGAACCTGACCCCGGCGTGTGCCGATCGTCCGACAGCGTCGGCATCAGCACCTCGCCCTGCTTCCCGGCGACGACCGGCGAGGCGGCCGCCAGCGTTCCGAGCTTCCGCTGCCAGATCACCTTGCCGGTCTTGACGTTGAGCTCCTTGGCCGAGGCGTCGTCGTCGACCAGGAACATCCGCTCGTGGTAGATCACCGGCGGGAACTCCAGCAGCGCCTCGTCGTTGTAGGTCCAACCGACGTGCAGCGGCGGTTTGAGGTCAGCGGAGCCGTCAAAATCACGGGTGCGCGACTCTGTATAGCCGTACACCGGCCACTGGAAGTTGTCGATCTGCTTCGCCTTGACCTTCTTCGGAGGTGCCGTCGGCGTTGTCGGGTTGGTGAACTCGAGGTTCGGGTGCGACACGTTGTGCGGCTTGTTGGTGACGATCACCAGGACTGCGGCGACCGCCAGCGCGACGATCACGGTCCCAGCCGCCAGCAGCCCGCGCCACAGCGGCCGACGCGGAATGAGCCTCGGCATGGCGAGCCATGGTAGAAGCACGAATCGCCGTCAAGACTCGCTGCGCGGGCACGCGCGATCATCTCGCAGGTGCCCGCGATCACATCCGATCAGCTGCTGAGCCGCCTCAGAACCAGGCCGGAGGTGGCGCGCCTGCTGTCGATCGTGCGCGACGGGCCGCCCGCGTTCGTCGTCGGCGGCACGATCCGCGACCTGCTGCTCGGCCTCGACCCGCTGGACCTCGATGTCGTGGTCGACGGTCCTGTGAACGGCATCGTGCAGGCGCTCGGCCAGCCACTGCGCGCTCATGGTCAGTTCGAGACCGCGACCGTGATGCTCGGCGAGCTGCGCTGCGATCTCGCGCGCTCGCGGTCGGAGACCTATGCACGGCCCGGAGCGCTGCCGCAGGTGCGTCCGGCGCCGATCGAGGAGGATCTGCTGCGCCGTGATTTCACGGTCAACGCGATCGCGTTGTCGATCTCCGGCGGCCGCACCGGCGAGTTGGTATCGGCGCCGCGGGCGCTGGATGATCTCGGCCACGGCCGCCTGCGCGTCCTGCATCGGCTCAGCTTCCGCGACGATCCCACGCGGCTGCTGCGGATGGTCCGCTACGCGACGCGGCTCCAGTTCGCCGTCGACGCGGGCACCTACGCGTTGGCGAGCGATGCGGTGGCGATCGCGGCCCTGCGGACGGTTGCCGCGCCGCGGGTGGGTGCCGAGCTGCGGCTGCTGGCCGCGGAGCCCGACCCGGTCGCGGCGTTGGCGGCGCTGGCGCCCTACGGGCTCGACGCCGCGATCGAGCTCGGCTTCGGCCTCGACGGCCGCGAACCCGCCGCCGGCGCGCTGGCGCTGCTCGGCCGCAGCGGCGATCGCGGGGCGCTGGCGCTGGCGGTCGCGTCGCTGGAGATCGACGAGGCCGACCGCGCCCAGCTCCTCGACGGGCTCGGCTTCGACGCCCGGCGCCGGGAGCTGATCGCCGAGATCGCCCGGAGCGGACCGTTGCTGGCGCCGCGCCTGCGCCGCGCCCGCGCCGCCTCGTCGATCGCCGCGGCCGTCGCCCGGGCGCCGGTCGAAGCGGTCGCGCTCGCCGGTGCGCTCGGGGCCGGCGACAACGCCCGGCGGTGGATCGACCAGCTGCGTCTCGTGACCCTCTCGATCGGTGGCGCCGATCTGATCGCGGCCGGGGTTCCGGGCGGGCCGGCGATCGGCGCCGGGCTGCGGGCGGCGCTGGCGGCCAAGCTCGACGGCCGCGTCGGTGATCGAGCCGGGGAACTCGCCGAGGCGCTGCGGGCGGCGCGCGCCTGGCCGGACCGGGCCGACGGGTAGCCTCGCAGCGATGCAGCCGCCCGCGCCGTTCTATGAGCTCGCAGGTCATTTCGCGGTCGAGCTGCCAGGCGCCAGGGCGGTGTTCACGACCCGCCGCGGCGGCGGCTCGGGCGGTCCCTACGGCTCGCTGAACCTCGGCTTCTCGACCGGCGACGACCCCGAGTCGGCCGCGCGCAACCGGGCCACGCTGCTCGCCGACGTCGGGGCCCCGCCGGCGGCGTTCATGTACCAGATCCACAGCGCCGAGGTCCGGGTGCTCGTCGCCCCGGCGCAGGCCTCCGAGCGCGTCCGGGTCGACGGCCAGGCGACGGCGGTGACGGGGATCGCGCCCGCGGCGCTCGGAGCCGACTGCCTGCCGATCGCGATCGCGGGGGGCGGTGCGGTCGCGGTCGTCCATGCCGGCTGGCGCGGGCTCGCGGGCGGGGTGATCGCGGCCGGCGCTCAGGCCGTGCGCCAGCTGGTCGGCGACGAGCGCCTCGGCGCCGCGATCGGGCCGGGGGCCGGGCCGTGCTGTTACGAGGTCGGGCCCGAGGTACATGCCCGGTTCGCCGCGATGGAGTTCGCACGCGTGGGCGACAACCTCGATCTGAAGGCGATCGCGGCCGCTCAGCTGGAGCGAGCTGGGGTGGCCGCCGTTCACGATCTCGGGATGTGCACGATCTGCGCGCCGAGGCTGTTCTTCTCACACCGTCGCGACGCCGGCGTGACCGGACGACAAGCGGGGCTGGCGTGGCTGACCTGATCGCTGGCCTGCGCGCCGAGGTCGTGCGGCGAAACCTTGAGCGCGTCCGGGCTGAGATCGCGGACGCCGGACGAGATCCGGCCGAGGTCGAGATTTTGGCGGCGATCAAGTACCTGCCGGCGGCCGAGCTTGCGGCGCTGGCCGGCGGCGGCGTGGCGGTCGTCGGCGAGAACCGAGCGCAGGATCTGATCGCCAAGCAGGACGTCGCGGGCGACGCGTTCACCTGGGACTTCATCGGCCAGCTACAGAGCCGCAAGGTCCGTGACCTGGTCGGCCGCGTGCGCTACATCCACTCGGTCGCGTCGGACTCGGCGCTGACCCAGCTCGGGCGTCACGGGACGGCCGCTACCGAGGTTATGATTGAGGTCAACGTGGCGGGCGAGCAGGGAAAATCAGGGATCGCGCCGTCGGAGCTGACGGGCTTCATCGAGCGCTGCCCGGTGCGGGTCGTCGGGCTGATGACGATGCCGCCGCGTGCCGACGACGCCGAGCGCAACCGCCCGTACTTCGCCGCGCTGCGGGCGCTGGCCGACGGTCACCGACTCCGCCACGCTTCGATGGGGACCAGCCAGGATTACGCCGTCGCGGCGGCCGAAGGGGCGACGATCGTGCGACTTGGCACGAGTCTTTATCGCGCGACGGCATAATCGGTCGAAAGGGATTTCGCCTCTCTGCACGAACCATTTCAGCGCATATGCCGATTCGAGACACATGGCACAGAACGCTCGTCTACTTCGGCCTCGCCGAGGATGAGGGATACGAGGACGATGACTACGACGCCCCGCTCGACCCCGAGGCGGTCGTCGAGGACGGCTACCGCGACCGCCCGAACGTTCGTCGGCTGAACCCGTCACGCCGCCGGCGCGATGACTTCGACGACATCTTCGCCGACGACGCGCCAGCCGAGCGGCGCCCGACGACCGCGCTGCGGCCGGTCGCCCGCGGCGCCAGCCGCAACGGCGGCGACGTCAGGGTGCATTTCGTCGCACCGCGTAGCTTCAACGACGTCCAGGACGTCGCCGACAAGTTCAAGCAGTCGATCCCGGTGATCATCAACCTGCAGGGCACCGACACCGACCTGTCCAAACGACTGATCGACTTCGCCAGCGGTCTGACCTATGCGCTCGACGGCGGCATGGACCGGATCGCCGACAAGGTCTTCCTGGTCACCCCGCGCAACGTCGAGGTCTCGTCCGAGGAGCGCGCGCGGCTGGTTGAGAAGGGCTTCTTCAACCAGTCGTGACCGATGGGCGGGTCCAGGCCCGCGCACCGGTAGATTGCTTCTGAGCGATGAAGGTTGGTCTGATCGGCGCCGGGAACATGGCACGCGCGTTGGCGCGCGGCTGGGGGGAGCCCGTGCTCGTGTCCGATTCAGGCTCGGGCCGTGCGCGGGCGTTGGTCGACGAGCTCGGCGGACGGGCCGCGTCCAACCTCGAGGTGGCGCAGGAGGCTGACCTGGTCGTGTTGTGCCACAAGCCCTATCAGCTCAAGCAGGTCGCGGTCGAGATCGCCCCCCATGCCAAGGCGATCGCGTCGGTCGTCGGCGCCACGTCGAAGGCGGCGCTCCAGGACGCATACCCCGGCACGCCGCTGTTCCGACTGATGCCCAACACGCCGGTCGAGGTCCGGCGGGGCGTGATCATCTACTCGCCGAGCTCAACGCTGTGGGGGCCGGGGGACGATCCCGAGCTCGAGGCGACGGTGCTGGAGCTGTTCGGCCGGCTCGGCTGGGTGGTGAACGTGGCCGACGAACTCGCGCCGGTCGCGGCCGCGCTGACGAGCGTCGCGCCGGCCTACATGGCGCTCGTAGCCGAAGCCCAGACCGACGCAGGCGTCCGCCATGGGCTCGGCGCCGAGCTCGCCGGCCGGCTTGCGGCCGAGACGATGGCCGGGTCCGCCGAGCTGCTCGGCGCCCGTTCGTACGACACGCTGGCGGTGCGACGTGAAGTGACCTCGCCCAACGGCTCCACCTCACGCGGGCTCGACGCGCTGGAGCGCGGCGGCGTGCGCGCGTCGTTCGCGGCTGCGATCGACCGCGTCTTATCAGACAGCCAGGCCGGCTGATGCCGGTGATCGCGTCGGTCCGCTCGGACGTCGCCAACTACGTTGGCGCGCTGTTCGAGGTCTACATCGTCCTGATCTTCGGCTACATCCTGCTGAACCTGCTGTTCTCGTTCGGCGTGCGGGTCCCGTACGCGCGCTGGACCGACACCGTCCTGAACTTCCTGCGTGACGTCTGCGACCCCTACCTGCGGCTGTTCCGACGGGTGATCCCGTCGATCGGGATGCTGGATCTATCGCCGATGGTGGCGATCATCGTGCTGTACGTCGTGCGGACGCTGCTGGTCGATGCGCTCCGCTGAGCCGCCGTCGTGACGACCGTTCGCGGGACGCGGGTGGCGCCGATTCTGCGTGCGCTGACGGTGATGGCGATCGTCGTGATCGCCGACCGGATCACCAAGCATCTGGTCAAGACGCACATCGCACCGGGGCAGTCCAAGCACGTGTTCTCGTGGCTGCATCTGGTCCACGACCAGAACAACGGTGTCGCGTTCGGCTTCCTCTCCGGTGGCGGCGCGCTGGTCGTGATCATCACGATGGCGGTCGCGCTGGCGCTGATCGTGTTCTTCCTGCGCGGGCCGGATCGGCCGTGGCTATGGCTGTCGACCGGACTGCTGGCCGGCGGCGCGGTCGGCAACCTGCTCGACCGGCTGCTGAACGGCTCGGTCACCGACTTCATCAAGCTGCCGCACTGGCCGGCCTTCAACGTCTCCGACATCGCCATCACGATCGGCGTGATCTCGCTGGTGCTCGTGCTCGAGGGTCCGGGCGTGCGCGGACGCTCGTGACCGACGACGTCCCCGCCGGGACTCCGGCCGGTCCCGAGCCGGATCTGTCGCTGACCGTCGGCGACGACGACGCCGGCGCGCGGCTTGACCGGTTCCTGGCGCAGCCGCTCGGATCACGCAGTCGCGCGGTGGCGCTGATCGACGCCGGCCGCGTGACCGTCGACGGAGCGGTGCGCCAGAAGCGTCATGCGCTCGAGGCCGGCTCGGTTATCGTCGTCACGTCGGCTGACGGAGCGGTGGCGCCGGGGGAGGTCGAGGTGGCCGACGCCTCGGTCCCGTTCGCGATCGCCTACCAGGACGAGTACCTGCTGGTGGTCGACAAGCCGGCGGGCGTGGTCGTTCACCCGGCGGCCGGCCATCGGACCGGGACGCTCGCGCAGGCGCTGTCGGGCGTCGCCGCCGGCGGTCCGGACGGGTCCCGCGCCGGAATCGTGCACCGGCTTGACCGTGACACCTCGGGGCTGCTTGTGGTCGCGCGTTCCGACGAGGTCCACCGCGCGTTGACACGGTTGCTCGTCGCGCGCAAGCTCCGGCGCGAGTACCTGGCGCTCGTCGATGGTCGTCCCGAGGCGCGGACCGGCACGATCGACGCCCCGATTGGACGTGACCGGCGTGATCGGATGCTGCACTCGATCGACACCGACGCCCCGCGTGAGGCGCGCACCCATTTCGAGATCGAGCGGATGCTGCCCGGCTCGACGTTGCTGCGAGTCGTGCTCGAAACCGGCCGCACACACCAGATCCGTGTGCACCTGGCGGCGATCGGCCATCCGGTCTGCGGCGACCCGCAGTACGGAGTTGCGGGCCGCCACGGCCTGCGCCGGCAATTCCTGCACGCGGCTCGGCTCACGTTCCCGCATCCGGTCACCGGCGCCGAGCTCGACCTCTGCTCTGAGCTTCCCGATGACCTGGCGGTGGCGTTGCGCCGCGCTGAGGACGATGGCTGACGTCGTGTCGAGCAGCGGGCAAGTGTGGGGCGGCTCCCCCGAGCCGCCCCACGTTCCCCATGAGAACCGTGCCCCGGAGAGGAGCCCGGTTGCTCTGCCGGTGGGCATCTGTCGTTGCCCACCGACCATTACAACGACGGGGTACTTCAGAACTTGCGTAGACTCGTTGGCGTCTTTCTTCCCCAACCCCGCCACGGCCCGGCTCGCGACCCTGCCTCGAGATCGCTCGAGGTGCGCGAATACCGGCCCGGCGGGCAGCCGTGACAACAACCCAGAACAAGGGAGCAGTATCAGTGGCTCAGATCGGCATCAAAGAGCTGCTGGAGGCCGGCGTCCATTTCGGCCACCAGACGCGCCGTTGGAATCCGAAGATGCGTCGGTTCATCTTCGGTGAGCGTGACGGCATCTACATCATCGACCTGCTGCAGACCGACGCGTTGCTTGATGACGCGCGCCATTTCGTCGACGAGCTCGCCCGTCGCGGTGGCACCGTCCTGTTCGTGGGCACCAAGAAGCAGGCCCGCGACGCGATCAGGGACACCGCGACCGCGGCGGACATGCCGTACGTCAACCACCGCTGGCTCGGCGGCCTGCTGACGAACTTTCAGACGATCTCGCAGCGGATCCGCCGCCTGCACGATCTGGAGCGCTACGAGGCGGAGGGGCAGCTGCAGCTGCTGCCGACCCGCGAGCGGATGTCGGCCCAGGCCGACCTCGAGAAGCTTCGCGCCAACCTCGGCGGCGTCAAGAACATGCAGCGCGTCCCCGACGCGGTGTTCGTGATCGACCTCAAAACCGAGGCGATCGCGGTGCGTGAGGCCCAGCGCCTGCGGATCCCGATCATCGGCCTGGTCGACACCAACTGCGACCCCGACGGGATCGATTTCGTGATCCCGGGCAACGACGACGCAATCCGCTCGTGCGCGGCGATCACGAGCGCGATCGGCGACGTCGTCGCGCAGGGTCACGACCTGTTCCGGGCCGAGGAGGAGCGCGCGCGCCTCGAGCGTGAGCGCCAGGAGGCGGAGGAGCGCGCCCGGCGCGAGGCCGAGGAGCAGGCGCGCCGTGAGGCCGAGGAGCGCGCCCGTGCCGAGGAGCAGGCGCAGCGCGAGGCGGAGGAGCAGGCGCGCCGCGAGGCCGAGCAGGCAGCAGCAGCAGCCGCCGAGGCCCAGAGCCCGGCGGCCGATGCGCCTGCGGCAGCCCCCGCGGCACCGGCCGATGCGCCGGCCGTGCCGTCTGCACCGGCCCCGGCGACGCCCGCCGCTCCCGCCGCTGCCGTGGCCGAGCCGGCGGCGCCGCCGGTGACGCCCGCGACGACGAGCGTGCCGGAGCCGGTCGCGGCAGCACCCGCACCTGCGCCGGAGCCGGAGCCGGTCGCGGCAGCACCCGCACCTGCGCCGGAGCCGGTGCCGGAGCCGGTCGCGGCAGCACCCGCGAGCGCGCCGGAGCCGCAGCCGGTCGCGGCAGAACCCGCGAGCGCGCCGGAGCCGCAGCCGGTCGCGGCAGAACCCGCCGCGGCGGCCGCTGAGCCGACGCCGGAGGCGGCCGCTGAGCCGACGCCGGAGGGGGCCGCTGAGCCGACCCCGGAGGGGGCCGCTGAGCCGACCCCGGAGGGGGCCGCTGAGCCGACCCCGGAACCGGCGGCGGAGCCTGCGCCCGTGACCGAGACCGAACCGGTCACAGATCCTCAGGCGGCCCAGACAAACCCCCTCGCGGGCGAGGAGCGCAACGGATGAGCGCCCCCACCGCCAAGGACGTCAAGGCCCTGCGCGACCTGACCGGCGCGGGGATGCTGGACTGCCGCAACGCGTTGGTCGAGACCGACGGCGACCTCGACAGGGCCGTCGAGCTGCTGCGCGCCAAGGGCGTCGCCGCGGCCGGTAAGCGGTCGGACGCCGAGGCCTCCGAGGGTGTCGTGCAGAGCTACATCCACGCCAACAACCGGATCGGCGCGATCGTCGAGGTCGACTGCCAGACCGATTTCGTCGCCCGCAACGAGAAGTTCGTCGAGTTCGCGCGCGACGTGGCGCTGCACGTCGCCGCGGCCAACCCGATCGCGATCTCCGAGGAGCAGGTGCCCGGGGAGGACCGTGCCCGGGAAGAGCGGATCGCGGTCGAGCAGGCGGCCGAGCGGCCGGAGAACGTCCGCGAGCGGATCGTCAAGGGCAAGCTCGACAAGTGGCTGGACGAGGTCGTGCTGCTGCGCCAGAAGCACGTCAACGAGGACAAACACGACGGTCGGACGATCGAAGAGCTGCGCGCGGCGCTATCGGCCGAGACGCGGGAGAACGTCGTGATCCGCCGCTTCTCTCGGTTCTCCGTCGGCGCCTGAGCTACTGTCCGGAGCGGAGCGAGAGGCGAGTGAGCGGATGAGCGATTCCGAGATGATCGACGAGCTGCTCGCCGACGCGCGCGAGCGGATGGCCAAGTCGGTCGAGGCGACCCGGCACGAGTTCGGTTCGGTCCGGACGGGCCGCGCGACCCCGGCGCTGCTTGACCGGATCGTCGTCGACTACTACGGGGCGATGACGCCGCTCAAGCAGCTGGCGACAATCTCGGCGCCGGAGCCGCGGATGCTGACCGTGCAACCGTTCGACCGCAGCTCGATCAAGGCGATCGAGCGCGCGATCCTGGAATCCGACATCGGGTTGACGCCCGGCAACGACGGCAACCTGATCCGGCTCGCGGTGCCGGAGCTGACCGAGGAGCGCCGCCGTCAGCTGGTCAAGGTCGTGCGCAACATCGCCGAGGACGGGCGAATTGCGATCCGCAACGTCCGCCGGGACGTGATGCAGGACCTGCGCGAGCTCAAGGAGGCCGGCGAGACCGGTTCCGACGACGAACACCGCGCCGAGCTGGACCTGCAGAAGGTCACCGACGCGAGCGTCGCCGAACTCGACGAGCAGCTCAAGCACAAGGAAGAAGACATCCTCGAGGTCTGATGGCTGTGGGCCCTGGAGTGCAACCGCAGCCCGCCGTCTCCACCGTTGCATTGCCCGACGCGTCCCGCCGGCGCGACGGCTGGCCCCGGTATGTGGCGATCATCACCGACGGCAACGGCCGCTGGGCCAAGCGCCGCGGATTGCCGACGGTCGCCGGTCACGAGGCCGGCGCCGACGCCGTCAAGGCGACGCTCAAGGACGCGGTCGCGCTCGGGATCAAGGAGCTGACGGTCTACTCGTTCTCGACCGAGAACTGGTCACGTGACGACGACGAGGTCTCCGGACTGATGGAGATGTTCGGCCGCCGCCTGGAGGTGGAGACGCCCGAGTTGCACGACGAGGGGGTCCGGATGCGGTTCGTCGGCCGTCGTGACGGGCGGATCTCGCCCGAGCTCCTGCGGCGGATGGTCTGGGCCGAGCGGACGACGCAGGCCAACGACCGGATCACGCTGTTCGTCGCGTTCAACTACGGCGGCCGCGCGGAGATCGTCGACGCGGCCCGGACCTTCACCGGCTCGACCGAGGAGGAGTTCCGCGCCCACCTGTACGCGCCGGACATGCACGACCCCGACCTCGTGATCCGCACCAGCGGCGAACAGCGGATCTCGAACTACCTGATCTGGCAGTCGGCCTACTCGGAGTTCGTGTTCTGCGAGGAGCTGTGGCCCGACTTCTCCCGCGACGTGCTCGAGCGCGCGCTGGACGAGTTCGCCGCGCGCCGCCGCCGGTTCGGGGGTCGCTGATGTCGGCGACGCGCGAACGGGGCACGTCGCAACCGCAGCGGCCGTCGCGGCGGCGTCCGCCCGCCAAGCCACCGAAGCGCAAGCGCTCGGATCTGCTGAGCCGGGTGCTGATCGGGGTGCCGTTGGCGATCATCGCGATCGTATTCGTCGATCTCGGCGGGATCCCGTGGGCGGTGCTGATGATCGTTGCCTCCGTGCTCTGCATGAGCGAGCTCTACGAGATGCTCGCGCGCTGGCGGCCGATCCAGACGGTCGGCTTTGCGGGCGCGGTCGCGATGGTGATCGCGGCGCGCTACGGCAACGTCCGTGACGTGCTCGAGGTGGCGGTGATCACGATCCCGGTGACGTTCCTGGCGGTCGCGATGGCCCAGCAACGCGGGATGGCGACCGTGCGGGTCGCCGGCACGCTGCTCGGGATCTGGTGGATCGGGCTCGGGTTCGCGCACGCCGAACTGCTGCGCGACGTCGACCACGGCAACTCGATCATCATCGACGTGATGCTGGGGACGTTCCTCGGCGACGCCGGCGCCTACCTGGGCGGGCGGGTGTTCGGCCGGCGGCCGCTCGCGCCCGAGATCTCGCCGAACAAGACCGTCGAAGGGCTCGGCTGCGGAATGTTCGTCGCAGTCCTGGCGGTGTTCATCGCGGGCCAGTACCAGCCGTGGATGACCAAGGGCAACGCGCTCCTGCTCGGCGTCGCGGTGGCGGTGCTGGCGCCGATCGGCGACCTGTTCGAGTCGATGGTCAAGCGCGATGCCGGCGTCAAGGACTCCGGCACGATCTTCGGCCCCCACGGCGGCGCGCTGGATCGCCTCGACGCGATCATCTTCACGATCGTCGCCGGCTACTACGTCTGGGTCGGGGTCATCCACTAGTGGCGCGACGCGTGGTGATCCTCGGCTCGACCGGCTCGATCGGGGTCCAGGCCCTCGACGTGGTCGGCCGTGCGCCCGCGGACGAGCTCGAGGTCGTCGGCCTCAGCGCCGAGAGCGATCACGAGACACTGATCTCGCAGGCGCGCTCGTTCGGGGTCAAGCGGATTGCGCTTGCGGACCCGGACGCGGCCGCACGCGCCGGTGAGCTGTGGACCGACGGCGAGCTGCTGTCGGGTCCCGATGGGCTCGTCAAGCTGGTGATCGAGTCCGACTGCGATCTGGTGCTCAACGCGATCGTCGGCTCGGCCGGGCTGGTGCCGACCGTCGCCGCGCTCGGCGAGGGCATCGACCTGGCGCTGGCCAACAAGGAATCGCTGGTCGTCGGGGGCGAACTCGTGACGCAGCTGGCGGAGGCGACCGGAGCCTCGATCATCCCGGTCGACTCCGAGCACTCGGCGATTCATCAGCTGCTCGCCGGCGAGCGGCCGGGCACGGTGGACCGGCTGCTCGTGACGGCGTCCGGTGGCCCGTTCCGCGGCCGCCGGGTCGAGCAGCTGCGCGATGTCACGATCGAGCAGGCGCTCGCCCATCCGACCTGGGCGATGGGCGGGAAGATCACGATCGACTCGGCGACGCTGATGAACAAGGGGCTCGAGGTGATCGAGGCCCACCACCTGTTCGGCACACCGTATGAGCAGATCGACGTGGTCGTGCACCCGCAGTCGATCGTCCATTCGCTGATCCAGCTGTGCGACGGGGCGACGCTCGCGCATCTCGGCTATCCGGATATGCGCGTGCCGATCTCCTACGCGCTGCACTACCCCCAGCGCGTCGACGTGCCCGTCGCGCCGCTGGACCTGGCGGCGCTCGGCTCGCTGACCTTCGAGCCCGTCGACGACGAGACGTTCTCGTGCCTGGCGCTGGCACGTGCGGCGGGGATCGCCGGCGGCACGGCCCCGTGCATCCTCAACGCCGCCAACGAGGTCGCCGTGCACGCGTTCCTGCAGGGTCGGCTGCCGTTTCTGGCGATCGCGGAGGTGATCGAGCGGACGCTCGAGGCGCTGCCGAGCAACCAGATCCATTCCTTCGACTCGCTTGCGGCCGCCGACGGCGACGCGCGCCTCGAGGCCGGGGGGTTCGTTGAGACGCTTGCGTGAGCGTGAGCCTGAGTCTCACAAGGCTGATGCAATTCATAACTACGACTGCTTGACTCGCTCAGCGGATGTCGTACGCACTCGCGTTCCTGGGGTTCATCGCGCTGATCATCCTGCACGAGGCGGGCCATTTCGTGGCCGCCAAGGCGACCGGGATGCGCGTCGAGAAATTCTCGCTGTTCTTCCCGCCGACGATCTTCAAGGTGCGCCGCGGCGAGACCGAGTACGCGCTCGGCGCGTTGCCGCTGGGCGGCTACGTGAAGATCACCGGGATGAACCCCAACGAGGAGCTCGCGGACTCCGTCCGGCCTCGCGCCTACTACAACCAGGCGGTCTGGAAGCGGATCGTGACGATCGCCGCCGGCCCGGCGGTCAACATCCTGATCGCGTTCGCGATCGTCTGGGGGCTGATCCTCTCGAATGGCCAGACGTCGAGCACAGACAACACCAAGGTTGGCGCGATCCAGCGCGGCTCACCGGCCGCGCGGGTGCTGAAGGTCGGCGACGAGATCGTGTCGGTCGACGGCGTCCCGGTCGGTGGCTCTGATACGAAGGTGATCGATCAGGTCTCGCGCCACCGCTGCGCGGGAGCGCTGGTCAACGGCTGTGTCGCGGCAACGCCTGTCACGCTCGTCGTCAGACGCGACGGGACGCTCGAGCACCTGTCGGTCCGGCCTCGCTACAACGCGTCTTTCAAGCGGATGCTGATCGGCTTTGACTTCGGCATCACCAACACCCAGGTGCATCCAGGCGTGGTCGGCTCAGCCGGAAAATCTGTGAGCTACCTGTGGTACATCAGCAAGGAGACGGTCTCGACCGTCGCGCGGATCTTCGAGCCCAAGGAGCGCAAGCACGTCACGGGCGTGGTCGGCGCCTACGCGGCCACGCAGGAGTCGTTCGCCGCCTCAGCCACCGACGCGCTGTCGATCCTGGCCCTGATCTCGCTGTCGCTCGGCGTGATCAACCTGTTCCCGTTTCTGCCACTCGACGGTGGCCACATCTTCTGGGCGGTTGCCGAAAAGGTCCGCGGCCGGCAGATCTCCTTCTCGGTGATGGAGCGCTCCGGGTTCGTCGGGTTCGCGCTGATCCTGGTCGTGTTCGTGATCGGGATGAGCAACAGCATCTCGACGCTGGCCAACGGCGGCTACGGCATCCACTGACAGGTGTGGGGGAGTGATCGGCGTCGGACACGAAGCTCGCCGAGCTGACTGCGGATATTGAGTCGGTCCAGTTCCACCTTGCTCGTGGTCGATTGGTCGTTTTTGCCCATGCCGGGACGAAAATCGACCAACTCCCTTCGCCGCGCTGAGGCGCACCGGCTCAGCCGGCCGCGGCCGCGCAACTGCCGGCGAGCTTGCCGATCCGCTTGCAGCGCTCGATCGCCAGCACGCCGGCCTTGAAGGTGGCGAACACGGGCTTGGCGAGCAGCTTGGAGCCGCTGATCTGGAAGATCCCGGCCCAGTCGGCAGAGGGGCCGCCGTTGGTGCCCTGGCTGGCCCAGGTGTAGTAGTAGAACGCCTGGAGCTTGAGCGCGGCCCGGTACTGGGCGAGTAGCGGCAGCACCGCCTTGACCTTGGCTGCCTGGCGCGCCGCGGTCGACTGGCAGCAGTAGTCGTCGGACGGCTTGTGGCCGATCGACGAGTTCCAGCCCATCTCGGTGATGACGATCGGCTTGCTCGCGTTGTCGTTGCGCGTCATCACCGCGCGCATCTTCTGCAAGAACAGGATCACGTTGGCGGGGATCACCGTGTACGGGTGCGCGGCGACGACGTCGAAGTATTGACCGGCGTTCGGTACGTCGTAGATCTTCTGCAGGTAGTCCCAGGCGTCATTGGGCATGCCGGCGAGCACGACCTCAGCGCCCGGGTCCGCCCGCTTGATCGCGGTGTGTGCGGCCTTGACGAGCGCCACGTAGCTCGGCGCGAACGGCCGCGTCGGCCAGTAGTAGGTGAAGTTCGGCTCATTCCAGATCTGCCACTCGCGGATCGGACGCTCGGGCAGCGTCGGATTGTCGGCCCAGAACGTTCCCTTGGGCCCATAGCGCTTG